>JABAHR010019814.1_pt3 | contig 16687 bp, 17 predicted proteins | sample 7062101 | NCBI WGS metagenome assembly JABAHR01 (sample SAMN14534553, study PRJNA622989) | marine sediment metagenome | biome: marine biome [ENVO:00000428]; feature: marine pelagic biome [ENVO:01000023]; material: deep marine sediment [ENVO:00002113] | place: India: Gulf of Kutch | collected... | reverse complement strand
CGAGGTGGTTGGTGGGCTCGTCGAGGATCAACAGGTCCGGCTTGGCCAGCAGCAGCCGCGCCAGGGCCACCCGCATGCGCCAGCCGCCGGACATCTCGCGGACCGGTCGATCACCGTCGGTCTCCTTGAACCCGAGGCCGGCCAGCACCTTGTGGGCCTCGGCCNNCGCCCAGGGCCTCGAAGTGGCCCTGGATCTCCCCGTATCGGGCCAACACCTCGTCCTGGTCCGCGTCGGGGTCACCGAGCTGCGTCTCGAGCTCACCGAGTTGCCGCGCCAGCTCGGTGAGCTCGCCCGCGCCGGCCATGACCTCCGCCAGCACCGTGCCCTCGGTCGTCCCGGCGAGATCCTGGGGCAGGTAGCCGATGGTCAGGTCGCGGGGGCGGGTGATGGTGCCCTCGTCGGGCTCGGTCTCGCCCACGAGCATCTCGATCAGCGTCGTCTTGCCCGTACCGTTGCCACCGACGAGGGCCATGCGACGGCCCGCGGACAACTGGAGGGTGACGTCGGAGAAGAGCCGTCGCGGGCCGAACGACTTCCCGAGTCCGGACGCGGTCAGCACGGTTCAGCCGAAGAAGTCGTCGAGGTTGGCCTCTGCCGCCGGGGCCCCGTCGTGGGCGACCTCGATGCCCTCGAGCCGGCCGAGCCACGTGATCGAGACGTACCCGGCCATGACCGCGCCGGTGTCGTCGGTGATCGGTTCGTCCTCGGCCGCGTCACCCCACGACATCTCGACGGTGAACGAGTCCTCGTGGCCCGGCTTCGGCTCGAGTGTCGCCTTGCTCATCGACCGGGGCGGGGCGGTCGCCACCCGGGTGCGGCGCCAGCCCTTCATCTCCGCGGCGGGGAGGTTGGGCACGTTGACGTTGACGACGACCGGTTCGGCGGGCAGGTTCGCGACGAGGGGTCCGACGACGAGCGCGGCGATGTCGGCGGCGCCCTGCCACTGCTGCGACTCGAGCATCTCCTCCCAGCCCTGGCCTTCGACCCCCCAGTTGTCGACCGACTGGCTGACCGCCACCGAGTTGACACCGCCGTTGCGGGCGGTGAGGCAGGCGCCGACGGTGCCGGAGTGGTAGACGCTGCGGCCCACGTTGGCCCCCGGGTTGATGCCCGAGACGACCAGGTCGAGGTCCCCGAAGGCTCCCAGGCGGGCGAACATTGTGCACAGTNNACCGCCCATGCCTCCTCGATGCCGTCGACCTCGCTGCGGTGGACCTCCGGCCGCATGTGGAGCAGCGACCCGATCGCCGCCCCGGAGCCCGAGTACTCCTGGTCGGGGGCGATGATGACGACATCGCCGAACCGCCGCATCGTCCGGGCGAGGACATGGAGTCCGACGGAGTCGATGCCGTCGTCGTTGGTCACCATGATGCGCACCGTTCGACCCTACCGGCGTCGGTTCGACCTGAGTCAGGCCACGGTGTCGGCCAGGCGGACGATGCCGAGACCGTGGGCCACCACCGCGAGCACGACCATGGCGTGCCAGACCTCGTGGTAGCCGAACACGCCGGGCCACGGGTCCAGTCGCCGCCGGGTGAGGATCACGCCACCCCCGGTGTAGAGCAGACCCCCGCCCACCACCGCCAGGATGGCGGTGGCGTCGCCCGCGTCGAGCAGGTACGGCACGAGGACCACCCCGGTCCAGCCGAGGATCCCGTAGAGCCAACTGCCCACCGACTTCGTGAGCGTGACGTAGTTGAGCTTGTAGTGGATGCCGCCGGCGGCGGCGGCCCAGACCGCGACCGTGCCGACCACCGCGGTGCGGCTCGGTGCGCTCAGCAGCCAGTAGGCGGTCTGGGTGCCGGCGATGGCGACGAAGATCATCGCGTGGTCGAGACGGCGGGCCAGGAGCTTGCGTTCGAGCGAACCGGCGTGGCAGTGGTACGCGGCGCTGGCCACGAGCATGGCCACCACCGAGAGGGTGAAGATGCCGATGGCGACCCGGGCGAGCGACGAGTCGGCCTGAACGGCCAGGACGGTGCCGGCGAAGGCGAACGGAAGCGCCGTGAACTGGTGCAGCCGGCCCCGGAGACGGGGCACGGGCAGCCCGTCGAGTCCGATGCGGTGGAGTCGGGGGGACCGCCTCCGGTGGGTCGCCATGGCGTCGGCTCGCTTCCTGGTCGGCTGCCAAAACGGTACTCACCGTTCTCTCACCTGTGTGTGCAAGCCTGGCCCCGTGCCGACCATCCTCATCGCCGAGGACGACCGTCGAGTCCGCGAGTCGCTCGACCGCGCCCTGCGGTTGGAGGGCTACGACGTGGTGACCGCCGGCGACGGCGCCGCCGCGCTGGAACTCTTCGAGGACCGCCGTCCCGACCTGCTGCTGCTCGACGTGTCGATGCCGAACGCCGACGGGCTCTCGGTGTGCCGGACGGTGAGAGACCGGGGCAACGACACGCCGATCCTCATGCTCACGGCCCGTCACGAGATCGGTGACCGGGTGGCCGGCCTCGACGCGGGAGCCGACGACTATCTCGTGAAGCCGTTCGCGCTCGAGGAGCTGCTGGCCCGTATCCGGGCCCGGCTGCGAAGCGGGGGAACGGATCCCGCGACGCTCACGCTGCACGATCTCGTCCTCGACACACCGGGACGGATGGCACGGCGGGGCGATCGCGATCTGGGGCTCAGCCGCACCGAGTTCGACCTGCTCGAGGTGCTGGTGCGCAACCAGGGAGTGGTCCTGGGTCGGGACCGGCTCTACGAACTGGTGTGGGGCGGCGAGCTGGAGGCGGAGTCGAAGACACTCGACGTGTACGTCGGATACCTGCGCCGCAAGCTCGAGGCCGACGGTGGGTCGCGGCTGGTCCACACCGTGCGGGGAGTGGGCTACGTGGCCCGGGAGCCGGTGTGAACCTCCGCCTGCGCATCGCCCTGGCGCTGGCCGCGGTGGCGGCCGTGGTCGTCGTGGCGGTCGGGATCTCGGTTCACCGGACGACGGAGACCGAGCTGGTCGGCGAGGTCGACGCCGACCTCCTGGCGCGTGTGCGACCGCTGGATCCGGCTGCGGTCGACCGCATCCCCCTCGAACGGTTCCGTGACCTGAGTCGGCGGGAGGCCTTCGCGGCCGGGCAGCGGGTGGATCCGTTCGTCGCATTGGTGGGCTTCGACGCCCTGGTGCGGGTCCTCGACGCGGAGGGCAACGAGCGGGGCCGACTCGCCGGCGCGTTCCTCGCGCCGAACGACCCGGCGCTCCTGTCCGAGGCACGCGACGGGCCGGTGCTGCACGACGGCTCCACCCTCGAGGGGCGGGCCCGGGTGGTGACCGTGGGGCTCCCCAACGACGCCTTCATCCAGCTCGCCCGACCGCTCGACGAGGTCGATGCGGTGCTGGCCGACCTGCGCCGTCGCAGCATCGTGATCGGCGCCGTGGCGATCGCCGCCGCGGCGGTGGCCGGCTGGTTCATCGCCGGGGCGACGGCTCGACCGATCCGCCGGCTCAGCGATGCCGCCGAGGAGGTGGCCCGGACCGGTGATCTCCGGCACCCGGTGGGTGGTGGGGGGACCGACGAGGTGGGCCGGTTGGCCACGAGCCTCACCACGATGCTCGAAGCGCTCGACGCGTCGCGGGGGCAGCAGCACCGGCTCGTGATGGACGCCAGCCACGAGCTGCGGACCCCGCTCACGAGCCTCCGGACCAACGTCGACGTGCTGCGGCGGGGCCACGCCCTCTCCGACGAGCAGCGGGCGGCGCTCGTCGACGACGTCGACGCCGAACTGACCGAGCTCAGCGACCTGGTCGCCGAGTTGGTCGACCTGGCCGCGGACGTCCGTTCCGAGGAGAACGTCACGACCCTCACGCTGCGCGAGGTCACCGACCCCGTGGTGGAGCGGGCCCGGCGCCGGAGCGGCAGGGAGATCGTCATCGACGAGCGCCGGCAGCTCCCGGTGGAGGCCCGGCCCGGCGCACTCGGCCGCGCCGTCAAGAACCTGGTCGACAACGCCGTGAAGTTCTCGCCGCCGGGAACCCCGATCCGGGTCGAGATCGACGGCGGATCCCTCGTCGTGCACGACCAGGGCAGCGGGATCCCGCCCGGGGAGCGTGAGGCGGTGTTCGACCGCTTCCACCGTCTCGACCCGGCCCGCCCCCTTCCCGGTTCGGGTCTCGGACTCGCCATCGTGCGGCAGATCGTCGAGGCCCACGACGGCACGGTGAAGGCCGCCGCCTCGCCCGACGGTGGTGCAGCGGTGGGGTTCACCCTGCCCACCGCCGACGAGACGGCGGCCTGAGCCGGTACTCGATCAGTCGTCGGTGCCGTCGGTGCCACCGCTCAAGTGGGCCTCGATCCGCTCCTCGAGCTTCTCGAGCATCTCGTCGGCCCGCTCGGCGTCGATCCGGCCGTTCTCCACGGCCTGGTCGAGCCGGGCCTCGGCCGCGTCCACGATCGCGTCGACCACGTCCTCGATGTCGATGCCCTGTTCGGCGGCCAACTCCTCGACGGTCCGGCCGTCGCGCAGCGCATCCCGGAGTTCCTCGGGCTCGAGGCCCAGGATCTCGGCGACCTCGCCGCCGGCCAGATGACCGAAGACTTTTCCGGGCCGGTGGCCCCGGAACCCGCGGTGGCGGAAGCGGGGGCCGTCGTCGGGCCGGGCCTCGTGGAGGGCCTCGACCACCGCGTCGACCTGGGCGTCGGTGAGCGTGCCGTCGTCGACCAGGCCCTGGAGCGCCGTTCGGATGTGGGTCCCGAACTCGGGCCGCACGTGCTCGACGCCGGCCGGGGGCTCGCCGTCGTCCTGGGCACCGGCCTGGCCGGGCGCGAGGAGGGCCGCGCCGGCGGCGGCACCGCCGAGGGTCGAGGCGGCGATGGCGGTGGCCATGAGCTTCTTGTTCATCTGAGTTTCTCCTTGGGGGTTGAAAAGGGGATCGGACTGCCTCTCTGGCCCTCACGATGGACGGCGAAGGTAAGAACGCAGTCAGACCCGCCGCCCCGGAGCCCGTAGGATCCCCGCCGTGGATCGCGTGCCCCACCTGACCGACCGCCTGCAGGGATTCGGGACGACCATCTTCACCCGGATGTCGGCCCTGGCGATCGAGACGGGCGCGGTCAACCTCGGGCAGGGATTCCCCGACACCGACGGTCCCGACGAGGTCAAGCGGGCGGCGATCGCCGCGATCGAGGCGGGCCACAACCAGTATCCGCCCCTCCCCGGCATCCCGGCGCTGAGGGAGGCGATCGCCGAACACCGGGCCCGGTTCCGGGGCCAGCACTTCGACCCGGCGGACGAGATCCTCGTCACGGCCGGGGCGACCGAGGCGCTCGCGGCCTCGCTGCTGGGCCTCACGGGTCCGGGTGACGAGGTGGTGACGTTCGAGCCGTACTACGACTCCTACGCGGCGGGCATCGCGATGAGCGGGGCGTCGCGCCGGGTGGTGACGCTGCGGGGGCGTGACTTCTCGTTCGACCCCGCCGAACTGGAAGCGGCCTTCACCCCGGCCACGAAGCTCCTGTTGCTCAACTCACCCCACAACCCCACGGGCAAGGTCTTCTCGAGGGAGGAGCTGGAGATGATCGCCCGGGCCTGCCTCGAGCACGACGTCGTGGCGGTGACCGACGAGGTCTACGAGCACCTGGTGTTCGACGGCGAGCACATCCCGCTCGCGACGCTGCCGGGGATGGCCGACCGCACGATCACCATCTCGTCGGCCGGAAAGATCTTCTCGTTCACCGGATGGAAGATCGGGTGGGCGTGCGGCTCGGCGGATCTGATCGCCGCGGTGCGCACGGCCAAGCAGTTCCTGACGTTCGTGAGCGGTGCGCCGTTCCAGCACGCGGTGGCCGTGGGGCTGCGGCTGGGCGACGACTTCTTCGAGACCTACACCGCGGAGATGGCCGGCAAGCGGGATCGCCTCTGCGACGGGCTCGCGGCCGCCGGTCTGGACGTGATCGTCCCGCAGGGGACCTACTTCGCGACCGTCGACATCCGCTCGGTGGGGGCCACCGACGGCATCGACTTCTGCCTCGGTCTCCCCGAGCGGTGCGGGGTGGTCGCGGTGCCGACCCAGGTCTTCTACGACCACCAGGCCGAAGGCGCACATCTCGTGCGTTTCGCCTTCTGCAAGCAGGATCACGTGCTCGACGAGGCGGTCACGCGGCTCCAGGCCCTGAAGGGGGCCGCCGGGTGAAGGTCGCGGCGATCCAGCACGACATCGTCTGGGAGGACACGGACGCGAACTTCCGTCGTATCCGGCCCCGCATCGCGGCCGCGGCCGAGGGCGGAGCCCGCATCGTCGTCGTGACCGAGATGTGGTCGACCGGGTTCTCGATGAACTCCCGGGAGATCGCCGAACCGCCGGACGGACCGACCGCCACGTTCATGCACGAGTGCGCGCAGCGCACGGGTGCATGGGTGGTCGGCTCGTTCCCCGAGCGCACGGATGGCTACGACCTGCCGACCAACCGGCTGTTGATGGCCGGACCGGACGGCCAGGACCACCGCTACTCCAAGATCCATCCGTTCACCTACGCGGGCGAGGATCAGCACTATGCGGCGGGGAGGGGGCAGTTGCAGGTCGAGATCGAAGGCGTCCGGGTGACCCCGCTGATCTGCTACGACCTCCGCTTCACCGATCTGTTCTGGGACCGGGCCGCCGACACCGATCTCTACATCGTGCCGGCGAACTGGCCGGCCGCCCGGAGCCTCCACTGGACCACCTTGTTGCAGGCCCGGGCCATCGAGAACCAGGCCTACGTGGTCGGGGTCAACCGGGTGGGCTCCGCCGGCTCCCTCGACTACCGCGGTGACAGCCGGATCATCGACCCCCTCGGGGAGGTCACCGAGGCACCCGCGGGCGAGGAGGCGACCATCGCCGCGGAGGTCGATCCGGCCGTGGTCGCCCGGGTGCGGGCCGAGTTCCCCTTCATGCAGGACCGCTAGCGCGGATCGCCGTCGCGCTGCGCCGTGCGGGACCAGGCGCCGTGGAGCCGGGCGTAGTGACCGTCCCGGGCCACGAGTTCCGCGTGGGTCCCCATCTCGACCACCCGGCCGTGATCGAACACGATCACCTGATCGGCCCGCTCGGCGGTGGCCAGACGATGGGCGACGGTCACCGTCGTGCGGCCCGCCTGGAGGCGCTGGAGGGCCTCGCTCATCAGCTGCTCCGTCGCGGGATCGAGCGACGACGTCGCCTCGTCGAGGATCAGCAGGCCCGGATCGGCGAGGGCGGCCCTGATCAACGCCACCAGCTGGCGCTCACCGACGGACAGCCCGGTCCCGGCCGGACCGATCTCGGTGTCGAGCCCGTCGGGGAGCGAGGCGACCCATTCCTCCAGGTCGAGCGACGCAACCGCGGCCTGGATGTCGGCGTCGCTCGCGGTCACGCGGCCGCGGCGGACGTTCTCGCGGACGCTGGTCGCGAACAGGAAGCCGTCCTGGGGAACCATGCGCACGCCGGCTCGACGCGCGTCCGGCGCCACCTGCCGCAGATCGACCCCGCCGACCGCGATCGTCCCGACCGTCGGATCGGCCAGGCGGCACAGGAGACGGGCGAACGTGGTCTTGCCCGATCCGGTCGGGCCGACGATCACCGTGGAACGGCCCGGCGCGATCTCGACGTCGACGTCCTCCAGCACCGGGATTCCGTCGTAGGCGAACCCGACTCCCTCGGCCCGGACGCCGAGCGGGCCACCCGGCAGGGGCTCGGCCGGGTCGGGCTCGGGGATGGCCGGCTCGCGGGTGGCGAGGTCGGTCGTGCGGGACCACCCGGCGAGGGCGAGCGAGGTCTGGTCGATGACCTCGGTGAGCTCCGCGGCCGGCGACAGGATCATCTGGATGAGGAACACGAACGCCACGCCCTCGCCGAGACCCACCCCCCAGTCGGGCCCGAACCAGACGACGGCGACGAGCACGGCCGTCGTCGCCAGCGTGCCGAACGCGTCGGCGATCGTGAACAGCACGGAGCTGGGGCGGTTGACGCTGATCTGGGCGTCGTACTTGGCGTCGACCCGTGACCACAGCCGGGCCCGGACGTCGTCCTGCCGGCCGAACGCCCGCACGGCCTCGGCGCCGTTCAGGGATTCGGCCACGTCGCCGAGCAGGTCGCCGGTTCGGTCCCGCACCGCCAGGTAGCCCACCTGCTGGCGCCGCTGGATCGCCCGCACCACCGGCACCATCGCGAGGAGGGTGAGGAGCGCGACGACGGCGAGCGGCGGCGAGTAGACGAACATCGCGACCACCGCGGTGAACGCGATGCTCATGTTCACGAACCAGGCGTAGGCCCCCCAGTCGAGGAACTGCGTGAGGGTCTCGATGTCCCCGGTGACCCTCGACACGAGGTCGCCCTGGCGTTCCCGGGCGTGTTCGGCCATCGAGAGGTCGACCGCGCGGCGCAGGAGCCGGGTCCGCAGGCGGGCCACCGCCTGCTCCGCCACCCGGATCACGACGAGGTTGGAGATCCAGCTGAGCACGGTGACCCCGAGCAGGACCGCGGTGGTGATCACGATGAGGCGCCGGAGCTCGGGTCGGTCGAGGCCGCCCTCGGCCAACAGGCCGCGGTCGATGATCTGCTGGAACAGCACCGGGATCATCACCCGGCCCACCCCGTACAGGAGGCCGGTGAGCACCATCGTGCCGATGATCCCGCGCAGCTCCGGCGTGACCGCCAGACCGGCCCGCACGATCTCGACGGGCCGCGCGTCCTTCTCGTCGGTGGGAACCGGCTCGGTCACGCGTCCAGCGCCTCGAACTCGTACGCCGCCACGAGGCGGGCGTAGCCCGGCTCCCCCTGCAGCTCCGCATGGGTGCCGATCGCCCGCACGGCGCCGTCCTCCACGAAGGCCACCCGATCGGCGGCCGCCATCGCCGCGACCCGGTGCGTCACCATGACCACCGTCGTCGGGAGCTCGGCCAGGGTGGCGAGGATCTGCTCTTCGAGAGCCGGATCGACCGCGGCGGTCGCGTCGTCGAGCAGGACCATCCCCGGGTCGCCCACGAGCGCCCGGGCCAGGGCGACCCGCTGCCGCTGGCCCCCCGAGAGGGTCACCCCCCGCTCACCGATGACGGTCTCGTAGCCGTCGGGAAGCACGTCCGCGAGATCCCCGGCCCCCGCTCGTTCCAGGGCCAGATCGACCTCCTCGGTGGGGAACCCGCGCCCGAAGTCGACGCTCTCGCGGACCGTGCCGCCGAACAGGGCCGCCTGTTGGGTCGCGAAGGTCACGTGTCGGCGGAGGTGGTCGTCGGCGATGGTGTCCACCGCGATGCCGTCGAGGCTCGCGCCCCCTTCCCGGAGCGGCCGGAGTCGGGCCAGTGCCTCGAGCAGGGTCGATTTCCCCGATCCGGTCGCGCCCACGACGGCGAGCGTCTCGCCCGGCTCGATCCGGAGGTCGGCGTGGCGGAGGAGGGGACGGGCGGGGTCGCCCACCGCCACGCCCCGCAACTCGCCGCCGAGCGCGGTCGACGGCAGGGTCCCGGGCCCCTCGGGGATGCGGAGCGGGTCGTCGGGTTCGGCGAGGATCGTCTCGATCCGGTCCCGGCCGACGACGGAACGGGGGAGATCGACCAGGAAGAACCCGATCACCTGCATCGGGAAGGCCATGACACTGAAGAGTGCGACCGCCTGCACCAGCGCGGGCGGGTCGAGCGCCCCCGAGTCGACCCGGAGCGTCCCCACGGCGATGATCAGGATCATGGCGAGCTGCGGCAGCAGCGAGAAGGCCGAGTCGATCGTCAGCTGGATGGTGGCGTAGTGGATCCGGGCCCGGCGGTGGCGGTCCACGATCCCGGTGAAGCGAGCGGTCTCGTGGTCCTCGAGGCCGAGCGTCTTCACCACCTGGGTTCCCTCGATGAGTTCGGTGGCGGCGGTGGTCACGTCGGCGTTGGCCGCCCGTTCCCGTTCGGTCGACGCCTGTATGACGCGGGCGTTGAAGATGCTGAGCCCGAGCACGATCGGCAGCAGGATCAGGGTCGCCAGCATGAGGGGGATGTCGATCGCGGCGAGGCTCACGATCGAGAACACCAGCATCGTGACGACACCGACGGTGAACGGCATCGGATGGATGACGTCGACCGCGGCCTCGGTGTCGGCATCGAGATGGGCGAGCAGTTCGCCACGGGGCCGGGCCTGCACCCGTTCGAGCGGGATGGCGACGAGACGGTCCGCGATGCGGTGTTGGAGGTCGGCCCGGGCGCCGGCCGCGGTCATCCCCGCGTAGAACCGGCGGGCGATCACCCCGGCCGAGCGCACGATCATGATCCCCACCAGCAGCGTCGCCGCCAGGAGGGTCCGGGGATCGTCGCCCGCGAAGAAGCGGTCNNGCGGCCAGGAGGGTCCTCGGGTCGTCGCCCGCGAAGAAGCGGTCGATGGTCCATTCGACGGCGGTGCCGAGCGCGAGCGCGCCGGCGACCGACCCGGCCGCGTAGACGACCGACCCGGTGACGGCCAAAACGAGGGGGCGACGCTGCTCGCGGGCGTAGGTCGCGACGAGTCTCACCCCGCGAGCGATCGCGGAGGCTTCGCTCACGGGGTGACTCTAGGGTTCACCCGCCGTCGGTGAAGAGGATTTCCCGGAGCTCCCGCTTGAGGAACTTCCCGTTGGCGTTGCGGGGCAGTGGTTGCGACACGAACCAGACGTGCTCCGGGTGCTTGAACCGGGCCAGCCGCGGTTCGAGGTGGGCCGAGAGCGTGGCCTCGTCGAGCAACGACCCCGGCACGGGGTGGATCGCCACGGCCACGGCCTCGCCGAGACGATCGTCGGGGATGCCGAACACGGCGGCCTCCGCCACGCCCGGGTGCTCGTAGATGGCGGCCTCCACCTCGGCGCAGTACACGTTCTCGCCGCCGCGCAGCACCATGTCCTTGGCGCGGTCGACGATGTAGACGAAGCCGTCCTCGTCGACCTGCACCACGTCGCCGGTGCGGAACCAGCCGTCCCGGATCGCCTCGGCGGTGGCCTCCTCGCGGTTCAGGTAGCCCTTGATCACCGCCGGACCCCTCACGCACAGCTCCCCGATCTCGCCGACCGGGAGCTCCTGACCGTCGCCGTCGATCACCTTCCATTCGAAGGTGGGCATGATCGGCCCGGCCGAGGTCGGCCGGGTGATGAAGAAGACGCTGGACACCCCGGTGATGATCCCGTGCGTCTCGGTCAGGCCGTAGCCGGTGCTCGGTGTGACGGCCCCCTTGGCCTTGTCGATCTTGTCGACCAGATCGGGTTGGAGGGCCGCGCCGCCGCCCCCCATCGTCGCCAGCGAGCTCGTGTCGCGCCGGGGCCAGTCCGGGTGCAGGAGCATCTCCCGGCTCATGGTCGGGACGCCGGTGAACGTGACCACCTGCTCCCTCTCGATCAGCTCCAGGGCCCGGCCCGCGTCCCACTTGTGCATGAACACGAGCTTGGCCCCCGCCGCGGTGCCGGGATGGAGGACGCAGTTGTTGGCGGTCACGTGGAACAGCGGGGTCGGGACCATGATCGACGCGGGGAGGTCGGGTGCCTTCTCCCGGGTCACACCGGACTCGGCCGCCAGCTTCCTGCCCGCCGCCGCCGCGGCGGCGTTGGCGAAGGCCAGGTGCATCACGTTGTGGATCGAGCCGCGGTGGGTGAGCTGCGCCCCCTTCGGGAAGCCGGTCGTGCCCGAGGTGTAGAAGATGCACACGTCGTCGTCGGGGTGGATGGTCGCGTCGGGCAGCGTGGCCGGGGCGCTGTCGGGCCGGACGACGTCACCCCACCGGGACGCGTCGTCGGGCAGTTCCCGCTCCGAGCGGACCGTGACGACGTGGAGCGGAAACTCGCTCCGGATCGCGTCGAGGTGGGCGACCACCCGCTGGAGACGCTCGTCGTCGGCGATCAGCACCCCGGGGCGGGAGTCGCGCAGCGCGTACTCCATCTCGGCCCCCGTCCACCACGCGTTCATCCCCACCGCGGCGGCCCCCAGCGAGACGACGGCCCAGTACGACAGGGCCCACTCCGGGTAGTTGCGCATGGCGATCGCCACGCGATCGCCGGCCCGCACCCCGTGCTCGTCGGCGAGCAGGCCCGCCAGGGAGCGAACCCGGTCGTGGGCCTCGGCGTAGGTCAGGGTCTCGTCCTCGAAGACGATGTAGGGCTTGTCGCCGTGCACCGCCGACGCCTCCCACAGCGCCCGCATGTCGGGGGGAGCCTGATCGAACACCCGCATCGGGATGCCCCGGATCTCCTCGATCGACCACGCGAAGGGCGCCCCCGCGGCCGTCAGCTCGTCCCACGTCGCCTTGAGAACGTCGATCATCGGGGTAATAGCTATCCCGGCCGGGAGGCGGTCGAAACTCGTCATAGGCTCGCGACGTGACGACGCCACTGCGCATCAGCGACGAGGTCGCGGCGGCGCGGGCCGCGGGCCGCCCCGTCGTCGCCCTCGAGTCGACCATCTTCAGCGGTCTGGGCCTGCCGTCCCCGGCCAACGTCGAATGCCTGGAACGGTGCACCGCGGCCCTGCGCGACGCCGGTGTCGTGCCGGCGCTCACCGCGGTGATCGACGGCGCGGGCTGGGTCGGGGTCGACGACGCGCANNGGTGTCGACGACGTGCAGGTCGCGAGGGTGCTGGCCGGCACCCGCAAGATCACGGCGCGCGATCTTCCCCATGCCGTGGCGACCGGCCTCGACGCCGGCGTCACCACGGTGTCGGCGTCGCTGACCCTCGCGGCGGCCGCCGGCATCGGCGTCTTCGCGACCGGGGGGATCGGTGGGGTCCATCGGGGGGCGGAGTCCACGGGCGACATCAGCCACGACCTCACCGCGCTCGCCCGCCACCCGGTGGTCACGGTGTCGGCGGGGGCCAAGGCCTTCCTCGATCTGGCCCGCACCCTCGAGCATCTGGAGACGCTCGGCGTGCCGGTCGTGGGCTGGAACACCGACCGGTTCCCCGCGTTCTACGTGCGCGACAGCGGTCTCCCCGTGCCCGCCATGGTCCACGACGGCCACGAGGTGGCCGCGATGGTGCGGGCCGCGGCGGCGCTGGGTCACCCCGGCGGTGTGCTCGTGGCCAACCCGATCCCGGAGGCCGACGAGCTCGACCCGGAGCGGGTCGGCGAGGCGCTGGCGCAGGGTCTCGCCCGCGTCGAGCGGGCCGGGCTGCGGGGGGCCGAGGTGACGCCGGTGGTGCTGGCCGCGATCGCCGAGGCCACCGGGGGCGACAGTGTCCCGGCCAATCTCGCGCTCGCGGAGAGCAACGCCGCGGTGGCGGCCGAGATCGCGATCGCGCTGGCGTCGTGACCGAGGGACGGGACTGGACCCGCACCCAGTTCGAGCCGTGCCCCGACTGCGGTGCCGACGCCGCGTCGATCGACGACTCGGAGCTCGGTGGCGTCCTCATCGCCGAGGTCGCGGCACTGGGCCGCACGATCGCGGCTGCGCCGCCCGATTCGCTCACGGCCCGGCCCCGCGCCGGGATGTGGTCGGCGCTCGAGTACGCCTGTCACGTGCGTGACCTGCTGCCCGTCATGGAGGCCCGGGTCGGGCGGATCCGGACCGAGGACGACCCCGCGCTGGGATGGTGGGACCATGAGGCCGCCGCCGTCGAGGAGCGCTACAACGAGCAGATCCCGGTGCTGGTGGTGGAGGCGATGGGGGAGAACGCCAGGGCGTTCGCGGCCCGGCTCGCCTCGTTGCGGGCGCCGGAATGGGAGCGGGGGGCGGAGCGCCGACCGGGGGAGCGGTTCACGATCAGGGGCATCGCCCGGTTTGTGGTCCACGAGGTGATCCACCATCGTGACGACGCCGCCGAGATGATCGCCGCGGCAGAAGCGGAGCCGGCGTGACCGACCCAGAGAGCCCCGACGAACTCATCCTGCGGATCCTCACCGACCCGGCGGTGATCCCCGACCCCCACCCCTGGTACCGCCGCCTGCGGGAGACCGCGCCCCTGTTCCGCACCGAGGCGACCGGCACGTGGGTGGTGTCGGGGTTCGAGAACGCCCGGGCCCTCCTGCGCGACGCACGAGCCGGGAGTCCCGAGGAGGGGGTGGCGCTCCAGTCGCTGACCGGGTCGGCGCGACGGGGGCGCGACCCCGAGTTCCGCACGATGCTGTTCATGAACCCACCCGACCACACCCGGATCCGGGGGCTGGTCAGCCGGGCGTTCACCCCGCGGCGGGTCGAGCAGCTGCGCGGCGAGGTGGCGGAGATGACCGACACGCTCCTCGACGACATGGGCGGGACCGGCGACTTCGTCGACGGTCTCGCCTTCCTGTTGCCCGCCAACGTGATCAGCGCGCTGGTCGGCGTGCCGGAGGAGGATCGCGACTGGCTGCGTCCGCTCATCGCCGACATGACCGCGACGCTCGAGCCCACCACGACCGAGGCCGAGCTGGCGGTCGCCGAGAAGGCCGGGATCGAGGCGAGGGCCTACCTGGCCGAGCTCGTGGCGGCCCGCCGGGCCGAGCCCCGCGACGACATGCTCACCGGCCTGATCGAGGCCAGCGACGGGGCCGACCGCCTCACCGAGAACGAGGTGCTGTCCAACGTCCTGCTCATCTACTCGGCCGGGTTCGAGACGACCACCCACCTGCTCTCGAACATGGTCAGGGCCTTCGTGGCCCATCCCGACCAGCTCGCCCGGGTGCGAGCCGACCGGGCGCTGGTCGCCAACGCCGTGGAGGAGGTGTTGCGCTTCGACCCGCCGGTCCAGTTCGACAGCCGGTACGTGTTCGACGACATCGACATCGACGGGGTCACCATCGAGGGCGGCTCGACCTTCCTCACCCTGCTCGCCGGGGCCAACCGTGACCCGGCCGTGTGCGACGAGCCGGACCGTTTCGACGTCGGTCGTGACGACCTGCAGATCCTGTCGTTCGGATCGGGCATCCACTTCTGCCTCGGGGCGGCCTTGGCCCGGCTTGAGGGTCAGGTCGTGCTCGAGCGTCTCATCGACCGGTACGAGCACTGGGCGATCACCGCCGAGCCGACCTGGCGGCCCCGGATCACCATCCGTGGTGTCGAGCGCCTCGAGGTGGCCTTCCGCTGACGGCGGTCGGCGCCCGGCCCGGCCTCAGTAGCCCTTCCACTCCGGGTCGCGCCGCTCCCGGAAGCTGGCCACCCCCTCCTCGGAGTCGGCGGTGTAGGTGTTGAGCTCCACCGCGAGGGCTTCGTTCTCCATCATCGTGCGCCGGTCGGCGTCGAGGCTCTGGTTGACCAACCACTTCGTGAAGCCGAACGACCGGGTCGGCCCGGCGGCCAGCCGTTCGGACCACTCCGTGGCCGTGGCCTCCAGCTCGGCGTGGGGTACGACCGCGTTGACCAGCCCCCACTCGAGCGCCTTCCCGGGTGAGAGGTCGTCGGCGAACAACATGAGCTCCATGGTGCGCCGCACACCGATGATGCGGGGGAGGAGCCAGGGACCGAGGGCGTCGGGCACCAGCCCCCGCCGGGCGAAGACCTCGACGAACTTGGCCTGATCCGAACAGATGACGAGATCGCACGCCAGCGCCAGGTGGGCGCCCATCCCGGCGGCCGTGCCGTTGACCGCGGCGATGACCGGGACGTCGCAGTCGAGCAGCGCCGGGAACAGCGTGTACTGACCGTCGAGCATCATGCGGCGGGGATCGCCGATCACCCGGTCGGGGACGTCGTCGGCCCGATCGCTTTCGTACACGTGCGAGAGGTCGGCGCCCGGACAGAACAGCTTGTCGCCGGTGGCGGTCAGCACGACCGCCCGGGCCCGGTGGTTGACGTTGAAACCGTCGAGGAGGTCACGGAGCCGGTCGCGACAGGGAGGGTTGAGCGCGTTGCCCACCGACGGTCGGTCGATGGTGATCCACGCCACCTTGTCCCGGTACTCCAGTCGGATCTGCTCGTCGAGCGGGCGGTCGTCGGCCATGGTCGCAGGGTAGTCACCGGTGGTGGCCGGGGCCTCGCTCAGGGAGCCGGTGGGGTATGACCGACGCCACAGCCCGATCGGAAACAGGGACGGACCCCGGTACGTTCAAGGGGTCATGAGCAGTGCAGATCTCGAGCGCATCATCGCCTCGTACCGCGAAACCATCACCGGCGAGGCGTGCAGCCGGTCCCGGGTGGTCGACTCCCTGCTCGACCTGCGTCTCGACGCGGGCGGGCGAACCGACGTGATCGACGCCGTCGACCACGCGCTGGCCGACCTCCCCGGCAAGACCCTCGTGCCGGCCCAGTGGTGGCAGGAACGGCTCGATCTGCTCGAGCTGGTCGCGATCAGCCCGGTCGAACCGGTCGGCTGACCCGGTCGGCGCTCGCCGGCGCACCGTCGGCCCCACCCGCGCCGATCGGTGGATTGGAAACCGCGGGGGCGTCTGGCGCACCATCTCGCCCATGGCCGACACCGATGTGACCGGGTTCTGGAGGATCGCGGAGGCCGACCCCGACCACCTCGCCCTCGTCGATCCCGAGCACCGGCAGATGACCTTCGGTGAGCTCGCCGCGCTCACCAACCGGATCGTCCACGGGTTGCGGGCCCTGGGGCTGCAACGGGGCGACCAGGTGACCACCGTGTTGCCCAACAGCTTCGAGCAGGTCGCGGTCTGCCTGGCGGCCTACCAGGGCGGCTTCTACGTCACGACGGTCAACTGGCACCTCGTGGGCCCCGAGATCTCCTACATCGTCAACGACTCGGAGACGAAGGCGCTGATCGTCTCGTCGCGCTTCGCCGACGAGGCGGTGCGGGTCCTCGAGGACTGCGTGACGCCCGAGGCCAACCGCTTCTCGGTGGGCGGGGTGCCGGGCTTCCGGCCCTTCGCCGAGCTCATCGACGGT
>JABAHR010006511.1_pt2 | contig 16708 bp, 16 predicted proteins | sample 7062101 | NCBI WGS metagenome assembly JABAHR01 (sample SAMN14534553, study PRJNA622989) | marine sediment metagenome | biome: marine biome [ENVO:00000428]; feature: marine pelagic biome [ENVO:01000023]; material: deep marine sediment [ENVO:00002113] | place: India: Gulf of Kutch | collected... | reverse complement strand
AAGTTAATAATAGACAATAAAACCGAAAGAATTCTTGGAATGGGAATCGTCGGAGCAGGGGCGGGGGAGATGATAGCAGAAGGAGTACATGCTATGGAGATGGGAGCTACAGCCGCAGATTTAAAACTAACCATACACCCACATCCAACTCTTACAGAAACTGTTATGGAAGCTGCAGAATTATTCTACGGCCCAAGCACTCATATGTATAAGAAGAAATAAAGTTAATGATTAAGAGAATTACCAGCATAGCCTGTAATAAACCTTGTCTAATAACCCAGATTATTTTTTTCATATTTTTATTGTTTTATTTCAGTTTTTTATTTACTACTCAGGTAATAAACTCAACTGATCTTAACTTTCATATATTACATATAGAAAGATATAAATCCCTATGGTTCGAAACACTATTTGCATTTTATAATCCATCTACTTTTACCGGATGGCCCTCGGTTCTTTTCTATGGATTCTTTTCATACTTAGTCACAGTATTTCTATCTTATATTTTTGATCCATTCACTCCCGAATCTGTGAGGTTGGCGACTCACATAATTATAGCATTTGGTTTAAGCTCACTAATACTTAGTTTGAGCTATCTGCTCTATCCGTTTTTTATAAAATATTTGAGTAATGGAAGTAGAGATAAGAATATAAAATACTGGATATTTTGTTCCTTATCATTATGTGTTTTAACATTTTGGTTTTTAAATAAAAGATACTATGTAGGCGGTATAGGGGCTTCTGCTATTATATCCACAGGATTGTATGCTCAGTTATTTGGATGGCATATATTGATTTTGTACCTTGGGGTTTTATTTAGAACAGTATTTTTTGAAAAGAAAAATCTTAAAAACTATTTGGCTATATTGCTGCTTCTTTCTTTAATAACACATATCCTGACTGCGACGTTTTTAATATTTATAACAGTCTACTACATATTAATTAAAAGAAATTACCGCAACATTCTTCTGGAATCCTTACTAACAGGAATACTCCTCTCTTCATTCTGGTTTATTCCATTTCTCTCATATATTGGAGAATACACCGTCTACAATCCTGATTCATCTAAAGATATTCTTATAAAGATATTCGAATATCCTCTTTATAATATGCTCATTTCGCTAAAGCGACTATTATACGGCGATATCTTAAGCATAAACTACTCGAAAATAATTGTATTCTTTGTATTAATATCCGCATTCTTAAATGAACGCATAAAGAAAGATGAATTATTTACCACATTGCTACTATTTGTATTGCTTTTTATTGTTCTAACAGCAGGTGTATACCCGGTTTCAAGCCTGCCGATTGCCCTCCATTATTATAGGTATCAGGGGCTTTTAATTATTCTTCTGATAGTTCTTATAAATCTCATTTTATTAGGTTGGTACAAAGAAGCATTACGCATTCCAAATAAAGCAGTTAGTAATTTCGTATTATTACTATTATTCAGCGCTGTATCGATCATTTTTATTTCCAACTTATATGTTCCAAGTCTATCTTATAAAAAGGATACACCTCCTTTAAACAACTATGATAATCAGAAAAGAGTATATTCTGAGATTATAAAAGATAATAAGGCTCTAAGGGTTTATTCTGAATATTTGACAGATTATGAGCGCTTCCCGCCGGATAATTCTGCGCATTATCTAAGCCTCTTATTGGCTAAAGACACCAATAATGAATCAATAACAGATATTTTTATAGAGCCGGGCAAATCAAATTACTATATATCCTCTTCTTTTAAATATCTGGGAGCCTCCACTTATCCGAGTAATTTATTGATAAACAAAAGATATACTGATCTTGATAATAACACGCTGATCAATCAGATTAAAAGTTTTGGTATTAGCCATGTTATTGCTGGAAACGAAGCATTCTATAATAATATAAGGAAACATGCTATAGAAACGACTAAAGCAATCGGGAATTACAGAATTGTTAAATTACAGGAGCCAAACCATCTTGAAGTACCAACAATCGCCAAAGTACCTGTAGGTTATATAGACCATAAGGGTACACTTAAGTTCAGTAAGATAGATTATTATTTTTATATAAACAAAGAACTCACTACGAATTTTGAACTATTGGAATTAGAAGATTTAAAAGCAGTACCTTCTGAGATTGATATTATAATAATAAACCATCTGCCAAATAACATAGAACAGTTTATTAAAAAATATAATTTAAGCACAAAGAAGGTAATATTTATAAATTATTTTAATGATCTGCTTTTAATTAATAATGACAATGTCATATTTTCTTCAAATCCGGATAAAACGGAGTTTCAATACGTAAAGTATTACCTGGAAAAGAAAATAAATTTGAAGCCCAGATTAATTGAATTAGTCAAAGAATATAATTTAGACGCTAATACTAAGAGCGCATATCTAGAATGGGAGAGCAATTACCAAGCATTTGCCTTAAGCAGACTCATCCCAAACAAAATTTACCGCATAAATTATAGTTATTTTCCTTATTGGCATACCACTGATGGAAAACTGTACAGAGGATCGGCAGAGAGAATGTTTTTTATTCCAAACAGCAATCAGGCTATATTGAAGTTCACAAAACTATATTCGCTATCCACATGGATAGGCTGGATTTTAACGCTATCGGCATTGATCTATATTGGATTTAGTTTTTATAAAGTGAGAAGACAATAAATAACAGCTGAGCTGTTTTACGAATCAAGCACTCATATGTTCAATAAGAAGTAATTTTAGAATTGTACTTTTTATTATAGTACCTGGGCTTAATCAACCATAATACTCCAACTATTATCATCGGAAATATAAATGCCCAGAGAAATAACCCCTCTAGCAGGTTCCTATTATTAATGCTAATATCAAAATAATGGAAAATTAGTATTACTATAACCATTGAGAAACTGAAACTTATATAATTAAACACAATTCCTCTTTTCTACATCTTCTGTGTAGATTCAAATTCTATAGTCTTCTGAACATCCAACCACTTCTGAATATTTTCCTAGGAATCAAGCCTCATAAATATATTTTAACTCACATAGGACTTTCCGTAAACAGGAATTGTAGCGCCAGTTATAGGGTCAGAGTCTTTAGTGGACAGGAATAACATTACTCTTGCAATCTCTTCAGGCTTAACCCAGTTTTTATGTTTAGCATTGGGCATTGCCTGTCTGTTTGCTTCAGTGTCTATAGTTCCAGGAATAATTGCGTTTACGTTTATATTATGCTTTAAAACCTCTTCAGCGAGAGACTTCGTCAGATTGACCACACCTGCCTTTGAAGCCGCATAAGCCGTCATGCCTGCGGCGCCATTTAGAGCTGGCTTGGCTCCCACATTAATTATTTTTCCATGTTTCTGGTTTATCATCTGAGGTATTACTGATTTAGAACACACAAACGCAGATTTGAGATTCATATCAACCATACGATTAAAATCATCCATACCGGTCTTTGTTATTTCACCCATAGTAAAACCGCCTACAATATTTATTAATATGTCGATAGATTTAAGCCGTTTTACAACATTATTTACTACTTTTAAAATAGCTTTTTCCTTTGTTACATTTCCCTTTACAATAACAACAGATTTTGGGAACTGATCCATAAGCGGGGTTAATTTTTTAAGCTCCTCTTCTTTATAGTATGTACAGATTACATTTGCCCCCTGTTCTAAAAACAAATTAACGACGCTTTTTCCCAGACCACCTGAACCTCCTGTTATAATAGCGATTTTCCCCTCAAGTTTTTTCATCATACGCTCCTTTATTCGTACACTTCAATCTTGTATCTATAAAGGATTATATACTATTTCTAAAGATACAATAACTTGACAGCATAACTAAATTTAGCCTTAATAAACTGTTAAAAAAGGATTAGCAAATGGCCATTGATCTCTTTATATCTATGAAAGCTGAAACAATCCAGGAGCATTTGTTTATAAAATGCAACATGATGCAGATGCCCACTGCCCAGACTAATCCCTTTTTTATTGCTGAAATAAGAGAAGATGAGCCGGAGAAACTNNTACTACTTGCATTAAATACTTTCTTAATTAATATCTAGTCCTTTAATTTTACTCAAGTTTTTAAAATAACTATGTCCCAAGAAAAAACTGAAGATAAAACCGTAGAATATAAAAATACTTTAAATCTGCCTAAAACTGATTTCCCCATGAAGGCAAATCTCAGTCAGCGTGAGCCGCAGATGCTTAAGAAGTGGGAGGACCAAGGTCTCTTTTCCAAAATAAGAGAATTCTCAAAAGGAAAAGAGAAATTTATCCTTCACGACGGCCCCCCATATGCAAACGGACATATTCACCTGGGACACTGTCTTAATAAAGTATTAAAGGACATAATTGTTAAATCACAGACTCTTTTTGGCAAAGATTCCTATTATGTGCCCGGGTGGGACTGCCACGGACTTCCTATTGAATATCAGGTGACAAGTAAATTAGGGTCGAAAAGGGCGGACAAGACAAAGTCTGAAATAAGAAAATTATGCAGAAAATATGCCAAGAGATTTATAGATATACAAAGGGATGAGTTTAAGCGCCTCGGTGTTTTTGGAGACTGGGAAAACCCTTACCTTACAATGAACTATGAGTATGAGGGTAATATAGCAAGGGAGCTTGGCAGGTTTATGGAAAATGGAAGCCTGTACCGCGGCAAGAAACCCGTGTACTGGTGCTACTCATGCCAGACCGCACTTGCTGAGGCAGAAGTAGAATATGAAGATAAAACATCTGATTCTGTATATGTAAAGTTTAAGCTTCTTACAACCATATTTACTTCCCAATATTCATCATTAAAAGGTAAAGACGTTTACGCCATAATCTGGACCACAACACCCTGGACACTACCTGCAAATCAGGGGCTTGCCTTCCATCCAGAGTTTAAGTATGCAGCCGTTGAGCATAATGGAGAGGTATTGATAATAGCAGATGAACTAAAAGAGACTGTACTTGGAGAAGATATAAATGTTTTAGAAATAATTGCAGGCGATAAATTTCAGTCTCTAAAGTTTCAGCACCCATTTTACGACATAGAATCTCTCGGCATAAATGCTGATTATGTCACGCTTGAAGCTGGCACAGGCATAGTGCATATTGCTCCAGGGCACGGTCAGGACGACTATGAAGTATCTAAAATATACGATCTTGATGTCTATGCGCCTGTAAATGACAAGGGTGTATTCACAGATGACCTGGAATTTTTCGGTGGTCAGTTTGTTTATAAAGCTAATGAAAACATAATAGATAAACTCGGTGAGCTTGGAGCACTAGTAAAAAGTGATCAAATAACCCATTCATACCCTCATTGCTGGAGATGCAAAAGCCCAATTATATTCAGGGCCACCCCTCAGTGGTTTATATCTATGGCTGAAAATGATCTACGGGTAAATTCACTTGCTGAGATAGACAGGGTCAAGTGGATTCCCGATTGGGGCAAGGAACGTATCTATAATATGATACAGAATCGTCCTGACTGGTGCGTATCACGGCAGCGCTCGTGGGGTGTACCAATAGTAGTTTTTTACTGCACTGCCTGTGATACTGAAATTGTAGATAAAAAAGTAGTAGACCATATAGCAGATAAATTCGAAGCAGAGAGCTCCGATATCTGGTTTGAATTAGAGACAAAGGATTTGTTGCCTGAAGGAACCAACTGTATGGAATGCGGGGGCATAGATTTCAAAAAAGAAACAGACATATTGGACGTATGGTTCGATTCAGGGGTCAGCTTTTCGTCGGTTATTGAGAACAACGAGGATTTCAAGTTTCCGGCCGACATGTATCTGGAAGGAAGCGACCAGCACAGGGGATGGTTTCATTCAAGCCTCCTTGTCTCTGTTGGCACGAGAGGTCACGCGCCCTATGATTCCGTCCTCACCCACGGATTTGTAGTGGACAAGGACGGGCAGAAAATGTCCAAGTCAAAGGGTAATGTTATTTCTCCCGATGAAATAATTAAGAAATACGGCGCAGAAATTTTAAGACTCTGGGTAGCTGCCGAGGACTACAGCGCTGATATAAAAATTTCTACTGAAATCATTGAAAGACTTGTCGATACATACAGAAAAATAAGAAATACTTTTCGTTACCTGCTTGGAAACCTATATGATTATGATTCTGAAAAAGACAGTATAGACATTAATGATTTAGAAGAATGCGACAAATGGATACTGCATAAGCTTACAGTATCAACGAACAAAATAATTAAGGCCTATGAAAATTATCAGTTCCATATTGTTTATCATGAGCTCCAGCGTTTTTGCATTGTAGATTTAAGCGCAGTATATCTGGACTTTCAAAAAGATATTTTATACACTCTTGCAAGCAACTCTCATAGAAGAAAATCTGCACAGACGGTAATGTACAAAGTTCTCGATACCCTGGTTAGAATGTGCTCTCCTATATTAACATTTACATGTGAAGAAGTTTGGAAAAATATTGCAGGCAATAAAAATGAGAGCATATTTCTAAATACCCTTACTGTACCTGACTACACAAATGAGAATCTTGATAAAAAATGGAGCAAAATCCTACCTATTAGAGATGAAATTTTAAAAGCGTTGGAAAAAGCTAGGAAAGATAAATTTGTAGGAAGTTCACTAGAGGCCAGTATCGGTATTTTTGCAAGCGGTGACGCGTATTTTGATGTAAGAGACAATACCGAACTTTTAAAAATGCTAACCATTGTATCCGACCTTCAAATACTCGAAGTGGTTCCAGAGAATAGTGAATACGCTTTTAAAAGCTCCGAAATATCAGGCCTAATTATTACTGTAAACAAAGCGCCCGGGCAGAAGTGCGAGCGGTGCTGGACTTTTAGAGAATCTGTAGGAGATAATAGGGAACACCCCACTATTTGCGCCAGATGCATAGAAGCGCTTGAGCAGATGCATGTTATTTAATCAAAGTTGATTACCATTTATGTCACAAAAGGTTAACTCATACGTCGCCCCGCCTGTTCTTGTAACCGCAATTCTAGTATTTAACTGAGATGCCATTTCTAATACAACCCGCATGCCTATAGACTCGGTTTTATATATGTCAAGATCATGGGGAATTCCTAAGATTCCTCGGACATCATTTGAGCAAATACTTTTTTTACAGTGCTCTAATGAATCGGGGTGTATAATGTTAAATATGTTTAAATCTTTAATTTCCGATCTTTTATAACCAAGCGTTTTAAGCCATGTTTTGTTTACATATTGAATTTCACCCTTAGGAGAGACACTTTGAATAAGATCATTAGAGTTGTCGAATAAATCCTTGTAGAAATCGTTTTTCATGGGTTATTAAATGAGAATCAAGTAAGTTATGTTATATTCAGATATAAACTTTTGATTATATACCTATTTTGAAGGTTTTAATAACAATTTATTTGCCTGTGCCATTATGGATAAACCAGCGTATAAAACATCTTCAGATTCAAAGGTGTCAATTTTTATAACCTGTCTTGTGGACAGTCTATATCCTCAAGTCGGTGAATCTATGGTAAATGTACTCAGTAGGGCAGGAGTACAGGATGTTAATTTCACTCAAAATCAGACCTGTTGCGGTCAGCCTGCATTTAACAGCGGTTATCAGGACGAGGCTAAAGATCTGGCAATTAAATTTATAGATGATTTTAAAGATTCAGAATATATAGTGTGCTCATCCGGGTCTTGTACATCTATGGTAAAGGTGTTTTATAAAGAATTGTTTAAGAATGACAAAAGTTATATGAATATGGTCAATGAAATTAGTGAAAGAACATATGAATTTACTGACTTTATGATTAATGTTTTAGGCATAAGCAGGGTAGGGGCAGAATACTATGGGAAGGTTACATATCATGACTCCTGCCATGCGCTTAGAGAGCTTGGTATAAATGGTCAGCCCAGAGAATTACTCAGAAATGTTAGAGGATTAGAATTAGTTGAAATGAATATGAATGATGCATGCTGCGGATTTGGAGGAACTTTTTCAGTTAAATACCCGGAAGTTTCTACAGCTATGCTAGGAGAAAAGGTTCAGTGCATAATAGACTCCGGAGCAGATACAGTTGTATCTACAGATATGGGATGTTTAATGAATATTTCAGGTTTTATAAGTAAAAACAGTATTCCAATAAAAGTTAAGCATATAGCTGAAATATTAGCTCTAAGCAGCTGATATCATGATTATTTATGGATATAAAACATAACTTTGAATCTGAATCGTCTAAAGCTTTATTAGATAATAATCTGCATGAAGCTATTATAAATACTACAAACAGGTTCAGGAGTGCACGTAAAAACACCGTAACAGAATCAGAGAATTGGGAAGAATTACGGCAGGTTGCACATAATATTAAAGAACATACTATAAATAATCTCCATAACTATCTGTTATTATTAGAGAAGAATATAATACAGGCTGGAGGAAAGGTACATTGGGCAAGGGATTCTGAAGAAGCCTGCAAGGTAATTGCTGATATAGCAAAAAGGAATAAGGTAAAGAAGATTGTAAAGAGTAAGTCTATGGCAACAGAGGAGATTCATTTAAATAAGTCGCTGGAATCTGGAGGCTACAAAGTAGTGGAGACTGACCTAGGAGAGTATATTTTACAAATCTCGGATGATGCCCCCTCTCACATAATCGCTCCCGCAATTCACAAAAGGAAAGTTGATATATCAAAACTATTTTCTGAGAAATTCGGGGTTCCGGAGTATGATGACCCTCAGCAGCTTACTAAGATTGCAAGAGCAAAGCTTAGAAGGGAGTTTATAACTGCAGATATGGGCATTTCAGGGGTTAACCTCGCTGCTGCCGACACAGGTACCATAGCAATTGTGGAAAACGAGGGCAACGCAAGACTTACGACTACTGTTCCAAAGGTTCATGTCGCTCTCATGGGAATTGAAAAAATAATTCCCAGGTTTGACCAAATGGGACTTTTTTTGAAGCTTCTCATAGGGAGCGCCACAGGTCAGAAGATATCCACATATGTATCTTTCATAACAGGCCCAAGGAAAAGGGCAGAGACAGACGGCCCAAAGGAGTTTCATCTGATACTGCTGGATAACGCCAGGAGCAAAATTCTGTCTAACCCAAAGACTAGAGAATCATTATATTGTCTTAGGTGCGGCGCATGCCTTAATATTTGTCCTGTATACAGGCATGTGGGGGGACATGCTTATGGTGGCACATATTCAGGCCCGATCGGTGCAATAATAAATCCTCAGTTGTTCGGCATAGACAAATATCCCGATCTTCCCTTTGCTTCATCACTTTGTGGTGCATGTAAGGACGTGTGTCCTGTTAAGATAGATTTTCCCAAAGTGCTTTTGGATTTACGAAGGCAGGTCACAGAAAAAAAGTGTAATAAAAGGAGCAGGGAAGGGCTTATAGAGAAATTATCATTTAAGATATGGAAGGATGTTAATAAGCACCCTAACTTGCTGCAATTATTGAATAATATAGCATATTATATTCCACATCCCTTACTGTCATTAATATTTAAGAGATGGACTAAGTCCAGAGATTTGGCTACGATTGCAAAAAAATCATTCAGGCAGATTTGGAAAGAAAAAGGTAATGGCTGATTCCAGAGAATTAATATTACAAAATATTAAGACTTCCTTAAATGGAAAAACTAGCACTGAATTTAAGCCTTATTCAGGTTTTGATAATGGTGATTATATCTCAGATGTTGAGAGCGGTGATCTTATAACAGAATTTAGAGAAAAACTAGAGGCTTTAAGCGGAAATGTAGAAATAATCGGGAACAAAAAGAGCTTAAATAAAACAGTATCAGATATCTTTAATAAGACTAATTCAAAGATTTTTACAGGCTGGAATCATGAAGATCTGACCGATATTTACAAGGTTTTAAAAGAAAGCGGTATGAGATATACAAAGAGCACGCGTAAGGATTTACAGGCTAAATGTGATATAGGGATCACGCTTGCTGACTACGCCATCTCGGAATCTGGCACGATTGTTTTATATAATAATAAGATACAAAATCGTAATAGTTCTTTAATAGTGCCGATTCATATAGCAATCTTGAAAAAAGAGAATATATTAAAGAGTATATTCGACCTGGTAAGCAGAATATCTCATGATTACAGAGGGTTAGAGAACATCAGGGAACTTTCAAACTGCATCACTTTAATCACAGGTCCAAGTAGAACAGCCGATATAGAGCTTAATCTTACGCTTGGTGTACATGGACCAAAAGAGCTGTACGTAATTGTTATGTAAACTTATTTCTCCAGATAATCGCGAGCGTTAAAAGCCTGTCCATTAGTTCCTATTGATTCGTCCGAGGCTAAATGTAAAAATATATGCGAAATATCTTCAGGAGTCGGCAGTGTATCGGGATCTTCCTCAGGGTAAGCATCTGCTCTCATCTCTGTTCTTGTACCACCGGGATTAACTGAGTTTACCCTTATATTCGTATCCTTTAGCTCATCTGCCAGTACCTGTGTTAAGCCCTCTAGTCCGAATTTGGATGCGGCATAGGCTCCCCAGTCGGCTCTTCCTTTCCTGCCAACGCTTGAGCTTACGTTTATGATAGATGAGTTTGTAGATTCTTCTAAAAGCGGTAAGAATGCCTTTATTACATAGAACTGTGAGTTAAGGTTAATGTGTATCACAGAGTCCCAGACGTCTTCGGGAATATCTTGAATTTTTGCTCTTATTCCCAAAATACTCGCATTATTAACTAAAACATCTAAGTGATTGAATTCTTTTAATACTGATTCATAGAGGTTCTTAACATCATCCAGATTAGCGATGTTAGCCGAGAATCCCTTAATATTTCCATAAGAACTAAGCTCGTTTACAGTTTCGTCTAATGTTTCAGAGTTCCTTGCACATATAATTACATTTGCCCCTTCGCTTAGAAATACCTTTGCCAGTCCTTTTCCGATACCTTTAGAACCACCCGTAATCAATACATTTTTGTCTTTTAGCTTCATAATGGGCGTATTATAGCGTAAAGACGGTTATAATGCTATTCTGTAGTAAAATACATATATTGTCCGATAAGATATATTATGTTAACTATAATATAAATATAATTTATCTCTCATTTTATTATAGATACAAGTGATACGAGTATTGTCTGGTTAATTAGCCCTCTCTACTTATATATGTTTCATATCTTCTAAGAAAGGATGCTGATACGCGCTGTCTAATATAGTTGGGATTGAAGTCTAATACCTCTATCAAATCAATTAGATCGTAATAAATTTAAAATATTTCTATATCAGTGCCTGGTTTATAGTTATTAATACCTGGAAGCATAACAGTTTTTGTCTTACCATTTGAAAACTCTACAGAATAAGAAGTCATAGCATCATATGGTATGCCTTCTATAGTTCCCAGTTAAATATGATGTATTTTACCAATAACTTTTATTACATCATTCAAAATATATTTTTCTGATTTTTCCATTCTGTAAGCACCATATATATCTTTAATGATGTTATAAAAACAAGGAACAAGCTAAATACCCATATTAACAATATTATAGTTATTCCGATGATTTTGATTTTTTTTGTTCTTCCCATTCTTCTTTACATTCCATAACCCGAGTAAGAGTGTTAACCCACCCTTCTTCTCTTTTAAGTTCTTTATCATCATCTGGGAAATGGAAAATCTTTATCGACCAGTCATTACAGAAGTTATCAATATCCTTACCTGTAAGCAAATGATCATAATTCTTTAAGTTTTTATAAGCCTAGGTTTCTCCGTTCTTGTATTGGTCTTTCAAAAAAGAAAGAAGTTCTTTTTGACCCTTTCGTCCGTATAAATTTAATTTGTCAGGAGTGAGATGTATACGCCTTCTTAATTTCTTTAATTTATTAATATTTTCAGTTTCGCTTTCATTAATTGAGTTTAATTGTATAGCCGATGCAACAAGTAAATCTATATGACTTGTGCTGCTGTTGTACAAATTTTCGCCAAACCTATAAAAATCTTCATCAGATACTAATATTCTATTATGTTTGTTCCCATGTTTTGAATTAATTTTCTCAGATAAAACATATTTGCGATAATATGCAAAGAGTGATGATATATGGTTGGTTGAAAGTATGGTTATCAAATAGGAGAATAATTCATTGTCTGTTTTGTTGATATAATAATCAAATATTATTTTATTAAGTTCTTTGTTGTAAATCTCAATATTGTTTAGTTTGTTACCTTCCCTTAAATATCTTATAGTATTATCTGAGTCTTTATTTAAGGCATAATAATAACTTAGCAAATAGTACGGAAGCGCATTAGATGTATCTTTATTCTTAAATTCCAACAGAACTTTTAGTAGTTCAGCATTATCTCTTATTTCCTCAGTATTCACATGGTGATAGTAATAGAGAAGAGCTAGTAGCGGATCAAATGGCTCTTGGAATACTTTGTCATCCCTTAGCTTTAGTATTCTCTGTACATCATGCTCATCCTGCCGGTCATATTAATATCCCGTAGTTAGATAAACAATAAGAGAATTCATGTCCTTTACTTCATTTTCTTTTATAAAAAGACTACTTCCAGTTGTTTTATGATATTTCCTGCCAAGTTAGCTCACGCTTTTGTGCGCAGGATGAAGCTAATATGCCTAACAATGTTATAGTTAATATTATTCTGTTATCAGAGATACTTTCCATATTCCCCACTTGATAAAAAACTCAAGAATAATTATATTATCATCTGTTTAATTTAGGAAATAAAAGTTTGGAGTCTCACAGATGCCTATTTATGAATATGAGTGTGAAAAGTGCGGAGCAGTATTCGAGGAGTTTCAGTCCTTCAGCGACGAACCTATAAAGAAATGCAAGATATGCAAGAAAGGTAAAGTACAAAAGCTTATCTCGCTCTCTTCTTTTCAGCTTACAGGCTCCGGATGGTACTCTACAGACTATGTAAAAGGCCCTGGTATTCCTCCAAAGGCAGCGGACCAGGCTAACCCCGCTGTTACTAATCCTGCAGAAGTAAAAGGTGCAAACTATAAAGACTCTGCCACAACTATGGACTCAATTAAAAAAGCTACCAAGAAGACAAGATCAAAAAAATCAAAGTAGAGCAACTATCTTATATATTTGCGCCCTCCCCTATCGCTTGTTAATAATCTGAATCAGTATTGAAACTATCCGGCTAGTTATTATATTATATTCCTTTAATTATTATCTTATTAACAAGCAGGAGCTTTACGGAAATGCCGATTTATGAATATGAATGTAAAAAGTGCGGAGATGTAATTGAAGCTATTCAGGGATTTAGCGATGCTCCCCTGAGAAAACATAAAGAGTGCGGCGGTAAGCTTGAAAGGATGATATCGCTTTCATCTTTTCATCTGAAAGGCAGTGGATGGTATGACACGGAATATGGGAAGAAAAAAGTAAAACGCGGAACCCAGAGTGCAGAAAAGGGAGATAAGGCAGGCGGCGACGACTCAAAAGCAGATTCAAAGGAATCATCCGGTTCATCTACCGCGGCTTCATCCGACACCAGCTCATCAACTGCAGATTCTATCAAGAAAGACACAGCCAAGGCTAAAAATGCCTCTAAATAGTTATGGAACTGGGCTTAAAAGACAAAGTAGCAATAGTACCAGCTTCGAGCAAGGGGCTTGGTAGAGCATGTGCATTAGCTCTTGCCCTTGAAGGAGCAAATGTAGTAATTTGCTCCAGAGACTCAAAAGATATAAAAACCGCAGCAAAAGAAATAAGCCAGCAGTCAGGCTCAGAGATTCTACCAATAAAAGCAGATGTATCAAATCAGCAAGAAATTGAAAAAATAGTAAAGAAGGCAACCGGCGCATTTGGCACTGTTCATATATTGGTTAACAACGCGGGTGGCCCTCCTTTTGGATATTTCGATGTCTTCGATATGGAGCAGTGGCAAAAGGCAATAGAGCTAAATCTGTTCAGCACAATCAGACTTACTCAGCTTGTAACACCGTACATGAAGGAACAGAATTGGGGACGGATTATTAACATCACATCAATTGCAGTTAAGCAGCCGCTTGACGGATTAATATTATCAAACACTTCGCGTGCCGGAGTGGTAGGGTTTGCAAAGACTATTTCAAATGAGCTTGCAAAGTACAATATATTAGTAAATAACGTCTGCCCCGGGAGAATCTTTACTGACCGAATAAAGAGCCTTGCAAGTTCCAGAGCAGAAAAAGACGGCAAAAGCTTTGATGAAGTGATTGAATCAATGCAGACGGATATTCCGGTTGGAAAAATCGGAACTCCTGAAGAATTTGCGAATATGGTTGTTTTTCTTGCTTCAGAAAAGGCAAGCTATATAACAGGCAATACTATTCAGATAGACGGCGGTCTTCTTAAAGGTATTTTCTAAGACAACTCATAAGTAAAATATGTCAATTATCAAATACATATTAAATACTGATTCTGTAATAATAATGCTATTATTTTGTCTGTTATTACTTACTATAAAACATGCTGGTTTGCTGAACGCAAACACAGTATCAATGTAAGTGTCAGGACATAATATAATAATTCAAATTGAGCAGGATAATATATTTCCAGTAGTATACCAATTCAACAATGATACCATAAGCAAAACCACCCTTCCCTTTCCACTGCGAATATCAGAAATCATAAACGGCAGAAAATACTATATAGACACAAATCATAATATTTATAATACTTCCGAAATATCAGGAAAACACAAAATTGCCCTTGGTATGCCTATCAATATTAATAATGCGACTTTAGCAGACCTCACTGCTATACTAGGTATAGTCAATGTGACTGGACAGAATATAATAGATTATAGAGAAGCTTTTGGAAAGTTTAATGACCTGAATCATTAAACAAAGTAGACGGAATAGGTATAAAGAAATTCGGCAAAATAAATGTCTACCTGTCCCTCTAATGTCTCATTAAAAAATCGGCTTCGTTTATCGTGTCACTCTCAAACTGCTGTTCCAGGCTTTTATCCCTATAGCCAACACCCTGGGTTATATAATCCTCACAACGCTGATCTGCACAAGTAGAGACGTTGTACGGTAGTAAACCATAAGGAGTAGCTACAAGCTTGATACCATCTGGCTGCTCAAACTCTCCGCCTGGATATTTATCAAGCGCTGCGTCCATATAATCAATCCATATCGGGAGTGCAGCCTTTGAGCCTGATTCTTTTTTCCCGAGAGGTTTATAATTGTCTGTCCCTACCCACACACCCGTAACAACCTTTGGACTGAATCCCACAAACCATGCATCTGTAAAATCATTTGTAGTCCCTGTTTTCCCTGCTATGGGAGCTTTATCCAACAGCGGCTTTGCTCTTTTAGCGGTACCTTCCTTCACAACGGCTTCAAGCATATGGGTCATAATATAAGCAGACTCTTCCGATATTGTCTGAGTACCCAGATTGGAGTTTATAAAAGGCAGTTTTTGTGAGTTGAGCAGGAGGTCTCTGAACTCCAGAGGCGCATTATAGCTTGCTATTTCTTCCTTGTAGAATTTTGATGTTAAATTGTTTTCTCTTAGGTAGTTGTCCGATGTATTAATATTTGCATCCCTGCCGAGATTCCTGGCAATACCCTTTATTATCTTTTCTCTCTTGATATCTCTATCTGCCCTGTAAGCCTGTTCTTTAGAAAAGAATACTCCCTCGGTATTATCTTCTATTATCTTTCCGTTTCTGTCATATATTCTGTATACAAACTTTGGCTCGATATACCTGCCGTTTGTAGCAAACACGTTATAAGCTTTTACCATTTCAAGAAGCGTGGCTTCAGAGCCTCCAAGGGCAAGCGATGGATAAGGGTTAAGCTTTGATTTAAACCCAAAATTCTTTGCGTAATCAACAACATATGCTGGCGTCAGGTTTAGTATTAACCTTATGGATGCCAGGTTTCTGGATTTTGCAAGCGCCTGTTTTAGTATTATGGGGCCCAGGTAGCTTTCATCATAATTTTCAGGCGACCATTCTTCCATTACAACCGGAATGTCATACACCATAGTAGAGATATTATATCCTTTATCAAGCGCCGAAGCATATAATATGGGCTTGAAAGATGAACCTGGCTGCCTAAGCGCCTGAGTAGCTCTGTTAAACTGATTTTGAGTGAAGTCATAACCCCCGATCATAGCTCTAATAAACCCATTTGTATCCATTGAAAAAAGCGCTGCCTGAGTTAAGGGTTTATGGTAAAGCTTGGCTACAAAACCATTATCTTCCAAGTCTATTACCTTTATATTGATTACATCCCCTGTCTTTAAAGCTTTACTGAGTATATCAATTTGATCATAACCACTTATGGGTGAATATTGGTTTGAATATTTAAATGGAAGCTCTTTTATCTTTTTGTCTATTTGCTTTGGCACTACATACTTAATAATCCCGGTGTTTTTGCCTATATTTACTGAAGCTATACTAAAACTAGAGTCTTTAAGTTTATTGACGTTAACGACAACGGCTTCGTAAATCTTATTTTTTTCAATACTGGCTTCTTGATGAGCATTAATATAAGAATCTATGCTGTTCTTATATATAGTCCTTACTATTTCCTTCCTTCCCCTTCTCTTCTCTAGATTAAGCACTCCTCTTCTCACAGCCCACTGAGCTTTAAGGCTCAGATCCGTATCCATAGAAGTAAATACCTTATAACCCCCCTCAAGATAAGAAGCTGTACCGTATGTGTATTCTAAATATCTTCTTACATACTCTACAAAAAATGGTGATAGATTGTTGTTTATATTCTTCTTAG
>JABAHR010000964.1_pt2 | contig 16714 bp, 28 predicted proteins | sample 7062101 | NCBI WGS metagenome assembly JABAHR01 (sample SAMN14534553, study PRJNA622989) | marine sediment metagenome | biome: marine biome [ENVO:00000428]; feature: marine pelagic biome [ENVO:01000023]; material: deep marine sediment [ENVO:00002113] | place: India: Gulf of Kutch | collected... | reverse complement strand
CTCGTTGGCCCGCTTTATCGCATCCCGGTCATCATCGAGAGCATCCACCATGGCCTTCAGAGCCGTCGACTTGCTGTCGCTGGAAGCCGCGGCGATCACTCTGGAGGCAGCGCGGGCGCTCCCGGCAACCTCGCCCATGTAAGCGGCAATGTCTGTCATCACTTTCGGGGGCCATCGGCCCAGAGATTTGGGACCGGCAAGTATACCGGAGGTCAGCCCGGGGCGATCAAAGGGCCAGTCCGAGCAGCAACGCGCCCAGCATCAGCCGATAGACCACATAGGGCAGCATCCCCGTTCGCTCCACCAGCTTGACGAAAAAGTGTATGCAGCAGTACGCGCCTGCCCCGGCGAGAAACGCGCCGGCAACCAGCTCCGCCCATCGTACGGCGTGCTCGGCGGCGCCCAGCGAGGCCACCTCCAGGATGGTCGCGCCCAGAATCGTGGGTATGGAAAGCAGAAAGGAGAACCGGGCCGCGCCCGTGCGGCTCAGGCCGAGCAGCAGCGCGGCCGTCATGGTGATGCCCGATCGGGAGGTGCCGGGCACAATGGCGATGACCTGCGCGGCGCCGATGAGCATGGCCGCCGTCCAGGAGGGATGATCGGCGCCACTGCGCCGCCCGTCCGCCCACCAGAGAGCGAGCGCGAAGACGATGGTGGCGGACGCGATGACGGGCACCGTGCGCAGACTGGATTCAACCCAGTCGTGCGCGAGATAGCCCACCAGCACGATGGGCAATGTCGCGGCAACGAGCTTGAGAAGCAGGTCGGCGTCGTCATCCCGCCGCCCGTGGACCAGCAGGCGGGTCCCACTGACGGCAAACCGCCCGACCTCCCGGCGAAAGTAGGAGAGGACGGCCAGGAGCGTGCCGGCATGCACGGCGATGTCGAACGCCAGCCCCTGATCGGGCCAGTCCGTGAGCACCGCCGGGAGGATTAGGTGGGCCGAGCTGGAGATCGGCAGGAACTCCGTGATGCCCTGCACCAGAGCGAGAATGATGATCTGCAGCCAGTCCACGGCAGCGCAGTCTACAGCCAGGCAACCCCTCGCGCGACCGCGGCACGGCCCCGGCACGGCCCCGGCGCGACTGCGATGCGGCGGCGTGCTAAGGTGGACTGATGGAGATCCCTCTGTTTCCCCTGCGCGTCGTGCTGTTCGATGGTGGCCGCCTGCCGCTGCAGATATTCGAGACCCGCTATCTGGACATGGTGAGCCGCTGCATGCGGGAAGCCATCCCGTTCGGGGTCGTGCTCATACGGGGAGTCGGGAGCGACGCTCGCCTGGACCCGGATTCCGCCCAGCCTGCCGTCTTCGAAGTCGGCACCGAGGCGCACATCGTGGACTTCAATCAGCTACCGAACGGGAGGCTGGGCATCATCGTCCGGGGCGGCCGCAAGTTCCGCGTGGTCTCCACCCGAGAGCAAACCGACCACCTGCTGCTGGGAGAAGTGGAGTTTCTCCCCGCCGAGCCCGAGAGCACGGTCCCAACCGAGCACGAGCCCCTGGTCGATATCCTGAAAGAGCTCGTCAAGCATCCGGGCGTGCAGAAGCTCGGCCTGGAGATCGATTTCGGTGATGCACGATCGGTGGGCGCACGGCTGGCCGAGCTGCTGCCGATAGAACCCGAAATCAAGCAGAGCCTGCTGCAGCTGCAACTGCCGAAAGAGCGTCTCCAGGAGCTGACCCGGCTGGTAAACAAGTTCCGGGACTAAAAGGGAATGTCGTCGTCGAAGTCGTCGTCCGCCAAGGTAGGCGCATTCTCGGACGCGGCCGGCGTGGCTGACTCGAAACCGCCGCCCTGACCACCCCCCTGGCCGCCGCTTCCGCGGCTGTCGAGCATCTGCAGGTCTCTCGCCATCACCTCCGTGCGGTAGCGCTTCTGCCCGTCCTGTTCCCAGCTGCTGGTTCGAAGGCTGCCCTCGATGTAGACCTTCGAGCCCTTGCGCAGATACTCACCGGCGATCTCCGCAAGGCGCGCAAAGCACACCACGTTGTGCCACTCCGTCCGTTCCTGCTGCTCGCCCGTCTGCCTGTCCCGCCAGTTTTCCGTGGTGGCGACGCTGAAGCTGGTGACCGCGTTGCCGCCCTGGGAGTAGCGCGTCTCGGGATCTCTCCCCAGATTGCCGATGAGAATGACCTTGTTGATACCCCGCGCCATAGCCTTGTTCCCGTTGCCTTTTACCCGTTGAAGTGCCCAGAAAGTCCAGGCCTGCAGTCTAGCACGGCGCCCAGAAAAGTCCGTAGGCGAGGGCCCCGCTTGCCCCTAAGTAGGGATCGGTTTATGTTGCCGGGTTTCCCCACTCCCGGGGACGATCAGCGCGGGCAGGGATCTGCGAGCCGCGCTGGCAGGTCATAGGGCACGCGCATTGGACAGCATCGCGGTTCGCGGGGCACGCACCCACAACCTTCAGAACGTCAATCTGGACATACCCCGAGATCGGCTCGTGGTGATCACCGGTCTGTCGGGGTCCGGCAAGTCCTCGCTCGCCTTCGACACGCTCTACGCCGAGGGCCAGCGCCGCTACGTGGAGTCCCTCTCGGCCTACGCCCGGCAGTTCCTGTCCATGATGGAAAAGCCGGACGTCGACCACATCGAGGGCCTGTCGCCCGCCATCTCCATCGAGCAGAAGTCCACCTCGCACAATCCGCGCTCCACGGTGGGCACCATCACCGAGATCTACGACTACCTGCGGCTGCTGTACGCGAGGGTCGGCGAACCCCGCTGCCCTCATCACGATCTGCCCCTGGACGCTCAGACGGTCAGCCAGATGGTGGACCAGGTTCTCGATCTGCCCGACGAAAAGCGGGTGATGATCCTCGCGCCGGTTGTCACCGAGCGGAAAGGCGAGCATCTGCACGTCTTTCAGGAACTCATGGCAAACGGTTTCATCAGAGCGAGGATCGACGGCATCGTCGTCGACCTCGACCACCCGCCGACCCTGGAGAAGAACAAGAAGCACACCGTCGAGGCGGTCATCGACCGCCTGCGTATCCGGGCAGACGCGCAACAGCGGCTCGCCGAATCCTTCGAAACCGCGCTGGAACTCGCCGAGGGGATCGCAAAGGTGGCGTCGATGGACGATGCGGAGGAGCCGGAGCTCGTCTTCTCGGCGCGGTTCGCCTGTCCCACCTGCGGCTACAGCATCTCCGAGCTCGAGCCGCGCATGTTCTCATTCAACAACCCCGCCGGCGCCTGCCAGGCTTGCGACGGCCTGGGGGTGAAGCAGTTTTTCGACCCGAGCCTGGTCGTTCAGGACGAGGAACTGACGCTGGCCGAGGGCGCCATCCGCGGCTGGGATCGGCGCAACGTCTACTACTTCCACATGCTCTCCTCTCTCGCCGCCCACTATGACTTCGACGTGGAGACCCCGTTCCGCAAGCTGACCAAGAAGCATCGCGACGCGATCCTCTACGGCAGCGGCCGCGAGCGGATCGACTTCAGCTACGCCAACGACCGGGGTGACGTGATCCATCGCCGCCACCGGTTCGAGGGCGTGATACCGAACATGGAGCGGCGCTACCACGAAACGGACTCCACCCTAGTCCGCGAGAATCTGCAGAAATACCTGCGGGTCAGGAGTTGCCCCGACTGCAGCGGTACGCGATTGCGGGAAGCGTCACGAAACGTCTTCATCGAAGGCGTCAGCCTGCCGGAGATCACCTCCGGGTCCGTGGAAGGCTCCCTAGACTACTTCGACAAGCTCAAACTGACCGGCCGCCGGGGCGAGATCGCCGACAAGATCCTCAAGGAGATTCGCGCCCGCCTTCAGTTCCTGGTCGACGTCGGGCTCAACTATCTCACCCTGGACCGCAGCGCCGAGACCCTCTCCGGGGGCGAAGCCCAGCGCATCCGCCTGGCGAGCCAGATCGGCGCCGGCCTGGTGGGCGTCATGTACATCCTCGACGAGCCGTCCATCGGCCTGCACCAGCGGGACAACGCCCGCTTGCTCAAGACCCTGCTGCACCTGCGCGACCTGGGCAACACGGTCCTGGTGGTGGAGCACGACGAGGAGGCGATCCGAACCGCCGACCACATCATCGACATCGGTCCGGGCGCCGGGGTGCACGGCGGGTGCGTGGTTGCCGCTGGCAAGCTGGACAAGATCCTGAAGTCCAGGCGCTCGATCACCGGCCAGTATCTGTCCGGCAAGAAGACGATCCCGGTGCCCAACATCCGAATGCCCTACGTCGCGGACCAGACCATCAGCGTCATCGGGGCCACAGGCAACAACCTTCAGTCCGTATCGGTGGATATTCCCTGCGGGCTGCTGACCTGCGTCACCGGAGTCTCAGGCTCCGGCAAGTCGACGCTGATCAACCACACCCTCTACCCGGCCGCCGCCACCAAGCTCAACAAGGCAACCACCCTGACCCCGGCACCCGTGGAGGACGTTCAGGGTCTGGACCACGTCGACAAGGTGATCGACATCGACCAGAGTCCCATCGGCCGCACGCCGCGCTCCAACCCCGCGACCTACACCGGCCTGTTCACGCCGATCCGCGAGCTGTTCGCGCAAACCCAGGAAGCCCGCGCCCGGGGCTACAAGCCGGGCCGCTTCAGCTTCAACGTCAAGGGCGGGCGCTGCGAGGCCTGCCAGGGCGACGGCGTCATCAAGGTCGAGATGCACTTCCTGCCCGACATCTACGTGCCCTGCGACGTGTGCAAGGGCAAGCGCTACAACCGGGAAACCCTGGACGTCCGCTACAAGGGGAAGAACATCCACGAGGTGCTGGAGATGACCGTGGAGGAAGCCCGGGAGTTCTTCGACGCTGTCCCCATGCTGGCGCGCAAGCTTCAGACGCTGGTGGACGTGGGGCTTTCCTACATCGCTCTGGGGCAGAGCGCGACGACCCTGTCAGGCGGCGAGGCGCAGCGCGTGAAGCTCTCCCGGGAGCTCTCCAAGCGGGACACCGGCAAGACCCTGTACATCCTGGACGAGCCTACGACGGGGCTTCACTTTCAGGACATCGCTCAACTGCTCGACGTGCTCCACCGTCTGCGCGATCAGGGCAACACCGTGGTCGTGATCGAGCACAACCTGGACGTCATCAAGACGGCCGACTGGGTCGTGGACCTGGGACCCGAGGGGGGCTCGGGCGGCGGTCGGGTCGTGGCGGCCGGGACCCCGGAAGACCTCGCCAGGAAGCGCGGTTCCCACACGGGTCGGTTTCTGAAACAGGTGCTGGGTTAGCAGCACGCGCCGGGCTCAGCCTTTCTCCTCGGCTTCCGCTTCGTCCACCTGCTCGTCGTCCGTCTCGAAGTCGTCTTCGTCATACTCGTCGAACTCTTCGACGATAGGCCGGTCGACCAGCTCGATGAACGCCATGGGGGCCGCATCGCCCGCCCGGTAGCCGCACTTCAGTATGCGGGTGTAACCGCCGGGCCGATCCTTGTAGCGGGGTCCCAGCTCCGCGAACAGCTTACCGACCGCCGCGTCGCTGCGCGTGCGAGCGAACGCCAGGCGACGGTTGGCGACGCTGTCTTCCTTGGCCAGGGTGATGAGGGGCTCGGCGACGCGCCGCAGCTCTTTCGCCTTGGGCAGGGTGGTCTTGATGACCTCGTGCTCGATGAGCGACGCGGCCATGTTGCGGAACATTGCCTGCCGGTGTGAGCTGGTGCGATTGAGATGTCGTCCACTCTTGCGATGTCGCATGACTGCTTCCTAAGTTACTCCGCGCCGACGCCGCGCCCTCATCACGCGCCGCGCTCCGGCGACCTATTCAGGCGACCTATTCAGGCGACCTTGTCGCTGCCTCTGAGACTGGCGGGCGGCCAGTTCTCCAGGCGCATGCCGAGGGAAAGACCGCGGGAGGCCAGGACATCCTTGATCTCGGTCAGCGACTTCTTGCCGAGGTTGGGAGTCTTGAGCAGCTCCACCTCGGTCCGCTGAATGAGGTCGCCGATGTAGTAGATGTTCTCCGCCTTCAGGCAGTTGGCCGAACGCACGGTCAGCTCGAGATCGTCTACCGGACGGATCAGGATCGGATCGATCTCGTCTTCCTTCTCCTCCGCGACCGGCTCGCCCTCGCTCTCCAGGTCGACGAACACGGCCAGCTGCTGCTGGAGAATGGTCGCCGCCCGACGGATCGCCTCTTCGGGCTCGATGGTGCCGTTGGTCTCGAGATCCAGCACGAGCTTGTCCAGGTCCGTCCTCTGCTCAACCCTGGCGCTCTCGACGCTGTACGCGACCCGACGGATCGGGCTGTAGGTGGCATCCAGGCTGAGCACACCAATGGGGCGGGAGTCCTCTTCGTCTTCCCGGCTGTCGGCGGGCACGTAGCCGCGGCCGCGCGTGACACGGGCTTCCAGGCGGATGGCGCCGTTGTCGTTGAGCGAGCAGATCACGTGGTCCGGATTCGCGATCTCCACGTCCTGGGTGAGCTGGAAGTCGCCGGCCGTCACCTGGCCCGCGCCGTCCTTGTTCAGGGTGATCACCGCCTCGTCCTGATTGTGCAGGATCACGGCAATCCCTTTCAGGTTGAGCAGGATGTCGATAACGTCCTCCTGCACGCCCTCAAGGGTGCTGTACTCATGCAGGACGCCATCGATCTGCACCTCGGTGATCGCGCAGCCGGGCATCGAGGACAGCAGTATGCGCCGCAGCGTGTTGCCCAGCGTGTGACCGAAGCCCCGCTCGAGAGGCTCCAGCGTCACCTTGGCCCGGGTCGGGCTGCTGGCCTCTATGTCGATGTGGCGTGGGGTCAGAAATTCGGTTACCGACTGTGCCATATGTTTCGTCTCCTGATCTCTGGAGTATTCAGTTGCTCGTCGCGCCCTTACTTGGAGTAGAGCTCCACGATGAGGTTCTCGTTGATCTCCGGCGGCAGTTCTTCCCGATCCGGCGGGCGCCTGTATACGCCCTCGAGCTTCGTCGGGTCCACGTCCACCCATTCCACCGGCGCCCGCTGGCTGGCCAGCTGCAGCGCCGACTGGATGCGCAGCTGGCCGCGCGACTTCTCGGCCACCGCGACCACGTCGTCGGCAGCCACCTGGTAAGAGGGGATGTTGACCAGCGAACCGTTCACCGTGATGGACTTGTGCGAGACCAGCTGGCGGGCTTCCGCTCTGGTCGATCCGAAACCCATGCGATAAACGACGTTGTCCAGGCGGCATTCCAATAGCCTGAGCAGATTTTCCCCGGTTGCACCCTTCTGCCGCTCCGCCTTCTTGTAGTAGTTGCGGAACTGCCTCTCCAGCACGCCGTACAAGCGCCTCACCTTCTGCTTCTCACGCAGCTGGATCGCGTAGTCGGACAGCCTGCCGCGCCGCGCGCCGTGCTGACCCGGGGGCTGCTCAAGCTTGCACTTCGAGTCGATGGGGCGTACGCCGCTCTTGAGAAACAGGTCTGTGCCCTCGCGGCGCGAGAGCTTTAGTTTTGGTCCTATATATCGAGCCATGCTCGTCTATCTCTCCGTTGCTCGTCAGACACGGCGCCGCTTGGGCGGGCGGCAGCCGTTGTGAGGAATGGGGGTCACATCGGCGATGCTGTTGATTCTTAAGCCAGCTGCGTTCAAAGCGCGAACGGCGGACTCGCGGCCCGGCCCGGGACCTTTGATGTAGACGTCCACGCTTTTCATGCCGTGTTCGAGCGCCGTGTTGGACACGCGCTCCGCGGCGACCTGGGCAGCAAACGGCGTGCTCTTGCGCGAGCCGCGGAAGCCCGAGCCGCCCGCCGTCGCCCAGCACAGCGCGTTGCCCTGCCGGTCGCTGATGGTGATGATGGTGTTGTTGAACGACGCGTGCACGTGCGCAACGCCATCGATTACCACCCGCTTCGCCTTTTTCTTCTCAGCCATGTCTATTTCCTGATTGGACGACGGGGACCTTTACGAGTACGCGCGTTGGTGCGCGTTCTCTGCCCCCGGACCGGCAGGCCTCGCCGATGGCGCATCCCGCGGTAGCAACCCAGATCCATCAACCGCTTGACGTTCATGGACACCGCCCGCCGCAGATCGCCTTCCACCGTGAACTTAGCCACCTCTGCCCGAATGGCATCGAGATTGGCCTCATCCAAGTCCTGGATCTTGCTCGCGGGGTTTACCCCGGCCGCCTCGCAGATCTTGCCCGCCGTGGTGCGACCGATCCCGAAGATGTAGGTCAGCGATACCACCGCGTGCTTATTGTCCGGTACGTTGATTCCGGCAATTCGTGCCATTCAAATGCTCCTAATCAGCCCTGCCGCTGCTTGTGCCGCGGTTCGGCGCTGCAGATCACGCGCACCACGCCGTTGCGCTTGACGATCTTGCAGTTTCGACACATCCGCTTAACCGATGCTCGTACTTTCATAACGACTCCCTACCTCGGCCGGCCCGATCGGCCGTAGCCCTTGAGGTTAGACTTCTCCATGAGCTTGGCGTACTGGCTCGACATCAGGTGTGCCTGCACCTGGGACATGAAGTCCATCGCCACCACCACCACGATGAGCAGCGCCGTGCCGCCAAGCTGAAACGTGACGTTGAACGCCACGATCATGAATTCCGGCAGCAGGCAGACCATGGTCACGTAAAGCGCGCCGAACACGGTCAGGCGCGTGATCACGTCGTCGATATAGCGGGCCGTCTGCTGCCCCGGACGTATGCCAGGCACGTACGCCCCCTGGCGCTTGAGGTTGTCCGCCATGTCCTTGGGATCGAACATGATGGCGGTGTAGAAGAAACTGAAGAAAATGATGCCCGCCGCAAACATCAGGATGTACAGCGGCTGTCCGGGCGAGAGCACGAGCGCGATCTGCTGGAGCCAGTCCATCCCCGGGCTGTTGCCGAACCACTGGGCCATGGACGCCGGCGCCAGCAGCAGGCTGGAGGCGAAGATGGCAGGGATGACGCCAGCCATGTTGATCTTAAGCGGCAGGTGGCTGCTCTGGCCCTGGAATACGCGGCGACCCTGCTGGCGCTTGGCGTAGTTGACGGTGATCCTGCGCTGCCCGCGCTCGACGAACACCACGAACCCGACGATGGCCACCGCCAGGGCAGCGATGAAAAGCAGCACGATGATGTTGATGTCGCCCTGCCGTGCCGCCTCGAAGGACTGCCCGATGGCTGCCGGGAACCCGGAAACGATCCCGGAGAAGATGATGAGGGAGATGCCGTTGCCGACCCCCCGCTCGGTGATCTGCTCACCGAGCCACATCATGAACAGCGCGCCCGTGACCAGGGTAGTCGTCGCGACGAAGAAGAAGGCGAAGTTGGCGGAGAAGGCCAGGCCCTGGTTGGCCAGGGTGACCGAAAGGGAGGTGCCCTGAATGAGCGCGATCAGCAGACAGCCGTAGCGCGTGTACTGGGTGATCTTGCGCCGGCCCGACTCCCCTTCCTTGCGCAGCTGCTGCAGGCTCGGATACATCATGGTCATTAAGTTCATGATGATGCTGGAGGTGATGTAGGGCACCACGCCCAGCGCCAGGATGCTCATCCGCTCCAGGGCGCCGCCCGAGAACATGTTGAACAGATCCAGGATGCCGCCCTGCTGCTGGTCGAACAGCGCAGCGAGGCGATCCGGATTGATACCGGGAACCGGAATGTGGGTGCCCATGCGGTAGACCAGCAGCGCCATCAGCACGAACAGCAGACGGGAGCGAAGCTCGCTCAAGCCCGCCTGCACGCCCGCCAGTTGACCCGCGTTGGTGGCCATCAGTCTTCTACCTTGCCCCCGGCCGCTTCGATGGCGCTACGCGCCCCTTTCGTCACGCTCAAACCCTTGACCGTCAGCGGACGCTCCACGCGTCCGGATTGCATGACTCGCGCGCGCTTGACGTTCCGCGACAGCACATTGGCCGCCTTCAACGAGTCCAGGTCCACGACGTCGCCGTCGACTTTGCCGATCTCGCCGAGCCGCACCTCGGCGGTGGTCAAGCCGACCCGCGAGCGGAAGCCGAACTTCGGCACCCGCATCTGGAGCGGCAGCTGGCCACCCTCGAACCAGGCGGGCACGCTGCCACCGGACCGGGCTTTCTGACCCTTCTGGCCGCGGGCGGCCGTCTTGCCCCAGCCGGATCCCGGACCACGGCCCACCCGCCGTTTGCCGGTCTTGCTGCCTGGCGCGGGAGAGATGTCATTCAGCCGCATCGTTACTCTCCTTCGACCCTGACCATGTAGCTGACTCGATTGATCATGCCGCGTATCGCCGGAGTGTCCTCCACCTCGACGCTGTGCCCGATGCGGCGCAGGCCGAGGCCCGCGACGCATGCCCTGTGCTTCTTCAGCCGACCCGAAGGGCTTTTGACCAACGTGACTCGAATCGAATTACCGCTCATGACCACAACTTCCTCAAAACTGCCTTAGGCGCCCTGTTTCAGGCCGCCCCGATCTCCTCGAGCGTCTTGCCGCGCTTCGCGGCCACGGCGTCGGGCGACTGAATACTCTTTAGCGCCTCGAAGGTCGCGCGAATGACGTTCACCGGATTCGTGGACCCGTAGCACTTGGCGAGCACGTTGTGCACGCCTGCGGCTTCCAAAAGCGCTCGCATCGTGCCCCCGGCGATGACGCCGGTACCTTCCGAGGCAGGCTGCATGTAAATCTTGGATGCGCCGTGGCGCTCGGTGACCGCGTACCAGATGGTCGAGCCGTTGAGATCCACGTCCACCATGTTGCGGCGCGCCGCTTCCATGGCTTTCTGAATCGCCATGGGCACTTCACGCGCTTTGCCACGCCCAAACCCGACGCGCCCGTTGCCGTCGCCAACCACCGTCAACGCCGTGAAGCCGAAAATGCGGCCGCCTTTGACGACCTTGGCAACGCGGTTTACCTGAACCAGTTTCTCGATCAGGCCTTCTTCACGCACCTCGTCCGTATACGCCATAGCTAGAACTCCAAGCCGCCTTCGCGCGCCGCGTCCGCAAGCGCCTTCACACGGCCATGATATTTGTAACCCGAGCGATCGAAGGCCACCTCGCTGATGCCCGCAGACTTCGCCCGCTCCGCGATGAGCTTGCCCACTTGCGCCGCAGCGTCGACGTTGCCCGTGTTGCCGCCGCGCAGGGTCTGATCCAGGGTGGACGCCGCCGCCAGCACGCGGTCGCCAGAGCCGGAAATCACCTGGGCGTAGATGTGCCGCGGCGTGCGGTTGACGGTCAAACGCACCGCTCCGCGTTCGCGCATGTTCATCCTGCCGCGGCGTGCTCGCCTCAACCTGGCTGTCTTCTTAACGTTCATGCAAACTCAACCTGTTCAGAACTCTCTTCCGCGCTACTTCTTCTTGGCTTCCTTGCGCCGAACCCGCTCGTTGGCATACCGGACGCCCTTGCCTTTGTATGGCTCCGGCGGCCGAAATCCCCGGATCTCGGCCGACACCTGGCCCACCAGCTGCTTGTCCGTCCCGGTGACGACGATCTCCGTCTGGCTGGGAGTCTCCACGGAAATCCCCTCCGGAAGCTCGTACTCCACCGGGTGGGAGAAGCCGAGCTGCAGATTCAGCTTCTTGCCCTGAGCCTGAGCTCGGTAGCCCACTCCCTGGAGCTGCAGCCGACGTTCGAAACCCGAGGACACTCCCGTCACCATGTTGAAAACAAGCGCACGCGTGGTGCCGGCCATCGCCCGGGACTGTTTCTCAGGCGACCGCGCGGCGACCTGGAGAGTCCCGTCGTTCTCGATGATCTCCACGTCCTGGTGCACGTTCATGTCGAGCTCGCCCTTGGAACCCTTGACGCTGATGTGCTGCCCGTCCAGCTTCACCTCGACCCCTGAGGGGAGCGCGATGGGACTGTTCGCTACTCGAGACATCGCCTACCTCGTCAAAATACCGTGCACAGCACTTCGCCGCCCACGCCCATTGCCCGGGCCTGCCGGTCGGTCATGACGCCCTTGTTGGTGCTCACGATCGCGACGCCGAGCCCGCCACGCACCGTCGGCAATTCGTCACAAGCCTTGTAGATGCGCAATCCGGGGCGGCTGACCCGCTTAAGCTCCTCGATCACCGGCTTGCCTTCGTGGTATCGCAAACCGACATTCAACGTCTGCTTAGCGGCATCGTCCACGCTGTAATCCCCGATGTAGCCCTCTTCCTTCAGCACCTCGCAGATCGCGGCCTTGATCTTCGAGCAGGGCATTTCCACCGACTCGTGGCTGGCACGCTGGGCGTTGCGAATACGCGTCAAAAGGTCCGCGATGGGGTCTTGCATCGTCATCGTCGTACCTCTACCAGCTCGCCTTGACCAGGCCCGGAACGTCGCCGCGCATGGCCGCCTCGCGCAGCTTGTTACGGCCCAGGCCGAACTTGCGGTAAACGCCGTGCGGGCGCCCGGTGATGCCGCACCGGCGCTGCAGGCGCACGGGGCTGGCGTTGCGGGGCAGGCGCTGAAGCTTCAGCTGCGCTTCCCACCGCTCCTCGTCCGACGCCTCGCGATTGTTGATGATCGCTTTCAGAGCTGCGCGCTTGGCCGCGTACTTGGCGACCGTGCGACTCCGCTTCTTCTCACGCTCAATGATCGAAACCTTTGCCATAACTCGAGTTGCCCTAAATCAGTTTCTGAACGGAAAATCGAAGGCCCGCAGAAGCGCGCGCCCCTCGTCGTCCGTCGTTGCAGTCGTGGTGACCGTGATGTCGAGACCACGGATCTTGTCAATCTTGTCGTAATCGATCTCCGGGAAGACGATCTGCTCGGTGATCCCCATGGAGAAGTTTCCCCGACCGTCGAACGATCGCGGGTTCAGTCCCCGGAAGTCGCGCATCCGCGGGATGGCAATTCCGATCAGCCGCTCCACGAACTCGAACATGCGGTCACGTCGCAGCGTCACCTTGCAGCCTACGGGCCAGCCGGTTCGGATCTTGAACGCAGCTTCGGATTTCCGGGCATTGGTCACGATGGGCTTCTGGCCCGATATCACGGTGAGATCGCCAACAGCGCTGTCCATGACCTTGCGATCGCCCACGGCCTCCCCCACCCCCATGTTCAGGGTGATCTTATCGAGACGAGGCACACGCATGATGTTGGAGACACCCAGCTCCTGCTGCAGTTTCGGCCGGATCTCGTCCAGATAGCGTCGATACAAGTCAGCCATTGCCTTTACTCTTCGATGACCTTGCCGGTTGATTTGAATATGCGGACCTTACGGCCATCCTCATCGCGGAAGCCGACCCGGTCGGCCCGCTCCTCGTCCGGGTTCCAGATCGCGACGTTGGAAACTTCGATGGGGGCCTCCTGGTCGACGATGCCGCCCTGCTGACCGATGTTCGGGTTTGGTCGCTGGTGCTTCTTGACCATGTTGACCCCGCCGACCAGCAGCCGGCCGTCACCCAGCACGCGCAGCACACCGCCCCGCTTTCCCTTGTCCCGGCCGCTGATCACAACGACCTCATCGTCTTTCTTGATCTTGAGCATGGGCTAGAGCACCTCCGGAGCCAGCGAGATGATCCGCATGAAGTTCTCGGTGCGCAGCTCCCGGGTGACCGGCCCGAAGATCCGCGTGCCGACCGGCTGGTTCTGCGGGTTCAGCAGAACGGCCGCATTCTGGTCGAACCGGATGATCGAACCGTCAGGTCGGCGCACGCCCTTGCGGGTCCGCACCACCACGGCGTTCATGACCTGGCCCTTGCGCACCCGCCCACGCGGAATGGCTTCCTTCACGGTAACCTTGATGATGTCGCCGATGCCGGCGTAGCGACGATGCGAGCCGCCAAGCACCTTGATGCACTGGACGCGGCGCGCACCGCTGTTGTCAGCGATATCCAGCATGGTTTCAGTCTGAATCATCGGTTACACCCTTAATCTCATGAGCTGACTGTCTCAGCCTCAAACCTCGCGCGCGCGCTCGACGATGCTATGCAGCATCCAGGATTTGGTTTTGGACAACGGCCGGCACTCGACGACGGTCACGGTATCGCCAGTGCGGGACTCGTTGTTCTCGTCATGGGCATGCACCTTGGAAGATCGACGCACGATCTTGCCGTATACCGGGTGCTGCACCTTGCGCTCGATCAGCACGGTTATGGTCTTGTCCATCCGGTCGCTGACCACGGTCCCGGTTACCGACCGGGTAACCGATTCCTGCGGCTGAGCCGTCTGCTCGTCAGCCATCTTCCTTCTCCTGCATGACCGTCTTCACACGTGCGATCTCACGACGGGTCTCCTTGAGCAGATGCGATTGGCCGAGCTGACCGCTCGCCTTCTGCATCCGCAGATGAAACTGTTCCTTGCGCAGCCGCAGCAGCTCGTCGCGCAGCTCCTCCGGTGATTTCTCTCGCAGATCGCTGGCACTCATCTCTACATCACCGTCCTTTTCACAAACGCCGTGGCGAAAGGCATCTTTGCCGCCGCGAGCGCAAAGGCCTCTCTGGCAACATCCTCGGGCACGCCTTCCATCTCGTAGAGGACGCGCCCAGGCTGGATCTGCGAAACCCAGTACTCGACCGCGCCTTTGCCCTTGCCCTGGCGGACTTCCAGGGGCTTCTTCGTGATGGGCTTGTCTGGGAACACGCGGATCCAGATCTTGCCGCCCCGGCGGATGCGTCGCGTCATGGCACGTCGCCCGGCTTCGATCTGGCGAGCGGTCAGCCGCCCGCGACCAACTGCCTTCAGCCCGAACTCGCCAAAGCTGACGCGACTGCCACGATGAGCAAGCCCACGATTGCGGCCTTTCTGCTGCTTCCTGAACTTGGTTCTCTTTGGCTGTAACACTTGCTAAACCCTTTCTGCCTCAGGCCTGCGCCGCCGGGGCCTCGCCCGACGGGCCGATGATCTCGCCCTTGAAAATCCAGACCTTGATGCCGAGGATCCCGTAGGTGGTCTTCGCCTCCCAGGTGGCGTAGTCGATGTCCGCACGCAGGGTGTGCAGAGGCACGCGACCTTCGTGATAGACCTCCGAGCGGGCGATCTCGGCACCGCCCAGGCGTCCAGCGACCCGGACCTTGATACCCTCGGCTCCCAGGCGCATGGCGTTCTGAATCACACGGCGCATGGCCCGTCTGAACTGGACCCGACGCTCCAGCTGCTGAGAGACGTTCTGAGCGACCAGAAGCGCGTCCAGCTCCGGCTTGCGGATCTCCTCGATGTTGATGTGCACGGGCACGCCCATGCGCTGCGTCAACTCGCCACGCAGGCGCTCAACGTCCTCGCCCTTCTTGCCGATGACGATTCCAGGCCGTGCCGTGTGGATGGTCACGCGGGCGGTCTGGGAGGGCCGCTCGATCTCGATGCGGCTGATGGAAGCCTGGGACAGCCGCTTGCGCAGATAGTCGCGCACTTCCAGGTCGTTGAGCAGGTAATCCGAGTAGCTCTTCTTGTCGGCGTACCACACGGAGTTGTGGTCCTTGACGATACCCAGCCGTATGCCCGTGGGATGTACTTTCTGACCCATAGCTAACCTATTCGTCGGTCACCGTCACGGTGATGTGACTGGTGCGTTTGAAGATGCGATCCGCCCGGCCTTTGGCCCGCGGCCTGATACGCTTCATGGTGAGCCCTTCGTTGACGTAGATCTCGGAGATCTTCAGCTCGTCCACGTCGGCCCCTTCGTTGTTCTCTGCATTCGCAATGGCGGACTCGACCACCTTGCGGACCAGCACCGCCCCCTTCTGCGTGCTGAAGCTCAAGATGTCGATCGCATCGCTGACCGGCTTGCCGCGGACCTGATCGACGACCAGGCGCGCCTTCTGGGGGGATATCCGCAGCCGATTTGCTTTCGCGCTGACTCGCATGATCCGCTCTCCTGACCTTCCTAGCGCCGCGCCTTGCGATCCGCGGCGTGACCACGATAGGTGCGGGTGGGCGCAAATTCGCCGAGCTTGTGGCCCACCATGTCCTCGTTGATGAATACCGGCACGTGCTGACGCCCGTTGTGCACGGCGATGGTCAGCCCCACCATGTCGGGCACGATCATCGACCGACGCGACCACGTCCGGATGGGCCGTTTCTCGTTGTTGGCCACCGCGGTGTCCACCTTTTTCATGAGATGGAGATCGACAAATGGGCCTTTGTGCAGTGATCTCGGCACGACCTACCTCCTGCCTCGACGACGAACGATCAGCTTGTCCGTGCGTTTGTTGCTGCGCGTTTTGTGGCCCTTTGTGGGCACTCCCCACGGAGAGACCGGATGACGCCCACCGGACGTTCGGCCCTCGCCGCCGCCGTGCGGGTGGTCCACCGGGTTCATGGCCACGCCACGCACCGTGGGGCGCACGCCGCGCCAGCGCTTGGCGCCCGCCTTGCCTAGCGAACGCAGGTTGTGCTCGCTGTTGCCCACTTCGCCCAGGGTGGCCCGGCAGTCGGCAAGCACGCGCCGCATCTCTCCAGAGCGCAGCCGAAGCGTTGCGTAGGCCCCTTCCCGGGCAACCAGCTGCGCCGACGTTCCGGCGCTGCGCGCCATCTGCGCGCCCTTGCCCGGCTTGAGCTCGATGCAGTGCACGACGCTGCCGAGGGGCACGCTCCTGAGCGACATGGCGTTTCCGGCCCGAATGGGCGCCCCGGTGCCGCTTCGCAGCTCGTCGCCGGCACTGACCCCACGCGGCGCGATGATGTAACGCCGCTCGCCGTCGGCGTACTTGAGCAGCGCGATGTTCGCGCTGCGGTTGGGGTCGTACTCGAACCGCTCGACCTTGGCGGGGACGCCGTCCTTGTCGCGCTTGAAGTCGATGACGCGGTAGTGACGCTTGTGCCCGCCGCCACGATGACGCGTGGTGATCCGACCCGCGTTGTTGCGGCCGCCGGACTTGCTGTTCGGCTCCGTCAGCCCTCGGTAAGGGCTACCCTTGTGGAGCTCGGGGTTCACCACCTTGACGACGAAGCG
>JABAHR010009233.1_pt2 | contig 16742 bp, 12 predicted proteins | sample 7062101 | NCBI WGS metagenome assembly JABAHR01 (sample SAMN14534553, study PRJNA622989) | marine sediment metagenome | biome: marine biome [ENVO:00000428]; feature: marine pelagic biome [ENVO:01000023]; material: deep marine sediment [ENVO:00002113] | place: India: Gulf of Kutch | collected... | reverse complement strand
CCGGGCGTGCAGGGCGTCGAGGTGGATTCGGTCGCGCGCGACCTCATCGTCTCACGGGGTTACGAGGAATACCCGCACGGGCTGGGCCACCAGGTGGGGCGCTTCGCCCATGACGGCACCGCGTTGCTGGGGCCGGCCTGGGAGAAATACGCCGGCAAGCCCTTCGAACCGGTGGAGGAGGGTATGGTCTTCACCATCGAGCCGCGCCTGCCCGTGCCGGGGCGCGGCGTGGTGACCATCGAGGAGATGGTCCAGGTCACGGCCGATGGAGCGGAATTTCTCACCGATCCGCAGAAGGAATTGATACTGGTCGGGTAAGCCGCCGGCTCAGTCTTCGGGATCGCTGCCGTCGGATGCCTCCAGCTCGGCCGGGTCGAGCGTGGACAACTGCTCGGCCCGGATGATGCGCATGGCCGCGCGCCCGCGGTAGCGGCTGATCTTGCCGAATACGCAGGCCCGGTGGCCCTTGAGCGATTCGGGCCTTCCCGCCAGGTCCTTGCGCACCGTGCCGTGCACGACGGCGACGAAATCGTGCTCGCCCTTCGGCTTGTCGAAGTACAGGAAGGTGTTGCGCTGGCCGGCGAATGCGGAGGAATCGCTGAACAGCATGTCCGATCTCTCGAAGTAGGCTTCTTCGATCTCCCCGCAGACCATGACCACCTCGTGCATGAAGTCCGGCGCGGCCTCGGCCCCGATGAGCACGTCCGGCTGGTTCTCGACATCGAACCCGTAAGCCTGCGGTGCAATGGCTGCCCGGGGGCGTTCCTGTGCGGCGAGTTGCCCGGACGTGAGCAGGGTGAGCACCAGCGCCAACAGACCTGTTTGCAGGCTTTTCCTCATCCCGTCGAATTTCGCTTTCCCTGGAAAAAGCATAGCGCAGGCACGGCGTAAATGCCGTGCCCTTGGATATCGAGCGAAAAGACTGCGGGCGTGTCGCCCTGGATTTCTGGACCGCTTTGTGGCTTAGCCTTCCTGTTTCCCTACTGACGGCAGTTCCTTGAGCAGGGTTCGCCTGGCTTCCTCGGAATCGCGATCCATGGCCCCGACCGTCCGGCAGACCGTCTTCTTGAATCGCGTGCCGGTCTGCTGCACCTTCTTGCAGACGACCTTGTCGCGCTCTCTGTCCTGGGTCGCGTTGTACCGCTCGGCCATGAGCTTGATCTGCTCTTCCTCGGACAGTTCCCTGGCGTCTCCTTCCACGATGACCTCTTCCTGGGTCTCTTCCCTGGCCTCATCCTTGACCTCTTCGGCCAGGACGGTCGTCGTCGCTCCGGCCAACCCGATGGCCAGGCCGGCCACGGCGGCAATAATCAGTTGCTTGGACCTCATGGGTAAAACTCCCTTCTCAATCATTAATTTGACGCCCCGTGAGCGATTTTGGTTGCACCCCGGACGTTAACACAGGCGGTCGGCCGGTTGGGGCGAATTCGATCAATCGAACGCTAACCTGCCATGAAAAGAATTTCCCGGGGGGCTTAGCGGTCGAAGAATTCCTGTAATTCAGCGGGATCGCGGGTGCGCGTCATCGCCAGCATGAGCAGGATGCGCGCCTTTTGCGGGCTCAGGTTATCCGCGTCGATGCAGCCCAGATTCCGCGTTTCGAAGTCCACCGCGTAAAGGGGAACGATCCGGCCGGTGGGGACGCGCGAGCTCAGCACCACGGGAATTCCTTTCGCGCGAATATCGCGGATGGCCTCCAGGGTGCCGTCACTCACGTGCCCCAGCCCCACGCCCGCGATGACGAGCCCGTCCAGCGATTCGTCCTCCAGCAGCAGGTGAGCGAGGCGGCCGTCGGAGCCCGCGTACTCGGTGATGATCTCCACCCGCCCCAGCCGGTCGGTTTCCCGCAGCGGGAACGTCTGCCGGCGCAGCGGTGCCCGGTAAAAGCGCACGGCCTCGATATCGGCCACACCCAGGGCGCCGAAGTCGGGGGTCCGGAACGTTTCCACGTCCAGCGTGTTGGTCTTGGTGACGTTGCGCGCCGCGTTGATCTGCCCGTTCATGACCACCAGGGCGCCTTTCCCCCGGGCCTCGTCGGCAACCGCCACGCGCACGGCATTGAGCAGGTTCCTGGGGCCGTCGGTGTCGAAGAATGTCGGCGCGCGCTGCGCCCCGACCACCACCACGGGCTTGTCGCTGACCACCGTGAGGTCCAGGAAGTAGGCGGTCTCCTCCAGGGTGTCGGTGCCGTGCGTGACGACCACGCCACTGACGTCCGGCGAGGAGAGCAATTCGTTGGCGCGGTCCGAAAGGCGCCGCCAGATCGCGGGCGTCATGTTGCGGCTGCCGATGTTGGCGACCTGCTCGACGCGCACCCGGGCCACCTCGCCGAGCCCGGGCACCGCCTCGACGAGTTCCTCGCCCGTGAGCGATGCCTTGAGCTTGCCGGTGGCCGGGTCGTACTGGCTGGCGATCGTGCCGCCGGTCGCCAGGACGACCACGCCGGGCAGCGAATCGCTGTCCGGGTTCGCCGTCGCACTGGTGGTGCCGGTTACCAGGCACAGCAACAGCACCAGTTTCAACATCTTGCGCATCTCGCTTGCCTCCGGTTCGCTGGTCAGCCGAAACTGGCCTCCACCTGCTGCTGGATCGCATCGCACAGGGTCCTGGACTCCGACACGAGGTCGCCCAGCCGGGCGTTCATGTTCTCGATGAAAGCGTCGTCCTTCGTGTGCGGCAGGTTGATGCGCACGTTGTGGACGGCGCCCTGCACGCCGGCCTGCGCCATCAGGGCGCCGACGCCGGCGTCGCTCATGACGGCCTCGTTGCCAATGCCGGCCGCGGCCCGGCACAGGTCCAGCACCTCGCGGCAGACCTGCGCGGTGCGCAACGGCACCTCGGCGGCCGCCTTGTAGCCGGCGCGGATGGCAGCCGAGCGCCCGGCGATCTGCTCGGGCGTGTCCTTGGGCATGCGCATGCCGGCGATGACCTCGTTGAAGGCCTCGGTGTCGGCGTCCACCGCCGCCACCAGTTCGTCCTTGGCAGCCTGGGCGCGCTCGGCCAGGTCGCACAGTTCGTCATATTGATCGTCGAACTCGCCCTTGCCGACCGACAGGTTGGCCACCATGGACGCCAGCGCAGCGCCCAGCGCGCCGGCCAGCGCGGCGATGGAGCCCCCTCCGGGCGCCGGCGTGTCGCGTGAGACCTCGTCCACGAAATCCGCCACTTTCATATTCACCAGCGGACCATCCTGAACGGGCAGGCCGATGACCTTCTTGTCGATGTCGAAGTTCGTCACGTCCCCCAGGCCCATGGCCTGCACGGCGGTGGTGACGACGTCGCGGGCCGGGATGCCCGTCGATTTCTGCATGCGCCGCAGGTAGTAACGGCCGGCCTGACGCATGGCCTCGAACGGCACCACGCCGACCACTTCCGATCCGGTCACCACGATGCCGCGCCGGACGGCGATCTCCCGGGCCGCTTCCAGCACCTCGTGGGGGGGCGTGACCTTGAAGTCGGTCAGGTTCATGGACACCTGGGCGCACTGGTAGTCGTCAACCACCCAGCCGATGCCCTTGAGGTGGGTGAACATGCCGTCCTTGTATACCGGCCGCCCGGCCAGGTTCTCCGGGTCCAGGCCGATGCCGCGGTAGCGCTCGTAGAGGTCGCCGCCGTATTTTTCGCGGTAAAACCCGGCCAGTTCCTCGAAGCTGCCCGCCACGAAATCGGAGTTGCCATCGGGAAACTTGCCTTCCTCGAAGTAGACCACCTCGCCCTTGTAGTAGAAGGGCTCGATGTTGCCGACGCGCTTCCAGCGGCCGCGCTCGCGGATCTCGTAGGCGATCTCGTTGGCGTAGCGCCGGTCGGTGGTGTTCAGGTTGATGTTGTAGGCGATCAGGAACTCCCGGGCCCCGACCGCCGTGGCGCCGGATTTCGCATTGAATTCGGCCGGCCCGAAATCGGGCTTCCACTCCGGATCGGCGAGTTTTTCCGGGAGGCCCTCGTATTCACCGGACCGCACGTCCGCCAGATTGCGCCGCGCGGGCGTGCTGGCGGCATGCTCGTAGAGATACACCGGGATGCCCAGTTCTTCGCCGATGCGCTTGCCGACGGCGCGGGCGACCTCCACGCAGTCCTCCATGGTCGCGCCGGACACCGGCACGAAAGGGCAGACGTCGGTGGCGCCGAAGCGCGCATGCTCACCCTCGTGCACCGACATGTCGATCAGTTCGCCGGCCTTCTGCACGGCGCGGAATGCAGCCTCGGCGACCGGCTCCGGTTCCCCGATGAAGGTCACCACCGTGCGGTTGGTGCTGTCGCCCGGATCCACGTCCAGCAGTTCCACGCCCTGTACGGCCTCCACCGCGTCGGTGATCTCCTTGATGACCGACATGTCGCGGCCTTCGGAGAAATTGGGTACGCATTCAATGACTTTCTTCATGGCATACGCTCGCTGGCGGGTTCACGGCGGGAAGGGGATGAGCCCGGCCCGGTTTGCGGTCAATTCAGTGGAAGACGCCTATTATCCAATGTTTTAGCGGCATCTTTAACCCGCATTACTGCTCAAGAGCCACTTCCGCCAACAGGATGGCCAGCGGTATCACCTCCGACCACTGCGGGTTGTGGTTGGACTCGAGCAGGCGCACCGGCCAGCCCTTGCCGGAAAGGCTTTGCCAGCTTTCGCCGTCCTCGGGGATCATCGCGTCGAGGTAGACCAGGCGCCGTGGACGATGACGATGACAGGCTTCGCCGGCTCTTCGGATCGGACGGATTCCGGGAAACCCAGCAACAGTATGCAAAGGCAACATGCCATTACGCGAGCCATGATCAGTCCCTCCAGGTCCCGCAGGACGGTGACGGCGTCACGTGGAAGCCCCTCCGTCGAAAACCTTCAATGTTCGAGTAATTCATAAATCGTCGTGTGGGCGTAATGTTCGCCCGGTCTCAGGGTCGTGTCCGGAAAACCGGGCGTATTCGGGGCATTGGGAAACCCCTGGGCCTCCAGGCAGACACCCTGGAAAGGCCGGAAAGGTCGCCCGAGATGCTGTCCCGTGTACCACTGGAGTCCGGCCTGGGTGGTATAAACACGAAGCGTCAGTTTCGACTGTGGTGAAGATAGTTCTGCGGCGGGCTGCAGTTCCCCTTGTCCACCGTCCAGCACGTAGTTGTGGTCGAACCCTCCGCCAAAACTCAATTGCTCGTCGTATTCTTCAAGCCGGTCCCGAAATGAGGCGGTATTGCGAAAGTCGAATGGGGTTCCGACGACGTCCCGCAATTCGCCCGTGGGAATCAGGTCCTGCTCGACCGGAGTGAATCGCGACGCGCGAATCCGGACCAGGTGGTTGTCGGCCGGTGAACCGTCGCTGTTCAGGTTGAAGTAGGCATGGTTGGCCAGGTTCACGACCGTCGGCGCGTCGGATTCGGCCTGGAACACGATTTCCAGCCGCCAGCCTTCCAGCAGGCGGTAGGTGACTTCCACGGCGAGTTGCCCGGGGAATCCCTGGTCTCCGTGCGGTGATATCAACCGGAAACGCGCCCGGGCCGGGTCATCAGTGGAGATGATTGACCACAGGCGCCGGCTGAAACCGCCCGGTCCCCCATGCAGGCAATGCCCGGCCTGGCCAGACGAGGCAGCCAGGCGGTGTTCCCGCCCGTCGAGTTTGAAACACGCGTTTGCGATCCGGTTGGCGTAACGGCCGGCGGTGGCGCCCAAGCAAAAGGTGTCACCGGCGTAATCCTCGACACGGGGGTAGCCGAGCACTGCATCGATCCTGCCGTTTTCCGACGGAACGCGCAGCGACCGGATCGAGGCCCCGAGGTTGAGCAATTCGACTTCCAACCCGGCCGCGTTCGCGAGCTTTACGCTCTCGATCCCCCCGCCCGGGAGGCTACCGCCGTTGCCGTTCACCGCTGTCACGTTGTTCCTGGTCCCGGTGGTTAAACTGCGTGACCCAGTTTACCGCACGATACTTGATCAGGAGTTGTCATCAGGAGTCCGCCAATGGCTTACCATGTCCATGGCTGGCCTCGGAGACCGTTCATGAAACCCGCCGTTAATCAGATCGTCATTCGCTGGGCTGTGTGTCTCTGTCTGCTCGGTGCCTGCCAGGCTCAGGCCGGGGAAGATCAGCCCTACCGCGTTGCCGTGATGCGTTTCCAGCAGGAGACCTGCACTTTTTGCCCGGGTGGTGACGCCCCCACCGAGGACTGGACGCGCCTCGGGCCCCTGCTGAGCGGAAATGCGTTGCTGGACTACGGCAGCGACATGCGGGGCTTCGTGCAGCAGGCGCGTGACTACGGTGACATGGAACTGCTGAGCCTCACCTCCCCGGGACAGTTGTTCGGCGGCTCCTCACGCAGCTGGAGCACCCGGGAGTCCTTCGAAACCTTCGTAGGGCAGATGCTCGATGAACTGCGCGCGGCGATGCCCGTACACGGCGCCTACCTGGCCCTGCACGGTGCGCTGGCGGTGCGCGGCATCCCGCGTCCCGAGGCGGAGATCGCCCGCCGTTTCCGCGAGGTGCTCGGGCCGGAAGCGCCGATTGCCGCCAGCTTCGACCTGCACGGTAACGAGGACGCCGAATTCCTGCGCTGGGCGGACTTCGCCTTCGTCTCCAAGCGCTATCCGCATTACGACATGCGCCGCCAGGGCCAGCGCGCGGCGCGCGCCATCCACATGACGCTCAGGGGCGATTACCGCTCGACCACGGCGACGCGCAAGCCCGGCATCATCACGCCGACGGTGGTGCAGTGGACGGGCGCTCCGCCGTCCTCGATGATCATGGAACGGGCGCGGCGCTGGGAGGATCGGGAGCCGGGCGCATTCGTCAGCGTGTTCTACGGCTTCCCCTGGTCGGACGTCCCGGACGTCGGCGCCACCATTCACGTCATGACCAACGACGACCAGGCGCTGGCCGACCGCATCGCCGACGACATGAACGACTATTTCTGGCGGGTCCGCGAGGAATTTGCCGCGATCAGCCTGCCCGAGCCGCCCGCAGCAGCCCAGATTGTCGCGGAAGCGGTGGAACGGGGCGCAACACCTGTCGCCGTGGGCGACTATTCCGACCGGCCGGGTGACGCCACCCACATCCTCGAGGCCTTCGAGAAAGCCGGTATCGGCAAGGTCGTCTACGCCGCCATCACCTCGCCGGGGGTGCTCGAGAAACTGTCGGAGCGAGGAGCGAAGACAGGGGACTCCTTCGACGAGGCCATCGGCGGAATCACGCCTTCGGGCGGCAAGCCCCACCGGATACGAGGCACCATCGCGTACTTTGGCCCCTGGGCGGGTTACGCAACAACCGCGGCCATCGCTTTCGGCGAAGGCAACCTGGTGTTCCTGGTGCCGGCCTACACACAGGTCCGGCTGCCGGAAACGATCCGGGTGGGCGATATCGAGCCCGCGGACTACGAGGTATTCGTGGTCAAATCGCGGGTGCACTTCCGTAGGGGGTTCGACGAAACGGGATTCGCGCCCACCATCGTCCTGGTCGAGGCCCCGGGGCCCTATATCGGCACCACGAGGTTAGAGGCACTGCCTTACGAAAACGTAAAACTCGATACCATTTATCCCTACGGAACGCCGGAGGAGCGCTGAAAATCGATCGTAAAGGACCGGTAGCCAATCATGAGTATCAATGACGAACTATACGACGCCATCGTGTTCGGCGAGCGTGACGTGGTGGTCGATATCGTGCAGGGGGCCGTGGACCGCGGCGAAGACGCGGTCCAGTTGCTCAACGAGACCATGATCCCTGCCCTGCGGGAGGTCGGCGACCAGTTCTCCCGCGGCGAGGTTTTCGTGCCCGAGATGCTGGTGGCGGCCCGGGCAATGCAGGGCGGCATCGACATCATCGAGCCACTGCTGGCCGCCTCCGGGCACGAGCCCCTGGCCAGGGTCTGCATCGGTACGGTCAAGGGCGACCTGCACGACATCGGCAAGAACCTGGTGGGCATGATGCTCAAGGGCGCCGGCTTCGAGGTGGACGATATCGGCGTGGACTGCCGGATCCCGGATTACGAGGCGGCGGTCGAGCGCGGGGCCCGGGCGGTCTGCCTGAGCGCGCTGCTGAGCACGACCCGCGAGGAAATGCGCCCGGTGGTCGAGTATTTCGGCGAACGGGACGACGTGAAGATCGTGGTGGGCGGCGCGGTGATCACCCAGGAATACGCAGACCAGATCGGTGCGGACGGTTTCGGCGCGGACGCGTCCGACGCGGTGCGCGCAGTCAAGGCGGCGCTGGGCCTGGAGGCCGCACAGGACTGACGCATGGAACTGGTCCTGCCCGTCATCCTGATTGCCGCCGGCTTCTACGTCGGCTGGAACATCGGCGCCAACGACGCCGCCAACTGCATCGGCACCACGGTCGGGGCGCGCATCATCTCCTATCGCAAGGCGGTGGCCATCATGTCGGTCATGGTGATCCTCGGCGGGGTGTTCCAGGGTCACCACGTGATGAAGACCGTGGGCAAGGGCATCGTGATCTCGGAGTCCGCCGCCTACGAGGAATACCATGGCGAGCCGCCCGGCGCAGAGTTCAAAAGCTATTTTCCCGACGACCGCCTGTCCGACCGGGCCATCCTGGTCGCCTTGCTTTCAGCCGGTATCTTCGTCACGCTGGCCACGTTTTCGAGCATTCCGGTCTCCACCTCCCAGGCCATCGTCGGCGGCGTGGCGGGAACGGGGCTCGGAATCGTCGGCATGCAATCGGCCTACTTCAAGCTGGGGGTGCTGCTGAAGATCTTCGGGGCCTGGGTGATCAGCCCGATGCTCACCCTGGTGCTGGCCTTCGTGCTGTACCTCCTGCTCGGGCGGATCCTGCGGCGCCGAACCTCGGTGGCCTGGTCCCGCGTGCTGGCCGGGGCAGTGGTGCTATCGGCCGCCTACGTGTCCTACTCGCTGGGCGCCAACGACGTGGGCAACGCCATCGGCCCACTGCTGAGCAAGTATCCCGACAAGGGCCCGTGGCTGGCCCTGCTGGGGGGCGTGGCCATGGCCGTGGGCGCCTTTACGTTCGGCGAGCGGGTGACCGAAACCGTGGGCAAGAGCATCACGAACCTGGATTACGCGGGCGCGCTGGCCGCGCAGCTGTCGGCTGCCTTCGGCGTGCACCTGTTTTCCATGGCCGGCATCCCGGTCTCCACGTCCCAGGCGGTGGTCGGGGGCGTGATCGGGGTGGGCCTGACCAAGGGCGCCCGCGCGGTCAGCGGCGGGAAGATCGTCAAGATCTTCCTGGGCTGGGTCATCACGCCAATGTGCGCGGCGATTTTTTCCGCGCTGGTTTACAGATTGTTTGCACTTTGAATACAGTGCATTGATGGGGATGAAATGACATGTTGATCTTCAAGAAGGAAAAGAAGGCCCGGAAGCTGGTCGAAGAGCACTGCGCCAAGACCCGAGAGTGCCTTTACGAGGCGGAGCGGGTGCTGGAGAAGTACCTGGCCGGTGACATGGAGGAAGCGCGTAATGCCGCGGTCCAGGTGATCGCCCTGGAGACCGCGGCCGACACCATCAAGCGCGAGACGCGCGAGGTGCTGTTCTCGGGCGCCTTCCTGCCGCAGGTTCGCTCCGACATCTACCGCCTGGTGGACCGGGTGGACTCGGTGGCCGACAAGGCCGAGACCGTGAGCCACTTCATCGTCAACCAGTCGCCCGGGATCCCGGACGAGTTCTCGCCCGACCTGGTCAGCATTTTCGGCTTGTGCACCACTTGCTACGAGGAACTCCGGCTGGCGCTCAAGTGCTATTTCAAGCCCAAGGGGGAACTGGAAAACCTGCAGCGCCACGTGACCCGGACCGGCGAACTTGAGACCGAGGTCGATCACCTCGAGGCGGAGCTGACCCGCCGGGTATTCGACTCGTCCATGGACAAGGCTAGCAAGCTGCACCTCTCGCAGCTCGCCCGGCGCATTGCGGACATTGCCGATGCCGCCGAGGATGCGGCGGACGAACTGGAGTTCGCCGCCATGAAATCGGTGGTCTGAGGCCGGGTGACTACTCGGCGACGGCCTGCTCCAGCGCATCGCACAGGGAGGTGAGTACGCGGATACGCGCGTAAGGCTTGTCGTTGCCTTCGATCAATACCCAGGGCGTGCGCCGCTTGGAGGTCGCCTGGATCATGCGGTGCGCCGCGCGTTCGTACTCGGCCCATTTCTCACGGTTGCGCCAGTCCTCATCGGTCAGCTTCCAGCGCTTGTGGGGCGTCTCTTCGCGGGCCTTGAAGCGTTTCAGCTGCTCTTCCTCGTCGATGTGAATCCAGAACTTGAGCAGCACGATGCCGTGCTCGACGAGTTGCTCCTCGAACTGGTTGATCTCCGCGTAGGAGCGCCGCCACTCGATGTCGCTGGCAAATCCCTCGATGCGCTCCACCAATACCCGGCCGTACCAGCTGCGGTCGAAGATGGTCATGCGTCCGCGGCGCGGAATGCAGCGCCAGAAACGCCACAGGTAATGGTGTGCATTTTCCTCGTCGGTCGGTGCCGAGAACGGGTAGACCTTGTAGCTGCGCGCGTCCAGCGCCTCGGTAACCTGCCGGATGGCGCCGCTCTTGCCGGCGGCGTCGGGCCCCTCGAAAACCAGGATGAACGACAGGTTCTTGCGCACTGCATCCTCGTGCAGCTCGTTCAGCCGCGCCTGGAGTTCCTCCCTTTCGCGGCGGTAACCGCGCTTGTCCAGCGACTTCGTGAGGTCCAGCGCCTGCAGGATGGAAACCGGTTGCACGCTGTCACCGGGAGTGACGGCAGATTCGGTCTCAGGGTCCTGGATCTGCTCGTTGAGCTCTTCCAGGTATTTGCGGCGGATCTCCGCCTTCTTCAGGTGTCGTTCCAGCGAATCCCGGAGAACTTCGCCGATCCTCAGGCTGCGATAGTAGAGGTCCTCGCCCTCGACGATCTCCCAGGGCGCGTCCCCGGTGCTCGTGTGGGAGATGGCGATTTCCGCCGCCTCGATGAAGCGGTCGTACATCTCCCAGTTGGTCCAGTCCTGCGACGACATCCGCCAGTTATGCAGTGGATCATTCTGCAATGACTCCAGCCGGCGTTTCTGCACGGCACTGGAAATGTGCATCCAGAATTTCTGGATCATCGCGCCGTCGTCGGCCAGGGCCTGCTCGAACTGCTTGACCTGTTCGAGCCGGTAATTGAATTCCTCGCGCGTGGAATTGCCGTACACGAAATCCAGGATCGGGCGCGAGTAGCGGCCGCTGAGGTAGATTCCGATCTGACCGCGCGGCGGCAGGTCGCGCCAGAATCGCCACCAGGTCGGCCGTTCCAGTTCCTCGTCCGACGGGTCGTCGTAGGCAAACGTCTCGATGTAGCTGGCGTCCATCCACTTGTTGAGCATGTTGGTCGAGGTGCCCTTGCCGGCGCCGCTCACGCCGCCGAAATCGATCAGCACGGGGCTCTCGGCCCGTTCGCGAAGCTGCTGCTGCAATTCCAGCAGCTCCCGGCGCAGGGTCAGTTCGCGCTTCTTGAATTCCCGTTTCGGGATCTTCAGTCCCAGTTCGGCGGTGTTGAACATGACTTGTGGCGTTTTCCGTTGATTTCCGGCCCTCAGTCCGGCCCGGGCCTCGATTTCCGGCCGCTAAGATAGCACATCACTGGTCCGTCTCCTGAACCTCGATGTCCAGCACCTGGCGTGAGCCGATATAGACCTCGCCGGTCTGGCCGTGGATGGACATGACGTCACCGGCCCGGATCGCGACTTCACGGTCGTCCGGACCGACGGTGATGGTGGCCGAATCCTCACCGACGTGCAATTCGGAAACGCCCAGCACGGCGCTGAAGGGCTTGTCGTCGATCCCGTGCACGGCCACGGCGGCGTGGGATGTCGAGCCGCCACGGGCCGCCAGCAGGCCGTCAACGGCCAGGATCAATGGAATCTCGTCCGGGATCGGGTTCTCGAGCACCAGCAGGACGCCGTCCACCTCGCCGGCGGATTCGGCAACCTTGGGCGCAAGTTCATCGACGTCTTCTTCGTCGAAGGCGACGAGGCCGCGGAAAGCCCCGCCACGTATGCCGATGCCGTGGCCCGCTGCCGTCCCCGGGTCGCTGAAGGTGCGGGGGTTTTCGTCCTGTTCGTATTCGGCGCCGCGCACCTGCAGGATGCTGAGCACGCCACGCTCCACCGTGAACTCGATCTCCACGTCCGAGCCGAGGAAGCGGCGCAGCCGGGCGCTGATGTGATTCAGCCTGCGTTCCAGCAACGGCGCCAGGGCGCGCAGGCGCTGGACCGGTTCGAAGGACTTGGAAGCCGTGACGCCGCCCACCAGGTCGTCGCCGCAGGCGCTGAACTTGATGTCCCCGGTGAAACGGCGGCTCCCGGACACCTGGACCCGCGTGTACGGGATCACGCCGGTGAGCGAGATCCGCGTCTCGTCCAGCCCGGGTTCCAGTTCCTGGTCGTTGGAGCGGTTGCCGGAAGCCATCTGCTGGACGATGACGGCGGTATTCCAGCCGTCGCTGAGGTGCTTGATGTTGCGGTATCTCACGGCACGCTCCCGGTCCCAGGAACCATGCACCGACTCGATGGCGGTCATGACCTGCAGTTCGGCGTCCTCCAGGATGGCGTCCAGTTCCGCGCCGTGCCCGGCCTCGCGGATGGCCCTCTTGGAAGCCTCGACGACCTCGCGCATGGCCTCGCCGGGCAGCTCGATCTTCAGCGGCACGCCGTATTTGCGCTTGGCCTTCTCGACCAGGTCGAGCTCCTCGAGATCCATGCCCCAGCGTGCCGCAGCAAAGGACGCAAGGAAACGCCGGAAGGCGTCCCAGGCGTACCAGTCGTCCTGCTTCGCCAGCTGTTCCGCAACGGCCTGGGTCATGCCCGCGAAAACCACGGTGCACAGCATGCCGGGCATCGAGAACACCGAGCCGCCGCGAATGGCCAGCAACAGCGGTTCCGCGGGATCGCCAAGCCGCACCGGGGTGCCCTCGTTGCGCGCGATATCGGATTCCAGCGTGGCAAGATGCCCGAGAATTTCCTGCCTGAGCCGGCCCTCTTCCTTTCGGTGCAGGTCCTTGCGGGGCAGCACGGTCGGCACGATGAACCCGTCCCGTGTCGGGATGCCGAGGTAGGAGATGTAGATGAGCCCGGCGCCCTTGCCGCCGTAGCGGGCCTGCAGGCTGACCGACTCCCGGTCTTCCACGCGACGCTGGATCTCCTCGGCGTGGGACAGGTGAATGAAATCCCAGGGGTCGCGACCGGCCTGGCCCTCCTCGGGCCATTGCAGGCGGGTTCCGCGCTCCTTGAGGCTGGCGCGCGCCAGGTCGGAAAAGTGCACCAGGCTGTTGAGGTCGTGCATGGTGCGCTGGAAGTTGGCCAGCACGCCGCGCATCTCCACGGTGTCGTAGCCGAGGTGCTCGGCCATCACCTGGTAGGCGTCGCTGACGCGGTGGACCAGACGGTGGTAGTTGCGCTGGATTTGCTCCAGGACGTCCAGCAACTCGGCCGGCGCCCGACCCGGGTTGGTCAGCATGACGGACAGGTTCCACAACTCGCTGGAAAACAGTCCGTCCAGGTGGAGGTTGCCGGCGCACAGGTTGACGATCCGCAGGCATTCGCCCAGGCGTATGCCCTGGTCCGAGTAGTCGGATGCGACATGCCGCAGGGCCAGGAATCCGACCTCCTCCAGCAGGCAGTCGAGCTGGTGGAGCAGGTAACGCTGGCTGCCGAAAACGCCGTCGCCGACCAGCCGGTCGAGTTGCAGGCGCAGTTCGCAGCTGCGCTCGAAGGACGTGTACTGGCGGCCGTTCTCGAAACCGTCGATCAGCTCGCGGAGCCGCTCCAGGAGCACCTGTTCGTGATCCCGGCAGATGGTTTCCACGAAGGCGCCGATCGCGGCGCGGGCGTCGGCTTCGACTGCCCCGGCGTCGAACCCGGCCTCGCCGGGAACCGCGGCCTGCAGTCTTTCCAGGGCGGTCCCGAACGGGCCCGTGGCTGCCTCCGACCAGTCGCCCTCGTGAAGTTTGCTCGCCAGCCCGCGCAAGCGGTGCTGGTAGACCCAGCGATTGCCGGCCCGGATGCCGTCCACGACCATCGATTCGAGTTCGTCTTCCAGGGTATTGCCGGATTCGCAGCGCAATAGCTCCTCGTGGTATGCCTCGCACCAATCGGCGACGCGCTGCGCGATCTGCGAGGTGCCCAGCAACTGTTCCAGGTTTCCGACGATCCGGTCGAGCAGGGCGGTCACCTCGGGATCGCCGCGCGCCGCCTCGTCCTGCGGCCCGGGTACCTCGCGCTCCTGGTCCGGGAACGCCGCCAGGCCGGTGTCGAGCCACTGCCGGTAGGCCCGGGACAGTTCGAGCGTATGTCGGCCCATGGCATGGTGGGTGCTGCGGCGGATCTCGTTGGTGATCGAACTGCCGCGCACGTGGATCTCCGCCAGGTCGATGGTGTCCTGCCAGACCTCGTCGATGAGCTTGGGCCGCGAGACCAGCCCCGAGATATTCCGCACGAGGATTCGCGAGGGCAGTCGCATGCGCTCGGCGAAAGGCCCGTTCATGAACTCGATGAGTTCCTCGCGCACGCGGGTGATCTCGTTCTGCAGGTTCTTGGCGCCCGGCATGCCGCGGTATGAGGGGCTGCACAGCCTCGAGACCAGGAAGCGCAGCAGGTAGGAGGCCTCCTGGCGGCTGCCCGAAGTATTGAGCCGCTGCAGCACACGGGCCATGTCGCGCAGCCGGGCCACCTGGATGACCGGCATCGCGTCGAGGTCGAGGTGGTAGATTCGGCGCTCGAGATCGATGGCCTCCCCTTCGATTCCGGCCAGTTCCGCGACCATCGCGTCGGTGACCAGGGTGCCGTGTGGCAATCGCAGGCTGGTGGCGATCCTCGACTCACCCTCCCTGACCACGTAAATGGACAGGCGCCCGTGCGCGTCGTAGGGCACGATCAGCGCATCGTCCGCCGTGAAGATCCGGTGATTGGCGATCTCGAACATCCGGAAACGCCGGCGCAGCACCGTCATGGTCTCCAGGTAGGTGCGCAAGGCGTCTTTTTGCGTTTTCGCCTCGCCGCCCGGACCGAAGGCCTTCCACAGGGAACGGTTCAGGGTCTCGATGAGTTCCAGGTCGGAGCGGCTGATGGGCTCCCGGTCCAGCGGAATGACCTTGAGTGCCCGCCCGGTCTCCGGTTGCGGCGCCGACTCGAGCTTGCCGTGCGTGTAGATGCCGGTCACCTCGCGCAGCGCCTGGAAGAGCGGCTCGTCCCTGGCCTCCAGCCGGTCGTTCACCTCGCGCAGGGCGCGCAGGTAATCATCGAACAGGCTGCCGGCAATCTGTACGCCATGCGCGGCGGCCAGCCGTTCGATGATCCGCAGCGCTTCTTCACGCAGGAACTCGTAGAGCGTCCGGCCGCGGATTGCGGCCACCCCGCGGGCCAGGGCCAGGGATACGGAAAGGATCGCGTTCATGCCCAGGTTCTGCTTGCGCTGCATGATCCGGACCCGGTCTTCCTCGCTGACCGGATGGGTCAGCTTGCCCCGCCGGACCGCGGTGTCCAGTTCCAGTTCCAGCAGGGCCTGGTCGATGTCCTGCAGGCTCCAGTTGGCCACGTCGCGGCCCTCGAGCGCCGGCGCCAGGAACTGCTGAACGTTGTCCACCGCCTGCAGGCATCCCTTGCCGCCATAGCGTTCGGCGCGGTCGAAAAGTTCCAGCAGGTCGACGTCCCCGGTCTGCTCGACGCGTTCCCTCCCCAGGCCTGCCGTGAACCGGTACAGACCGGGCCCGGCCTCCTCGAGCAGGTCGCCGTGGCGTTCGGCGACCTCGACGTATTCGGCCGCCTCGAAGGTCCGGTCCACCAGGTGCACGGCCTCGCCGGTGCCCGAGGACGTCCCCAGCGGCGTCGCGCCGTGGAAGGACAGGGCGACCGGGCGATCTTCCGTTGCGCCCGGCATGTTCAGTATGACGTCGGCCCCGACGGTCGGTATGCCGGCGTTGGTGGGCTCCTCGCGGGCCCGTACGCTGTCCACGATGGCGAAAGACGGCGCTTCGGGCTCGAGTTCCGGGGCCTCGCCGGCCTGTTCCATCTGCACCGCCACCGACTGGTACTTGACCAGGCGCTCGGTGTTGGCGCCGCCGCCGCATTTCAGGCCGAGGGCGTTGAAGGCGAGCGCGAGGTGCGCCTCCATGTCGTCGTTGGGGCTCTTGGACCGGTGCGAAACGACCAGGTCCAGCGACTTGCCCAGCGTCACCAGCACGGCCAGGATGGTTTCGTACAGCGTGCCGATCTGGTTGGCCTTGACCAGCACCGAGTTGATCAGGCCTTCGCCGGCGGCCCACTCGATGGTGCGGTCGTTGGTCGTGACCAGGTCGTCGCCGATCACCAGCGCCCGGTCGCCCAGGGCGTCGAGCAGCTTGCGCCAGCCCTCGAAATCGTGCTCGGAAAAGGCGTCCTCGATCGACAGGATGGGGATGTCGTGTTCCTCGATGGCCTGCCGGTAGATATCGAGCACGGCGTCGCGGTCCAGCACCTTCTTGGCGTGGTCACGCCAGAACAGGTACATGCCCACGCTTTCCGGGATGTCGAATTCCTCGCGGTAGGCGATCTCGAGTTCGGACAGGGCGGGATCGAGCGCGATGGCGACGTCCTCGCCGGGCCGGTAGCCGCAATCCCTGATGGCCTGTTTCATCATGGCCCACAGGCGCAGTTCGGGCAGTTCGTAATCCGCGCGCGACACGTAGGGCGCCAGTCCGCCCTCGAGGCCAATGCCCATGACCCGGCAGCCCTCGGCCTTTTCCAGGATCTCCTTGAGCCGGGTCTGCAGGCGGATCGTCATTTCCTGGGCTTCCTGCGAATCCACCGCGCC
>JABAHR010012464.1_pt6 | contig 16755 bp, 19 predicted proteins | sample 7062101 | NCBI WGS metagenome assembly JABAHR01 (sample SAMN14534553, study PRJNA622989) | marine sediment metagenome | biome: marine biome [ENVO:00000428]; feature: marine pelagic biome [ENVO:01000023]; material: deep marine sediment [ENVO:00002113] | place: India: Gulf of Kutch | collected... | reverse complement strand
CACCCACAGCAACGTCGAGTCCCAGCTACCGAACACATCCAGAAACCCGATTACCCGCGCAGGATTGATCATCTCGGATACGCATAACCCGAGACCGAAAACAATCCCCGTGACCAGCGCCGTGATAAGTGTGCTCATGAAGTTACTTGCCGGATGACAAAAACCGTAAACATAGCCACTGCAATAAACGTTAAGGTCGCGGTGACAGAGCGCTTCGATCGTCTAGCAACACCGCAGACTCCGTGTCCAGAGGTGCAGCCCGAGCCCACGCGTGTCCCGATCCCCACCAATACGCCAGCTATCACGAGGATCGGTCCCTGTGCCTGCAGCTCGATTACCAACGGACCCCAGAACAGCCGGTAGAGCACCGCACCGAGAATCAGGCCCACGATGAAGGCGACCCTCCACGGGACATCTGCCATCGTCGTAAAGATGAACGCACCGCCGAAGATTCCGGAAATGCCGGCTATGCGCCCGATGAGAAGCAGCATCAGCACGCTAGCCGCCCCGATCAACGCGCCACCTAACAGACCTCCAATGACATTGGCTTCTACCATCATTACCTCTCAACTGGATCCGAGCAGCGTGCGGAGATCACATGCGCGGGTCTTCCTCGAGCGTGTCACCGACCGTGAACTCGACAGGGCCGGCCGCGGTTAAGTCGCCGCTCTCGCCGACCTCGGCTTCGCCGCCGCCCCAGTAGTTGCCGGAGGCGTGAACCGCGATCGGCGAGCCGTCGAACTTGAGATTGACGATGGCGATCTCGGCGTCGTCGGTCGTGGTGCCGTTGTCGGTAAAGACGTTACCGCCGTTCGACCCGAGCGGTCCGCCGCCGAGGTCGATGGTCGACGAGTCGATCTGGCCTTCCTGGTTGAACAGCCGCACGCTCTCGTGGGCGAGGCCGGTCATCACGCTGTCCTCGAGCATCAGGTTGAACGTGCCGACATGTACCTCGTGCAGGTTCAACAAGTGAATGCCACGCATATGGCCCGTAAACACTGTGTTGCGCACCTTGACGTCGACGGTATTCACCTGGTCGGCGCCGGTGGCGGGAATCTTGATGTAGGTGATGGCGCCCTGCGCGCCGTCGGAGCGGCCGCGGGGATTGTCATTGGTCAGCGCCGAGTCGACGATCTCGAAGCGCGTCGTGTTGCCGTTAACCGGGCCGATCTCGAGCAACTTGACGAGTGTGCTCACAGAGTCGCTGAACTGGGCACGGTTGACCGTCACATCGAAGGTCGCATTGTCGCCAAAATGGCTGAGCTCTAGCGAGTCGCCGTTGACGATCTCGCCGGTATGGTCGGGGTTGGTGACGATGACGTCGTTGATCTCGGCGCTGACCCTGGCGCCGTCGCCGAAGGCAACCAGAACCACGCCGTCGGAGGCGAAGTCGCCCATCGGCGCCAGATAGGACGCGTCGAAGGCATCCATCCTGAGCGCTACGTCCGAGCCATTGCCGCTGATCATGGTGAAGGCGCGCGAGCGCACCACCTCGGGCTCGAGCGGCGCCTCGAGGTCATCCCGGCTGAAGCCGTCGAAGGCCATTGAGAGATGATGCACGTAGTTGTCGCGCACCGTGTACTCGGCCGTCACTCCAGCATCGGTGAGGATGACGATGGCCTCGACATTGCTGTCGCGCACCTCGTTGTCGACGATCGTCGCAGTCACCGGAACGTCGTCCGAGGCGAGGCCCGGGATATCCGCAGCCTCGTCCTGGCATTCGTTGGGCGTTGCGGTGCCGCAGTTGAACAGGGTGATGCCGGCGTAATGATTGCGCTGCAGCTCGAATAGGACGAAATCGCGCTGCAGTGTCTGCAAGTCGTGCTGCAACATGTTGTTGGAAATCAGGTTGCCGACGATGGCCGGTGCGGCGGCATTGATCCCCATGATGCCTGCGCGCCAGGTGCCGGTGACGTGAATGTTGCGCACTGTGTTGTCGTTGGCGAGGCGGACGGCGTCGCCGCCGAGGCGGGCGTTGCTGCTGTTAGAGATCTTAGCGTGCGCCACATGGGCGGGCGCGCGGCGGACGTCCGGGCCGCCGCCCTCGAGCGTCTGACCGTCCTTGAGCTGGATGCCGCCGTCGAGCACGTGGCGCGACGGCAGGACGACGATGGTGTCGCCCGGCTGCGAGTTCCGCTCGACCGCCTCGAGCGTCGCGAACGGCTGGGCTTCGGAGCCGTTGCCCGCCATTTCGGTACCGCTCTGACCTCTGACGTAGTGGGTGGCGGCGAAGCCGGTGAGCGGCACGGCGCCGGTCGCTGTTGCGCAGAGCGCGACGAGTAGACGTTTCATGGTGTCTCCCAAGGCTGAATCGCCAGCGCAATCAGCACGCCGACGACGATAATGCCTATCCCGGCCGATGGACGAGTGACATCGATTCTCAACCCAATCAAGTCTTCTCCCCCAGATACGCACTCACCTACCTATTAATCGCTAACTGATGGCTTCTTCCGGCCAATAGCTGCCATTGCCTCTCTAGCGAGGATACCCCGAATGTCTGCTATTGGGGACAAACTGGACGTTCGATGCCGTTTCNNCTCCTAAACGGCGAAGTTCGGCCGAAAATCCGGAGTCCCCGCGCGTCGACTAAGCTGGCCCGGGGAGCCGCTGATCCGCTAGCCTAGGGAGTGGAAGTGGTCGAACATCCGCTGCCGCATCGCTTGGCCCGGTAGCCGTCCAAATCCCGCGCCCATGTTGTCCACGACATGATGAGGCCTCCTCGTTTCAGACAAGGCACAGGTAACAGCGGGATTCGAGAGCACGTACTTGAGTGAGAACTGGGCCCAGGAATTACAGTCGAACTCGGTTGCCCATTCCGGTAGTTCGTGTCCGGCAACTGTGTCGAAGTAGGCACCGTTGACGAATGGACGGGTGGTAATAACGGCTACACCGTTGTCCATGGCTGCCGGCAGAACGCGGTTCGCGGCATCCGGCTGCAGCACAGAATAATTGACGTGCAAGATATCCAGTTCTCCGCTTTCAATGAGCCTGATCGTCGGTGCTTCCTCTACCTGATCGGTCGTGTGAGTCACACCGATATAACGCGTCCGTCCCGCTTCCTTCCACTCCTTTAGGGTTGGCCAATGGTTGTCTATATCCATCATCAGGTTGACCATGAAAAGATCGACCGGGTTCTTGCGCATTGCGCGTTGTAATATCTCGAGGTGCTCCACTCCTGCCTGCCGGCCACTCACCGTGATTTTTGCCGACAAGAAAGTGTCCTCCAGCAGATTCATCTCCTCTAGGATGCCGCCCAGAATAGGTTCACGACCGCGCAGGAAAGACGGTGTATCAATGACTTTCCCCCCCATATCCACCATGGTCTGGATGACGGACATGGGGACTTCCTTGCCGCCTTCCGGAAGTTCCATGAATATTCCGGTAGAACCCAGACCGCATACCGGCAATTCTTCGCCTGTTGTCGGAATTGTTCGCCGACGCATGGTCTCCTGAGAGAACGCAGATACGGGAAGAGTCGCGGCAATGGCGGTCGCGGCGCTGCCAGCGAGCACTTGTCTTCGGTTGAGTGTTTTCATTGCTGATTTCGGGGGCAAACGCTTGTCGAAACGTATCGGAACACTAGCAAAGTCGCGTTGTTGTAGAAAGCGGAACCGGTGATTGACCCTATGCGTCTAAGCTTAGTCGGTACTTTTTGCTTTTACGCGCTAGACTAGACTTCCGTGCGGATCAGACCACGTACGGGAAAAGGGTTTGTAAGGCCGATTCGATTTGAGTCATGGGGGAAGAGTCATGGGCATCCTGAGACTTATCACATTGTCGCTTGCGCTGTTTTCATGGGGAGCTTCCCTCGCTCAGGGTTGGATCAAGTATGTCGACGAGGCGGATAGGTTCATTATCAACTTCCCGAGCGAACCCGTGGTACGAGAAATAAGCTACGTATCACAGAATGGCGCCACACTTCCGGCTCGCGTCCATAGCGTCGAAGACCCGCCGGTTTATTACTCTGTGACTGTGGTCGATTACTCGGGCTTGGAGGACGCGAACCGAGAGCTATCCGCGCGGACCGGATCCGACTATAACCCTCTTAGAGTCCAAGGTGAGCTGAGCGGCGCAATCGCGTATGCAGCCTGGAACATTCGCAGGAAGGGCGGCGAAATCACCTATGACGCCTGGTCATCGATGGACGGCGTCCCGGGCCATCAACTGCAGGTGATAAACGAGGACCAATCACGCACCTTTGCCGCAATCCATCGGCTTGACAGGCTACTGTACATTCTGGAGGGCACCGTGCCCGAGAGCGCAGCACCGCCCGTGCAGTTTCAGCAGTCCCTCGGGTTCTTAGACGAGGATGGAAGGCGCGCTAGTTACGCTTACGACGAACAGGGCAACAGAACCCGTGTTGAAACCTCTTACGAATGGATCGGTGTCGAAGACCCGGTGACTGGCGAGGTCCGACCTGAGTAGGTGGAATCACCGCTTTCGGCCAATAGCAGTCGCCCATCAAGCATACGGTAGCGTCAATCTTTTAGCTGCGCCTTACTGATCTCGTCCGCCATCTCGTAGTCATATCGCATAACAGGTTGGGCTTCTTCCAGCAGTTTGTCTACCTCCGCCTGAAACGAATCTGTGTACCAACGGCGACGATGCTGCCAATAGCGCTGAGTCCCGGGAAATCCTAGAAGGTCTACCAAAGTCCGTCTAGCGGCGTCGGAACCCCATCGTTCGGTGAGTTCCTCTTGGGAGTCTTGAAAAAGCGCCTCCCATGATCGAAACAGCGCATATAGTGAACCGTAAAAGCGAAAAGTCTCCTGTCCGCGAAGCGACTTCGGGTCGATTAGGCCACGATACACGATATTCGACAGCTCAGTGTTTCCACCCCACGAGGCAGAAACCTGAGTAATGTTTCGATTGAGCACTTCCCATCGATTCCGTCGCGACTCCCTTGCTGCATCCTTTACTTGACTAGCTAGATAGAACAGAGCTACAACAACCGTGGCTGCTCCGACTAGACCAGCGATTAATCCAACCAAGCCCAAGTTCATACTACCTTCCCCCGTTTATGCATCTCCGTGCATATTGACGGTTAACCAATGTCCGCTTTCAGCCAAAAGCGGTCATATTTGGTCCACTGTATTCAGATAATCGAACGATCGCACCTACTCTAGAAACCGCAGGATTTCGCGATTGACTTCATCGGGCCGCTCTTGATGCACGAAGTGGCCTGCTCCATCAACGATAACTTTCTGCAATCCGCTGTCGAAGAATCTCTCCATGCCATCTGCTACTTCGACCCCTATGCAACCATCGTCTCGACCGTGTATGTAAAGCGTCGGCACCTTAATGTGCGGGTACTCTGGCCCCGCGGACTGCGCGGCGTTGGTCTGTGGATTAAAGGCATCTCGGTAGTAGCGTAGTGCGGCGGTCAACACGCCCGGTCGGGCAAATGTAGCTTTAACGGCCGCCAGCTCCTCGGCAGGCAGCTCCCAGCCGGGCGACCATTCCCGCCATAACCGCTCGATGAAAGCGAAGTCGTTCATTCGAACCGCCGCGTCCGACATCGATAGCTGAAAGAAGAACATGTACCAAGAGCGTCTCTGTTGCTCGGCGTTGTTCACGAGGCTCTGCCGGAAGGTACCGTACGGAACTGCCATTGTGATTAGCTTCGAGAACCGTTCTGGAGCCGCTGCTGCCGCCACGTGGGCCGCTGCGGCGCCCCAATCGTGCCCCATCAGTACCACAGGCTCGTCGCTAAAAGCCTCGGAGAGGGCAACCGCGTCTTCGGCCAAAGCCGAAAGACCGAAGTATCCGCCTTCCGGAATCTCGGTCGGCGTGTACCCTCGCATGTACGGTGCGATGACACGATACCCCGACTGCGCAAGCGCGGTTAATTGATGTCGATACGACCGTGCATGATCGGGGAAACCATGGAGTGCGAGGACGATGGGGCCCTCTCCGGCTTCGAGATAGTGAAAGGTCAGACCATTGGCCTCTACAACGCCTGTTGAGAACTCCTCTCCCTGCGCCCACGCGACGTTTCCGACGGCAACCGTAATCGACATTAAGATGCCTGCGAGCACCCAAACGTTTGCGATTACGGATATGGCCTGACCGAGCGCGAGTTTCTTCATTCTTCTAATTGACACCGTTTAGATGTCCGCATTCGGCCAATAGCGGTGATTCACAATGCGTTCTTGCTCATGCTTCTGCCTCTTTTCACTAACTCCGCGCGGCGTGCCGCCCGGCTATCCGCCCGAACACGACGCATCTGCCGAGACCATGCAGATTAAAACCACCCTGCGACTCACCAGCACAGTAAAGGCCTTCGATAATCTGCCCCTTGAGGTCGATGACCTGCGTGTCCGCATTGGTCCGAAGACCCGCATAGGAGTCATGCACGGTCGGAGTGGCCCAGCCTGCGTAGAACGGCGGTGTCTCGATCTTCGGCAGAGGCAGCGGCTTGCCGAAGTCCTCGTCCACCCCAGCTTCCGCGAAGCCGTTGTAGCGGGCGACGGTCGCCTCGAGCGTAGCGGCCAGCATCGGGTACGGCTGATGCGGGTTCTCGATCTTCTCGGCCAACTCGCCGATTGTGTCGGCGCTGAAGAACCAGCCGCCCGGGTCGACCTGCGGCGGCCTCGGGTCCCAGCCCTGCCGCTCGACGGCGTCGTGATCGAAGATCGCCCATATCGGACCGCCACCATTGCGCTTGTCGGGCTCGCCGCGTGATTCCATCGCGGCAGCCAGATAGTCGTAGTCGTTCGCTGTTTCGTCGTAGAAGCGCTCGCCGTCCTGTGTCACGAGTATCACGTTCGACCAGTCGGGCTCCTGCAGACCCGTCGCGCGAATCTTGTCGAAGATTGGACTGTCAGCCGGCCAGAGCAAAGCCTGCGAGACAAACTCGCCACCGATGCTCGCGGCCTTCATGAGGTTGTACCTGGCTGCTTCGTTGGTCTGCTGAGCGGTCCCCCACAGCGAGGCACCGAGCGCCATGGCGGCGATCTCGCCGTCTGCCGTCTTACGCGAGTAAGGATCGCCGGTAACACGGTACTCCTCTGTCAACCGAGGATCGAAGATGCGCCGGAACTCGATGTTGTTGCTATGCCCGCCCGTTGCGACGAGCACGCCCTTGGTAGCTCGGATGTTGATGGTCTGACCGTCATGCTCCACAGTAATGCCGAGCACGCGACCGGATGAAGGCTCTTCACGAATTATGCTCGTCATGCGGTGCTGCAACAGAATCTCGGCACCTCCTTCACGCACCACTTTCTCCAGTTGGCGCACGAGGCCGGACCCGCGTCGCGTAACCACGGCCGTATAGATCTCGCCCTTGTTCGGCCACTGCCGCGTGCGTACCTGTCGCGGTAATGTGGACGCAACCTCCGCGGGCAAGATTTCGTCTTCGTGGAAATTGACGCCCAGGTCCATTAGCCAGTTGAAAGTCGACGCATTCATGTCCGCGAACACGCGCACGAGGTCGCGATCGTTATATCGCGCGCTCGGGTGATCGGGGCGCGTCCAGTCCTTGTAAACCTGGTCGGCCGAATCCTCGATCCCGTGCGCTTGCTGCACGCGGTGGCCACCGCCGAGATTCACGATGCCGCCCGACACCATGCCGTGGCCGCCGATGTCCATGTTCTCGTCGACGAGGATGACCGAGGCGCCGTGCTCAAGAGCGGACACGGCTGCCGCGAGCCCGGACACGCCTGCGCCGATCGAAACGAACTCGGCCGTGCGGTGCCATTGGCGATCAGCTTCCTGAGCGTGAGCAGTACCCGGTGCGAAGGCGGCAGCAGTCGCGCCGGCGGCCGTGGTCGTCAGGAAGTCACGGCGGGATAGGCCTTCGTTTTTGCTCTTAGACATGTTCCCTCCCGGAGCGCGCGGGTGTTGCGAGATGTTTCAAGCAAACTACAGCGCCGGCAACAACGCGTCAATCGAGGTCGGACTGAGTCCTGGACGTCCGCTATCGGCGAAAAGCGGTCATTCGCAGGGCCGCTCCATCGCTGCATCTATCTCGGTGGTAAAGGTTGCTGGCGAAAAATGGCGTCTATTGCAATAGATCTCTCGCCTCAACTCATCCTCATCAACGTCTCTAAGCCACACCGTCAGTAGGGCCTGGTATTCATCCTCGTCATATAGGCCGTTTCGATACTGATAGTGAACGTTCTCTCAATAGCGCCAGTACGTTTCCTGAAGCAACTCAAATCTGTATCTCTCTACATCTGAAATTTCTTCGCCCGCGCGAAGCTTCACTTGAAGTGCTGCCATATCGACGTCGCCGTAGTCCGATTCCAGGACTCCTACCAACATCTCAGCGATCGAGTTACGGGTCTGCGCTCTCATCATTTCTCGATTCTGCGCTAGTTCATATACCAGCAATAGAATGCCAGCTATGACTCCGGCCGTTCCTAGTAACTGCAGCGTCTGCCCGAGATCAATTTTTCTCATTATCTCTCCAGCGTCACGTGTTTCATCATCAGCTAGCGACAGCTATCGGCCAAAAAGAAACGCTAGAGGACATACAGCCTACCATCTGGTGCGGTGGCAGCTCAGTGAGCGGTGAGAATCGCTGCCATGGTGACGATGGAGTCGAAGAAGTGACCGAGCCGGAGGTTCTCGTTCGGACTGTGTTGGTTGTTGTCAAAGTTCACCGTGGGTACCAAGAGTGCCGGAAAACCGAGAGCGGCGATGAAGGGTGAGATGGGCACCGTGCCGCCCATGGTCCGGATACGGATCGGCGCGTCGCTCCATACCTCGGTGAGCGCGTCGACGATGCGCTGCGCCTCGGGGTCGTCGAGCTCAGTCCGGAACGCGTTTCTGCCGGCCCCCCGCCGATCTACTCGGACAATGCGCGTGTGCTCGGCACGGGTTGCGTCGTCGGGTTCGTCGTGGACGATGTGCCAGCCCTCGGCGCGAATGTGGCGCACGAGCTTATCGTACATCGCATCCGCGGTCGTCTCCTTGACGAGCCGGATGTCGATGGCAGCAACCGCGGTATCGGGGACGATGGTGCGCGCGTCCGCGCCCACCCAGGCGCTCTGGAGCCCGCGCACGTTCAGCGACGGATACTGGATCGCCTCCTGCAGCGACGCGCCAACCTGGTCCGGCTGCGAGAAGCCGAACAACGCTTTCAGACCCTCGAGATCGTCCGGGACGGAGTCCAAGACTTCCATGGTGCTCGCATCGAGCGTGATGCCGTCGTAGAAACCGTCGATCACCACCTTGCCGTCGGCGTCCTTCATGGACGCGATAAGCTGCGCCAGACGCACGGCCGGGTTCGGGGCCCAGTTGCCGTAGTGTCCGCTGTGGAGCGGGAACTTCGGACCGTACACGGTGAGCTCGACCGCGAGGTTGCCCCGCGCGCCGTAGGCCAAGGTGGGCCGTCCCACCGGATGGAGCGGACCGTCGAATATCAGCATGAGGTCCGCCTCGAGCTTGTCGCGATAGCGCGCGATGGCGGGGATCAGGTTGGGCGAGCCGGCCTCCTCCTCACCATCGAGAATGACACGAATGTTCACGCTCGGCGCGACGCCGGCCGCGTCGAGGGCATCGACGGCGGCGAGAATCGCAAAGATCGGCGCCGTGTCATCCGAGGCCGAGCGGGCGTAGATTCGCCAGTCCTCCTCGAAGCGAGCCTGTGCGTCGAAGTCGAGAAGGCTGGCGCCAGCGCCGAGCGTTCCGTCTCGCAGCACGGGATTAAAGGGATCGTCCTGCTCCCACCGGGAGGGATCGACGGGCTGGCCGTCGTAGTGCGCGTAGAGGAGAAAGGTACGGGTCGCGTCCGGCACGCGCTTCTCCGCCCACACGAGCGGATTTCCGTCGGTCTCCAGGAGCTCGGCGTCGAAACCGCGCGGGACGAACCGCTCGCGCAGGAAGCTGGCCTTCTCGCGGGAGCTTTCCCGATCGCGGGCGACGGCCTTCAACGAGAGCGCTTGCCAGAGCTCCGAGACGATCGGCTTCTGATGCGCGTCGACATAGTCGCCGATGGACTGCCGCAGCTCCTGGGCCGGGAGTGGCGGGGCGAGCGCGACGAGAAGGACGAGGACGAGCGTTCGTGACATCAAGCGTCTCCCAGTTTCGGATGATCGCGTTCTAGACTGAGCTTACCGTTAACCGACGTTAATTATCCGACCTTGCTGCCAGGTTCGCTTTCGGCCAAAGCGGACGTTCGCGGAAAGCTCAGTCCGAAATTTACTACAAAAGCTGTAGCTATCTCCTACAGATTTTGCCCTATTGAGAGTTGCTATCCCCTCCTAACCTAGGTCCCACTGAAAGCAAACTCGACCTGGCGATAGGAGTCGACAAATGAACGTAGAAGCAGCTATTGCAATTGGATTCTTGTTTACCGCAACTTGGGGACGACACTTTCTCGATATGGCCATACGTGAAGTCAAGATTCGCCGTAGACACTACCGTTAAATTCGGAGTATGTCGTTCAACCCACAACCGATCGATTGACTTGATCCAGGCGACCTCCGTTAGATGTCCGCTTCCGGCCCAATAGCAGTCATTCTAGCTGCGGAGCTGGCGCCAGCTTACGTCTCGCTCGAAGCCACATGTAAGCCGGCGCAGAGACAAGGATCAACCCCAATGTGTACGCAGTAGATTCCGGCTGTGCAATAGCAACAATCAGGGTCAAGGCCGCGTAACCGATGACACACATATAGCCCGTTATCGGAAATCCCCAAGCACGGTAAGGTCTATCCGCATCCGGCTCCAGGCGCCGCAGACGAAAAACGCCAATTACTGCAGCGATATACCCAAGCATAANNATACGGCGCCCACCGAGATCTACACGACGTTCAGACTCCAGGTCAAAACAACCGCACCGACTGGAGTGCCTTTGTCGCTGACCGAAGTGGCGCGTTTAGTACCTAGATCATCCACGGATAGCGCGTACAGAACGCGAGAGCTAGTCATGTAGTTCAGATTCTGGTGCATCAGCAGAATGACGATCGCCATCATGACAACAGGCGTTCCGATTCCATACAAAAGCTCCAGCGCTTGGGCAAAAGCCAGGTCATGACCGCTTAAGCTCGAAAGGGGAACGCTTTGAACTAGAGCAAGGTTTAGCAGTAAGTACAGTCCGAACACGATGAGAGTGCCACGCAGTGCTCCCAACGCGACGGGACGACCGCCTCCCTTTATCTCGCCACCGAAAAAGCTTGGACCTACCCAACCGTTGTATGAGAACACGGTAGCTGCAATTACCACCCCTAGTCCGGCAAGCCCAGATGACGTGGTTGAAAGCGTGGTTGCCGCGGCTTCTGACGATACCAAGTCGGCATCTCCCGAGAACAGCGCGATAATCAACGCGATCATCATCAGTCCGACGCAGACGACAGCAGTCTGGTGGAAATTACCTCCGAGCCTCACGCCGCTGATCTGCAGAGCAGCAAAGGCCGTAGTGATCGCCAGAGCTCCAGGCACTGCTAGTCCGCCAACAGAGGGTGCCAATAGTGAGAAATACTCCATCAGCACGACTGTCTTCAAAGCCGACGCAGCTACTCCCTGTAAAAACGTGACCCAGCCGATCACAAAGCCTGCATATGGACCGAAAGCGTGTGCGACAAGTGCATAGATACCACCTGACTTCGGCGTCTCCGCGATCAGTTCACCGACCACCAGAACAGTTAGAAGAGTAAAACTACCGCCGATAATCCACAGACCGATATATAAGCGAGGGTCTGTTATCGTCGCTGCAATCTCTCCCGGTGTTCGCATGATGCCAAGACCGATGATGTAGCCGACGCAGGCGGCAACCGAGAAGCCAGTCCCCAGCACACGCTTGAGTTGCTGTTTCGCCACGAAACTTCCTCAGAGAGAACGTTAGCTATCTGCCACCTGCTGCTGTCCGGAATTACGCAGCTTGCCCTTCAACACCACCCCAAACGGTTGCTCGAATGTCCGCTTCCAGCCAAAAGCCGCCGTACAGAGGCTACGGTACGGATAGTGGGCCGGGCTGAATGGCCGTGCCTTTCGCCTTCTTCTTCCGACTCCTCTTCTTGGCGATGCGTTTTGCGGCTTTCTCCCGCTGCCTCTCAAAGGCTGCCATCGCCTTGTCGGCATGCAGTGCGCGGGACAGGTGTTCACGGGCGCTGGACAGGTCTGCTCGGACGGCTGCGAGTTCCGCACGAGAGCTCCTGGCCTCCTCACGAACCTCCGCCCGCAGCTTCTTGAGCTCGGCGATCTGCTTCTTAAGCGAGTCCTTCGTTTTCGCGGTCGTTGCCTTGGAGAGTCTTTCGGTCCTGGTCTTGATCTGTAAACCCAGCCGTTTACTGCGTGCGTTGGCCGCCTTGATTCTCCGCAAGAGCCGATCGCGCTCGCGTACTGAAGCCTTTATTGTTCTGTCAGACAGCCTCAGAAATTGCTTTCTCGCTTGATCAAAAGTCTTTTCTGCTTCCTTGAGCGCTTTATTCATCGGTCACTCCTAGTGCGACGCCAATATGGGTATCACCTACACTGTAGCGGATGGAGCGGCGAGAGTCGCACCTAGAGGCCAATGATTGTGCACGGCTAGGCAGGACTCTCGGCTCACTTTCTTCTAACGTCTGCTTTCGGCCAATAGCCGCCGTCCGGCTCAAGCCAAAGAAAATACTATTGGAGCGTCCGCTACGCCCCGAAAGCAGCCGTTGGCCGCCCTCGCGACAGCTGCTGGTAGACATTCCGAGGTACTGCCGCCGACAAGGTGTCGACGGCAGTTTGGTTGGTCAGAAACGTGAGGCAATCACGTAGCCGATCAGTAAGACGCCGTCTAGAGGCAGCTCGAGCCCTTCACTCGCAAAAAGAATCGAGTACCGCGTGCGCGAGCGAGCGGGCTAGATTCGCGGGAACGCAAAAACGGCGGAGACAGTTACTGCGCCAACCTCGCCCGTCACACTAACGATTGCCTCTACGGGGTTTACCGTATCGTCCAAGATTNNGCTCCGTTGAACGGCTCAAGTTCCGGATAAAGATCATTGACACCGACGTTGCAGTTAGAATACGTCACCGAAACATCATATGCATTGAACTGGGCGTCGATAATGCTTATCTGACCATTGAGAATGCAGCCAGTTTCGGGGTCTTGCTCGAACACGACTCCGTTCGCGTCGACATTTAGCACAATGCCTTCATCGTCGTAGTTTCCGGCGATTAACGCCAAGCTGGAATCCTGATCATAGAGCGGATCATAGGTCAACGAGGCGGTAGTGCTCGACATTGCCCCCAAGTCGGTGGTGCAGTCGATTGTGAGAGCAATTGACACGCGTTCTCGGATCGTCCCGGACGCCGAGCAGATCGCGGAATCACTTCCATCGGCTAATCCGCCGGACCCGAACGGCGCAACAAACGTGTAGTTGAGGCTAATGGCTAGGCCGTCCACAGAAGCGGTTCCAACTCCCTGCTCGCCCGTGGCAGGCACAATCCAATGGAAGAGACCGGCGTCCGTTGAGAGCGCCAGTATCTCGGCACCATCACTGTCAGTGCCACGCCAGGCCCCGCCCATTACCTGATCCGCAGGCGGCGGTGGTGCGACAGTGGGGGTATTGCCACCACCGCCACCACTACTGCTGCTGCCGCATCCAGTAAGAAGAAGTGATAGCGCAAACAGGCCTGCAAAAAAATACTCACGATGAAACATACTTAATCCCTTATTTATCAGTGCCAGCACAATGCGATGTGGGTGCTTCTACTCGCCCTGCTTTCGCTCGAAAGCCGGCAAATCGTCCTTGATTAGACACAGAATCAGGCCCGTTGAACCGCTCAACAGGCCAAAGGAGCGAATTCTAATCCAGGCACCCTCGTTCGAGCTATTGTTGTCGAAGTTGACAATAGCCCGCTAGGATTCTTTCTGCGTTTCGCTAGCATCCATTCATTCCAATGCGCTCAGATGTCGGTTAACGACCAATAGCGGACCTTCTCAGGGTCAGTGCGCCGAGAGCNNTGGATTGTCACGGGTTGATGCTACTTGACTGGTCAAGTGCCCGTTGCTGTCTGAAACTCACTGAGACCCTAGATTTCTGGCTATTTCGTATGCGAAGAATCCACGCTAGCTGGCCTACCTCTTCCTTCCCTAACCCTAGGCTCGGAGTTCGCTGTCACCACATCCCTCGTGTCGCAAAGCGGCGACGGTTTGACATAAGCCTTAACCGTCGAAAAACTAGGAGACCGATAGTATGAGTGTCATAAAGGGGGATCACTATGGATAGCTGGACGTCTTACGCCGACAGGAACCGAGCTTCGGGTTTGGAAAGCAATGACAGTGGCTCCTCGCGCGGCATCTTCTGCGGCGTGCTCCTTGGAACATTCGCTTGGGCGGTAGTCGTCACTGTCATGCTAATCGTCTAGGAGACTGGTTAGTGTTTGGTTGCCCACTTGCACATAAGTGTAGTTCTTTTATTCTCTAGGCAATTCTGAGCGGCCCAGTTTGCCGCTAGATAGACGTACAAAAAAAATAAGTTTTACCCGACGGCGGACAGTGAATAAACCTTTCCTTAGAGCCTTACCGAGCCTGCTCTCGGAGTATCCTGAAATACGGGGACTTCGGTTTGAGGGAGAACATCAGTGTGGACTTGGGGGCGGCGAGCGGCGCCGCGTTAGCTACGTAAACGACCTGCCGCGCTGCATACCATGCTTGGATTCGGACTGTGAGGGAAACGGCTATCCCATAGCGGCCATAATCCCCAAGCTCGTGAGGGAGCGTCGGACTTTTTATGCACGTGAGTGGATCTGCGATGGATGCCGGAATGTGCTCTCCATCTCCCTCAGCCTGACGTATCTGGACGCTTCTGGAGAGCAGAGTACATCTGAAACAACAGGCACCTAAACGCACGATCGACTCTAGCTGTCGGACCGTCGTTGATGCCAGCCTTTTCTCTCGATTCGCCTTCCTCCTTCCCGTGCTCTCCATTCGACGTTACGACTTCTCGTACAATACGCTGTAGTCGTCGGGGATGATTTCGACCAGCCGCTTAATCCGGCTATATCGGTTATTCTTGGAAAGATAGTCCCCTAGACCGTCCTTGCCGACCGTCACCACCTCTGCACGTATGAGCTTATTGTTGTAGTCGTTGAGATCCACCGCGCCCTGGTTTGCTAGATCGGACGAATGAGCCCTTGAAAATAATCGCAGCAGGGGGCGCCTCCAACTGCCGCAAAAAATAAACGAGGGCTAGATAGGACTATTCGCTCCTATGCACCACTAAGAAGGGCGAAATCGTCTGTGTCCGCTTCGCCCTCCAAAGCGGACGTTTCGAAACCTGTTAACGCCACGTTAATGGGTGTCGGCTATCGGCCAAAAGCCGACATGAGCCACTAATGGCTAGCGTCGCCTGCCGACCAAAAATCGATGAAGTTGATTACGTTACGCGCAAACTCCTCCGGGTGCTCACGATAGTGAAAATGCCCCGCTTCATTGGCGATCATCATGCGCGTTCGAGAGTTGGTCTCGGAAATCATTTCGAATAAGGCGAGCCCACTGGGCAACCACGCCGTCGGATCGTTGCGACCCCAGTACAGCAACACAGGCATCTGGAGGACATGATCCTCCTGGATCTTACGATGCGCCTCGGGCTTCCAGTCGTTGACGGCGAGCGGATAAGCCGGAAGCGTCCGGATGATGGCCTCCGTCTCCTGCGATTTGGGCTGCATTTCCATGAAATAGCCCGCCTCTACGAACTCGTCGGTTACGTGCGAGGCATCGTAGGAGAGCGCTTCCCAACCACAACGAACCGCTGCACGACCTTCCAACGAGCGGCAAGGCGCACGCGCAACCATCCGGCGCTCGTTGTAGTCACCGACCGGGGGTGATGCTGTCTCAGAATCGATGAGCACGAGTGTCTTAATGAGCTCTGGGTGCTCAACGGCGAGCAGCAGTGTAAGTCCGGCCCCGCGAGACTGCCCGACGAGATGGATCTGCTCCAGACCGAGGGTACGAATGAACTCGACCATGTGCCGCACTTCGCCCTCCAAGCTGTAGTCTTCCGGATCTTCGGGGTTTCCGGTCATTCCGCTCGCTAGCTTGTCAGGGGCGAAGACGCGAAAGCGCTCGCCCAAATCGGCCAAGACTGGCACCCAGGTATTTGCGCTCGCCGTTCCAGAAAACCCGCTACCGTGTACGAGCACCATGGGCTCTCCCTGCCCGACCTCGTAGTAGCGAGTACTAACGCCGTTTGCATCAATAAACTTCGCCTCGAAGCCACCGATCGACCCAGTTTCTGAAACCTGTGCATGGCCAGCTTGGACAGAAACTGCCAGGCTGAACGCTACCAGAGCCATCGCACCGCCGTGCCGCACGCTGAAAAGTCGCTTTACTGTCATTCGTGCAATCCTCCTAGGAATCTCGCGTTTCGCGCCCTTGCTCTAGAAAGAGCGGCGTCCGCTTTCGGCCAAAAGGTCGTCATAGAGTTTAGTTGACAACATTCTGATCCATCCAGAGAACGAAATCTGGGTCTCGTCCGATCTTTTCGGTTTCCCACATGACTCGAAATCGTGGCACCTGCTCGCGAACCGTTCTTCGCCAGATCTCAACTGGAATAGCGTCCTCTGGGATCGTTCCTACCCGCGACTCGTTCCATACAGCTTGCCAAGCCACCATGACTCGTACCGCTAGCCAATACAGGCGATGTTCGTCCTCGGGCGTGAGAGACTCGTTCGATTTCGCTTTAGTTATAAGCTCTGCGACCTCAGGCACGTGCATCTGATCGACGAAACCAACCTGTAGGCCAAGCCGTACAGAACGTGTCTGCGCCTCCAGAAGGCTGTTGTTCCGCTGAAGCTCGACTGCCAAAAAGACGATGCCCGCTATCACCCCCAGATTAG
>JABAHR010000517.1_pt6 | contig 16766 bp, 16 predicted proteins | sample 7062101 | NCBI WGS metagenome assembly JABAHR01 (sample SAMN14534553, study PRJNA622989) | marine sediment metagenome | biome: marine biome [ENVO:00000428]; feature: marine pelagic biome [ENVO:01000023]; material: deep marine sediment [ENVO:00002113] | place: India: Gulf of Kutch | collected... | reverse complement strand
CTCGCGAACTGCCTTCAAATAGCCAGCATCTCTTCCCATCGACGTTTCTCACTTCGGCGGACTGTCCAGCGCCCCAATCAACGATTCTGCCCTTCGGGCTCTCGGATGTCATGTTGCGCGGCATCAGAATGTTCGGATCACCGCTCTCGCACGCATCGAGGGGCGCGGTGGAGCAGGAGTGCCAAGCCCTCGGACAATTGGCAAGCGCACGAATCCTCGCCGTGGAACTACACGAATATCCGAGAGTTGACTTAGACTCGTCATGCCCGATTATTCCCCTGACTATTGGAGTCTCCTCGGGTCTGCCGCCGAGAACGTGACGAGTCCACGCATATCAAGCCGTGCAGGTCGCCAACAGCGTTCACGCGATGCGTCTGCAAACGCGGGCTAAAGCGAAGCCAACGCGGCGCCCTCAGCCGCCCGCGTCGTCCATCGCGGCCAGGTAGCGCGTGATGTTTCGGCGGGCCCTGCTCTCGTAGCGTTCGCGAAAGAATTGCGTGGCGTAGATGCTGCCGCGCTCGAGCAAACTGCGCAGGAAGCGGCCCTGTGCGGCCATGAGTACCTCCTCGGCGAGGTTCACGAACTCCGCCCGCACCGCCTCGCTTTCGCGGAAAAAGAGCGGCCACGGCAGGCCGAACCCCGACAGGTCGATATCGACCACGTACTTCTCGTCGCTGCTCCAGGGAAGCTCGCGGTGCTCGGTGGCCAGGATCAGACGGCAGACGTCGTCGGCGAGCGCCGGGTCGATGACGTCGCCGGCCCATTTGCGGAACAGCTGTGCGCTGCGGCGCTCGTTGTCGTCGGCCCCCGGGTCGTAGACGGCGTCGTGGAACCACAACGCCATCTCGACGGCGTCGGCGCCGGGTATCTGCGCACGGGCGAGATCGAACTGCTCGAGGCAGTGATCGATGTGTGACGGCGTGTGGTAGCGCCGGTGCGCCTCGCCGTAGAGGTCGGCGAGCCGGGTATACAGCGCGCGGGGGTCGACACCGCCGTGATGAACGCGGCATCGCTCCCACAGCGCCGCAAAGCGAGCCGCATCCATGCCGAGGCGTCTAAGTGCTCGGGAGGTCGGTCTCGTAGTGCTGCAGACGGCCCTGCAGATTCTCGACCTGAGCGTGCGAGCGGGCGAGTTTGTCGCTCAGCTGTCTCATGACGTCCAGCGCGATGTCGGCGTTCTCGGAGATCAGCTTGAGAAATGCCTCGTTCGACACCCTCAGGGTCTTCACCGGCCCCTTGGCGCGCAGGGTGGCCGACCGTGGCGCGTTGCTGAGCACCGCCATCTCGCCGATGAGCTCGTTGCGCCCGCGCGTCACCACCGGCACCAGCTCTCCACTCTCCGTCTCGGTGAGGATCTCCACTTCGCCGTCCATGATGACGTAGGCGCAGTCCGAGGGGTCGTTGACGTGGAAGAGAATGTCGCCGTCCTGGAACGACACGGCTTCACTGGTGAACGCCAGCAGCTTGAGCTTCGAAGGCTCGAGCTTCGAAAACATCGGCACCTGGCGAAGCTGCTCTGCTTCCTGAAAGACGTCCAATGCCCGCTACCTCGAGGTTGTGCGCACGCAAGCTTTGTTAGCCTCGCACGGTCTTGTTCCCGAATCAAGCACCCGCCGGGTGGCGCGAGGCCGCCGCCGGGCCCTGGCGCCCGCGTCGCTCAACGCTTAAGGAAGCGCCCGCAGACGAAGTCGGCGATGGCGACGGTGTCATTCAGGTCGAGCCGGGGCACGGGGACCTCGACCGCCGGCGGCTCGTCACAGGCCAAGGCGATGAAGCTGTCGTCGTCGACGCACAGCAGCGGCGCGCCGGTGCGCGGGCGATGCACCTCGATCTTCGGCAGTTCCGCGTCCTTGAATCCCTCCACCAGGATCAGGTCGAGCTCGGCGGACGCGACCTGGGGAATCAGATCCTCCACCACCGGCTCCTGCAGGCCCGGCGTCTCGACGACCAGCGCCCAACGCTGCCGCGAAGCCACCACGATGCGCTCGGCCCCGGCCTTGCGCAGCTCGTAGCTGTCCTTGCCCGGGGTGTCGATCTCGAACGTGTGGTGAGCGTGCTTGATGAGCCCCAGGCGCAGGCCGCGCTGCTTGAAGACCGGGATGAGCTTCAGCAGCAGCGTGGTCTTGCCCGTGCCGCTGTAGGCGGCAAAGCCGACGATGGGGGTGGAACTCATGGTCCCGTCCGTTGCCACCTGGCCTCCACCGCGGCGCGCTCCTCGGGGGTGTTGACGTTGACGAAGGTCTCCGGCACGTCGGCGAAATCCACCGCGGCCACGCGGTGCTGCGCGAACCAGCGATCGATCTTGCGCTGGCCCGCGTCGAGGTAGGCGCGCAGACTGTCGAGTAGATCGGTGCGCAGCAGGCAGAAGACCGGCTGCATGCGCTCGCCGTCGTGCGCCACCGCGATCACCGCCTCCGAGCTCAGGCCGTCGAGCAGGCGCGGCACGAGATCGTCGGGAAGAAACGGGGAATCACAGGGCACCGTGACGACGTAGCGCGTGCGCGCGACCTCCAGCGCCCGCAGCATCCCCGCGAGCGGGCCGAGGTAACCGTCGAGGCCGTCGCGCACCACGTCGTAACCGAGCCGCGCGTAGCGATCGAGGTTGCGGTTGGCGTTGATGATCACCGTGCCCACCTGCGGCTCGAGCCTCTCGATCACCCGTTGCACCATCGCCACGCCGTCGATCTCGACGAGGCCCTTGTCACGGCCCCCCATGCGCTGCGCACGACCGCCGGCGAGGACCACTCCGGTGACGTGATCGGCCGAGCGGGCCGTCACCGAACGCGCCTGCTCCGGGTTTGCACCCGCCACGCTCACGCGCTGCGCTCCGCCGTGGCCGTCAGCGCGAGCCCGCCGCGCACGGACTGGGTGAGGGTCACCCGGCAGTAGCTCGGCGACACGGCGGCAAAGAGATCGCCGGCGATGATGTCGGCGAGCGTCTCCGCAAACACCCGCTGCTCGCGAAACGACCACAGGTAGAGCTTAAGGCTCTTGCTCTCCACGCAGCGCCCGGCGGGACGGTACTCGATGACAACGCGATTGAAGTCGGGCTGTCCGGTCACCGGGCACAGGCTCGTCAGCTCGTCGCTTTCGAATCGCACGCAGGTGACGTGGTCGGGGCTCGGGAAGGTGTCGAGCTCCTTGCTCGGTGCGTCGCTGCGCCGTCCCAGATGCCTGAATTCGCTTGTCGTGTTCTCGCTCATGGCACGCGAGGCTCCGCCCGGGCGACGTCGTTGCGCGCACCGGCGCCGCGACCGCCACGGACCCGTCGGGATAAGCGCCCTATGTTACCACCTCGCGGGGCGCTGGCGCCCCGTGGCTCCTGCGTGTGCGGCACTTGAGCCGGGTCGATTTCGGTATAATGCGCGGCGAGTGGCGCCGACGGCATTGCCACCAACCGCGCCGGCACGCCGTGCTCCGCTTGCGGCGGCCAAGGGCACCCGGTCGCCGGCCCGGCGCGCCTGTCCGCCGCCGCTCGCAGGACCCCAGCGATACAGAGGCTCCATGACGATGACACACCGCACCCCGGCGCCGTTGCGCATCCGCCCGCCACTGGCCCTTGCCGCCGCGACGCTCGCCGCAGCGCTCGCCGCCTGCGCCGGCACCGGTCCCTCGAGCACCTACGGTCAGGCGCAGGCCACGAGCTCGCTGGAGGTGCCACCCGACCTGACGCAGGTACGCCAGAGCGACAGCACCCGCATCCCCGGCGCCGAGCCGCCGGCGAGCGCACGCGAGCTGGAGCAGCTCGAGAAGTACCGCAAATTCGAGGAGTGGGCCGAGTTCGAGCAGTTCCTCGAGTGGAAGAAGCAACGGGGCGATCAGGACGAGGCCGACTTCGAGACTTTCCGCGCCGCCAAGTACGGCACCGCGAAGACGCTGGCGGGGCGGGTGCTGATGGAGCCGACGGCGAGCGGCTACCGGCTGCTGCGCGTGTACGGCGACATGGAACAGACGTGGAGCAACGTCGGCGCTTCACTGGCACGCATGGACCTCGAGCTGGACAAGAGCGAGGCGGACGAGCGCTACTACCTCGTGCGCTACGCCACGCCCGAGGAGCGGGCGCAGAANNGACACCCATGTCGTGGTCACGGTGCGCGACAAGAAGGGGGGAATCGTCGACAGCCAGGCCTCGAGGAGCCTGCTCGACCGGCTCTACGGGGAGCTGGAGAGCTACGCCAGGCTGGCGGGTCCGCTGGAGCCCAGCGCCGGCGAGACCCCTCGCACGGGGGTGCGGCTCGAGCAGGGCAGCGACGGCCACAGCGTCATGCTGCTGCCGGAGGGGTTTCCGCGCGCCTGGCGCCGCGTCGGCATCACGCTGGCACGCGTGGGGTTCACCGTCGAGGAACGCAATCGCGAAGACGGCGTCTACGTGGTCCGCTATGTCGACGACGTGCGCACCCAGAAGACGGGTCTGTCCAGGCTGGCCTTCTGGCAGAAGGCGCGGCCCGAACTCGGTGAGACCGTCTACCGCATCGCTCTCGAGGGCGGCGCCGCCGAGGCCGAGGCGACGAGCGTGCGCGTGCGCGACAGCGCCGGCGCCGCCAGCGACACCGGCGACCGCATCCTCGAGCTGCTCTATGAGGAGGTCAAGACGCCGTAAGCGGCACGCCGCTGCGCTCGCACCGACTTTGCCCGCCGCGGCCGCCGTCGAGCTCCCGGGGCGGCGAACGCGCCGGGTAGCGGCGTGCGCGGCCGCGGCGCTGCTGGCGGCTTGCGCCCACCCGCCGCCGGCCGGGCCGCAATCCCCTTACTTCCAGCCGCCGCCGAGCTCGCTGCTGCGCCTGCAACGGAGCGTGGCGGTGCCGGCGGGCACGGCCCGGGTGCACATCCAGGACGGCGCCGCTCGCGCCTGGCGCGAGCTTAACCGCTACTCACCCTACTGCGATCTCGAGGTCAGGACCGTGTCGCGGGCGGACGCCGCCGTCATCGTCCACGCCGACGCCTTCGAGCTGGTCGGGGTAGAGCACCCGATGCCCCGCGAGGGCAACCCCTGGCGGCCGCGCTGGACCGTGTTCGACGACGACGGCGGCCCCTACACGCTGCTCACGCGCGTGCGACTGAGATCGGAGCGTCAGCCGGAGGTCATGCGCCTGAACTGCAGCCGCTGGAGCAACAACCGCTTCGACACCTACCTGAGCCTGCAGGAAATTCAGGAGGTGCTGGCGCCGCTCGCGGACTTTGCCTTTCCCGGCAATTGAGCACGGCGCCCGGGCGCGGGAAACCGCACGCCGTTGCCGCGCGGGGGTGCGGGCGGGCACAATCGACGCTCCCGCGCGATCCGAGACGACACCGAGATGGCCAAGACCAAGCCGCGTCGATCCCCGCACGTCCAGTACCTGTGGCCAACGCCGATTCTGGTGCGCCGGTTCGGGCAGCACCAGCGCGTCAACCGCGAGCTCCTCGAGCTCTTCTATGCGCACCGACGCAAGCATCAGTCCGCGCCGTCGCCCGTGTACTCAAGCGCCGATGACCTGCTGCAGCAGCACGACCACCCCGCGCTCGGGGACCTGACGAAGTTCATCGTCGACAGCATCTACGAGATCGCCTCCGAGGTGAACGCGCCCTACTGGCAGGGCAATCAGGAAATACGCGTTCATCTCACCGGGCTGTGGTTTCAGATTACCAACGGTCACGGCTTCCACGAGACGCACGTGCACGGCAACTGCTCCTGGTCGGGGGTGTACTACGTGCAGACGGGGGAATGCACCTCGGGCCGCGGCGAGGCCGGCAAGGCCATGCCCAACGGCATCACCCGCTTCTACGGCCCCAACCTGGACGCGCACGCGGGCGGGCACGTCGATCTGGGCAACCTCTATCTGGTCCAGGACGCGGCGTGGGATTCCTACCCCCAGGCGGGCAACGTCGTCGTCTTCCCCGCGCACGTCAAGCACATGGCGTTTCCATACGCCGGCGAGCAGGACCGCGTCATCGTCTCCTTCCACGGCCAGGTGCACGGCGCTCCCCTGCGCCACGACTACTCCTTCTCGTAGCGGGTCTTGCGGGGCGGAAAACTCAGGCAACCCCCGAGGCTATTGCGTCGCCGGGGCGTCGGGGGCCGCTGCGTCGGGCTGCCCCTGTGCCCTCTTCCACTCCTGGTACTGCTTGAAGTCCTGCCACTCCTTCCAGTCGAGGTACTCCTGGTACTCGGGGTCGTCGACGCTGACGCGGCGCGGCGCCTCGTCGTCGCCCCGCGCGCGGCCGGAGAGCGGGTAGATCTGGATGCCGGGGTTGTCGACGCGCTTTTCGTAGTCCGCCCACCATTCCTCGTCGGTCTCGGGAACGGCGTCCGGTTGGAACACTCCGCAGCCGGCGACGAGCAGGCACAGCACCGCCGCGGGCAGAACGCCCCTCAGTTGTCGAAATTGGCCGTTCGTCATCGGAAAGCAGGCCCCGAGACGGGACATCGTTGGAGGGCCTGCCTTATACCATGGCGGTGGGGCCCCTCTCAAATGCGCGGCGGCGCCGGGACGGTTTGCGTCCGCGGTCGAGGACACAATTGTTGTTTTTTTACAACATATTACTCACTCGAATCACACCATACATCGAATTTTGTCGCACGCACGCAAATCTAATGTTGCATTTGTGCCAAAAAGCGTCGATAATTCCGCGCGCTGCACCACGTGTGACACACAACTCTCTCAAGGAGATACATCGCGATGAATAAAAAGCTTCTCGCTGTTGCCGTCGCCGGCACGTTGTTGCCGGTCGGCTCGCAGTCCATCGTCGCCGCGGACCAACACGAAATGTCCAAACCGAACGTGAGCCTGTACGGCCGCGTGCGGCTCAATCTTCGCTTCGCCGACGACGGCACGGACACCACGGCCAACGTCAACAACAACAGCTCGCGCCTCGGCGTGAAGGCCGACGTCGACGTCGGCAACGGCCGCACCGTCTTCGGCCGCTACGAGTTCGGCATCAACACCGACCAGGGCGGCAGCCAGGGCACGCGTCTGGCGTACGTCGGCATCAGCGGCGGCTTCGGCTCGATCTCGATGGGCTCGCAGTCGGACGCCTACGACAACAACATCGGCGCCCACATCCTGCCGTGGAACCCGTCGACGTCGAACGCCTATGCCAACGCGCACGACGGCTCCAGCCGCTACGCGCGCATGATCAAGTACGCCAACGACTGGGGCGGCTTGCATCTCGAGCTTGATGCGCAGTTCATCACGCCCGGCGGGGAAGATGAGCGCGACGCTTCGCTGAGCGGAGCCGACCACTGGGCCATCGCCGCCACCTACAATGCCGAGAACTGGCTGATCGGCGGTGGCTACAAGCAGCGGAAGGAAGGCGGAGCGGAAGGCACCGGACGGACCGGGCCGGACGACCGCGACACGTGGGGTGCGGCGTTCCAGTTCCGTCCCGCGGACTGGCGGCTGGCCATCGGCTACAACCAGGAAGACGACGGCACCTCCGACGACACCCAGGCGGTCACTCTGCTTGCCGGAACGCGCAAGGGGCCGCACCAGCTCGAGCTCGGTTGGGACTACAGCCAGGACGACGACAACCCCGCCGTCGACAAGCGCAGCACCTACAACGTCGAGTACGACTACCACTTCAATCGCAACGCGCGTCTCTACTTCGCGGCGGTGTACCGCGATCCGGACTCGGGCGATGCGACCTGGGACATCTGGGCGCCCGGTTTTCGTATCGACTTCTGACGCGGTTGCAGCAAGGCACTCCCCGAAGGGCGCCCGCGGGCGCCCTTCCTTTTTGCGCTCACGGCGCGGCCAGCGCCTCCCGCAGCGGCTGCAGGTGCTGCTCGTAGTGCCGCCAGCGCGCCAGCGCGCGCTGATACACGGGCTCCCGCACCTGCCACATGCTGGCCGTGCGCACCACGCGGCGGCTGCGCTCGAAGGCGAGGCAGGCGTCGTCCCAGGGCAACTCCAGGTATTCCATCAGCGCGCGCGCCTGACGCTCGGTGTCCGCCACCACGTCTTCGTAAGCCACCTCGTGGATGGGCAACGGCAGGACGCGGCGCCAGTGGTCGGCGAGGCGCTGGTAGTGGCGGTAGAACACCCCGATCTCTCGGAGATCGCAGGCGTAGTCCATGCCGCGCTGGAAGTCGTGGAAGTAGTTCGACAGGCAGGTGTCGAGGGGGTCGCGGCGGCAGTACACGACCTTCGCCTGTGGCAGCATCAGCGCGATCAGCCCGAGGTGCTCGAGATTGGTGAGCTGCTTGTCGGTAACCCGCGACACCGAGTCGGGCAGGCCCTGGCGCGAGAAGGCGAGATACGCCTCCCCGAGCTCGCGCAGCGCTCCTGCGGCGAGGCCCGGCACGCAGCCGGGGTAGGCGCCCGCACCGCCGTGCTCCGCCTCGAGGCCGTGGACGATGGCGTTGACCTTGGAGATCTCGCCGGCCCCGTGAACGCGCGGGTGGCTGGCCAGGATCTGCTCGATCAGCGTGGTGCCCGAGCGCGGCATACCGACGATGAACACCGGGCTCGTGCTGGCCGCGCCCCAGCCGACGCGTGACGCGAACAACGCCTCGTCGAAGGTGTCCAGCAGGCGCCCCACGTACTCCGAGAATGCCCGCGCGTCGAAGCGTGCCGCGGTTCGCCTGATCTCGTTGCCGCGCCGGTAGTAGGCAAAGGCCGCCTGGTAGCGTTGGCGACGGTCGTGGATCTCGCCCAGCGCGAAGCACAGCGCCGCCGCGTCGTCCGGCGACAGCTGGCCTCCCTCGAGCAGCTCGCGCATACGCCCGACGTCGGCGTCATCCACCCCGCCGGCGCCCGCGTTGTTGACGAGATTGGCGTACGCCCCGGCCATGTCGGGCTGGCAACGCAGCGCCTGTCGATATGCCTGGTCCGCCTCCTCGCGGCGCCCCTGCGCCGCCAGCGTCAGACCCAAATTGTTGTAGGCGCCAGCCAGCCCGGGATCGAGGGCAAGTGCCTGGCGCTGGGCGTCCTCGGCCTCCCCGACGCGCTCCTGATCGGTCAGCGTGAGGCCGAGATTGCTGAACGCCTCCGCATAGCCGGGGTCGAGGCGAACGGCCTCGCGCAGGGCGCGCTCGGCGTCCTGCACCCGCCCGGCGCTGTACAGCGCCACGCCGAGTGCGTTGTGCAGCTCGGCGACGGCCGGCAGCCGTGCCACGGCGGTCGTACACAGGGCGAGCCCCTCGTCGAGACGACCGACCCGGCGCAGCAGAGCGGCGAGCGCGACGATTGCCTCGACGGCGTCGGGGTCGTGCGCGAGGGCCGCCCGCAACGCCGCCTCAGCGTCCGCGTCGCGCCCCTGCGCGGCCAGCGTCGAAGCCAGCGCCGTGTGCAGCGGCGCACCGCCCGGCTGCACGCGCAGCGCCGCCCGCAGGCGCTCCTCGGCCTCGTCCAGGCGTCCGCGGCGAGCCAGGAAATTGCCGAGGTTGAGCAGTGCCTGGACATAGGCCGGATCGATCTCGAGGGCTCGCCGGTAGGCCGCCTCCGCCTCGTCGCCGCGGCCGGCGGCGTCGAGCAGGTTGCCGAGATTATTGTGGGCGCCCGCATGGTCGGGACGTCGCTGCAGCAGCTCGCCGTACGCGGCTTCCGCGCCGTTGAGCTCGCCCTGCGCGTGCAGTGCATTGGCCAGATTGAAGCGCGCGTCGACGTGCTCGGCGTCGATGGCAAGCACCTGGCGATAGCGCGCGACGGCCTCGCTGTGGCGGCCGCGCCGCTGCAGGATGTAGCCGAGGTTGTACAGGCAGGTCGGATTGGCGGGTGCCCTCGCCACGATGGCGCGCAGCTCGCGCTCGGCCTGTTCCAGGCGCCCCTGCTGGAAGGCCCGCACCGCATGAGCGAGGGCGGCGCGCAGATCGAACGCGCGAGCGCTGCGGGCGACGGGCGGCGCGCCGCTTCGTGCCTTGCGTCTCTTGGCTGGCATGGACTCGTGCGGGGTCGGCGGCTCGCGGCGATTATTCCCGATCGCGCTGCGCGAAAGCGAATCGCCGGCTCAGGCAGCCGCCGCGACCGTGCCGCTGCGCCCGCGCCGCCCGCGCTGAGCAAGCGCAATCAGCCCGAGCACCAGCAGCGCCGGCAGGTACATGAGCTGCCTCGGCCAGCGCTCGGCCTCCGTCTCGACGCTCAGGATCTCCCAGTCAAAATCGAGGCCGGCCTGCTCGGCGGGGCTGCCGAAGACGAGGTTGTCGATGTAGGCCTCCTCGCCCTCCACGCGAATCTCGAGACCCGCCTCGGCGAGCCGCTGCGCGCCCGCCCCCGCCGCGCCCATCGGCAGCACCACCGTGCGCGTGACCTCGTCGCCGTCGATGTTCATGCCGAACGCCGTGAACCGCAGCTCGCCCTCGGCCGGCACCTGCTCGGCGAGCTGCTCGATCTTCGTCGGCGACTCGAGCACCAGCGGTGGGAACATCATGTCCCACCAGAATCCGGGCCGGAACAGTGTAAACGAGACGAGCACCAGCGCCAGCGACTCCCAGAGCCGACTCCTTACCAGCCAGTAGCCTTGCGTTGCCGCCGCGAACAGCAGCATCGCCACAACAGCGCTGGCAATGGTCGAAATCAGCTCCAGCCAGTTGCCGATGCCGATCAGCAGCAGCTGGGTGTTGAAGATGAACAGGAACGGCAGGATGGCGGTGCGGATGTCGTAGGCGAAGCCCTGCAGCCCGGTGCGGATCGGGTCGCCGCGCGCGATGGCCGCCGCGGCGAAGGCGGCGAGGCCGACCGGCGGCGTGTCGTCGGCCAGGATGCCGAAGTAGAACACGAACAGGTGCACCGCGATCAGCGGCACGATCAGCCCGTTCTGCTGCCCCAGCGTCACGATCACCGGCGCCAGCAGCGCCGAGACGACGATGTAGTTCGCCGTGGTCGGCAGGCCCATGCCCAGGATCAGCGACAGGATCGCGGTCAGGAACAGGATCGCCAGGATGTTGCCACCCGACAGCACCTCGACCACGTCCGCCAGCGCCGAGCCGACGCCGGTCTGGCTGACCGCGCCGACGATGATGCCCGCGGTCGCGGTGGCGATGCCGATGCCGATCATGTTGCGCGCGCCCGAGACCAGGCCGTCGAGCAGGTCGACGAAGCCCGCGCGCACGGCGGTGCCGAACTCGCCCGCGCCGCGCAGGATCGCCATCAGCGGGCGCTGGGTGATCAGGATGAAGATCATGAACGCCGCCGCCCAGAAGGCCGACAGGCCGGGGCTCTTGCGCTCGATCATCAGCATCCACACCAGCACCACGACCGGCAGCAGGAAGTAGAGGCCGGAGCGGATGGTCGGCCCCGGCATCGGCAGCTTGCTCACCGGCGCGTTGGGATCCTCCATCTTCAGCGGCGGCTCCTTGCTGGCGACCCAAAGCAGGGCGATGTAAACGATCGTCAGCAGCACGAAGACGACGTAGCCCGCCGCCGGCCCGAAGGTCGGCTTGATCCAGCCCATGCCGAAATAGACCGCGAAGCTGAGCGCGCAGATCACGCCGATGGTGAAGGCGAAGACCAGCAGACGCTGGACCACCGGCCCGGGCTCGTAGGGGCGCGGCAGGCCTTTGAGGCCGGCTTTCATCGCCTCGAGATGGACGATGTAGACCAGCGCGATGTAGGAGATCACCGCCGGCAGGAAGGCGTGCTTGACCACGTCGAAATAGGGAATGCCGACATATTCCACCATCAGGAAGGCGGCGGCGCCCATGACCGGCGGCATGATCTGGCCGTTGACCGAGGATGCCACCTCGACGGCGCCCGCCTTTTCGGCGTTGAAGCCGACACGCTTCATCAGCGGGATGGTGAAGGTGCCCGTGGTCACCACGTTGGCGATCGACGAGCCGGAGATCAGGCCGGTCATCGCCGAGGACACCACGGCGGCCTTGGCCGGGCCGCCGCGCATGTGGCCCATCAGCGAGAACGCGACCTGGATGAAGTAGTTGCCCGCGCCGGCCTTGTCCAGGAGCGAGCCGAACAGCACGAAGAGGAACACGAACGAGGTCGAGACGCCCAGCGCGATGCCGAACACGCCCTCGGTGGTGATCCACTGGTGGTTCATGACCACCGACAGCGACTTGGCGCTGTGGGCGATGATCCCGGGCATCCAGGGGCCCAGGAAGGTGTAGGCCAGGAACACGGTCGCGACGATCATCAGCGCCGGGCCCAGCGCCCGGCGCGTGGCCTCGAGCAGCAGCAGCATGCCGATCACGCCGACCACGAGGTCCTGGGTGATCGGGGCGCCGACGCGCGTGGCGATGCCCTCATAGGCGAAGAAGATATAGAGCGATGTGATCGCACCGGCGATTGCCAGCACCCATTCCCAGACCGGCACCCGGTCCTTGGGCGAGCCCAGCAGGATCGCGGCGATCACCGCGAGGCCCGCGAGGGGGATCCACCAACTGGGCGTGTCCGACCCGGCCCCGATCCAGAACAACCCGCTCAGCAGGATCGGCACGATCAGCCCGAGCACCAGCAGCACCGGCGTGCGCTGGGCGGGATAGGCGGCGAAGGCCAGGAACATGGCGAAGGCGAGGTGGAAGGCCCGCGCCTCGGTGTCGTTGAAGACACCAAATCCGAGGATGAAGGGGATCGGCGAGGCGATCCAGAGCTGGAACAACGACCATGCCAAAGCGACAAGCAGGATTAACTGGCCTGTGAGGCCCGTCGCGTTTCGTCCGCCCGTGTCGGAAGATGCGACCAGTTCATCGAGTTCGGCCTGGCTGAGGCCGCCGCGGCCAGAGCCTTCGTTCTCGACGGCCGCCGACTCGAACTGCTTGTCGTCGTTGCTCATCCTATGTGCTCCCTGTCGGAACTGGCGGACCCTGTGTTTTCTGAATTTGGCGGGCCGCCCGAGATATATCGTGGAGGGGCCGCGCGGCGGCGGCCCCGTCCGGAGTCACAAGATCAGACCAGGATCACTCGATCCAGCCCTGTTCCTTGTAGTACTTCTCGGCACCCGGATGCAGCGGCGCCGACAGACCGGCCGAGATCATCTCGTCCTGGCTGAGGTTCGAGAACGCCGGGTGCAGACCCTTGAAGCGGTCGAAGTTGTCGAAGACGGCCTTGACCACCTGGTAGACGGTGTCCTCGGGCACGTCGGCCGAGGTCACGAAGGTGGCACGCACACCGAAGGTGGTGGTGTCTTCCTCGACGCCCTCGTAGAGCGACGCCGGGATCGTGGCCTCCGCGTAGAACGCGTTTTCCGCGATCAACTTGTCGATCGCGTCACCGGCGACGTTCACGAAGTTCGCGTCGCAGGACGAGAACGCCTCCTGAATCGAGCCATTCGGATGGCCGACCTGATAGACGAAGGCGTCGACCTTGTTGTCGCACATGGCCTGCGCCTGCTCGGCCGCCTTCAGCTCGGAGGCGAGCGTGAACTCGTCCTTGGTCCAGCCCATTTCCTGCATCACCACGTCCATGGTGGCGCGCTGGCCCGAGCCCGGGTTGCCGATGTTGACGCGCTTGCCCTCGAGATCCTGGAAGTTCGTGATGCCGGCCTCGGCGCGGGCGACGACGGTGAAGGGCTCGGGGTGAACCGAGAATACCGCGCGCAGCTTGTCGAACGGCTCGCTGAACGACTGCTCGCCGTTGAGGCCGTAATACTGCTGGTCGGACTGGGCCACGCCCATGGTCTGGTCGCCGCCCTTGATCGCGTTGATGTTGGCCACCGAACCGCCGGTCGACGGCGCGGTGCATTTCAGCCCGTGCTCCGCCGTGCCGCGGTTGACGAGCCGGCAGATCGACTGGCCGACCACGTAGTAGACGCCGGTCTGGCCGCCGGTACCGATGGTGATGAATTCTTCCTGAGCCATTGCTGCCTGCCCACACAAGGCGGCGCCAACGGCAAGAGCGGTTGCTCTGCTAAACTTCATTATTCGTTCTCCCTGTCTACACTCGGTCTGTCTACATTCGGTAGGCTTTGAGGCGGGCCAGCGAACCCGGCCCGCAAGCCATCTGCCAACGCTAACACAGCACTCGAAACCCTCAACCCGAAATTGGACGCACTGTTTCCAAGACGGCGCACAGTGGATTCGACTGCCGCGAGGGCTTGGGGCGCCTCGCCATATTATCTTTGTTTCCGAGCACTTACTCATTCAGAACGAGGGCGGAGTGCACGCGCTGACGATCACGCAATCGCCCCCGCCGATGTTCCGGAAGCGGTGAGGAAGGCGGCTCTCGAACAGGTAGCCGTCGCCCGGATTGAGCACGCGAATCTGGTCCGCGACGGTGATTTCGATGATTCCCGACACCACAACGCCGGCCTCTTCTCCCTCGTGGCTCAGCATGTCCGGGCCGGTATCCGAGCCCGGCGGATAGACCTCGTGCAGCACCTGCAGCGTATGTTTCGAAGCATCGCCCAGCTGGCGCAGCGACACCCTTGTGGCCCCCTCGCCCAGCCCGACATCCTGCGGCGAGAGCTCGACGAATTCGTCGGCACCGTAGAAATATTTCGGCGTGCCGTTGCCTTCGACCTCGGAGAAGAATTCGGACATCGTCATCGGAATGACGTCGAGCAGGCTCTTCAGCGACGAGACCGAGGGGCTGCTCTTGTTCTGTTCGATCAGCGATACCGCGCCATTGGTCAGACCGGCCCGGCTGGCGAGATCGCGCTGAGACATGCCGCGGGCCGAGCGCACCTGCTTGAGTCTGCTGCCGATATCCAAAGGCTCCACCCCGCTCATCATGAGATTGAAATATTAAACGCCGGAATTCCGAAGCCGTCAACAGCATTAAAATTGCTGAAAAGCATTGACTTACGTTCTTGCGGTGTGTCATCCGCGCGCCGGATCGCCACAGTGTTTGGATTTCCGTTTGACAATAAAACTAAACGGCGTATCAAAATACTGATCATTTTTTCCATCATGAATGCCGGAGGGCGCCATGACAAATTCCACCAAAACCCGCAAGTCCACCGGGGCCAAGACGACTCGCAAGCGCGCGACTCCGAAGGCCAAGGTCGAGGCTCAAGCCGCTGTAACCGAGAGCGTGACCACCGAGGCCGTGGCGCCCGTTCCCGCCGGCCGGACGAATGTCGAGCTGCTGGCCCGCCGCGAGGCCGCCGTGCCGCGCGGCGTCGCCTCGGCCGCGCCGATCTTCGCCGCCCGCGCCGAGAACGCCGAGCTGTGGGACGTCGAAGGCAACCGCTACATCGATTTCGCCGGCGGCATCGCGGTGCTGAACACCGGCCACCGTCACCCGAAGGTCGTCGACGCCGCCAAGGCGCAGGAGGACCTCTATACCCACACCTCTTTCCAGGTCGTCCCCTACGAGCCCTATGTGGCCCTGGCCGAGAAGCTGAACGCGCTGGCCCCCGGCGACTTCGCCAAGAAGTCGCTGCTGGTCACCACCGGCGCCGAGGCGGTCGAGAACGCGGTCAAGATCGCCCGCGCCTACACCGGGCGCCCGGGCGTCATCGCCTTCTCGGGCGGCTATCACGGCCGCACGCTGATGACGCTGGGCCTGACCGGCAAGGTCGCGCCTTACAAGAAGGACGTCGGCCCCTTCCCGGCCGACATCTTCCGCGCGCCCTTCCCCGATGCGCGTAACGGCGTGACCGTCGAGGACGCGCTTAACGGCCTCGAGACGCTGTTCCTGACCGACGCCGACCCGAGCCGCGTCGCCGCGATCATCATCGAGCCGGTGCTGGGCGAAGGCGGCTACCTGCCGGTCCCGACCGAGATGATGCAGGCGCTGCGCGCGATCTGCGACAAGCACGGCATCCTGCTGATCGCCGACGAGATCCAGGCCGGCTTCGGCCGCACCGGCACCTGGTTCGCCATCGAGCATTCCGGCGTCGTGCCCGACCTGATCACCGTCGCCAAGTCGATGGCGGGCGGCTACCCGGTCGCCGGCGTGATCGGCCGCGCCGAGGTGATGGACGCGCTGGCCCCCGGCGGGCTGGGCGGCACCTATGGCGGCAACCCGGTGGCCTGCGCCGCCGCGCTGGCCGCGATCGAGGCGATCGAGTCCGAAGGGTTGCTGGCGCGCTCGACCGCGCTGGGCCAGACCTTCCGCGCCCGCTTCGCCGAGATGGGCGCCCGCACCGCCCCCTACCGGATGTGGGACATCCGCGGCCTGGGCGCGATGCTGGCCGTCGAGTTCGTGACCGACTTCGAGACCGCCTCCCCGGATGCCGCCTTCACCAAGTCGGTGGTCACCCACGCGCTCCGGCGCGGGCTGATCCTGCTGGCCTGCGGCATGCACGGCAACGCGGTGCGCATCATGGTGCCGCTGACCGCGTCGGACGCCGTCATCGACGAGGGCCTGGCGATCTTCGAGGCCGCGCTGGCCGACGCGATCGCCGCGGAAATGGCCGTCGCCGCCGAGTGAACGGCGAAGCCATGTGAATGACAGCCGTGGCGCCCCGACCGGGTGCCACGGCTTTTTCTTTGCGGCGGCCACGCCCCGTCCACGCATCGGCGGCGCAGGTCGGTTGACACCGGCGCGATTCAGCGCTCCGCTATTGCAAAACCAACGGCGGCGCGCCCGGTGAAGGCGCCCGCGCCCGGGGGCAAGCGCGAAAGGATCGGATCCATGTCTCATATCTTCGGCCGTCACTGCCAGGCCAGCCCGCCCATCGCCGTGGGCGGCGAGGGCTGCTACCTGATCGACAATTCTGGCAAGCGTTACCTCGACGGCTCGGGCGGGGCGGCGGTCAGCTGCCTGGGCCATGGCGATCCCGAGATCACCGAGGCGATCAAGCGGCAGCTCGACAAGGTCGCCTTCGCGCATACCGGGTTCTTCACCTCGGAACCGGCCGAGGCGCTGGCCGACCTGCTGATCGCCAACGCGCCCGGCGCGCTCGACCGGGTTTATCTGGTCTCGGGCGGCTCCGAGGCGACCGAGGCGGCGATC
>JABAHR010015628.1_pt2 | contig 16775 bp, 31 predicted proteins | sample 7062101 | NCBI WGS metagenome assembly JABAHR01 (sample SAMN14534553, study PRJNA622989) | marine sediment metagenome | biome: marine biome [ENVO:00000428]; feature: marine pelagic biome [ENVO:01000023]; material: deep marine sediment [ENVO:00002113] | place: India: Gulf of Kutch | collected... | reverse complement strand
ATCTGATTATTCGGATATTTCTTCTAAGAAAAGTCATAAACCACTTACGATTAAGCTTAAGAAAACAGGCGGCAGAAACTCCGAAGGAAGAATCTCGGTGTGGCACAGAGGTGGAGGGAATAAAAAGCTTTACAGAATAATTGATTTCAAAAGGGATAAGATTGATATACCTGCAAAGGTAAGCACCATTGAATACGATCCCTACAGAACATCAAGAATAGCTCTTTTGGTATATAAAGACGGCGAGAAGAGATATATCACTGCACCCGATGGATTAAAAGTTGGTGATGAAATTGTAAGCGGAAACGATGTTGAAATTAAAACAGGTAACAGCCTGCCTCTTAGAAGAATACCCGATGGTACAACCGTTCATAATATAGAACTTAAACCCGGAAACGGAGCCAAGCTTTCAAGGTCCGCAGGAACATCTGCGCAGATTATGGCAAAGGAGCAAAAATATGCTCAGATTAAGCTATCATCAGGAGAGATAAGGCTTGTACCTCTGGACTGCAGGGCTACAATCGGAAGAGTGGGTAACACCGATCATGAGCTTATAGTGCTTGGTAAGGCGGGAAGAAAGAGATACAGAGGTAAAAGACCTGTAGTTAGAGGTGTTGCGATGAACCCTGTGGATCATCCGCATGGCGGAGGAGAAGGTAGGGCAACAAAGGGTAACCCTCATCCTGTATCACCCTGGGGATGGATTACTATTGGATATAAAACCAGAAATAATAAACGAACTGATAAGTATATATTGAAGAGAAGAAGAATAGGTTACGGAATGGATTAATTTAGGAGAAATTATGGGAAGATCGAGTAAAAAAGGACCGTTTGTAGACCCTAAACTGCAAAAGAAAGTTGATAAAGCCAAAGAAACGAATGATCAGAAAGTAATCAGGACCTGGTCAAGATCGTCTATGATCACACCAGATATGATCGGGCTTACGTTTGCAGTGTATAACGGCAGGAAGTTCATTCCGGTATACGTAACAGAGCACATGGTTGCTCATAAGCTTGGAGAGTTTTCTCCTACACGCACATTTTACAGTCATGCCGGTGGGGATAGAAAGGGTAGAAGGTAGAAAATAATCTATATAGGATAAGATAATAGTCATGGTATCAAGCGCTACATTAAAATATGCTAGGTTGTCACATAAAAAGACGAAGATCGTGTTGGATGAGATCAGGGGAAGGGGTGTTGAGGAGAGTTTTGCAACTCTTTCGCTTATAAACAGAAAAGCTGCAAAGACCGTATCCAAACTCTTAAAATCAGCAGTGGCCAATGCATCGGAAAAAGGACACAGTGATACAGACAGTCTTTATATTAAAGAGGTATTTGTTAATAAAGGTCCTTTTATCAAGCGTATAAGGCCAAGAGCCATGGGCAGAGCATTTAGTATAAAAAAGAAAATGAGTCATATAAAAATTGTATTAGAGCAGAGGGGGTTATAGTTTGGGTCAGAAAGTATGTCCGGTAGGACTAAGAATAGGGATAACTAAGAGTTGGGATTCCAAGTGGTTTGCTGAAAAGCAAAAGTACACGAGGCTTCTTCACGAAGATATTAAAATCAGAAAGGTTATAAAAGACCAGTTCTATCAGGCTGGAATTTCAAAAATTGAGCTTGAAAGGGCAGCTTCTGAAAGGGTAAGGGTAGTTATTTTCTGTTCAAGACCCGGCATGATAATTGGAAGAAAGGGTCAGGAAATCGAGACACTGAGAAAACGCCTTGGAACTATGACTGGAAAGGACATCTATCTCGATATAAGAGAAGTAAAGAGACCTGAGCTAGATGCTCAGCTTGTAGCTGAAAACGTAGCACTACAGCTTCAAAGAAGGGTAGCTTACAGAAGGGCCATGAAACGTTCCATGTCATCTTCACAGAGACTTGGGGCAATTGGTATAAAGATAATGGTTTCCGGAAGGCTCGGCGGAGCAGAAATTGCCCGTAAAGAATGGTATAGAGAAGGAAGGGTTCCCCTTACAACTTTAAGGGCCGATATTGATTATGGCCTTGCCGAGGCAAAAACAACATATGGAATTATTGGAATAAAAGTCTGGATTTTTAAAGGCGAAGTATTAGAGAAGAAAACTAACAGACAGCAGTCACAACAGGTAGCTTCATAAATGGAGTATTAAATGTTACAACCATCACGAACTAAATACAGAAAACAGTTTAAAGGAAGACTTAGAGGCAAGGCTACAAAAGGGGATTTTCTTGCATTTGGAGATTTTGGCCTTCAGGCTACAGAAAACGGAATGATTACATCGAGGCAGATCGAATCTGCAAGAATCGCAATCACAAGGCATGTGAGAAGAGGTGCTAAGCTGTGGATAAGAATATTCCCCCACAAACCGATCACTAAAAAGCCTGCAGAGACCAGAATGGGTAAAGGTAAGGGAGATGTAGACGGATATGTGGCACCCATAAAAAGAGGCACAATCCTGTATGAAATTGGCGGTCTAAATGATGAGCTTGCAAAAGAAGCATTCAGGCTGGCATCACACAAGCTGCCACTTGCAACCAGAATGGTGAAACGAGAAGAAGGGATAAGTATAAGATGAAAATAGGTGAAATCAGGAATTTAAGCAGTGATCAGATTGCAAAAAAGCTTGAAGAATCTAAAAATGAGCTTTTTAACATAAGGGTACAGGTTTCAACACAGCAAAACACCAAAGTGTCCGAGATTGGCAGAGTGAGAAAGCTAATAGCCAGATTAAACACTGTTCAAAGAGAGAACGAGCTCAAAGGAGCGGAGGAGTAATAAATTGGCAAGAGCAAAAGCAAGAACGAGAATAGGAGTAGTAAAAAGCAACAAGATGGATAAAACCGTTGTTGTTGAAATAGTAAGCACAGTAAAACACAAAGTATATAATAAGCCTATTAAGAGATCTTCTACATATAAGGTTCATGATAAGGAAAATAAGTGCAGCGTGGGTGATAAAGTACAGATCACTGAATCAAAACCAATCAGTAAAACAAAGAGATGGCGCGTTAGCAAAATAATTCAGCAAAAAGTTGTACCAGATGTGCAAATTAAAGACGAGGCTGCAGAAGTTGCAGGAGAGGATCAATGATACAGCACCACACAGTTTTGGATTCAGCCGATAACAGCGGCGCAAAAAACCTCTTTTGTATTAAAGTACTTGGAGGATCATCGAGAAAGTATGCGAGAATAGGCGATTTAATAGTAGTTTCTGTAAAAGAAGCCATTCCGAATTCCAAGGTAGAAAAGGGATCGATACAACAAGCAGTAGTTGTAAGAACACGGAAAGAGCAAAGGAGAGAGGACGGCTCTTATGTGAGGTTTGATGATAATGCTGCAGTTCTTATAACAAAAGATATGGAGCCTATTGGAACCCGAGTGTTTGGACCAATTGCAAGAGAGCTTAGAAACAAAGGATTTATGAAAATTATTTCACTTGCGCCGGAGGTTGTTTAGATTGAAGACTAATGCAATAAAAAAGAGCAGTACTCATATAAAGACCGGGGACACTGTTTATGTTATAGCAGGTAAGGAAAAGGGTAAAACCGGAAAAGTGCTAAGAATAGACAGGGTTAAGAATAAAGCTGTAGTTGAAAAACTAAATATAGCTAAAAAACATTCAAAGCCTACTCAAAAAAGTCCTACCGGTGGTATTAATGAGGTTGAGATAGGAATACCGGTTTCAAACATGCTTTTATACTGCAGTAAATGTGCCAAGCCATCAAGAGCGGGAAATAAAGTGCTCGAAAATGGCGAAAAAATAAGGTACTGCAAAAGATGTGAAGAGGAGTTTAAAGCCTAATGCCAGCAAGATTAAAAACTCATTACGAGCAGAAAGTTGTTCCGCAGCTAAAAGAAAAATTTAATTATGACAATATCATGCAGGTGCCTAAGCTGCATAAGATAGTCCTAAACATGGGACTTGGAAAACTCAGCGAAGCGGGAAAGGATTATAAACTTATTGAAGACGCAGCATCGGAGCTATCTTTAATTGTTGGTCAAAAAGCAGTTATAACAAGAGCTAAGAATTCTATAGCAGGGTTTAAACTTAGGGAAAATTCAGCAGTAGGATGTATGGTTACACTTAGGGGTACAAGAATGTATGAGTTTTTTGACAGGCTTGTAAGCATTGCTCTTCCAAGGGTAAGAGATTTTAGAGGGACCTCCGCTAAAGCATTTGATGGTAATGGTAACTATACCCTGGGTCTTAGGGATCAGACCATTTTTCCTGAAATCGATTACAATAAAGTAGAAAAAACAAAAGGTATGAACATATCTATCATAACAACTGCCATAAATGATGAACAGGCAAAAGAACTACTAATTGGCATGGGGATGCCGCTTGTAAAACAGTAAACAAGAGGGACATATGACAAGAAAAGCATTAATTGAAAAATCGAATAAAGAGCCTAAATATAAAGTAAGGGTCAAAAACAGGTGTCCGCTTTGCGGAAGACCCAGGTCTTTTATGAGAAAGTTTGGAATGTGCAGACTTTGTTTTAGAAAACTTGCAAGTTTTGGCAAGCTTCCGGGAGTAAGAAAAGCCAGCTGGTAAAGGCTATTAGAATAAAAAGAGGTTTAAAATAATATGACTGATCCTATATCTGATATGTTATCGAGAATTAGAAATGCACTTATCGCAGGACACCCAAGCGTGAGAATTCCAGACTCTAAGATAAAAAGTCAAATCCTAAGAGTGCTTAAAGAAGAAGGGTATATTAGAGAAGTAAAAGAAGTGCAGGAAAATAAGTTTAAATACTTAGATGTTGAGCTTAAATATCACGGTTCAAAAAAAGAGTCTGTTGTTAAGAAGCTTACGAGAGTGAGCAAGCCTAGCAGAAGAGTGTATGTAGGAAGTACAGAAATACCAAGGGTAAGCGGCGGGCTTGGAACATCAATCATCTCTACATCCAAAGGGATAATGGCTGGACGGGCTGCAAGGGAGCAGAAGCTTGGCGGAGAGTTTATATGTACAGTAATGTAATGAGAGGTTTTTATGTCTAGAATTGGAAATAATCCTATAACCGTAGCAGATAACGTTAAAGTCGAATTCAAACAGGGTATAGTAAAAGTAACTGGCCCCAAAGGTAATCTTTCTCGCCCGTATTCAGATCTGATTAATATAAAGCTTGAAGATGGTAAATTAACATTTGAAAGAAGCAGTGATGATAACAAAACCAAGGCTCTTCACGGACTCACAAGATCACTTGTTGCAAATATGGTAACCGGTGTTTCTGAGGGTTTTACTAAAACTCTAGAAATTGTAGGAGTAGGTTATAAGGCTGAAGAAGCCGGCAAGCAGGGTATAAAATTTAGCCTTGGTTATTCTAACCCCATAGACTTCAAACTTCCTGAAGGCATCTCCTCGGTTATTGAAGAAAGGGGAACAAGAGTGATTCTAAGCGGCATTGATAAAGAAGTAGTAGGTCAGACTGCTGCAAAGATAAGACAGCTAAGGGTGCCTGATGCATATAAAGGTAAGGGTGTTAGATATCAGGGGGAGCAGCCAAGGTTAAAACCTGGAAAATCAGGAGCTAAGACGGGAGCTTAATTAATGATAAAAGTAAAAAGCAGAAAGAGTATGAAAAATCTAAGGCACAGACGTGTTAGGAATAAAGTTGCGGGTAATTCTCAGACCCCAAGACTTTCAGTGTTTAAATCCCTTTCACACATTTATGCCCAGGTAATTGATGATACGACCCAAAGTACCCTGGTTTCATGTTCTACGCTTACACCGAAAATATCAGAACTTATAAAGAAAGATAAAATTAATAAAGTTGATGCTTCTAAATTAGTAGGGCAGGAAATTGGAGACAGATGTAAAGAAAAAGGAATAAACACGATAAAGTTTGACAGAGGTGGTTTTCCCTATACAGGTAGGGTTAAATCTTTGGCTGAGGCTGTAAGAGAGAAGGGGATCAAATTTTAATAAAAAGTTTTAATAAGTGAGGAGAATAGATTATTGAGCAATGAGAAAATAAACCCAAATGGGCTTGACCTTAAAGAGAAAATAGTTCATATACGAAGAGTGGCAAAGGTTACAAAAGGTGGAAAAAGATTTCATTTTACAGCTCTTGTGGTGATAGGGAACGAAGACGGCATAATCGGATCTGCAATCGGAAAATCGAATGAAGTACCTAATGCAATAAAAAAAGCTATAGATAAGGCGAAGAAGAAGCTAATTAGGGTTCCAAGAAAGGGTCATACTATTCCTCATGAAATAATTGGTGAGCACAGTTCCAGCAGAATTATGCTAAAACCTGCCGGGCCTGGAACGGGTGTTATAGCAGGTGGTGCGGTGAGGGCTGTTATCGAACTGTCAGGTATTGGAGACATATTGTCAAAGGTGATGGGGTCTACTAATCCTATAAATGTAGTTAATGCAACGATCCAGGGTCTTTCATCGCTTAGCATGGCTGATGAAATTGCTGCAATAAGGGATAAGCAGCTAAGTGATCTGGATATTCCTGCAGCCAGGTAGTTATTTATATACTAAAAGACTTTAAAGTAGTTTGTTTATTCAATTAAGCTTAAAGTGGAGAATTTCTAATGTTAAATGAATTAAAGCCAACTGATGGGGCAAAGAAGAAAAGAAAGAGAATCGGCAGGGGTCCGGGCTCCAGCGGAAAGACCAGTGGAAAAGGTCATAAGGGCCAGCGTTCCAGGTCAGGCGGGAGTGTTCCACTTTGGTTTGAAGGTGGTCAGACTCCGCTTAAAATGAGATCTCCTAAAAGAGGATTTACTAATATAAATAAAGTTGAATTTGATGTAGTGAATGTTGGCAGGCTTGATATCTTTGATAGCGGAGAAGTAACACCGGAAAGTTTAAGAGAGAAGGGGCTTGTAAGCGGTAATAGCCCCATAAAGATTCTTGGAAACGGTGATCTCAGCAAATCTCTTAACATTAAAGCCAATGGATTTAGCGCAAGCGCAAAAGAAAAAATTGAAAAGCAGGGCGGAACAATAGAAATAATATGAACTCAGGTATATCATCGCTTCCCAAGATTCCAGAGCTGAATAAAAGGCTTTTATTTGTAGCTTTTATGCTTGTTGTATACAGGCTTGGGGTTTTTGTGCCCATTCCCGGAGTAGATTCTGAACAAATACTGGATATTTTTAACCAGCAGGCAAGTGGAACGATCTTTGATATGCTAAACCTCTTTTCTGGCGGAGCACTTGAAAGAGCTTCAATCTTTGCTCTTGGAGTAATGCCATATATTACTTCATCAATCATTATGTCGCTTCTTGTAAAGGCGTTTCCCACGCTCGAAGCTATGCAAAAAGAGGGAGAGGCCGGCAGAAGAAAAATTAATCAGTACTCAAGGTACGGAACTATTCTCATATGTCTTGTACAGGGAGGAATGCTTGCAGCTACCCTTAACAGCGGTCAGCTAGGAAATGTTGTTACCAACCCTGGGTTTTCATTTGTATTAACAACTATAATCACACTAACGGCAGGATCTATGTTTGTTATGTGGATTGGTGAGCAGATATCAGAAAGAGGAATTGGAAATGGTATTTCTCTTATCATTGCCGCATCAATTATCACAACTGTTCCCGGGGCTTTTTGGGATCTTGTAAGACTTATAAGAACTGGTGAAATGACCATATTCGGAACAGTAATACTCTTTGTATTTCTTGGATGCATTGTAGCAGCAATAGTTTTTGTTGAAAGATCATTTAGAAAAATACCTGTTCAGTATCCAAGAAGAGTGGTGGGCAGAAAAGTATACGGCGGACAGTCTTCTTATCTTCCGCTAAAGGTTAACACTGCAGGGGTTATCCCACCTATTTTTGCTTCATCTCTATTATTTTTTCCTGCTACGATTTTACAGTTTGCCGAGATACCTACACTTCAGGACATATCTTCACTGATCCTTGATAACGGCTTGTTTTATAACCTTATCTATGCAGCGCTAATTATATTCTTTGCATATTTTTATACAGCAATAATTTATAACCCGGATGACCTTGCAGAAAACCTGAGAAAAAACGGGGGTTTTGTTCCCGGAATGAGACCGGGTAAGAAGACCTCAGAGTATATTGACAAAATATTGAGCAGACTTACTTTTATTGGAGCAATATATATAGCTGTTGTTTGTATTATGCCCTCTGTTCTTAGGCTCGATCCATTTAACGTACCGTTTTTCTTTGGAGGCACATCACTTCTAATTGTTGTGGGTGTTACTCTTGATACGGTACAGCAGATTGAATCGTTTCTAATTAATCACAGCTATGAAGGGCTTGTTAAGAAAAAAGGCATGAAAGGGCCAAGAAGGTATTAATTATAACAAAATTTAGGAGATATATTCAGACAAAATGAATTTAATAATATTCGGACCACCTGGGGCAGGAAAAGGTACTCAGGCTGTAAATATAGTTGAAAAATATGGAGTTGCTCACATTTCTACTGGTGATATTTTGAGAGCTGCTGTAAAAAACGGCACAGAGCTTGGACAAAAAGCAAAGGAATACATGGATAAAGGTGAGCTTGTTCCAGACGAACTGATAATAGGAATTATAAAGGACAGAATAAAAGAGCGAGACTGCCAGGGCGGATTTTTGCTCGATGGCTTTCCTCGTACGATTGCTCAGGCAGATGCACTCGAAACCATGCTCTCAAACGAAGGATTGGGAATTGATTCTGTAGTTTCAGTAGAGGTACAGGACTCTGAGCTAATTACAAGAATTCTCAAAAGGGCTCAAGAAGAAGGAAGGGCTGATGACACGGAGGATGTTGTAAAGAACAGACTGCAGGTATACAAAAATCAGACAGAACCGCTTAAGGGTTATTATAAAGAAAAAGGAAAACTCAGTGAAGTAGATGGAATTGGAAGCGTAGATGAAGTATTTTCACGCATAGCAGGCACAATAGGTTAGAAATTTATGATTGTACTAAAAAACAAAGAGGAAATAGATAAAATCAGATCATCATGCAGTATTGTTGCAGATGTGCTAAGTGCTCTTTCAGAAAAGGCGCAGCCTGGTATATCTACTTATGATCTTGATAGAATTGCTGAAGATATGGCTATAAAAAGTGGTGCAAAACCAGCATTTAAAGGATATCGTGATTTCCCAGGCTGTGTATGTTTTGCAATTAATCAAGAAGTGGTTCATGGAATTCCCTCAAAGAAAAAGATTGTAGAAGAAGGCGATATAGTAGGAATGGATTTTGGTATTTATAAGGACGGATTTTATGGGGATTCGGCAATAACAGCAGCAATTGGAGAAGTTAGTGATGAAGCAGTTAATTTGCTAAAGATCACAAAAGAGGCTTTATACAGTGGTATTGAGCAGGCAAAACCAAAAAATAATTTATTTGAGGTATCAAAAGCAATTCAAAAGCATGTTGAAAGCAATGGATATTCGGTAGTAAGAACATTTGTGGGCCACGGAATAGGAGCAAGTCTTCATGAAGACCCGCAGGTGCCAAACTTTGTTCCCAAAAACAGCGGGTGGAGCAAGGGAGGAAAATTAAAAGCAGGTATGGTAATAGCAATTGAACCTATGGTAAATATAGGTGGTCCGGATGTTAAAATACTAAAGGACGGATGGACTGCAGTTACAATTGACGGATGTCTTTCGGCGCATTTTGAACATACAGTTGCAATTACAGAAAACGGACCTGATATACTTACAGAGTCTAGGGTACATTAATTTATGGCTAAAGAAGAGAGACTTGAATTTGAAGGCACGGTAGTTGAAGCCCTGCCAAATGCGATGTTTAGAGTAGAGATTGAAGGTGGTCATGTAATTTTAGCATATGTATCGGGTAAAATGAGGACAAGATTTATTAGAATATTGCCCGGAGATAAAGTAAAATTAGAGATTTCTCCTTACGATTTAACTAAGGGGAGGATAACTTACAGACTTAAGAAATAAGTTTAGAGGTAAATTGCTATGAAGATTAGAGCATCGGTTAAAAAGATATGTGACAAATGCAAGGTGATAAGAAGAAAGGGCGCGGTAAGAGTTATTTGCGTAAATAAAAGACATAAGCAGAAACAAGGGTAGGAGGACAGTAATTTATGCCTAGAATAGCTGGAGTTGATATTCCTGAAAATAAAAGAATAGAGATAAGCCTTCAATATATATATGGGGTAGGCAAGGATATTTCTAAAAAAATACTAAATGAAGCGGAGATAGATCTTGCTACGAAAAGCTCAGAACTCTCTGAGCAGGATATTGCAAGAATAAGAGATATTATCGATTCAAAATTTGTGGTAGAAGGTGACCTCAGAAGAGAGGTTCAGACCAATATAAAGAGATTTGTTGAGATTGGCTGCTACAGAGGAATAAGACACAGATCAAATCTACCCGTAAGAGGACAGCAGACACAGTCGAACGCCAGAACCAGAAAGGGTAGAAAAGGAACGGCGATTGCTAAGAAAAAGAAGGTTAAAGGTTAATAAGGAGGGGTAGCAGGTTTGGCTAAGAAAAAATCTACAAAGAAAGCGAAGAAGTTTTTAGAAGAAGGAATTGTTCATATTCAGGCTACGTTTAACAACACCGTTGTAAGCATTAGTGATAAGGCTGGGAATGTCGTGGCATGGTCAAGCGGAGGGGCAAAGGGCTTTAAGGGTACAAGAAAAGGTACTCCTTTTGCAGCCCAGATTGCCTCGGATGATGCTGCTAAAAAAGCCGCTGCTATGGGGCTTAAAACAGTATCGATACACATTAAGGGGCCTGGCCCCGGAAGAGAGCCTGCTATGAGGTCAATTCAGGGGGCAGGAATAAAAATAACAATGATAAAGGATGTCACGCCTATTCCGCACAATGGTTGTAGACCTCCGGGGAAAAGACGTGTTTGAGCTTATGGGAAGTTTACAGATATTAAAAGGAGGACCGAGGAAGAGTGTCTAGATATATAGGATCAGTATGCAGGTTTTGCAGAAGAGAAGGGATGAAGCTGTTTTTAAAGGGCGACAGGTGCTTTAGCGAGAAATGCGCAGTTGATAAAAGACCCGAGCAGGTTCCGGGTGAACATGGTCTAAGGCGTCCGAAATTCTCAGAATATGGAATCAGGCTTAGAGAGAAACAGAAAGTTAAAAGAATGTACGGCCTTACTGAAAAACAGTTTAGCAGATATTTTGAAACTGCCTCGAGAAAGAAGGGTGTAACCGGAAGCCTTTTAATATCACTTTTAGAAAGAAGATTAGATAATGTTGTTTATAAACTTGGTTTTGCCAGCTCCAGAAAAGAAGCAAGGATTATGGTAAGACACGGTCATTTTATGATTAACGGCCGCAAAGTGGATATACCTTCTTATCAGTTAAATATGAATGATACGATTCAGGTCTCCGAGAAGAGCAACAAGGTTGGCAGGATTTTGCAGTCATTAGAAGGACTTGCCAGAAGAGGGTTTCCCGAGTGGCTTGAGATTGACCAGGAAAAACTCATGGGAACCGTAAAAAGGCTTCCTGAGAGAGAGGATGTTACTATTCCTATAGAAGAGCAGCTTATAGTGGAGTTTTATTCAAGGGTATAATATTGAATTTTATCTTCCTAACAAATAAAACAGATATGGAGGAAGGAACGTGAAGGATCTTCAACTTAATTGGCAGGATTTAATTAAACCTAAAAGGATTGTGATAGACGAAAAATCGTCTACCGAATACTATGGTAAATTTATATGCGAGCCGCTTGAAAAGGGTTATGGTATTACTCTTGGCAATGCTCTTAGAAGGGTGCTGCTGTCATCGATAAAAGGGCCTGCAATTACCTCTATTAAGATTGAAGGAGTTCTGCACGAATTTTCTACGATTCCCGGCGTAAAAGAGGACGTTACTCAGATTATACTAAACCTCAAAGGGCTTGAGCTAAAAGTGCATACCTTTGAAAAGCAGACTATTACAATAAGCGCAATGGGCGAATGTAATGTTACCGCAGGGGATATTATCACAACCCATCAGTTAGATGTGCTAAACCCTGACCATCATATCGCCACACTCTCCGAAGGGGCAAAGCTTGAAATGGAGATGACCGTAGAGGTTGGATACGGGTATGAGCCTGTTGAGAGCAGGGGGGATATACAGACCTCTATTGGCTTAATACCGCTTGATGCTATATATTCACCCGTAAGAAAGGTTAATTATTCGATCACAAACGCAAGGGTTGGCAGAAGAACTGATTATGAAAGGCTAAATCTTGAAGTCTGGACAAACGGTACGGTTACTCCGGAAGACGCTGTAGCATATGCTGCAAAGATAATAAAAGAGCAGCTTACGGTGTTTATTAACTTTGATGAAGAAGAAGTAGACGCGATTGTTGAAGTGGAAGATGATAAGGAGATTAGCGGCACAGAGGAAATACTGTTTACTTCGATTGAGGATATGGACCTTTCGGCAAGATCACTCAACTGTCTTAGAAAGGCAGAGATAGCATATGTCGGTGAGTTAATTCAAAAAACAGAAGATGATCTCCTTAACCTGGAGAATTTTGGTAAGAGGTCTCTGCTTGAAATAAGAGAGAGAATTGAAGAGATGGAGCTCTCACTTGGTTCTACAATAGATGCCGAAGCATTTGAAGCAGAAAAGGCTAAGATGATGGAGACTGAAGAGAGTTCATAATTTTTATGTTTATAATTAATTTGGAGCGATAAATAAAATGAGGCACAAAAGAGTCGGAAGAAAGCTTGGCGTAACCACAAAACACAGAAGAGCAATGTTCAGAAATATGGTGACTGATCTGTTCAGGCATGAAAGGATCAAAACCACCGACACGAGGGCAAAAGAGCTCAGACGTGTTGCTGAAAAATATATAACTATTGCAAAGAAAGGAACTCTTCATGCAAGGCGCATGGCTGCGACTTTTGTAAAGGATAAAGAGGTGCTTCAGAAACTTTTTGATGAGCTTGCCGCAAGATTTAAAGACAGGCCGGGCGGTTACACAAGAATTGTTAAGCTTGGCGTAAGGGCTGGTGACAACGCTCCTATATCACTGATTAAGCTTATAGAGGAAGAATATAAGCCTAAAAAGAAAAGACCAAGAAGGGCTAAAAAGAAAAAGGCTCAAACCGCTGCTGCAGAGCCGGAGGCCAAAAGCACTAAAAAAGAATCGGCTGAAGAGCTTGGTCTTGGCGAAACAGATGAAAAAACTGAAGAAGTAGTAGAAGCTAAGACAGAAAGTACAGAAGCAGTACCAACAGAAACTGCTCCACAGCCTGAGGCAAAAGCAGAGCTTGCTGATAAAGAAGATACAGAAGAAAAATCTAAACCGGCAGAAGAGCCCGAACAGGCAGAAGCAAAATCTGAGCCGGAATCAAAACCTGAGGAAGGAGCTTCAGAAGAACCGGTAGAAGAGCCTGAAGCTAAATCTGAGCCTCAAGAGCAGGAAGTACAAGCCGAGGAAGAGGCATCTGAGCCTGCTGAAGCAAAGGCAGAGGAAGATAATAGCTCTGCACAAGCGGCTGAGGAAGAGTCTTCGGATAAAAAAGAGTAAATATTAAGGCTACTTTTACAGTAATCACTATTTGTATAAATTAGCTTGCTTCCCTTTATAAAATGAACGGCATTGGTCTGATATTAGACGCTCATGAAATCTCAGATCTCGCTCTCCTTGCAAGGAAGGCTGAAGACCGTAACTTTCATTCGATATGGGCTACTGAGCTTTACAGAACCTCATTCCAGCAGCTAAGCGTAGTGGCGGCTGCAACCAAAAAAATCAAACTCGGCACAGCCGTGGCGCTTGCGTTTACAAGAAGCCCCTTTATCACCGCTATAACCTCACTGGATATTGATGAGCAAAGCAGTGGAAGGCTAATCCTGGGGCTTGGCTCCGGAGCAAAACGTACAAATGAATCCTGGCACGGCGTAGAGCACGGTAAACCTGTAACAAAAATTAAAGAGTGTATTCATATAATCAGGAATATTATTAAAACATCTCACCTTAGCGAAGATTTTATCTATGACGGACAGTACTTTAATATTAATACAAAAGGGTATTACAGGGCATATAAACCCGGCAGGGATAACATCCCTATATTCCTGGCGGGGGTCGGAGCCAAAATGACAGAGGCTTCCGGGCAGGCTGCGGACGGATACCTGGGACATGTGGTGTGTTCGAAAAAATATTTGTCAGAATTGGTAATCAAGAGCATAAAAAGAGGTCTTGAAAAATCAGGTAAAGATAGGAAGGATTTTACTCTTTCATCCATCATCACATGCGCCGTGTCTGATAATAAAAGAGAAGCCCTTGATGCTGCCCGTGCTACTATAGCTTTTTATGCCACGGTGAAAACCTATGAACCTCCTTTTAAGCTGCATGGTTTTGAAAAAGAGTGCAGTAAAGTCAGGGATGCTTATTTTAAAAGAGATATAGACACCATGATAAAAAGCGTTTCCGACGATATGGTTAACGCATTTGCTGTAGTAGGAACTGCTGATGAGTGCAGGAAAAAGATTGAGAGTTATAAAGATTTAGTAGACCTTCCAATATTGAGCGCCCCGCACTACTTCATAGACTCTAAGCTCGTAAGCAAATTTCAAGACTCTATCCTTGATACATTTGGCAAATAAACTCTTTTTTTGCTTACCGTAATTCATTTAAAACTTAAAAAATTGTATTTTTTTAACTAAATAATTTATAATAAGTTTACACCCTTTATAATATTGTCTGTTTATGAGTTTCAAGCTAATAGGTGGAATAATTCTTGGATGTATTATTACAATAATCTGTCTGCAAAATTATGAGATTATTGAACTTAATTTTTTATTCTGGAAAATTTCAGTTCCAGCAATATTATTAATATTATCAGTGTTTGTTTGCGGTTTTCTATGCGGCCTTATATATAAAAATATTAGAAGAATTAGAAAATGAAATATTTTGCATATGGTTCAAATATGAGCCTTAAAAGGATGGAGCAAAGAGGAGTTACTATTTCGCAAAGGGTAAAAGCATGCCTTTTCGGGTATAGCCTCGAGTTTAATAAAATTTCAACCCGTTTTGCCGGTGAGGGTGTTGCCAATGTAGTTAAAGAGAAAAACAGTGTTGTTGAAGGCGTACTATACGAAATAACAGAACAAGGTATTCGGAATCTGGATAAATACGAAAACTATCCTTTCGAATATGACAGAAGATTGTTAGACGTAAGATTGCCGGGTGGAATAGAGTGTAAGGCCCAGGTTTATATAGCTCAGCCAAGCAAGATATCAAATTCTCTTAAGCCTGCAAAAGATTATTTATTTCATCTTTTATGCGCAGAGGATCTGCTCTCGGCGAATTACTTTTCAAAACTCAGCAGGTATAAAACAACAAGATGAATCAAATATGAAAAGACTCTACAGATCAGAAAAAAACAAGAAGCTTGCCGGAATATGCGGGGGGCTTGGAGAGATGTTTGATATCGATCCCACGCTTATAAGGCTTGGACTGGTATTTATATGTCTTGCGACAGGGTTGCTCCCGATGTCAGTAGCATACATAATCGGCTGGATTATTATACCGCAGTATTCTGATATTAATAACACATAATCAAACAATGGATAAGGTTTTAGGTATATTTAAAAATTTACCCGATTTTTATAAAAAAGTAGGCATACCCGTTGTAATTGCCGTAATAGTAATCCTTGGTTATCTAGTATATTACCAGGATCAAAGAGTGAAACAGTACAGTAGGGAGCTTGAGCTTCTGGACGAGCGTATTGCAGAAAAGGAGGCAGAAATTGACAAAAAAGTCGGAATTCTGGAGGGCCAGCAAAAAAGCCTAGAACACAAATTTGGCGATCTGACTATTATAATCTCTGATCAAATTTTTTCCGATCAGATTGGAAAGGATTTTTTTAAGTTTATTGATGATCCGAAGGGAAGAAGACTGTATAGAGAGCAGCAAAAGATAATAATAAATGAAATCTATGGAGATTTTTTTGCAGATATTGCTCTTAGCGAACAGGAAACAGAAGAGCTAAAGAATCTGCTGATTGATAAGCAGATGGTAAATCTTGAGATAATAATATCTTTGCTTAAGGGTAATATGACAAATGAACAGATTGCCCAAAATGAAAAGAAATTTGCCGAGATGATAGTCCGCGCCGATAGCAACCTGAGAGATTTTTTTGAAGATGATGAGTTTAATCTGTTCCAGGAATATAATTTATCGCTGCAGTACAGAAACTGGATATTGGAGTTTAAGTCTTACCTTGCAGAAAAAGAGATTTTTCTTGATGAAATACAGGAAGAGAACTTGCTGGATTTGATATTTAACGAAACCGAGAATTTTAATTACACCGAGAAGTTACCGGTATCCGAGTTTAGCAGCAGCAATTTGTCTGATGCCGATAGGGCCAGGATAGACGGATACTTAGAAGAAAAGGAAGAGCTCGATGAGATAATTGTCGATAAGTCCCGCGAATTTTTTAATGATGAAGAAGTAAAGGCTCTTGAGGACTATTTAAAACTGCTAAGAAACATGGACGAGATGGGTTTTGAAATCACAGAGGATATTAATCCCGCAAAACCTGTGACACAGAAATAAGAATATTTTTAAGTTAATTTACTTATTGTAAGCCCCTGCACAACTATTGAAAATACCACTACAATATAAGTGATTGAAACTATTATTTCTCTTTCCGCTCCCGCTGGAATAGAAAGTGCAAGTGCAACGGATATTCCGCCCCTAAGCGCCCCCCAGGTCATGATCTTTATTGCATTGGGGCTAAAATCTCTTAGGTACTTTAGAATCGTAACAGGTATAAACACTACTATAAACCTGGAAAATAAAATCACGGGGATTATCAGTAAAGCCGCATAGATGTAGCTTTTGTAAAAACTTAGTATGAGTATTTCCAGTCCTA
>JABAHR010000489.1_pt8 | contig 16788 bp, 14 predicted proteins | sample 7062101 | NCBI WGS metagenome assembly JABAHR01 (sample SAMN14534553, study PRJNA622989) | marine sediment metagenome | biome: marine biome [ENVO:00000428]; feature: marine pelagic biome [ENVO:01000023]; material: deep marine sediment [ENVO:00002113] | place: India: Gulf of Kutch | collected... | reverse complement strand
ATCAGCGGCAGGCGGGTGTCGTCCAACATCAAGCTGCCCACTTCATGGCCGGTGCCGTTCAGCAGGTTGAAGACACCGCTGACCCCGTGGTCCGCGCTGACTCGGTTGGCGATATGCTGCACGGCGATGCTGGCTAGAGGAGTGAGTTCGGAAGGCTTCCAGATCACCGTATCGCCGCAAACCGCTGCCAAAGCTGCATTCCAGGACCAGACCGCTACAGGGAAATTAAATGCTGTGATCACGCCCACCGGGCCTAAGGGATGCCATTGTTCGAACATGCGGTGGTCGGGGCGCTCGGAATGCATACTGAGTCCGTATAGCTGGCGGGAGAGGCCGACTGCAAAGTCGCAAACATCGATCATTTCCTGCACCTCACCGTGGCCTTCTGCCCGGATTTTGCCCATTTCCAGGGTGACCAAATCGCCGAGCGGTTCTTTGAGCTCCCGCAGGGCATCGGCAAGGTCACGCACCAGCAGGCCGCGTTTTGGCGCTGGCACTTTCCTCCAGGAGAGAAAGCTTTTTTGGGCGGTTTTGATCACCTGGTCGTAGGACGCCGGACTGGCTGCAATCACGCTGGCGATTTTTTCGCCTGTGGTGGGGTTGTAGGAGAAAATCTCGCGACCCGTTGGATCTAAAACCCAATCATCTGGGCCAGTAGATACTCCGGGATTGACATTTTTAATTTGTAGTTTATCTAGAATGGACTGAGTGGACATGGTTTCCTTCCCAATAGTGATTTATGATAAATGCGACCAATATTATAACAATTATTTCTTAAGTGACTGGTGGTTTTACTCATTTTTGATGAGTTAAATCAGGGAAAAGGGATGTATCTCTTGTATTAATTTTGTCGAAAGCGTCTAAGCACTATCACTCACCAGACGCCGGGAATCAGTGCCTTGCGTCGGGAAGGATATTCCGGAAAATGTTCCTGGTACCAACGGTGGTGGGAGCGCGCCCGGGGAGCAAGATTAACCAATGTCCATACAGCAAATGATAATCCTGGCAAAGACCAGGTGGCGATCGCCCAGCCAGCCCATTCGATGATCTCGCCGAAATAATTGGGGCAGGAAACCCACCGGTAGAGCATCCCAAATGGAATTTTATAGTCCTTTTCTCCTGGCTGGCGCAGATTGCGGAGGATGTCGTCTGCCCAACGGTTGATCACAAAACCGGTGATAAAGAACAGGACTCCGATGAGAAAGCGCGGGTCTTTCAGCCAGGAGGTCGGGTAGCCTTCGGAAAGGGTGAACAGGTAATAGCCATTAAGGAAACCGTTGACCAGGTTGAACAGGAAGGCCATCAGCAACACGCCCAGGGGCATTTTCTTTCGCCCGTCTGAGATCATAAAGGGGTAGATAAAGGCCCGATGAATATAATGCGCCTGCCACATGAGAAAAAATACGATCAGCACACTGTTTTTAGGCGCGGATCCTATGAGAAAAAAGATCAAAATGACCAGGGGCGATGGGGCTTCCATTAAGAACCAGCTCAGCTGGTTCGAGACCAAAGGCCCCCAGCCCCTGCGCGTATGTCTGCCGTAAGGAGCATCAACAAAGAACAATACAATAAAGACGATAGCCGCAATCACGAAACTGGCGATCAGTGTGTAGTGGTAAATGGTTTCGGTAGTCAAAGGGGCTCTCCTAACTGCATGGATTTTAATTATCAGTGTTGTCCAAATATCCATGATCTGAAAACCAATGCAGCGTGTCGAAGATGGTTTCCTCAAATGGGCGCGGCTGGTAATCAAGATGCTGGCTGGCTTTGGTGTGGTCAATATTGCGGTTGCTCTTCAGGGCCAGCAAGGTGGCTCTGGTGAAGAGGTTAGTTTGGCGAGTGAGGGCAGTATATGCAGCTGCGATCGGAATCCCGGCAGGGGCCATCCAGAGGGGAAGGGTGAGCTTTGGCATCCGGCAGTCGCTGTATTCTGCGACCAGCGCGGCAATTTGTTCAATCGAGCGCCAGTGCCCGGAGATGAGATAGTTTTCTCCCTTTACACCCAGCCGGCTTGCATTGATGGCAGCTGAAGCGACGTCCCGCGCATCCACCCAATTAAACCCGGCATCGACCAGGGCAGGAATCTGCCCGAGGGCCATCAGGACCAGCGCCTTTCCCAGGTAGGAGGGCTCAAAATCATTAGGGCCAATAATCCCGGTGGGATTAAGAATCACGGCATCCAGACCTTGCTGAATGCCCTGCAAAACTTCTTGCTCTCCGGCTGCTTTTGAGCGGTCATAAGGAGGATATTTTGGCGAGGTGATCCGCGGGCGAGTTTCGTCGACCGGGATGTGCAGTGGTTCCTGTTCCAAGGCGTGGATCGAGCTGAAATGCACCATCCTCCGCACATTGCACTGCAAACAGGCCTCGACAACATTGCGGGTGCCGGTCACGTTGATGCGTTCCATCTGCTCCCAGCCATTCATCTTGAGGGAGATGGCTCCCGCCAGGTGGTAGACCGTATCGGCTCCAGAAAAGGCCTGCAACAAAGTGCCAGGTGAAAGCAAATCTCCAGAGATGATTTCAACATCGAGTCCTTGCAGTGGAATTCGGTTATGATGAATCAAAACACGCACATGGTAGCCTCCTGCTAATAAGGCGCGCACAAGATTATTGCCAATTAAACCCGATGCACCAGTCACGACGATCATGTTGTCCTTCTGCTGCTGAATATTTTTGCACCTGAAAGCAATAACCCCATTCACAGCAGCAGGTTTCTAGAGCATTGTATTTTCGCGTAGTTGTCTGGGTTTGATGTTTATTTTTTTCTTCTCTTGTACAACATTTCCTTATAGGGATGTTCTTTTTGCTAGAAGACCTTAACAGTTCTTTAGGCTATTCAATAAAACCTACCCTGTTTATGATATAACTATGTCAAAACGACAAAAATAAGTGCACTGCAAACAAATAGATTAATAAAAATGCCAACTCTGATTGAAAACCTACAAAACAAGAATTATCATCCAATGATTCAAAATCACCTTAATCAATTTGGGTTGCCAGTTTTATTTGTGATCCTTGTTTTCTTTTTCTACCCAGGGTTTTCTCAGTTTCAAACCAATTCTGATGAAGGTATCAATTTGATGAAGGCCATGCTGGTTGATAATGGGTATACCCTTTATGATCAGATTTGGAGTGATCAACCACCTATTTTTACGCATTTATTGGCGCTTGGTTTTCGTTTTTTTGGTTATCATGTTGGTTTTTCGCGATTGATTGTATTAGCACTCTCTGCGGTGCTGCTCTGGGCAGGCGGTCGTTATCTAAAACTTGTATGGGGAAAAGAAGCAAGCATCATGGGGATGATCCTTCTGATGCTTCTTCCAGGATACCTGACCTTGAGCGCTTCAGTCATGATAGGGCTTCCATCAATCTCTTTTGCGATGGTTGCACTTTGGTCGCTTGCAGAATGGCATCACAATCGGAAGTATCATTGGTTGGGGATATCGGCTTTATTTTTGGGGTTATCCGTACTGACAAAAATCTTTTTAGGGATTCTTGGACCAATATTTTGTCTTGGCATATTGGTTGGAGAGTATTTTTATGCTGAGAAAAAAATAAAACCTTCGATTTTTCTGCCAGCTTTGATGTATGGGATACTGTTTTCACTGATCCTAATTTTTACTAGTGTTTTTTGGGTGGGCATTGAAAATTTAGACCAGTTATGGCTGAGTCATGTGAAAGCCACAGATTTGGAAGTATTTGACTATACATACAAGATTAACGCCTATCTTCGGAATACCAACATGTTAGCTTATGTAGTGATGGGATTGATAGGTATATGGAGCGTTGCCAAGGAGAAGAAATGGCTAGGATTGTATGCTAGCGTGTGGGCCATAAGTGCTTATATATTTTTCCTCAATCATTATCCTGTTTGGGACCATCATGTGCTTTACATCAGCATACCGCTAGCTTTAACAGCAGCTGGACCAGCTGTGAGAGAATTTCAGAGACTGCTAAAAGCATTTTGGCAAAAGGTTTCGAAAGGTTTCTCTTCCGCGCTGCAGGTGGTTGTAATCATCGCTCTTCTAACTGTGCTTTTTCCTTTCCAGCTATCTGGAAACATTCAAAAACTAAACCTTACATCACCATGGAATCCTGATTTGGGATTGGGTAATTGGAATCAAAAGATGATGGATCATATGTCTTTGTATCAAGCTCAAACCAACTGGATTGTGACAGATGTGCCTATGTATGCGTTCAGAAAAAGCTTGTTGGTTCCTCCCGAGCTAGCTGTATTTTCTGGCAAACGATTGGGAACAGGAGAAATCACTGATGAAGACATCATCAATGTGATTGAAACTTATCAACCTGAACAAGTCATGATGTCGCGCTTCGAACTATCAACGTACTTACCAGAACTTGAGGAATATTTAGAGCAAAATTATGTCCTAATATACAACCGTGGTAAGAACAAACTTTACCTGCGCAGCGATATAGAGATAAAACCGCTCAATTAAGTAACCGTGTATTATCCTGATCGAAAAATATCCATCGATTTGTTGAGTAATGTATCCTGTTGATTTGTTAGATCTCGGATCAACATTGAGGCTTTGCAAAAGGTTGTTTAATTTTTAATTAGCCTAAGCTGATATTAATTAGGAATGATCAGCTTTCTAAGTCCTCTGATTGCGATCGCCCGTTTCAAAATGTTTGATAATTTAAATCCGACCGTGTAACAAAAGGCCAACTGCCGAGGCAGTTGGCCTTTTGTAATCATCAGTAGAAAGCTATTACTACCAGCCAGCTGGTAGGCCCATATCCGGTTGGCTGAAATCACACACGCCATCCGGGAAGATTGTCTCAAGTTGGAACTGTTCCAATGGAGATGGAGTCCATACGCCGTAATCGCCGTCTGCAATCGACTGGGAAACCGGTTTGAGGTGACATTTGAAAATGCTGCCCTTGAACGGTCCACCAGCCACGATGCGCGTGGTCCCGTAAACCGGGAACAGCGTGGTGCATGCACCGTCTGGATTATCGTCCAGGATGCCGTCCCACACGTGGTCGCCGGAGGCAATCTCATTCCCGTACAGGTCAAAGCACCTATCTACAGCCAGGGCGGGTTTGTTGCCGGCCACCCCATCCTCAGGGTTGTGGAGGATGTTGGTCATCCACTCGTCGATGACAGCCAATGCTTCGGGGGTCTGATCGAAAATGGGGCCTCCAGTGGCATCTGTAAACCAAATTACCTGGTTGTCAGAGCTGCCCCGGAAATCCCGGATACGTTGCCGGGAAGCAAAGGATTGGTGGGAGTTGTGCATGTCCAGTTCGCTTTCCAGATAGTGGCGCCAATCGATGATCGGGATGTCGATGTCCCCACGGAACACCAATCCTGCTTCGTAAGCTGCCTGCATTGCCGTCAAATTTCCGTCTACTCTGGGGGCAGGGATAAGCGGGTCCACACTGAAGACCTGGTTGCGGTAGCTCCACGGATCCCAATTGGTGAGATCGATAACCCCGGGTGGGAAGAAGGGGGAACCTTCCTGTACCATATCCGGCTCGTTCTTCCAACCACCGATGACGAAGTTTAACTTCAGGAACTCCTCGGGTGTGATCTCTCCTGAGGCCACTGCGCTCAGACCGTACTGCACGCCGACATTATCCCAGAAATTGCGTGCGTACCCGTCATCGGCGACACCATAAACGTTGACCAGATCTCCAAAGTGAGACCACTCGATCTCGGCGACCATTGAAGGTGGATAGTAAAGTTCTTGTCCATCTGCATACCCATAGTTCGGGTTAAGCGCCAGCGGAGAGAGACCGCGCCATCCATTAATACACTCGCTGTTCCCCAGCGATTGGGTATAAGGATTAAACACCGTGCTGGAGGCATTCATCCCTTCCAACAGCGTGCGGTTGGGCCAATGCTGCCAGCGCGGGTTTTCCGCGTCCAGGACATCCATGTAGAATTCCAACAGCTCGCAGTCGCCGACATGAACCGCTTGGGTGACCATATCTGGATAAGAGTACTGCGGGATGGCGGCGTCGATCAGTCCGGGGTGGTTCTGACCATAAATATACTGCTGAATGGCCCCACCCGAACCGCCCAGGCCGACGGTGTACATGGGTACATCGTAGAGTTCGATGAAGCGCTCTTTGACCATCAGGGCAGTTTCCCCACCCAATACCAGGTTGTAATGGGTGCCGCTCTTGGTGCCGGTTGAATATGCGATGGCGTATCCCTGGGATAGACCGTCATCGAACAGCATCCTGCTCCCGCTGGGATCTCCCTGGTAGTGCCCGATTGCAACTCCTCCCTGGAAATGATAGATCAGCTTGCCGTTCCAGGCAGACGTATCCATGTCATCCGGGTTGGAGTCGAATGGTGCCAGCATGGCAATACTGTAAATGAAGCGGTTGATGGTGCCCCGTTCCCAGCGCACGATGTAGTCCACTGTAAGCCCATCCATAGTGGTGGTCTGGGCCATATCTGCGGGGCGCTCACCACCTGGGGTATAAGGCTTGAAACCCCCGTTGGTCGATTTATAGATAAAGGTCACCAGAGTCTCTGCACTGCAGTTTTGGCTGAGACCAACGGGATTCCCGCCCCCGTCAAATACGGTGAAGCCAAAGTCTGTGCTGTCTGCGATGGGTTGGCCCAAGCCATGTTCCTGGACGCTGCACATGAAGGGGTGCTGGTGCGGGCCGGAAAAAATTGGACCAGTGATCGGATAATTGGTCAGGGTCAGATGTGCTGCTTCCGGGAGGCCTTGTCCTTCGCCGTGCTGTTTGACGAGCACAGTGTTTTCGCCCAGTTCCAGGCCGGTGATCACCCCGGTCATCATCTGTGTTTCGGCAACCTGGAGGAAGTGGTCTGCCATGTCCACGCCGTTGACCCATACTTCCACCTGTTGGAATGGAGTGGTTTTTGGAACGGTAATGTGCAGCCGTGCATCCCCGCCGCTGACCTGATCTGCTGCGCTGGAGACCACTTCAGCATAGAAGCTTTCTTTCTCTTTTGCCTGCGCGGTGTCAGCTCCCCCGGTACCCAGCATCAGCCCCAGCACAACCAGCATCGCCAGGGCGAGAAGTAAAATGCGGGTGATTAAAATATTTTTTGAACGCGTTTGGATGATCATATTTTCTCCTCCTGATAACAAATGATTGGCGATTCACATGCTACCCATCCAATGGCATGAGAATCCTTAATGGACAAAAAAACACTCCTGATCTCGCGGGTGAGTAATAGAAAACCGCTGCTGGAGTGTTCTTTTCCATTATACAGAAAAGCTGGTCGGGAATCAATCAGGGTCTGGTTTAAAAAATTCTATTCCAAAGTGGTCGATTCTTAGAATCAATAGAAATGTGCTTGATGCACGTTTGATGGCCACAGCCTTTGCTGCTGTCCGGGTTAGAAATTTGGTAGTTAACTGACTGTCTTATGACTTAATTACTTTGCTTTAACCCAAGTAAGGGTTAAAGCCTGTCGCGAGAAGCAAAATTTTATATTACTGTGTAAGCAAGAAGGCAACCAAGTCAGCGATTTCATCTTCTGAAAATAATCGACTGGGCGCTGCGGACATGTAGGAATAATCCTCAACCACATAAGCCCTTGGATCCATAATAGATTGATGGATGTACTGAGCTGCTGAAAGTCCCGGCACAGTTTTACCTGCTCGTTCAGAGATGCCTTGTAAATCCGGACCGTTTTGAGTTTTCTCATCACTCCCATCAAGTGTGTGGCAATTTGAACAAAGAGATCCAAGACTAGTCGAAGCTTCGTTCTCACCACCGTTCTCAAAGATCTCTCGGCCTCTTTCTGGGTCACCGCTGGTTATTTCAGGAATGGGGGTATTTGTCGGTGGAACAGGTGTGTTAGATGGTTGTGCTGGCACTGGAGTGTCGGTTGGTAATTCAGTAGTTATTGAAGAGTCGCTACAGCCTGTCAAGAGGATCCATAAGAAAACTAAAGGAATCGAAATTACCAATCTGCGCATTTTCCACATAAATTGCTCCTATAGTGATGTGATATTCTTTTAACAGCCCCCGAGGCTCATTGATGGATATCTTGTATAGGACTAATTAATAGCCATTAAGATAACTTATTTGATAGAATTTGTCAATAAAATGAAATTGTTGTATGAATTGCTGTGTACAGTTTTTTCTAAATCTCGCTCATTACACAAAGAAATTATGTCTACCTGCGTTGTGTGCGTGGTAAACTTGCTGGTGAAACTGACTTAAAGGTGGTATGAGACCCATGCAAGTTCGGAAAGCCACAGCAGAAGCGCCATCTAACTTGGCCTTTGTTAAATATTGGGGCAAGAAAGATCCAGAATTAAGGATTCCAACCAACAATTCCATCTCCATGAACCTGAGCCGCGCAAAAACTGTTACCACAGTCGTGTTTGATCCTAAATATAAAGAAGACCGCGTGGCTTTCAGCGATTCAGGCCTGGTGCCGGGCAAGAGTTACGTGGATCGAGTCTCGAGGCATTTAGACCGGGTGCGGGAAATGGCTGGTGAGACCGCCCGCGCCTTGGTGACTACTGAAAACAGCTTCCCAGAAAGTGTCGGAATTGCTTCCTCAGCTTCGGGGTTTGCCGCCCTGAGCCTGGCAGCATCTGCTGCATTGGGATTAGATTTATCTGAAAAAGAGCTTTCGATCCTGGCGCGACTTGGTTCGGGCTCGGCCTGCCGCTCCATCCCGTCCGGGTTTGTGGAATGGGAGGCAGGTACGGACAGCCAGTCCTCGTATGCCAGGCAAATCGCCGCACACGATCACTGGCCAATCTCGATCGTGACCGTCATTGTTTCCAAGGAAAGCAAAAAGATCAGTTCAACTATGGGACACCAGCTTGCCACGGCCAGTCCTAATTTCAAAGTGCGGCTTTCAACCCTGGATGAGAGACTGAAGCTTGTGCGCCGGGCGATTTTGGAGAAGGATTTTGAAATCTTTGGCAGGGAAATCGAGCGCGAAGCCATATCCCTGCATATGATTGCCATGACCTCTCCTTTCGAAGACCAGGGCTGGAACTCCGGGGCATATTACTGGACGCCTGAAACGATGGAACTGATCCTGGCAGTCCAGGAATGGCGCGCCAGAGGGCTGGAGACGTACCTCACGTTGGATGCTGGTCCCACCGTCCATTTGCTCTGCCGGAGAGCGGAGGAGACAGCGGTCATCAAAGCCGTGCGGGAAATAGAAAAAATGGACGCTGATCGGAAGTGGGAGGTGCTGGTCAACCATCCCGCCCCCGGAGCACGCGTTATCAGCAAGGGTTAATTATGCGGGTCACAGCTTCTGCGCCGGGTAAGTTAATGCTCATGGGGGATCATGCTGTCGTGTATGGATATCCATGTCTTGTCACAGCGGTCGATTTACGCTACCAGGCAACGGTTGAGAAGCACCTGGGTACACAAATTCTGCTTGAAACACCCATGATGCGAAAAAATGAGCGCAAGTTTGAAATATCGAAAGATGCTTTATTAAATCGATCCGATTTCCCGAGAGCTGCCGCTTTTGTGCTTGCTGCCGTTCGCAGCTTCTACCAGCGATATCCGTTTGAGGGCGGCCTGAAGATCAGGACGGATGGCCCGATAATCAGTTATGGATTGGGTAGTTCCTCTGCGGTGACTGCGGCAACCGTCGCCGCGCTGACTGCTTTACACCATTTTAGTGTTCCTAATCAAACCTTATTTGAGATCGCCTTCGATGCTGTCCTGGAGGTGCAGGGGAAGGGGAGCGGTTTTGATGTCGCGTCTGCAGTTTACGGTGGGACACTGTTTTACGAACAGGGGGGAGAAGTAATCGAACCGATTGCAGTAGGGGACCTGCCAGTCGTGATTGGCTTTTCAGGTGAAAAGGTCAGCACGACCGATCTGGTGGAACAGGTGTCTCAATTAAAGAGCCGCAACCCGGAAACCGTGGATGGAATTTTCAACATGATCGGAAAACTTGTACGCAAAGCGAGATATTCTATTGAGTCCCAGGACTGGCAGACCCTTGGCGACCTGCTGAACTTGAACCAGGGGATGCTGGATGCCTTAGGGGTCAGCACGTTGCAGCTCTCCAAACAGATCATTGCCGCTCGGGAGGCTGGGGCCTATGGGGCGAAGCTATCCGGCGCAGGTGGGGGTGACTGCATGTTTGCGCTGGCAGAACCGGGTATTGAGCATGGTGTATCGGAAGGGATTGAAAATGCTGGGGGGGAGATTGTCCGGATAAGAACTGGCGTCAGCGGGGTCAGAATCGAACCAAATTAAGCAGGTCAACCTTAAAATTTTCAAATTTAGACCCAAATTAGCCGAATTTACTAGGCAAACTAACAAAATTGATAGCCCAAAACCTTAAAATGTCGCGTTTGGGGGTTGATTTAAGTAGATAGATTCGGTACAATGTGGTTACTCGTGGGTTAAAGTGGTGCAAAGTGGGGCGCCGGTCTCCGGCGTCCCCGCTACCGTTAAAGGAGAAATAAGAACAAATGTTCTTGGGTCAATACCGCCACACAATTGATGACAAAGGCCGCCTAACGGTGCCAGCGCGTTTCCGCGAGTTGCTGGTGGACGGTGCTTTTATCACTCAGGGTTTTGAAAAAAACCTGATGGTATTGACCACTCAAGGATTTAACGCCATCACACGGCGGGTTAATCACAACTCCTCGATTACTGATCCAACAGCCCGAGACCTGAGACGATTGTTGTTTTCCACAGCCGGTCAGGTCGAACCAGATAAGAACGGCCGCATCCTCATCCCTCAATTTCTGCGTGAGCGGAATCATTTGGATGGAGAGGCCATGTTGGTCGGGGTTGGCGATTACTTTGAGATTTGGACTCCTGAGCAATGGGATGAACGGCTGAATATCCTCATGGATACTGATGCCAATGCTCAAAGGTTTGTTGGTCTGGATCTCTCCACTTTGCAGGAATGACGGCTCCGGAAGGGGAAGGCTACCTCCCGCACCACCCGGTTCTTTACCATCAAATTATACACGCAATCCGGCCGCAGCGCGAACGAAAATATGTGGACGGAACCCTTGGGGCAGGTGGACACGCCTGGGGGATCCTGAAAGAGAGTTCTCCGGATGGGCTGCTGCTCGGGTTGGATGTTGACCCGCATGCATTGGCCCTGGCGCGAGAGAGGTTGGCAGAGTTTGGGGAGCGAGCCAGGCTGGTTCTGGCCAGCCATACCACTCTCGAACAGCAGTTGGCGAATTTGGGATGGTCTCTGGTAGATGGAATCGTGCTTGATCTGGGTGCTTCATCGATGCAATTTGATACCCCAGACCGGGGTTTTTCGTTCTTACGAGATGGTCCATTGGACATGCGGTTTGATCCTACCAGCCCGTTGACTGCTGCGGATATCATCAATACCTGGGATGAACGATCGCTGGCAGACATTCTATTCAAATATGGGGAAGAAAGGCGGTCCCGCCAAATTGCCAGAAAGATCTGCCAGTCCCGTCCACTGCACACGACTTTCCAATTAGCAGAGCTGGTGGAAAAGGTTGTCGGTCGTTCTCCTGGATCGAGGCTGCATCCCGCCACGCGAACATTCCAGGCTTTGCGCATTGCGGTCAACCAGGAGTTAGCTGCCATCGAGAAGACCATTCCACAGGCTGTAAAGGCCTTAGCGCCTGGAGGAAGGCTGGCAGTGATTTCCTTCCATTCGCTGGAAGACCGGATTGTAAAGCACATGTTTCGCTCATACAGCCAGGATTTGCGAGACGAGAATCATCCCATGGCACCGGTTTTACGCCCGGCATTGACCCGCCTGGTGCAGCGGAAACCGATCCTCCCTGCGGAGGAAGAAGTACAACAGAATCCACGCGCCCGCAGCGCTAAATTACGCGTGATTGAGAAGTTACCATAAACCTGCACACCTAAGCGATGGCATAAGTCTTGCAGTTTCTCTGTAACAAGAGGTAACAATGAACAGAGCGCAAAAAATTATTGAAGCATATCGAAATACACCCTGGCGTCAGCAAACCCAGATGCTTGGTCTTTTTGCCGTGTTTGGGTTTGTGGCAGCATTGGTGATGATCGTTTATGTCTGGGTAACTTCTATGGCGGGTACATATGGGCTCAAGGTCCAGGAATACCAGGCCACTGCCCGCTCCCTTGAACAGGAAATTGAAGACAAAAAGGCGCGGCTGGCTATTCTGGAAGGGACTGAGAACCTGACCGAAAGGGCGATCGCAGCAGGGTACCAGATGGCAGATCCCAACCGCATCCGCTATCTGGAGGTGGAAGGTTATTATGGACAAGAACCCTTCCAATTGGCCCCGCAAACACCTGATCAGAAAACTGCTCAGACTCCGCAATTACCCCCCGAGTACACATCCTCTCTGATCGATTGGTTGAGAGAAATGATCTTTCAATTGAGCCTCAAGACAGGCTCAGTTGGGTCAGGAGGATTCTGATGTCTGAAAATTCGATGGAGGTGCAGCGCTGGAGGATCCAGCTGCTTACGATAGGATTAATGGTCATGGGGGTGATTATTTTTTCCTGGACGGTCAGCTTTCAATTCCTTCCTGAAGGGGAAGAACTCCGTAAAGAGGGTGACCTTTACCAGGGGGTCTGGTTGGAGATTAAACCGCCGCGCGGTCTGATCTATGACAATACAGGGTATTTATTAGCCGGAAACCGGATTGTTTATGAAGTTGGGCTTGAGCTTCAATATAAAGGAACGCCAGAAGCGATCGCCCGGGTGCTGAATGCAACCCTGGATATGGACTATCAGGAAGCACTCAGGATTGCCAATCTTGAGCATTCGGACAACGCAGTCTATGCACAGGTTGCCCGCGACGTCCCCGCAGCACAAGCTCATCAGCTGATGAAACTGCTGGAAGATTGGCAGGCAAGCTTCACGGGTGATAAGGACGAGGAAAGCCTTGAGGGGTTGGTCTTGTTCCCATATTTGGCGAGAACCTATCCTGAGGGTTCCCTGGCATCTAGTGTGATCGGTTTTGTCGCCAAGGATGATAAGGGATATCACGGGTTGGAACAACGTTACGATACGGTTCTTTCTGGTGCTTCACGCGAGATCTTCATCCCGAAAAACCCGAATTACGCCTCCGAATTACCTGAAATCCCCCCGGGAGCGTCCCTGATTCTGACCATCGATCGGGAAATCCAGGCGATGGTTGAACGCACATTAGATGAAGCGCTGGAGAAATATGATGCCAAATCAGCCAACGCAATCGTCATGGACCCCAAAACAGGTGCCATCCTGGCGATGGCCACCACGCCCAGGCTGGATATCAATGAATACTGGGAATTTTCGGAAGTGTATCCCGGAGATACCCCATTCAACCGTCTGATCAGCTACACTTACGAGCCTGGATCCGTTTTTAAGATATTTACGATGGCCGCCGCCCTCGATAACCAGGATGTGACCTTAGATACCGAGTTCTTTGACTCTGGATATTTTGAATACGGCGGGATTGTTGTGCGCAACTGGGACCGGTCTGCCTGGGGACAGCAGAACATGATCGGCTGCATGCAGCATTCCTTAAACGTCTGCCTTGCATGGATCGGTACCGAGATGGGCGCGGAGAATTTCTACAAATACATGGATGCATTTGGTTTTGGGCATTACACCAGCATTGATCTGGCTGGTGAGGCTACTGGACGTTTGAAAGAACCGGGAGATGGGGATTGGTATCCCTCTGATCTGGCAACCAATACTTTCGGCCAGGGCGTTTCGGTTTCCGCCTTGCAGATGATCACTGCCACAACAGCACTTGCCAACCAGGGGCAGATGATGGTGCCCAGGGTGATTGAATCGATTGTCGATAACGGCATACAATTGGAAATCAGGCCGTCGATTTACGGCACCCCGATCTCCCCGGAGACCGCTGAAAAGATGACTCATGCCTTATCGCTGTCACTAGAGAATGAGGCCTCTCAGGCGTTGGTTCCGGGCTACCGGATTGCCGGAAAAACAGGAACAGCCCAGATCCCTGGTGGGGAAGGTTACCTTGAGAATAAAACCAATGCTTCGTTCATTGGATGGGGTCCGGTAGATGACCCGCAGTTCATCGTTTATGTTTGGCTGGAGCACCCGACCCCGATCTGGGGTTCCGAAACCGCTGCGCCCGTCTTTTCGCAAATTGCCCAGCGGCTGGTGATTTTAATGGAACTGCCTCCGGATTTAATGAGGCAGCAATTAGGGTCGAAAGATTAATACGAGGGAAGATGCTTAGATTGGCCGATGTGATCGAGGCGCTGGGCAACCAGCGGCCGGATAATGCAGAGCACGAAATTAACCAGGCGGTCATCGATTCACGCAATGCGATCCCCGGCTGTATTTTCGTGGCGCTTCCCGGTGAGCAAGTAAATGGCCACGATTATGTCGGTCACGCCTTCGAGCAAGGTGCAAGTTTTGCTTTGGTAGATCAAGATCTTTCAGCCAATTTCAACCAGCTGGACCTACGAACGGTTCCCTTTTCTCAATCCCTGGAAGGGCTGGAGGAGCCTGTTTGCCTGCTGGTGGAAGACAGCCTCAGCGCGCTCCAGCAGATTGCTCGCTTCTGGCGCGCAAAGCTGGATTTAAAAGTCATTGGAATTACAGGAAGCGTTGGAAAATCAACCACCAAGGAAATGGTGGCTGAAGTATTAAGCCATCGTTACTCAACTCTAAAAAATGAAGGTAACTATAACAACGAAATCGGCTTACCGATGACCATTCTGGGGATGTCGGAGGATCACGAACGGGCAGTGCTGGAAATGGGGTTTTATGTCCCGGGCGAGATTCAATTCCTCTGTGATATCGCTAAGCCAGAGATCGGTGTTGTGACCAATATCGGGACTGTACATGCGGAGAGGGCTGGTTCTCAGGAGATGATTGCCGAGGGAAAGTCTGAGCTGGTGCAGAGCCTTCCCGAAAACGGCATTGCGATCCTGAATTACGATGATCCGTTTGTCCGCCAGATGGCGGACAAAACCAAGGCCCAAGTGTTTTTCTATGGGCTCAGCCCTGAAGCAGACCTTTGGGCAGATCAGGTGGAAGGCTTGGGTTTGGACGGAATTCGATTCCGGATGCATTACCGCAACGAAGTGCTGCATTTGCGGGTACCGATGCTGGGACGTCATTCTGTTCACACGGCCCTCAGAGCTACTGCTGTTGGGCTGGCGGATGGACTGGACTGGGAGGAAATTTTGAGCTGCCTGAGGTTCGGGCACATGCAACTGCGCCTTGTTGCCGTGCGCGGCCGTTCAGGCGCACTCTTACTGGATGATACTTATAATGCCTCCCCTCAATCCACACTGGCTGCGTTGAACTTACTTGAAGAACTGGATGGAAGAAAGATCGCTGTTTTGGGAGATATGTTAGAGCTTGGTCAATATGAGCAGCAGGGACATGAGATGATCGGGATCCGTGCGGCTGAGGTAGCCGAGGTGCTGATCACGGTAGGGAAGCGGGCACGGATCATTTCCACCGCGGCCAGAGAGGTTGGGATGCCGCCAGCCAAGATTATCGAAACTGACTCCCCCAAGGAGGCCACAGATGTCCTCCTGGATATTCTCGGGCCGCAAGATGTGGTGCTGATCAAAGGGTCGCGCGGGGTGCGTATGGATACGATCGTCCCGGTACTGGAGGCAAAGGAATGATCCTCGACAGAACCGCGATTGCCTTGCTGCTCTCGGTGATAACTTTTGTCCTGACCGTGATCTGGGGTTTGCCCTTAATCCGGCTGTTGAGATCCCTCAAGGCTGGCGACAGCATCCGGCTAGAACTGCCGGACAGGTATCTGGCGAAGATGGGCACCCCGACAATGGGCGGCATCATGTTCATCATTCCCACGATCACGGTAACAATCGTTTTCAATGCGGTGGCACTGCTGGGAAGGCAACCTGCCGGCCGTTCGATTTTGCTGCCGTTGGGGACGATGGTTTTGTTTGCCATACTGGGTGCGTTGGATGATTGGACCAAGCTCCGCCAAAAGGAAAGAGGCGAAGGGTTGAAAGCCCGCTATAAATTTATTCTCCAGGCGTTCCTTGCCGGGGTGATTGCATTTGGCCTTTATTCGGTGCTGGATGTGCCGCGCATGTTCGTCCCTGGGATCAATTTCGAGATCGACCTGGGGTGGTGGCATGTTCCGATCGCCATGTTTATTATTCTCAGCGAGGCGAATGCAGTCAATTTTACCGATGGGCTTGATGGGCTGGCTGGCTTGATCTCGGCGACAGCGTTTGCCGCTTTCGGGGCGATCGCGGTGATCCAGGGGCAGACTTATATTGCCCAATTTTGCTTCACACTGGTGGGTGCCTTATTCGGTTTTTTGTGGTTCAATGTCCACCCGGCCCAGCTGATTATGGGCGATACCGGTTCAATGGCCTTAGGTTCCTCCCTGGCCGTTATCGGTCTGATGACCGGGCAGTGGCCCTTACTGCTGGTGATTGCCATTATCCCCTTGAGCGAAATTCTCAGCGTGGTGATCCAGGTGACCTACTTCAAACGCACCGGTGGCAAACGTGTCTTTAAGATGACGCCTATCCATTTGCACTTTGAACTATCAGGCTGGAGCGAAACCCAGATTGTGCAGCGGTTTTGGTTAATCAGCCTGTTGGCGGGCCTGATTGGTGTCGCCTTGGCGGTGATATGAATTGGAAAAATGAACGCGTGGTGGTAATTGGGGCAGCCCGGCAGGGGACGGCACTGGCAAGGTATCTGGCGGAGCGCGGGGCAGAAGTTTACCTGACAGATTCCCGTACCGCAGACCAGCTCACTGAAGCGCGCACTGAACTGGCAGATTTGCCGATTACCTGGGTGCTCGGCGGGCACCCAATGAAACTGTTGGAAATGGCAACCCTGATCTGCCCTTCTGGCGGTGTGCCGCT
>JABAHR010026721.1_pt1 | contig 16815 bp, 19 predicted proteins | sample 7062101 | NCBI WGS metagenome assembly JABAHR01 (sample SAMN14534553, study PRJNA622989) | marine sediment metagenome | biome: marine biome [ENVO:00000428]; feature: marine pelagic biome [ENVO:01000023]; material: deep marine sediment [ENVO:00002113] | place: India: Gulf of Kutch | collected... | reverse complement strand
GTATATCTGGGCGAGATGCTGGAAGTCAAGGTGAGTATAGACCTGGGTGGTGCTGATGTTCGCATGGCCGAGCAATTCCTGGACGCCGCGGAGATCGTGGCTCGACTCGAGCAGGTGCGTCGCGAACGAGTGCCGGAACAGGTGCGGGTAGACGCGGGTATCGATGCCTTGCCGCTTGGCCCAGTGCAGGACCCGGGCCTGTACCGAGCGGGCGCTCAGCCGGCTGCCCCGCTGGCTCAGGAACAGGGCGCTTTCCTCTGCCGGGGCCAGCGCCCTGCGCTCGGACAGCCATCGGCTGAGCGCTTCCCGCGCGTAGCGGCCGATCGGCACGATGCGGTCCTTGTCGCCCTTGCCGGTCACCGACACGGTGCCGTCATTCAGATCGAGGTCACCGACATCCAGTCCCGTCAGCTCGGCAAGCCGCAGCCCTGACGAATAGAGCAGTTCGAGCATGGCGCGATCGCGGGCGACCAGCGGTCCGTCACCCGGGATGTCGAGCAGCCGGGCCATGCGGTCGGCGTCGAGATTCTCCGGCAGGCGCTTCCCGGACTTCGGCGCGCTGACCGACTGCACCGGGTTCTTGCGGACTTTCTTTTCGCGCAGCAGGTAGCGAAAGAAGGTGCGCGCAGCCGACAACTGGCGCTGGATGCTGCGCGGCGACAGGCCGCGTCGATAGCAGGTTGCCGCGAAGGCCCTGATGTGTTCGTCGTCGAGATCGGTCCAGGCGGTCACGTCCTGCTCATCGCACCACTCGGCGAGTCGGATCAGGTCGCGTCGGTAGTTCTTGCAGGTATGCCCGGAGAGGCGACGTTCATGCGAGAGGTGGCGAACGAAACTGTCTATCCAGGCAAGGGAGTCTTCCCGCACCGTCAAAAACGCTTCAGCGCCTCTGCCACGAGGTCGCCCAGCCGACCGAGAAAGTCGATGCTCATGCCGGGGTGGAAACGCTCGGAATCCGCGCTGCCGATCGCGATAAAGCCGATCTCCGAGCCGGTGCCGAGCGGCACGAGGGCAGCCGAGCCGATCTCGTCGGTTTCCTTGCCGAACAGGAAGTCGCGCTGCGAGTCGCGAATCTGTCCGCAGCGCGGGCCCGAACCCTTGAGAAACGTGTTGAACGCCTTGAGCGCGTCATCCTGCCGCGACGCCACTTTGAAAAACCGGCCGACCTCGACCTCCGCGAATGCCTCCGGCTCGCCGAACAGCACCAGGATCGACTGGTCGGCATCGAAATCGGCGCGCAGCGCCTCCTCGAGGCTGGCGAGCGTCGTCGCCAGGTCGGACGAGCCGAGCAGCCTCAAAGTCAGGCCGTGAATCTTGCTTGCCAGGGCGTCGTTCGCCCGCGCCACTTCGAGCAATTCCTTCAGCTTTCTCTCGTGCTTCAGGTCTTTCTGACGGAGCACTGAAACCTGCCGCTCTACCAGGGAAACGGCGGCGCCGGAGCTGTGCGGCAGCCGCAGCGTGCTCAGCAGGTCGGGGTGTCGCTCGAAAAAATCCGGGTTATCGGCGAGATAGTCGTGAACGCCTTCTTCCGAGAGTGATTCGTCCGTGAAATCCGCCTTGCGTTGCGTGCTCATCAGTCAATCGATCCCCTGGAGTTCCTGCCGTTGCCGGCGTACGCGAGCTTAACACGACTGCCGTGTTCGCGGCCTCGTTCCCCGAGGCCGGCAACGCGGGCGGCCGACGTCCCGATGGACATTTTCAACGGGCAACGGTAGTTTACATAAACAGTCCAATACAAAAAAAACCCCTCTCTCAAGGAAATCTGATGCGGCACATCATGGTCATGAATGCCAAGGGCGGCTGCGGCAAGAGCACCCTGGCAACGAATGTTGCGGCCTATTTCGCCAACGAGGGCGCGCGTGTCGCGCTGGCCGATTACGACCCGCAGCGCTCCAGCCTCGACTGGCTCGAACGGCGTCCGGAGGACAGGGCGGAGATCGTCGGCGTCGCCGCGTACGAGGACGGCTTCCGGCGTCTCCCGCGGTCCGCGGATATCGTCGTCGTCGACGCTCCGGCGCGCTCGCACGGCAAGGAACTGACGGACCTGGTCAAGCACGCGGAGACCATCATCGTGCCGGTGCTGCCGTCGNNTCTCACGGGTCAGAACTCACCGGCCTCGTCCGGCACGCGGAGACGATCATCGTGCCGGTCCTGCCGTCGACCATAGACATGCAGGCCTCGGATCGCTTCATCAAGGAATTGCAGAACGTAGGCAAGGTGTCCCGCAAGCAGGCCAAGATCGGCGTGGTCGCCAACCGGGTCCGCGAATACACGCTGATTTTCGAGGAACTCGACGAGTACCTGACGAAGCTGCGCGTCCCTTACCTTGCGGCGCTGCGTGAAGCGCAGAATTACGTGCGTGCCTACACGCGCGGCCTGGGCATCTTCGAGCTCCCCGAGTACCTCGCGTGGCCCGACTGGGAGCAATGGGATCCGCTCATCGAATGGGTAGATTCGAAAAGGTCTCAACCCTAGACGACGCGAAAGTCACTTGTTTTCGAGTTCCGACTAAAGATCAATCCTCACCGGCCGGTCGGGTACGTCTGATGGCGAGCGGGAGGATTGGGGTAGACTCCAGGCGCTCGCAACCCCGAGCCTCGCGCACTTTTCTGTTTCATTGCAGGAGCGCGCTCCCGCGCCGATAGATAGTGTTAACCGTGCGACGGGCTCAGCCCAGGCTCGCCCTGATGCCTTCTTCGGGATCGGTGTAGCGCGGCGTGAATCCCAGGACCTCCCGCATCCGCGTCGTGTCGAGCGTCCTCGATTCCTGCAGGAATGACAGCCGCGACGCGCTGAAGGTTCTCTCCGCCTCCTCACGCGAAACCTCGGGAGGCGCCTCGAGCCCTGCCAGCCTGGCCACCGTTTTTGCGAACCAGGTGCTGCTGCGATGATCGCCGTCGCCGACGTTGAATATGCCAACGGATGCATTGGTACCGAGGGCCCGAACGCAGCAGGCGGCGAGGTCGTCGACGTGAATGCGGTTGCCCGGGTTCGCCTCTGCCTCGCAGATCACGGGCGCGCCGGCCCGGATGCGCTCGACGCCCAGCCTGTCCGGGCCGTAGATGCCCGGCACGCGCAGGATGACGAAGGGCAGGTCGCGCGCGCGGCACCAGTTCGCCACCAGGGTCTCGGCAGCCAGCCTGCGCCGCGCCCGATTGTTTTCGGGGGCTGCCTCGACGTCCTCGGACGTCACGGCGCCATCGCGGTCTCCATAGACGCCGCTCGTCGACAGGTAGACGAGTCTCGCCGGCGCCGGGTCGAGCAAGCCGAGCAGACGTTCGATGCGGCTGTCGCCTTCGTCATCGGCCGCCGGGGGGATCGTATACAGCAGGTGGTATGCCGTCGCCGGCAACGGCAGGACGACAGCCGGATCATCGAGGTCCTGGGCCGGTCTGCCGACAGCGGTCGTCGAACCGGGGGGCAGCATTGCGATGACGCGTTTGCCGGTATAGCCAGCGCCGCAGATGAGCGTATGCACGGGCTAGTCGCCGGAAGCGCTGTCCGCTTCGAGATGCGGAATCGCCGGCAGCGACGTGCCTGCGACGAGATCCAGGCCTTCGCGATAGGCGTCCGCCGCCGCCTCGTTCTCGCCGAGCCGGTTCAGCAAGCGGCCGTATTCCTGGAAGGCATCCGGCGTCGGCCGGATCGAAATCACGGTTTCGAGGTAGCTCCTCGCTTTGCCCCAGAGTTCGTTCCGCAAGCACAAGCGCGCCGTCGCCAGCAGCAGCTCGGGATCGTCGCCGTGTTTCTTGAGCCAGCTTTCGGCCTGCACGAGTTGCCTGGTCGCGTCGGCGCCCTCGACCAGTCCGTAGTGCCGCACGAGGGGCTGGCGCCAGCTGCGCTTCAGCTCCGCGGAAATTTCCCGCTCGGCCTTTTCGTGCAAGCCGGTGCGTACCAGGTTGCCGAACCAGCTGTCGAGGATGTCGATATTGGTCTTCAGCTCTTTCGGGACCGTTTTCCAGGTTTCCTGCAGCGCGGTTCCGTCGGCGGCGGAGTCGAGCTGCTCGCGGTACACGCGCAGCGACCATTCATCGAGCACGGTCGGCTCGAGGCGGCCGTGCTTCCTGAGTTTCGGCAGAAGCGTGCCGAGGTTTTCCCAGTCTTCGAGCCGGTAGTAGAGGCGCCCGAGCAGCATCAGCGCGTGGCTGTGATTGGGCGAGTTCTCCTCGATCTTGCGCAGCGTGGCCAGCGCCTGTTCATACTGGTCCTGGTCGAGCTGTAACTCGGCCTGGGTCAGGAGTACCGCGTTCGCGGCGCCGGGAAGGTTTTCATACGCCTGCTTGAGCCACGTGTCGCGCCGCTCGTCCTGGCCGAGCAGGTGTGCGGCCCGTGCCGCCTGCAGGTAGTTGAGCAACGGCGCCTCGCTGACGCCCGCGGCCCGGGCAAGCAGGCGTTCGCCCTTCGCGAAATTGCCCTCCGCGACCTCGATGACGCCGCGCGTCAGGCGCTGTCCGGCGCGGCCGCTCCGGTACCGGCCGGCCGCCTCGCCGAGTTTGCGCGGCGCCTTGACGAGATAGGTGACCGCCCAGATCGAGATGAACAGCAGGACGACGAGCAGGCCGAGAACGAATACGGACATCTCGATGATCTTGCCGCGGAACGTGATGATCACCGAGCCCGGGTCCTGCAGCAGGAAATTGGCGGCAAGGGCGCTCACGATCAGCGCGATGACGACGACGATGCCGAATCTCATTGCTCGGGACCCGGCTCCTCGGGCTCGCCCTGCGGGGCATTATTCGCCTCGCGCGCCGCCCCGGTCAGCGAGTTGAATTGTCGCAGGAGTCGCAGCGAACCCGAGATGTCGGGCATGGTCACCCGAAACACGCTGTCCCTTACCTCGGCGATCGTCTGTCGCGCGCTTTGCACGGCCGTCGAGTCGATGTCGTAATACTGAGCCAGCCAGGTGTCGGCATCGTCCAGGCTCTGCCGGTAGATCGCTTGCTCGCCGCGGAGCAAGGCGATACGCGCGGCCTGCAGTTGCAGTGACAGGTTGGCGCGCAGGAAATACTGCGCTTCGGGCGCCACGAGCGCCGGCGAGACGTCTGCCGCGTCCCGCACCTTGACGACGCCGTCGATGGCATTTCGAACCGACGCCCAGGCGCGGTCCATGCCGGTCAGCTCCGGGTCGACGCCCGTCTCGGCATCCGCGGTCTCGACGGCGGCTTCCTGCCTGAGCGGCAGCGACTCGACAACGCTGGCGAGACTGGCCAGCGTCAGCGTGATGCCTGCGGTGTCCGGTTTCTCCATGACCTCGAGCGCGCGCAGCTCGTCCGACAGCGCCTGCCTGACATTGGTCAGCCGCGGGTCCGCCAGCTGCAGAATGCGCTCGTCGGCATGCGTCAGCGCGAGCATCGCGAGTTCCGGGTTATTGGCGAGCTGCAATTGCGCATTGGCGATCTGCATGTAGTACTCGGCCTCCGCCAAAAGCCACGCATCCCTCGCGCCCGTCGAAATGCCCTGCAACGAAGACAGCGTCACTTCGACCGCGGCCAGCCTGCCCGGCAGCGACTCGATCTGCGCCAGCCGGTCGTCGAGTTGCCGGTTGATCTGCCGGATCGCCGCGTCGCGCTCGGCGCTCAGGTCCGCCAGCGAGGTCACGCTCTCCTCGAGTGACAGCAGCATCTCCTGGGTGGCGCCGATCGAGACAGTCAGTTCCTGCAGCCGCGCGTTACTTTGTGCGTCCGCCGCTGCCTCGGCATTGCGATCACGCCAGTAATCGAAGCCGACGGCGGCCAGCGCGGCGGCAGCGAGCAGCAAGGCCAGCAGCGATATGAAGCCGCCGGCTCGACGCCTGGCCGCAGGCTCGGGGATTTCGCCGATATCTTCGAACGCCGCGTCTTCGCTGTCCGGCGTGGTTTGTTCGCTCATTGATTCTTTCCGGAGCGTCGCCAGTCAATCAGCGCACTCACAATGTCTCCCGGGAGAGGTCCTGGCGCCTGTATCGCCGGTATGCCCGGTACCAGCTTACCAGCCGTTTTTATCACACGCTCGCCGGGGGCGACCAGAGGGGTTTGACGCAGGCATTCCATTCCCTCGGCTGGCAGCATGCTGACCAGGAATTCGAGGCTTGCAACGCTCATGACCGATACGCAATCGATACCGCCGGACCGCCAGCGGTCCAGCAGCCGTGCGAGGCGGTCGGCGTCGGCGGTCGCCGGTCGGCGACGGTAGACGGCAAGACAGGAGACCGTCGCACCGCGCGCGCCGAGCGTGTCCGCGAGCAAAGTTCTGCCGTCGTCGCCGCGAACGATCAGCACCTGCTTGCCGGCGACAGCCGAGAGCGCTTCGTGCGTGAGCAGTTCCTCGCTCGTAAAGCCTTCGCCCGGATCGATCGACACGTCGATCCCCAGCGACTCGAGCGCGCCGCTCGTCGCGCGTCCCACGGCTGCCACCGCCGCACGGCTGTCACGCAGGTGGGCGGCGCCGTGCTCGACGGCATTTCGACTGACGTAGATCACGATGTCGGCCGCGGGCAATGCTGCGAGGTTCTCCCGGATGTCCGCACCGGCGCGGGGCTCGATCGCCATCACCGGGAGCCGCAGCGCGGCGCCGCCAGCCGACTCGATCGCGGCGCACAGCGCGCCTGCCTGCGCGCTCGGGCGGGTGACCAGCACATTGATTCCTGCCAGCGGCGCGTCGCTCATGCAGGGGTCTCTGCGAGCAGTTCGGCCGCGCCGCTGTCGAGCAGCCTGGTGGCCACCGAAACCCCGAGCGCGGCAGCATCGGCAGCGCTGCCGGATTCGGTTTCGCGCAGCACCGTCGAGCCGTCTTCCCTGGCGACCAGCGCCTGTATGGTGAGTCGCTCGCCCGACACCTCGGCGAAGCTTGCGACCGGCGACTGGCAGCTCGCGCCCAGTGTTTTCGCCACCGCCCGCTCCGCCGCGGTCGTCAGCATGCTGACCGGGTCCTGCAATTCACCGAGCACGGCAAAGAGGTCGTCACGATCCTCGACGCACTCGATGCCGATCACGCCCTGGGCGGCTGCCGGCAGCATCTGCGCCGGCAGGAATTTCTCGGTGATGCGATCTTCGAGTCCGAGTCGCTGCAGTCCCGCGCTTGCGAGGATGATCGCGTCGAACTCTCCCGCGTCGAGTTTTGCAAGCCGCGTGTTGACGTTGCCGCGCAGCGGCCTGACCCCGATATCGGGGCGCAACGCCCGTAACTGCGCCTGCCGTCGCAGGCTGGAGCTGCCGACCGTCGCGCCGGCCGGCAGTGCCGCCAGTGTCCTGCCAGCGGACACGAAGGCGTCAGACGGGTCCGCGCGCTCGAGCACCGCCGCGATGCAGAATCCCTCCGGCATGTCGGCCGGCACATCTTTCATCGAGTGGACGGCGATGTCGGCGTCAGCCGACTGCATCGCTGCTTCGAGTTCCTTGATGAACAGGCCCTTGCCGCCGATCTTTTGCAGGCTCCTGTCCAGCACCTCGTCGCCGCGGGTGGACATTGGCACGAGGTCGACGCCGCTGACGGCGGGCAGCGCTTCGAGTTTGCGCGCGACGTGGCGGGCCTGCCACAGCGCAAGCTCGCTCTTTCGCGTGGCAATCCGGATTTTCAACGCAGCCTATCCTTTCTTGAGTCGTCGCTTGACGTCGGCCAGGTGTCGCCGGCTTACGACCAGTTCGTCATCGCCTGTGTCGATGCGAAGGATAACCCGCATACGGCCGTCTTCATCCCTTTTCAGCGAGTCGATGGCGTCGACGGCGACGACAGCGCCCCGATGTATCCTCACGAAGCGGTCCGCGAATTCGCTCTCCAGGGACTTGAGCGAGTCCTCGATCAGGTCCCGCCCGCCCTGGTGCACCACGCTGACATACTTCTGATCAGCCACGAAGTAGTGCACATCCGCGACCGGTATGAGCCTGAGCTCGTCGTGCAGGCGAACGCAGAGATGCTTGCGCTCGGCGGATATCTCCGGGTTCTCGCTGATCCTGACGAGCGCCTCGCCGGTCAGGCGCGCAGCCTGGGCCAGCGCCTGTTCCAGCCGCTCGCGCCTGACCGGTTTCAATACGTAGCCGATCGCGTTGGCCTCGAACGCCTCTATCGCATACTCGTCGTAGGCCGTCGTAAACACGACCGCCGGCGGCGCATCCCGCTGGTTCAGGTGCCGCGCCGTTTCGATGCCGTCCATCCCGGGCATGCGAATGTCGAGCAACACGACGTCCGGGTTCTCGCGAGCCGCGATTTCGAGCGCCTCCAGCCCGTTGCCTGCCTCGCCGACCACCTGGTGAACGGCCGTATCGTCGAGCAACTGCCGCAGGCGATCGCGCGCCGGTGGTTCGTCGTCGACAACCAGGACTCTCATTGTTCGGACTCCTCGAGCGGAAACTTCAGGCGTACCGAATACCGGTCCGGCTGCTCCTCGATATCGACCTCCGACCGGTTGCCGTAGGCAAGCTCGAAGCGTTGCCGGATGTTCGACATCGCCATCTTGTTGCCACCCGTTGTTCTTACCTGGTCCTGCGCGATCGGGTTGCTGATCAGGATGTCGACATCGGCGTCGCGCAGCCGGCCGGTCACCGTGACCTCGCCACCCTCCGGGAGCAACTCGATGCCGTGATAAATCGCGTTCTCCAGCAGCGGCTGGATCGTCAGGCTCGGAATCAGCGCGCGCATCGGCAGCTCGCCGACGTCCCAGCGGACCTTGAGCCGGTCGCCGAGGCGCAGCTTCTCGATGCGCTGGTAGATCGCCGCCGTTTCGAGTTCCTCCTTGATCGTCGTGCGATCCTTGGGCGCATTCAGGTTCGCCCGCATCAGGTCGGCGAGATCCTCGACGGCTTCCTCGGCCCGCTTCGGGTCGCTGCGCGTGAGCGAGGCGATGGTATTCATGCTGTTGAAGAGAAAGTGCGGACGGATCAGCGCCTGCAGAGCGCTGATACGCGACTGCGCCTCGAGCACGATGCTGCGCCGCCATTCACTCGAGATATACAGGTAGCGCATCGCCAGGGCGATCACGATCGAGCTGGCCGCAAAGGTCTTCAGCAGGAACTCGCCATGGCTCGCATCGATCACCACGGCTTCGGCAAACATGCCGGTCAGTTGCCAGGTGACCTCGGCCAGGGCGAGGCAGATCGCCTCCAGCACGACGAAGCAGACGACGAATGCGCCGGTATGGCCCTGTCGCTCGGCCCACGGCCGGATCACGCAGAGGACGCCCGTGCTGAGCAGCGCCAGCCACAGCACGAACATCGACATTTTGGACAGCTCGGTCAGGAACGTGCCGGGCTCGAATGAAACCAGCGTCAGGAGGATCGCGACCAGTTCCGCGACCAGCAGGATGACGAGGATCGTGCCCGCCGCGCAGAAATCGGGCAGGTAGGCCTGGGTTTGCTTGTCACTGGCTTCCCGGGCAGCGCTCACATCGCACACTCATCGAACAAGGATGCGGCATTGTAGCGCGGCCGGCATGCGACGGAGACGGACGCCCGTCACGGTTGAATCAAGGGCGCCGCCCCGGGACGGGAGGGCGGCGACCGCTGATCGTCAGTCCTTAGCTGCAGAACTCGCTGATTTCGTCTTCGACGCGCTGGCGGGTTGCCTGCATTTCCGCTTCGTCGAGGTAGACGCGCTCACCGTTATCGTCTTCGCGATAGATGCGGCGGGACGTGACCAGTCGCTGCATGTTGGCGCGCGAGGATTCGCACTTCTGGCGACGTTCCGCGGCCTGCGCCCGCAGCTCTTCCGGGGAAGGCGCTTCGGCGGCAGCGGCGGCCTCGGCTTCGCGGGCCTGCATGCGGGCCTCCGCACGCGCCTGCGTCTGCGCAGAAACGCGCGCCCGGTCGGTCGGCCTCGAATCGATCGCCATCCGTTCGGACTGTGCACCCGCAGGCTTGTCGCCGTAGTGCACATTGCCGTCTGCGTCCACCCATTTGTAAATGTCGCCCGCCAGCGCGGCGCCCGATACGGCGAGCGTCAGCGTTGCGGCGGCAGCAATCACTTGCTTTTTCATAACGAATGTCCCTTCGTACGCATGGCCGGATCTTGTGCGTCCGGTCTGTTTTGCCGTGAGTGAATTAGACCACGTTCATTAAAGCAACGGAGTGACCGTTATCACAGGGGCTTTTGGGTACTGTTTCGCAATAATCACGCGCAGAATCGACCCGTGGCCCCTACCTCGTAAGTCATTGTTGTCATTCTTTTTCCGCTTCCCGGGTTACGCCAGGCAGCGCGCCGGCAGCCGGCAAGATGTTAAACCCGTGCGCCATATCTGGTCCGATGCGCCGGGCGCCAAATTGCTGCGAATCCGCCCGGCCGAACGACCCGGCGTCGATTCAAAATGCCGAATTGAGCGGATTTCTCGCTGGCGTTTTGGATCTCGCTGCGGTATCTACTGCTGAATGGCTGCGGAGACGATCGACAAGCTGGCAAAGGCGCTCGCAGAAACCCTGCCCGAGGGCCTGCGGACGGTACGCGATGATCTCGAAAGGAATTTCCGCGCTGTGCTGCAGACCGGACTCGACAAGCTGGACCTGGTGACTCGCGAGGAATTCGAGGTGCAGCAGGCGGTGCTCGCCCGGACCCGCCAGAAACTCGAAGCGCTGGAGCAAAGGCTGGCCGGCCTCGAAGCCGGTCCGAAAGCGGCAAAAAAGCCAAGCCGAAAAAAAGCTGCGAAGAAAAAAACTACGAAGAAAAAAACCGCGCAGAAACGGGCCGGCAAAAAGGCCGCGAAGACAGGGCGCTGACGCCGATCTGATCACCATTGAACTGCCAGGGAGCGGCTATGTTCAGGCAAGCAAACCCGGCCCGCTGAGATGGGCCTCGCCATGCTCACAAGTCGGGCACAGATCGGGGTCGAGGCGCCGCCGGTGACCATCGAGGTGTTCCTGTCCGGCGGTTTGCCGAGGTTCAACATCGTCGGCCTCGCGGAAACGGCCGTTCGCGAAAGCAAGGACCGGGTCTTCGGCGCCATCAAGAGCTCGGGCTTCGAGTTCCCGCAGCAACGCATCACCGCGAACCTCGGTCCTGCCGACATGCGCAAGACCGGCGGCCGTTTCGACCTCGCCATTGCGCTCGGCATCCTCGGCGCGAGTCGCCAGCTGAACAGGGACAGGATCGACGATTTCGAGTTCTACGGCGAGCTCGCGCTGAACGGCGACATGCGCCCGGTGCCCGGCGTGCTGCCCGCTGCGATCAAGGCCGCCGACGCCGGCAAACCGATCATCGTCCCGCAGGCCAATGGCCCGGAAGCTGCGCTCGCCGGCGGTGAAGTGCTGGTCGCCGGGTCGCTGCGCGAAGTATCCGCGGTCCTGAACGGCGAGGCCGTCGCCGTATCGGCGGCAGTGGCGGAAGAACCCCGATCGACGGCTTATCCGGACATTGCAGACGTTCGTGGCCAGCAGCTTGCCCGCCGCGCACTCGAGATTGCCGCCGCAGGCGCGCACAACCTGCTGTTCATCGGACCGCCCGGCACCGGCAAGAGCATGCTGTCGCGACGATTGCCGGGCCTGCTGCCACCGATGACCGACGCGGAGGCTTTGCAGACGGCCGCGGTCAACTCGGTCCTCGGGCTCTCCCTCGAGGACTCCGTGTGGCGGCAGCGGCCCTTCCGCGCGCCGCACCACACGGCATCGGCCGCTGCGCTGGTGGGCGGCGGCAGCGATCCGCGACCCGGCGAGGTCTCCCGCGCCCATAACGGCGTCCTGTTTCTCGACGAGCTGCCCGAATTCCATCGCCATGTGCTGGACGTCTTGCGGGAGCCGCTGGAGACCGGCTGCATCACGATTTCGCGGGCGCACGGGCAGGCGGACTATCCGGCGAGTTTCCAGCTGGTCGCGGCCATGAATCCCTGCCCCTGCGGCTACCTCGGCGACCGGCAGGGCGAATGTCACTGCAGCCGCGACGCGGTGCAACGCTATCGCGGCAAGGTATCCGGGCCGTTACTCGATCGCATCGACATCAAGGTCGAAGTTCTGCGGCCGGCCGTCGAGTCGTTGCGCCCCGACGCGCCGCCGGGCGAACCGACCGCGGCAATTGCGCGTCGCGTGCGGATAGCGCGGCAACGGCAGCTACGTCGGGCCGGTCGAGCCAACAGCCGCTTGCGGGCGGCGGAGCTGAGCGGGTGTTTCTGCGCAGACGACGAGTGCTTCGACCTGCTCGAGGCGGCAGCCAGGCGCATGAACCTCTCGGCACGCGCTTATCGGCGCGTGCAACGGGTCGCGTTGACGGTCTCCGACCTGGCCGAAGACGACAGGGTCAGGCCCCGGCACGTCGCCGAGGCGCTGGGGCTCTGGCAGGTGGACCGCCGCGGGCGTTAATTGCCCGATTCGCTGACCATGTAGTCGACCGCCGCGCGCACCTCTGCATCCGACAGGTCCATGCGCGCGCCTTTCGCCGGCATGAACCCGGATTCGCCGGTATAGCCCTCGATCGCGTGCAGGTAGAGGGTGTCGTTGCCCTGCGCGATGCGGGCCGTCCACTCTTCCGCGTCACCGGGAACCGGTGCGCCGCCGAGGCCGGCGCCGTGACAGACGAGGCAGGCGTCGTTGTAGACCTGCGGCCCGGACATCGTGGTCTCGACCGGTTCCGGTTGTTCCGCCTCCGGCACCACCGGCTCGCCGGCGGCGAATTCCTCGCCGGGCATGTAGACCCGGCCAAAAGGACGGATGTTCTCGGCGATTTTTGCCCGGTACTCCTCGGAATCGGCCGTGTAGACGCCTTGCGTCGAATCCGAGATCTTCATCGTACCGACGAAAATGAGCAGCGCGATAATTGCGAGCACGCCGATAACCAGCGAGTACATGTCGAAGAATTTTTGGTCCCGATTCACGGTAAAGCTCCGCAGTCTGTGCAGCGATCCGGCCGGGATGGCCGGGCGCGCATTATATACCACGACGAATCGGGGTAGCGCCGCGTTTTCGGCGGCGGCAATTCGCGGGCTCGACCGACCCCTGGACAACTGCGTATAAGCCGCATTGCAAAGCCGGGCACCCGGTGCGACAGTTAATCGTTCACTCGAGAGGAAGGCGTCGATGCCCAGTTTTGGACACACCTTATATATATCGGTCGTTACCGGGCTGCTCCTGGCCGGCTGTGGAGACGGCAGCGAGCCGGCAGCCGAGTCGACCGCCGCAGCGCCCGTCGTGGCGCCCGCCGACCTGGTGCTTCGCGGCGGCAAGGTCGCCACCGTCGACCCGGCGCTCGGCAACGTCGAGGCGCTCGCCGTAAACGACTACCGGATCACGGCGGTCGGCAGTAACGACGAAATCTCCGCCTACATCGGCCCGCAAACGCAGGTGATAGAGCTGCGCGGCCGGTTCGCGATGCCCGGCTTCATCGAGGGCCACGGGCACTACATGGGGCTCGGCCGGGCCAGGCAGATCCTGGACCTGAGCAAGGTGGCGAACTGGGGCGAGGTGGTCACGATGGTGGCAGGCGCCGTAGACAAGGCGCAGCCCGGCGAATGGATCTTCGGTCGCGGCTGGCACCAGGACAAATGGGACAGCGTGCCGGAAGACGCGGTCGACGGCGTGCCGCGAAACGACACGCTGAATGCGGTCTCGCCGGATAACCCGGTCGCCCTGGGGCACGCGAGCGGTCACGCCGGTTTCTACAACGATGCGGCGCTGGCAGCGGCCGGCATTAACGACGAAACGCCCGACCCGCCCGGCGGCACGATCGTGCGCACGCCCGATGGTCGCGCGACCGGCCTGATGCGGGAGACCGCGCAGCGCCTGTTGAACGAAGCGATCGGCATCTACCAGGGCCGACTGACGCCCGAGGAGATGGAGCAGATCGATCGCGAGCGCGTGATGCTGGCCGCGGACGAGGCGCTGCGTCATGGCGTCACCTCGTTCCAGGATGCCGGCACGACCCTCGAGGGCATCGAGTTTTTCAAGACGCTCGAAGACGAGGGCAACCTGCCGATCCGGCTGTACGTGATGGTCCGTCGTGCGTCGAACGAGGTCATGGCGCAGGTCTTGCCGCAGTACCGGATGCTGCCCGAAGGCAACGACTTCCTGACCGTGCGCTCGATCAAGCGACAGATAGACGGCGCGCTGGGTGCGCATGGCGCCTGGCTGCTGGAACCCTACGAGGACCTGGCCGACACGCACGGACTGGTGCTCGAAACCATCGAAGACATCGAACGCACCGCGGAGCTTGCGATAAGGCACGGTTTCCAGGTCAACACGCATGCGATCGGCGATCGAGGCGTGCGCGAGGTGCTCGATCTCTATGAGCGGGCGTGGGCGTCCATGGACGTCGAAGGACAGGCGCTGCGCTGGCGGATCGAGCACTCGCAGCACATCGACCCGATCGACGTACCGCGCTTCGGCGAACTCGGGGTCGTCGCATCGGTGCAGGCGATACACGGAACGTCCGACGGTCCGTGGATCCCGACGCGTCTCGGCGACGAGCGCGCGAAATCGACGTCGCAACCCTGGAGAGATTTGTTCAATACCGGCGCGCTGGTCACGAACGGCACCGACGTGCCGGTGGAGCCGATCGACCCGATCGCGTCCTACTATGCTTCCGTGTCACGAATGATGGTGAACGGCGAACGCTTCTATCCCGAGCATGCGATGACCCGCGAGGAAGCCCTGCAAACCTATACGCTCAATAACGCGATCGCCGCGTTCGAAGAAGACATCAAGGGCACGCTGACGCCCGGCAAGTACGCAGACATCGTCGTCCTCGACCAGGACCTCCTGACCGTCGAGGAAGACAAGATCCCGGACACCAATGTCGACATCACGATCGTCGGTGGCCAAGTTAAATACCGGAGAGAAAGGTAATGGCAGATATCGAAGACCTGATCGAGGAACTCAAACAGAAACGCGACGAACTGCGCGTCAGGATGCACCTCGCCTCAAAAGAGGTCAAAGACGAGTGGGAAGAGCTGGAGAAGAAGATGGACCACTTTGCCGCCGAGGCGAGAAAATTTGCGGAGGATGCGAAGCTCGGTGAGACCGGTTCCGGCGTCGGCGACGCGCTGAAGAGTCTCGGGCACGAGCTCAAGCTCGGTTACGAACGCATCCGCGACGCGATCAAGGACTGATTCCGAATCGGGGTCAGAGTTGACTCTGACCCCATGGGGAGAGGTATGTCGAAGCGACAAACCATCAGCGCGCCGGATATTCCTGAGCACAAGAACCCGATCCCCGCGGCAACCCGGATCGGCAAGCTGGTCTTTTCATCCGCGGTCGGTGGCGAAGACCCTGATTCGCATGAACTGCCGGAAGACAGCGAATCGCAGATCGCCAATGTCTTCCGTACGATCCGCGCCATCATGCGCGAAGCGGGCGGCAGCGTTGACGACATCGGCAAGCTCAGCGTCTATCTCGCCAACATGGAAGATCGCAAGCTGGTCAATCCGCACTGGCTGGAGATGTTTCCCGACGAATCGAGTCGACCGGTCCGCCATACGACAGCGAAAAAGCTGCCGGCGGGGCGGAAGATCCAGGTCGAATTTATCGCCGTTCTTTCCTAATCAAATCGGATAAGTCATGCAATACAAGGCCATCAAACTGGTGCAGCGTCCGGGCCTGACGATTACGCCCGACGTCTTCGAGACGGTGACGCTGGAAACGCCCGATCTCGAGGACGGCCAGGTACTGGTGAAACAGACGCACATGTCGCTCGACCCGGCGATGAAGGGTTGGATGTCACCGGACAGGGACAGCTACATACCGCCCGTCGAACTCGGCGACATCATGCGTTCGAGCGGTGTCGGCGAGATCGTCGAGTCGAAAAACGATCAACTGCCGGTCGGAACGATCGTCGGCGGGCTCATGGGCTGGACCGAGTATTACGTGGGCGACGGCAAGGGGCTCCGCGTCGTACCGCCGGGAATCTCCGCGGAAGAAGTGCTGTGCGTCCTGGCATTGCCCGGCTGGACGGCCTACCAGGGCCTCGTTGAGATCGGCAAACCGAAAGCGGGTGAAACGCTGGTGGTCTCCGGTGCGGCCGGTTCCGTTGGTTCCATGGTCGGTCAGATCGGGAAGGCGGAAGGACTCCGCGTTGTCGGCACTGCCGGCACGGATGAAAAGTGTCGCTGGCTCGAGGAAGAGCTCGGTTTCGACAGGGCGATCAACTACAAGACCGATGATCTCGCCGAGCAGATCAAGGCTGCGACGCCCGACGGCGTAGACATCTACTTCGAGAACACGGGCGGCCCGGTCCAGCACGCGGTCTTCTGGCGCATGAACGCACATGGCCGCATCATCGTCTGTGGCATGATCGCCGACTACAACGTCTCGGCGCCGGCGCCGGGCCCGACCTGGCTCAACATCCTCCGAAAGCGCCTGACGGTCCGCGGCTTCACGATGCCGGACCACTGGGACAACGTGCCGAAGATGACCGAAGCGCTGGTCGGCTATTACAAGGCCGGCAAGCTGAAGTACCGTGCGCACACCCTGCACGGGCTCGAGAGCGCGATCGAGGGCATCAACCTGCTGTTCTCCGGCGAGAACACCGGCAAACTGATGGTCGAACTTTAGGCGCCGCTTTTATTTGCAAGCCTTGTTCGTCATCCGGTTTCTTACTCGCCAGCGGGTTTTCAGCCAGGAAAATCGCGGGCGCTGATCCGTTTCGGCCAGCGCTTTTTCAACCGTTCACTTGTACCACCACAAGTCTGCCCACAGCTGATCGACTTCTTCGGGTGTTAGCGATTCGTTCTCGGAGATCGATGCACGAATTGATTTGCTGTTTCATCCCTGGCCTCCTGGCGGTCGTCCCGGCAGGGCTGTATCCAGAACACGAGCATGCTGACTGTTCCATATCTGCATGCTGAATCATTCTGCCGCGATGCTCCGCCGACGCGACATTAATTGACTCATTGACCACCTGGCAAAGGTATACTCCGAGGTCTCGCGCTTTCCC
>JABAHR010008087.1_pt3 | contig 16832 bp, 21 predicted proteins | sample 7062101 | NCBI WGS metagenome assembly JABAHR01 (sample SAMN14534553, study PRJNA622989) | marine sediment metagenome | biome: marine biome [ENVO:00000428]; feature: marine pelagic biome [ENVO:01000023]; material: deep marine sediment [ENVO:00002113] | place: India: Gulf of Kutch | collected... | reverse complement strand
GACAGGCAGAGTCAGAGTCTGCAGTCCTACCATTAGACGATCCCCCAAAACCGGGATCGGGCCGGGGTCATGGCCGCCGGTCCGGAGGCGGGTTCATAACAGCTTGGGGAGGGGGCCGCAAGCCGCCGGCCGGCCGGCGCAAGGGCGGCAGCAACCGGCCAGCAGACGCGGCGAGAAATCATCGGGAGGTGGCCAAGGGCCGTCAAAATCACGGGGCCGAAATCAGTCCCCATCCGCCGGCAAGAGCTCCGGGCGATACTCGAAGTGCATCGTGTCGTAGTGGTACCAACGCCCGCCCCATATGAATCCATGCTTCTCGAAAATGGCGACAATCTCGGGCGGAATTTCGTTGCGGTAAGCATACGATCCGTCGGCTTTCGGTCGTGCGTTGCGCCAGTAGTCGGCGTGCTTCAAGGCAATGTCGATGGCAATGCCGTAGCTGTGCGCCGAAGGGCGCTGTGTGCCGGCGATCCGTCTGCAATTGTACGCTCCCGCCGAAGGGCTGAGGAAGACGTCGAACTTCGCAGGGAGCGCCTCGAGTTCCGCTGAGATCCGGGCAAGTTTCTCGTCAACGTTATTGATACGCGTCACGCGAAGTTTCTGCCGCGCTTTCTTCGGAAGCCATGTGATCTGAGTGAGCGACTTCTCAACGTTACCCTCGCGGCAGTTGCCATACATCTTGTCGAAGAATGCCGCATTCCGTGCCCGGCCCGGATCGACGTTTCGCTCTGGCGCCATCAACCGCGCACCCGCCGGATAGGGTTGCATCAGGGTGTCGGCAATGTCCGGATGATCAAGCCAATCTTCAAAGGACTTTTGTCCGTGACCATCGTCAAGTGCCATACGCGTACCGTCACGCCAGACCAGCATATTGTCCTCGATGTGCGACAGGTGGTCGGGATAGGCCTTTAGCAAACGGTCCAGCTCGGCTGGCGCTGCTTCGCTTGCGACGGCCCCCATCGAGACGAGCAAAGCAAACGGCAGACACCGCACGGAGGCCGGCAGACTCGGCCACATCCGTCCGTACACTGACATATTTGCCATCATGACTGTCCAAAATCCAATCCCGGTGAAGGCCTTATCCACTTCTTCGGGATTTTCTTTACCCGACACTTCGAGATGTTAGAGTGTTTATCAAGTTGAAACCAGAGAACCGCCTGAAGAGAGGGCCCGCCTGCCGCGATGGCAGCGTGAGCTTGGAGCCAGGCACTGGGGAAGATCGTGACGGGCACGGACGAAGGAGGTGGCAGAGGGCCACCAGCAAGTGAAGACCGCGACGCAAGCGCTGACAGGCTCACCGATGCTGCCTCCATGCGCGGTCGAAAACAGCACACCAACTCAACCGTAAATCGTAACTCCCGCCGGCGCCGTGGTCCCAGGCCCTGGGAACGGGGCAACGTTTACGGCGCCCTTGATCTTGGCACGAACAATTGCCGATTGCTGTTGGCGCGCCCGACGCGTCGCGGCTTTCGTGTCGTCGACGCGTTTTCCCGGATCATTCGATTGGGCGAAGGGGTGTCCCAGACGGGACGCCTGTCGGATCAGGCAATGGATCGCACGGTCGAGGCGCTCAGAGTCTGTGCCATGAAGCTTGCGCGCGCGAACGTTACACGTGTACGCTGTGTTGCCACCGAAGCGTGCCGGATCGCAGAAAACGGCAGCGATTTTCTCGAACGCGTCCGCCACGATGTTGGCATTACCCTTGAGGTCCTGACACCCGAGGCAGAGGCAGGCCTTGCCGTTTCAGGCTGCGCATCCCTGATCGATTACCGGTCGGACCACGTGCTCATCTTCGATATCGGAGGCGGATCGTCGGAGCTCATTTGGGTCGATCTCGAGGATCACAAGGACGGGCGGCATGCCTCTCTTTTGAAACGCATCGAATCCGGCGACGCCATGAAGGCCTGGACGTCCTTGTCGGCCGGTGTCGTTACCTTGGCAGAGCGCTTTGGCGGCCGGCATGTGACGGCCGACATCTATGCAGAAATGGTCGCGTGGGTTCGGGATCGCATGCATCCGTTCGAAGAGAAGCATCGTTACGGCGAGCGTATGCGGACGGCGGAGGTGCATCTTCTGGGGACGTCGGGCACAGTGACAACCGTTGCCGGAATTCTGCTCGGGCTAAAACGCTACGATCGATCCCGTGTCGACGGCTGCTGGCTGGAAGCGGAAGATGTAAAGGCGGTCACGCGCGAACTTCTGGCCTGCAGTTACGAAGAACGCGTGGCTCAGCCCTGCATCGGTCAGGACCGGGCGGATTTGGTGTTGGCCGGCTGCGCAATTTTGGAAGCTATTCTTGAGATTTGGCCGGCCGAGCGCCTGAGAGTCGCGGACAGAGGATTGCGCGAAGGCATCCTGACCAAACTAATGACGGAAGATAATGTCTATCGCGTGGGTCGCAGACGGCGCGATAGGAGACCCCGATGATCACGCCCTCATGAGCAAGAAGCCCAAGACTCCGCGTGGCCCGCGAAGTGGGCAGCGGCAGATGCGCGTCAATTTGAGGACAGCGCGTCGTCGCACAGCGTCCTCTCAGCGGTGGCTCGAACGCCAGCTAAACGATCCCTACGTGGCGGCCGCGAGGCGCGAGGGGTATCGCTCACGCGCCGCCTACAAGCTCATCGAGCTGGCAGATAGATACAGGTTTATTAAGCCCGGCTGCCGAGTCGTTGATCTCGGTGCTGCGCCCGGTGGCTGGAGCCAGGTGGCCGCAGATCGAACCAAGTCCATCGAAGGCAACGGCCAAGTCGTCGCCATCGACTATCTCGGCATGGAACCCATTGCGGGCGTCGAAATCGTCGAGATGGATTTCATGGACGACGGTGCTGAAGAGAAACTCATCGCGCTTCTGCGTGGCGGAAGAGCCGATATCGTCCTCTCCGACATGGCGGCGCCAACCGTGGGGCACAAGGCCACCGATCACTTGCGTATTATGGCCCTTGCAGAGGCTGCAGCAGATTTCGCAACCCGCGTTCTCGAACCGGGCGGTACGTTCCTGGCAAAAGTCCTTCAGGGCGGCACCGAGCGACAGCTTCTCGATCTCTTGAAGCGCTCATTCTCCATCGTACGCCACGTGAAGCCGCCGGCGAGCCGCTCAGATTCAGCAGAGCTCTATGTTTTGGCAACGGGGTTCAAAGGCAAAAAGGACCCCGAAGGGCCCAGGTAACAAATTCAAACCTTGAACATTGCACGACGATGCCAACGCGGAGCCAGCCTGCAGCGGCCATTCACGTAATCTTGCAGCCTCCAAAAAGCGGAACGGCGGCACCGCAAGGGGCCGCCGCGCTCAGGCTCGTCAGTGCACGAGCCGATCTCGATCATCGTTAGATGATGTCGATCTCAGCCGGGAGGTAGCTTGTTACCTCAAGACCAACTTCCTGCTCGCGCACGGCGGGCTTTGTCCAAACTTTCATGTGTTTCCTCCATATAAGAAGTGCCCGGTATTTTCTCTCCGAGCGAAACTTTGATAGCGGGTCTTGCAAGCCAGGTCCAACGCATTTTTCTGACCAATGGCACCAGAAGTCTTTGAATGTAATACTGTAACACAATCTCGGCGTCCCACAGGGGACCGCCGGTGAGGCACGGTGGTGCCGATTCGCTGCTGGACACCGCCCCGGCAATGACGGGCACCAGGAAATTGCGGCAATCGGAACCGGCCACACCGGCTCACTTCCACTCCGTCGACTCGAATGCTATACGGCTGCCGACATCGATCCAGCTGCCGATGTGCGGAGCGCGCGATCTGTCAACGCCTGCCCGCGCCGCAGGCCCATTCCTGGGAGACAATTCATGGTCAAAAGCCCGGTCCGAGGTGATTTGGGGTTGGCTCTGACGTTCGACGACGTCCTGCTGGTACCGGCGGCATCTGAGGTTATGCCCGGACAGGTGGATGTCTCCTCGCGCATCACCAAGTCCATCCCGGTCAACATCCCGGTCATCTCATCGGCGATGGACACCGTAACCGAGGCCCGCCTTGCCATCGCCATGGCACAAGAGGGCGGCGTGGGTGTGCTGCACCGCAACCTGGAACCGGACGAGCAGGCCCGCCATGTCGCGCAGGTAAAAAAATACGAAAGCGGCATCGTCCTCAACCCGCTGACCATTGCGCCGACCGCAAAGCTTGCCGATGCGCTCAAAATGATGGCCGACCACAGCATCTCCGGCATTCCCGTCGTCGAAACAGGAAAGTCGGGGAAGGCCGGCAAGCTTGTTGGTATTCTGACAAATCGCGACGTTCGCTTTGCCACCAACACCAATCAGCCCGTGTCGGAGCTCATGACCAAAGACGAGCTCATCACCGTCAAACGGTCGGTGAGTCGTGACGAGGCACGCAAACTCTTGCACCAATATCGCATCGAAAAGCTTCTTGTCGTTGATGACAATTTTCATTGCGTCGGGCTCATTACCGTCAAGGACATCGAGAAGGCCCAAAAGTACCCGATGTCCTGCAAGGACGCCGAAGGCCGGCTCCGGGCAGCCGCCGCGACGACGGTGGGCGCCGATGGTTTCGAGCGCACTGAGAAGCTCATCGCCGCGGGATGCGATCTGATCGTCGTCGACACGGCGCACGGGCATTCGAAGTTGGTGCTTGATGCCGTGACAAGGATCAAGAAGCTCTCGAACGCCGTGCAGGTCATCGCCGGAAATGTGGCGACGGCGGAAGCAACTAAGGCGCTCATTGAAGCGGGTGCGGACGCGGTCAAGGTGGGTATCGGCCCGGGCTCGATCTGCACCACCCGCGTGGTCGCCGGCGTCGGCGTGCCGCAGTTGACGGCGATCCGCGACGTCGTCGAGGTGGCGCAGAAGCAAAACATCCCGGTGATCGCCGATGGCGGCATCAAGTACTCGGGCGACCTGGCCAAGGCGATCGCCGCCGGCGCCGATTGCGCCATGATCGGCTCGCTGCTGGCCGGCACCGACGAGGCGCCCGGCGAGGTGTTCCTGTACGANNCGTCGCCGGCGTGGGCGTCCCCCAGCTCACCGCCATCATGAACTGCTCGGCAGAAGCCCACATGCACGGCGTACCTATCATCGCCGATGGCGGCATTCGCTATTCCGGCGATATCGTCAAGGCCTTAGCGGCAGGTGCCGACGTCGTCATGATCGGATCGCTCTTGGCCGGAACCGATGAAGCACCTGGCGAGACCTATCTCTACCAAGGCCGCACCTATAAGGCGTACCGGGGCATGGGCTCAGTGGGTGCGATGGCACGTGGCTCGGCGGATCGTTACTTTCAGGCCGAGGTCAAGGACTCACTCAAGCTCGTTCCCGAAGGCATCGAAGGCCAGGTTCCCTACAAAGGCCCGGTGGGAGCTGTTTTGCATCAGCTTGTCGGCGGCTTGCGGGCCGGAATGGGGTACACGGGCGCAAAGACACTTTCCGAGTTGAGAAAACGCGCCGAATTCGTTCGCATCTCTCCCGCCGCCATGCGCGAAAGTCACGCCCACGGCGTGCTCATCACGCGTGAAACGCCGAACTATCCGGGCGGCATCTAGCACCGGACCGCCGGCAGGGGAACGAATTCATGCAACCTGGCGCGCGGATCTCGGCCGCAGTCGAAATTCTCGACGAAATCATCGGCCGCTACCGGCCTGTCTCGCTGGCGCTTGCCGACTGGGGTAAGGCGCACAGGTTTGCAGGCTCGGGAGACCGAAACGCCATCGGCGGACTTGTTTACGACGCGCTCCGCCGCAAGAGCTCGATAGCGTGGGCGATGCAAAGCGACAACGGGCGCGCGCTTGCCATCGGCGCGGCGGCATCTGCGCTTGCCCTGCCGCCCGACGCAATCCCCGATCTCTGCGACGGATCACGCCACGCCCCCGAACCACTTTCCGAAGCGGAACGCCAAGGTCTCCTGCGCACCCTCGACGAGGCGCCACCCCACATCCAGGCCGACGTACCGGAATGGCTGTGGGCGGCGTTTGTCCGCACGTTCGGCGAGCGTGCGATCGCGGAAGGTCAAGCCATGACCAAACGCGCGCCCGCGGATCTGCGCGTGAATACGTTGAAGGCGACCCGCGCAAAGGTCGCAAAAGCGCTGTCCGACTTCGCGCCCAAGGAAACCGCATTGTCGCCGGTGGGGCTACGCATCGCCCCGCCGTCAGGTCCGGCGCGCACACCCAACCTCGAGGCAGAGGCGGCATTTCAGGCCGGATGGTTCGAAATCCAGGACGAGGGCTCGCAAATGGCCGCTCTGCTTACGGGTGCCAAGCCGGGGCTCCAGGTGCTCGATCTGTGTGCCGGGGCCGGAGGCAAGACGCTCGCCCTTGCCGCGGCCATGCAGAACAAGGGTCAGATCTATGCCTACGATCAGGACCGCTTTCGCCTGAAACCCATCTATGAGCGCATCAAACGCGCAGGTGTCCGCAACGTACAAGTCCTGAAGCCGGGCGATGAAGCAACGCTCACGGCGCTGGGTCCTCGGTTCGACATTGTGCTGGTGGATGCGCCGTGCACGGGTTCCGGAACATGGCGCCGGCGGCCCGACACCAAGTGGCGCCTCAAGCCCGCAAGCCTCGCCGAGCGCCAAACCGAGCAACGCGCCGTCCTTGAGCGCGCCGTCCACCTTGTAAAACCGGGCGGGCGCATCGCCTACGTCACATGCTCGATTTTGCCGGAGGAGAACACCGATCAGATCGACGCGTTTCTGTCGACACATCCGGATTTCAAATGCCATCCCGTTTCGGATCTGTGGACGGATACACTTGGCACCGCGCCTGCGGACTCGGCTGCCAGGCACCCCGACACGCTTCTACTGTCCACGGCCCAACATGAGACGGACGGTTTCTTCATTGCTGCCCTGCCGGCACCCTGTTGAGAGCAGCAAGGAAACAGGCACAACATGGGACACGCGGGCATCCAAAAATAGGGTGGCCGCGTAAATAAGCCAGACGATTCGTGAACAGGAGGAGGACGCGATGCACCAAGGGCTTCGAAAATGGGCCAGCCTGGCTGTTTTTCTCGTGCTTGTTGCGGCAGCGGCGGCAACCGGCGGACAGTTTGAACCGGGCGATTGGTATGCCGCGCTCAACAGGCCCAGTTTCACACCACCCAATTGGGTCTTCCCCATCGCGTGGACCATACTCTACGTCATGATCGCGTTTGCCGGTTGGCGCATCTGGCTCGCTGCCGGAATGAGCGCACCGCTTGCCGTTTGGACCGTTGGTCTCATTCTCAACGCCGCCTGGTCCTACCTGATGTTTGGCAAGCACATGATCGGAGCAGCGCTCGTTGATATTTACGCGCTCCTCGCTGTCATCATCGCCTTTATCATTCTGGCGTGGCCAAAGGATCGGCTGGCGTCCGCACTTTTTATCCCATACGCGTTGTGGGTCTCCTTCGCCAGCGTGCTCAATTTCGCGATATGGCAGCTCAACCCTTGAGAAGCAGGTATTGGAAGGCGAGCATCGCGGCAAACGAGAGGGTTACAACCACACCAACAATGCTTGATGACGCGTTTTCGTTAGCATCGGGGATCAGCTCTGCGAAGACCATCCAGATCATCGCACCCGCAGCAATGCCAAATCCAACGGGTAGAAACGGCTCAAAGACCTCGACCGAAATAAAGCTCGGCACGGCCGCGATGGGTTGAGGAAGACTTGAGAAGATGCTCCACAAAGCAGCCTGCCAAACAGGTGTCCCGCGCGGCACCAGAACGAGACTGATGGCCAGCCCCTCCGGTATATTATGAACGGCGATTGCTGCTGTAATGAACGCGGCGAGTTCGCCCGAGCCTCCAAACGACACACCGACCCCAACGCCTTCCGCAAATGAATGCGCGGTCATGACCGCAACGATAAGAAACGCCCTCTGAGCGTTCATGCCCGAGAGATTCGCGAATTGAATGTCGCCTCTGTGATCAATCCGGCCCTTTGCAAGAACAATTGCCGCCAACCCCAAGAGCATGCCGAAGATAACGCGGGTCGGGCTCAGGGCAACGCCTTCCGACACAAGTCCGTATGTTGCTGCAAACATAAGCCCGCCGGCCACCGCATTCGCGATGGACATCCAGAACAGGCTCAATCTCTTGAGAAAGAGAAAGGGAAGGGCACCGATGCCGGTTGCAACCGCGGTCAGCATCGCCGCGGCGAATACAATCATGACGTCTAGAAAGTCCATCGGCGCTCCCTCATCGTTATACGGCACAAAAGCGCAGGTGCTATTGGGACCGCAATGCCTACGATCAAGACATGCTGCGGCTTTCTCGTCCTTTCGGGTATGAGGAAGCCGCAGCTTGCAGGCGGGAAGAAGCGTGTTGCTTCACGACTGCCCTGTCGCGAGCGGGACTCTGCGCGGGCATCTCCACCATGGCGCCACCAATAGCTGGCCCAAGGCCTTTTGCGCCGATCTGCTGTTATCTGCTTTTTTTTGTGCCGCTCTTCTTCTGCGGTGTCGGCGTATGGGTCACATCTTTGGGCTTGAACTCTTCGGCGAGATTGAACGTTGCACAATTCTGTTCGGCAAGCCGCTTATTGTAGGCTGCAAGCTGAGCACGATCACGTTGATGCTGCGCATCCGGGTTCGCACCAAACGCCGAGCCGCCCAACACGGAATTAGACGCATTTTGCATAGTACGTGACAAGGATGACGTCTTCTGTCGCGCCACATAATCGCGCACTTGCAGGAGGCGTACTTGCATGCGCCCCGTCAGCTGCTTGCAGTTAAGCGCCTTCTCCTCCTCAGACAGACTGTAGCCCGGAGATGCTCCTGCCGACGTGCCGGAAGTAGGCTGCGCATCGGAGAGCTGCAGCGTGCTCCCGCCGGGAGAGCCCGCGCAACCGGAGGCCGCGCCGAGCACAAGAACAAGAAGAACCGGTCGCAGTTTCATTTGCCGAACGTCCGCGTCAAAGTGGAGCGAAGGCTTCGCGGTTGACCCCGTGTGTCCCACGCCATCAACGCGTGTAATACGGGCGGGAAAAAGGCGCCTTATCTCATACGGTATATAGCCTTATTCTCGGGAACAGCGCAGGGCGGCGCATCTCTCCCCAAAAACTTCTCGCCAAAATTCTCGCGTCGTCGTTTGCTAATCTCCACCTTCGACCACTCGCAATGAGCCTAACGAGCCTGGAGCCTCTGCAATGCCGATTACCGCCCTCTACGCATCCCTGCTTGCGTTCGTGTTCGTAGTCTTGAGCGTCCGTGTGATTGGGTTCCGGCGTGATGCCCGTGTGGAGCTCGGCCACGGTGAGAGCGCGGAGCTATTGCGGCGCATGCGCGTTCACGCAAATTTCGCTGAGTATGTTCCATTCGCAATACTACTCATGGGCTTTGCCGAATCACTCAAGGCACCCGTGGGTCTCATTCATGCACTCGGTTTGGCGCTCATCTTCGGCCGGTTGATCCACGCCTATGGCCTGTCCCAAACACCGCAAATTCTAAAGTACCGCCTTCTCGGAATGGTTCTTACCATTACTGTAATCGGTCTAGCCGCCTTTGTCTGTTTCGGACTGGGGCTGCTGAACGCCGCCATTTGAGACGGACTCCAAGCTCTCGGCGAGGAGTTCGCGCAGAGGTTCACCTCGAGTTAACCATAGACCAGGGCTGGCTACGGGGTGAGCGCATAGAAACCCTTGCGTTCGGTGGGCAGCCAATTGAGTTTTGCACTAGGGGTTACGGTTTGAAAGCCGAGCGGCCAGAGGCAGAGCAGGAGCATTCAGTGTGGCCCCGAGGCCGCAGTCAATAAAGCCTCCAAGCGAATTGCATTGAGATATGGAATTCGCTAACCACGACACTGTACAGGGACGTCCTCCCGTGCCGCAGGGTCACTGGCAGGATCCTCGAAATTCAGAAGAATTCCGTTCGCCCGGTCATTGCTACGTCGCATCAGATGGATCTAGACAACAAATCGATCGCCGTCATCGGGCTGGGCTATGTCGGCTTGCCCCTCGCAGTGGAATTCGGAAAGAAGCGGCCTGTTGTCGGATTCGATATCAGCGCGCAACGTGTCAACGAATTGAGTGCCGGAAAAGACCGGACACTTGAGGTCGACGACCAGGAGCTGCAATCCGCCAAGCATCTCACATTTACAGACAAGCCCGAAGATCTGAAGGGCTGCCACATCTTCATTGTAACGGTTCCAACGCCGATCGACGGCGCAAACCGTCCCGATCATGCCCCGCTTATGGCGGCGTCCAAGATGATCGGCCGTGTAATGCCGAAGGGCTCGGTCGTGATCTATGAATCCACGGTCTATCCTGGCGCCACCGAAGAAGTCTGTGTGCCCGCTCTCGCGCTCGCGTCTGGCATGACATACAACGTGGACTTCTTCTGCGGCTATAGCCCGGAACGTATCAATCCGGCCGACAAGCAGCACAAGCTCCCGTCGATCGTGAAGGTGACGAGCGGCTCGACACCCGAAGTGGCCGATGCCGTAGATAAGCTCTACGCGGAAATCATTACGGCAGGGACCCATAAGGCCAGCAGCATTCAGGTCGCCGAAGCCTCAAAAGTCATCGAGAACACACAGCGCGACATCAACATTGCTCTCATGAACGAGTTGTCGGTGGTGTTTGCGCGCGTCGGCATCGACACCGCCGAGGTGCTGGCAGCCGCCAACACGAAATGGAACTTCCTCAACTTTCGCCCCGGCCTGGTGGGTGGCCACTGCATCGGCGTTGATCCCTATTACCTCACGCACAAAGCTGAGCAATTGGGCTACATTCCACAAGTCATCCTGGCCGGACGGCGCATCAACGACAACATGGGTCGCTATGTTGCGCGCAACGTCATAAAGCGCATGCTGCGTGCCGGCACGAATGTCGCAGAGGCACGCATCGGTGTCATGGGCATTACCTTCAAGGAAAATTGTCCCGACATTCGCAATTCCAAGGTTATCGACCTCGTTCGTGAACTCAAGGATCATGGCGTAACGGTCGTTGTGACCGATCCTATAGCAAGTGCTCACGAAGTTGAGAGCGACTATGGAATTACGCTCGCGGACCTCGAAAAGGAGGAGCCGTGTGACGCTCTGATCGTTGCAGTGGGGCACAACCAGTATCGCGCCCTCCAGGTCGGCGAGCTTAAGAAATTCACGCGCGGCTCCTCGCCATTGCTCGCCGATGTAAAAAGCCTGTATGACCGTCACGCTGCAGCGGCTGCTGGCTTCTCTGTTTTTCGATTGTGAGATTGCGCCATGAAAGGGACTCCCATCCGCGACCGTAAAATCCGCTTTGCCCTCGTCGGCTGCGGCCGGATATCCGCGAACCACTTGGGCGCCATGGAGCGCCACGCCGATCGCTGCGAGCTGGTGGATGTGTGCGACGTCTCCTCAGATGCGTTGGACGCGGCGGTAAAGAAGACGGGTGCCAAAGGGCATAACAGGATCGAGTCGCTGCTCGAATCCACGAGCGCCGATTGCGTCATTCTCACCACGCCGAGTGGTCTGCACCCGATGCAGGCTATCGCCACTGCCGCGAGCGGCCGCCACGTCATGACTGAAAAACCGATGGCAACACGGTGGAAGGACGGTCTGCGCATGGTGGAAGCGTGCGACGCTGCCGGCGTCTACCTGTTCGTGGTCAAACAGAATCGGCGTAACGCCACGCTGCAACTCCTGAAGCAGGCCGTCGAGAATCGACGCTTCGGCCGTATTTATAGTGTCAGCATCAACGCNNCGGCACGTGGGAGTTCGACGGCGGTGCTTTCATGAACCAAGCGAGCCACTACATCGATCTCCTCGATTGGCTGATCGGACCGGTTGAAAGCGTCATGGCTTATACAGGCACGCTTGCCCGCAACATCGAGGTCGAGGACACCGGCGTGGCTGCCTTGCGCTGGCGAAGTGGCGCGATGGGCACCCTCAACGTGTCCATGCTGACGTATCCGAAGAACTACGAAGGCAGCATCACCATCCTGGGTGAGAAAGGAACCGTCAGGGTTGGCGGCGTCGCCGTAAATGAGATCCAGCATTGGGAATTCAGCGAGAAGCGCCCTGAGGATGCAGGAATTGCCAACGCCAGTTATGAGACGACGTCGGTTTATGGTTTTGGTCACCCCCTCTACTACGACAACGTCATCAACACGCTTCGCGGAGAGGCAGAGCCAGAGACGGACGGGCGCGAAGGTTTGAAATCGCTAGAACTGTTGATCGCCATGTATCTGTCCGCGCGTGACGGCCGCCCGGTCGCGCTTCCGCTGGAGTATTGAAGAAGTGCCGCCCACCATTCACCCAACGGCCGTTGTCGATGAAGGCGCCACAATCGGTGAAGGCACGTCCGTCTGGCATTGGGTGCATGTATGCGCCGGGGCGAAGATTGGATCGGGCTGCTCACTTGGACAGAATGTGTTCGTCGCAAACCGNNACGTCAAGATCCAGAACAACGTCTCGGTCTATGACAACGTCACGCTCGAAGACGACGTCTTTTGTGGACCGAGCATGGTCTTCACCAACGTGTACAACCCAAGAGCGCAGGTCTCGCGAAAGCATGAGTACCGTGACACGCACGTCTGTCGCGGCGCCACCCTGGGAGCCAACTGCACCATCGTCTGCGGCACGACAATAGGCGAATATGCCTTCATCGGGGCCGGCGCCGTCGTCAACCGGGATGTCCCGCCGTACGCCCTCATGGTTGGCGTGCCGGCAAAACATATCGGCTGGATGAGCCAGCATGGTGAGCGCCTCGATCTGCCTCTCGGCGGCGACGGCGAGGCCGTTTGCCCCGCAACCGGAATGCGTTATCAGCTGAAAGGCGGCGTCTGCGCGCCAGCAGTGTGAGCCCGCGCCCAGCGGGACACGCGGATCGCGGGTCATTGCACCGCACGTGTTTGAGAGGATCGGGCCCGACATCCATGCAATTCATCGACCTAAAGACGCAGCAGGCCGCCATTAAAGAGGAGCTCGATCGCCGTATTGCTGTCGTGCTGGCACACGGCCAGTACATCATGGGCCCGGAGGTGGCCGAGCTTGAACAGACACTCGCGGCCGATGTCGGCGTCAAGCATTGCGTATCCGTCGCCAGCGGCACGGAAGCCCTCCTGATCTCGTTGATGGCACTTGGCGTCGGGCCGGGCGATGAGGTCATCACAACGCCCTACACCTTCGTCGCAACCGTCGAAGTCATTGCGCTGTTGGGTGCCAAGCCCGTATTCGCCGATATCGATCCGCGAACCGCCAACATTGATGTGGCGGCTATTGAAGCCAAGATCACTCCGCACACCAAGGCCATCATGCCCGTCAGCCTTTACGGCCAGGCCGCAGACATGGACGAGGTCAACGCCGTTGCCGCACGCCATGGCGGCATCCCGGTCATCGAGGACGCGGCCCAAAGTTTCGGCGCCATCTATCGTGGCCGCAAGAGCTGCGCGCTCTCGACCATCGGTTGCACCAGTTTCTTTCCCTCCAAGCCGCTCGGATGTTACGGCGACGGTGGCGCACTCTTCACCAACGACGATACCATCGCGACGGCCTGTCGCGAGATCCGCGTTCATGGTCAGAGCAAGCGTTACGTCCACACGCGAGTCGGCGTTGGCGGGCGCATGGACACCCTGCAGTGCGCCGTCGTACTCGCCAAGTGGCCGCGGTTCGCCTGGGAATGTGAGACGCGCGGAAAAATCGGCGCCCGCTACACACGCAGGATCCATGAGCAGGTTCGCGGGGCAAGGGCTGTGGAGGCTGCGGACGCCGGAGCCGAGATTGATGCCATTCGCACCCTCAACCTCGGCCCGGAACGGACAAGCGTCTATGCACAGTACACCATCCTCGTGCCTGACAGAGAGGCCATGCAGGCGCGCTTGAAAAGTGCCGGGATCCCAACCGCCGTGCATTATCCCGTTCCACTCAACCAGCAGCCGGCTTATGAGCATCTGTGTTGTGCGGACTGTACGCCCGTTTCAGCATGGATGGCGCGGCACGTCATGAGCCTGCCCATGGGCCCGGATTTGAGCGAATCCGATATGGATAAGGTGATCGCGGCCCTCAGTCAGAGTTAACGCAGATCCGGTCGACGTGCGCCCGCATATTGACCGGTTATGGGGTGACAAATTACTTGCGGGCATCAGGCCAAGGTATCACGCTCCGCAAACGCCCCGCATTCCAATCGAATAGGCATCAGACAAAGCGCCCGGATGAACATTTGGTATGTCAATCCTTACGCCGGCGGCCCAGGTTTAGGCCAGGCCTACCGGCCCTTTCACCTGGCGCGTGCATGGGAAAAACTTGGGCATCGCACCACCATTTTCGTCGCGTCATTCCACCACCTCTTGATGCGAGATGCCTTGCCGGCAGGGCCACTTGAAGCCGAAGGTGTCCGCTATGTCGCCGTGCCCACGCGCGCGTATAGCGGCAACGGTTTGACACGTCTTTTCAACATGCTCGATTTCGCGAGAAACCTTGGTCCTGCGTTTGCAAGGGAATCTGATGTAAGCCCGCCCGACGCCATCATAGTATCGTCACCGCATCCCTTCGCAATCTATGCCGCCCGCCGGCATGCAAAACAAAAGTCAGCGCGACTCGTCTTCGAGATACGCGACATCTGGCCCTTGAGCATCACCGAATTACTCGACGTTTCTCCTTGGCACCCGTTTGTTATGGCCGTTGGCCATGCGGAGCGCTATGCCTACCGGCATGCAGATCTCGTGGCGTCCCTCTTGCCCCAGTCCGATCAATATCTCGCCGAGCGCGGTTATTCTCATATTCCCTTCGTTTGGGTCCCCAACGGCGTTGCGCCCGCCGGAGCGAATTCGGCGGAAGCTATGACCCCTACGGCGCGCAGCGCCATTTCCAGATTACGAACGTGGCGCAGCAGAGGACGCGTAACACTGGTTCATGCCGGTTCCATGGGCCCGCCAAACGGACTTGTCACGTTGCTCGAAGCTGTTTGTCGTCCCGAAGCGCGCGCCTACGCGGAAAAGATCGCCATACTTCTCATCGGTTCCGGCTCCCTCGAAGCGGAACTGCGCAGCCAAGCCAGGCGCGCCTTATGCCCTGTCGATATCTTCGGACGCGTTCCCAAGGAAGACATTGCCCCGATCGTTCGTGAGGCAAGCTTTGGATACGCTGGTCTCAACCCTGTTCGAAGTCTTTATCGATTTGGCATTTCACTCAATAAGCTGGCCGACTATCTTGGCGAGGGCATACCGGTATTCTTGCCGATAGCACCTTGCGGCGACCCGGTCTCGAAAGCGAAAGCGGGACTTGTGATTGAGGTCGCAACGCCACAGGAGATGTCGCAAGCGTTAAGTCGCCTTGTAGAAATCCCTGAAGGGGAGCGGCACCAAATGGGCGAACGTGGACGTCAGTATATGCGCGAGAACTACGACTTTGATCTCGTCGGACGCCGCTATGCGGAGGCCATTCAAGCCGTGAGGCCAAGAACGGAATGCTGAAGCGCGCGTTCGATATCGTCGTTGCCACCACGGCGCTTGCGATCTTCTCCCCGGCAATTGCCGTCCTTGCCGTGCTCATTCGCAAGCGCCTGGGCGCGCCCGTTCTCTTTTCGCAGAAGCGTCCCGGCTTGGCGGGAAAGCCGTTTCGCATTTTGAAATTCCGGACAATGACCGATGATCGAGATCCGGATGGGACCCTTCTTCCGGACGCCGCGCGCCTCACCCCCTTCGGAAAGTGGCTCCGCGCGACCAGTCTCGACGAGGTGCCCGAGCTGTGGAACGTCGTAAAGGGTGACATGAGCCTGGTCGGCCCCAGGCCATTGCTGATGGAGTACTTGCCGCTCTACACACCCGAGCAGGCGCGCCGGCACGAGGTGCGCCCTGGCATTACAGGATGGGCTCAGGTGAATGGGCGCAACGCCATAACCTGGGAGGAGAAGTTTCGCCTCGACACCTGGTATGTCGACAATCAGTCGATCAGTCTGGATATTCGCATACTCGTCAAGACCCTCAGCAAGGTTCTGCGCCGCGAAGGCATCAGCGCCGATGGCGAAGCGACAATGCCCCGCTTCACCGGCAGCAAGGAAGGGAACGCGCAATGAGCAGCCTCTTACTTGCCGTCTATGGGGCGAGCGGTTGCGGCCGGGGAATTATGCCGCTCGCGCGGGCCGAAGCCGAGCGCCGCGGCGTTGCGCCCGATCGGCTCGTTTTCATCGATGACGCCAAGCCGGCCGACGAAATCAACGGCCACCGCGTTCTGAGCTACTCGGAGTTTCGCGAAACACCGGCCACCGAACGTCACGCCGCACTCGCCATCGCAAACGGCAGCATTCGCGAAAAAATCGCGGCACAGTTCAAAGAAGACGGAGTCCAGCCCTGGTCACTTAAGGCGGACAACGCCGTCGTTATGGACGACGTAACAATTGGCGCGGGTGCACTTATCTCTCCGTTCGTGACACTCACCTCCAACATCGCCATCGGTGACTTCTTTTCCACGCCAATCTCTACAGCTATGTCGAGCACGATTGCCGCATCGGAAATTTCGTCACCTTCGCGCCGGGCGTGAAGTGCAATGGGAATGTTGTCATCGAGGACCATGCCTACATCGGAGCCGGCGCAATCATCCGCCAAGGCAAACCAGGCGAACCGCTCGTTATTGGCCGCGGCGCGATCGTCGGAATGGGCGCCGTCGTCACCCGCAACGTTGCGCCGGGTGTGACCGTGGCCGGGAATCCAGCCTGTCCGCTCACGGGGAAAGGTTGAGCCATGCTTGGAACCGCTTTTCCGCCGTGGCCCTCCTATACCGACGAGGAATCCGAGGCCATCCAGCGCGTCCTCCTGTCGAACCGCGTCAACTACTGGACCGGAGAGGAAGGCCGGGCCTTCGAGCAGGACTTCGCCCGTTGGACAGGGACAAGCCATGCTGTCGCCCTTGCCAATGGAACACTGGCGCTTGAGCTGGTTCTCGGGAGCCTTGACCTCAAACCGGGCGATGAAGTTGTCGTCACCCC
>JABAHR010000439.1_pt8 | contig 16839 bp, 19 predicted proteins | sample 7062101 | NCBI WGS metagenome assembly JABAHR01 (sample SAMN14534553, study PRJNA622989) | marine sediment metagenome | biome: marine biome [ENVO:00000428]; feature: marine pelagic biome [ENVO:01000023]; material: deep marine sediment [ENVO:00002113] | place: India: Gulf of Kutch | collected... | reverse complement strand
GTGGCCCTGTTCGTCGATGATGCGCAGCAGTACCTCGTAGCGCTGCATGGTATCTCCCTTCAGGCTGACGATAGGCTGGTAGACCAGGTAGAAGCGTTCCTGCTCGATGGTGTCGCTTATAACCTGGTCCCACTCCTGCTCCTGCCCGGAGTTCTCGTCCACGACGGTGCTGTGGGTGTGTAACTGGTTGCCGCCCGAGGTGCGTGCCACCTCGCAGGCCATGTCCGCATAGGAGATCAGTTTCTGCGCATCTTTCCGGTGCTCGGTGATTGCACACAGCCCGATGCTGGCGGTCAGGGTAAATGCCTTCCCCTCGACCTCGCACAGGTGCTCGGAGATTGCCTGCAGCAGCCCTTCACATCTTGCGCGCACGGCGTCCTGGTCCCCGCCGTGCATGATGATGGTGAATACGAAATCGCCGAAACGTGACAGGCAGTCGCCCTCGGACATGTTCTTCTGAATCAGGTTGGCAATGTCGCACAGCACCATGTCACTGGTCGCCACGCCGGCCTCCTCGCGGATCGACCTGAAATTGTCCAGCGTGATATAGGCCAGTGCACGCTCATGATCGGATTCGTTCTCGCCTTCATGCCCGAGTTCCTGCATGAAGTGCTGGCGGTTCCAGAGGCCGGTCAGCATGTCCTTCTGGGACAGCATGCGGATCCTGGCCTCGAGTTCCGCATTGTCGCTGCTCACGCGGATGATGATCTGCGTGCACGATTCACCGTCCATGGTTGCCGGGGCGCACTCCATGGTGCAGTTGAACGTGCCGTTCTCGGGGCTGACGCAGTCAATGTTCAGCGTGTTGCCGCTGTCGCCATGTCCCTCGTAGCTCTTCAGGAAGCTCTTGAAGGTGTTGCGTCCCTCCGGGCTGATCATGTCGAGCATGGGGGTGCCCTCGATATCTTCCGCGCTCTCGATATCGAACAGTTCCATGTAGGGACGGTTGGCATAGACATGCATGCCCTCGTGGATATAGGCAATGGCATCGCTGGAATTCTCGATCAGCTCATGGCAGCGTGCCTCGCTGTCGCCCAGTTTTGTAACCAGACGCTCCATGCGTCGCATCATCCTGGCGTTTTCCGCCTGCCGGGCAAAGGCCACGCGCAGGTGTTCCGGGTATTCATGCGAGACCAGTGCGGCGATACCCGCTTTCTCGGCGCGCACCACGGCATCCTCGGGTGCGCTATCGGCAACCGCGATGATGGCTGCGCGGATGTCACGCCGGGCCAGGCTGGCGGCAACGGATTCCGGTGTCGGCAGATCCTCTTCGGTGGCACAGATCACGACATCCGGCGCCTGGCTGTCGAGCGACTCCTCCAGGCTCTCCGGCGAGTCTGCATAACTGGACTGGAAATTGTGTCCGGAATGTTTCAGCTCATTGGCAATGGCATCTGCATCACTCTTGCTTTCCTCGATAATGAGCAGATGAAGTATTTCTTGTCTTTCCACCGCTGACCTCGTTTTCACGATGTAAGTTAACGGCCTGGTTGTGTGAACCGCTGCAGGCGTTCATGATTCCGGCCCCGACCTGATGTTTTTCGGCATCCGCTCACATCTCTTGAGCACACCCTATATATACCCGGCCATTGCGCGCGCCGGCGTTGCCGGCCAGCCGGGTATTTCCTGCGCCGCAGATTCCTGATAGCATGCAAGTAACTGAAAAGCGGGATGTTTAGTTACGGCTTAGCAACAGGGCGGCGGACACCCGCGTGAATGGAGACCTCTATGCAGTCGATCACCGTCAGAACGGAAATACCCGAGGACGAGCGTGCCATTGACGTGGTCCATATCAGCGCCTTTGGCGGCGAGGCCGAGGCGCAGCTGGTCAGCGCCCTGCGTGCGAGCAGCAGCTACAATCGGGAGCTGTCACTGGTTGCCGAGCTGGGCGGGCGCATCGTCGGGCACCTGCTGCTGACGCGGGTTCCGCTGCGCAGGAGCGGCAGTGAGATCCACGTACTGGCGCTCGGACCGATGTCCGTGGTGCCTTCCCAGAGCCATCGCGGGATCGGCTCGGAACTGATCGAGGCCTGCAAGCGGCTGGCGCGCGAGAAGGGGTACGGCAGTATCGTGGTGATGGGCCATCCCGAATACTACAAGCGCTTCGGTTTCGTGCCGGCGAAAGACCGCCAGGTGACCTGCAACCTGCCTGCCCCGGAAGAGGCGCTGACGGTATTTGAAATCGAGTCCGGCAACCTGGCCGGCGGCGGCCACGTCGAGTACCCGGAGCCGTTTATCGCGCTCTACTGACCGAGCGGCAGCTTGCTCCGCTCGCCGGGCACCTCCCTCACCAGCCCGGGTACCAGGTAGCCGGGCAGGGATTCCCGAACGCGGGTGTGCAGCGCGCGCGCCTCTGCGTCACTGACCAGGAAGTGGGCAGCGCCCTGCACGGGATCCAGCATGTGCAGGTAGTAGGGCAGGATGCCGGCCCTGAACAGGGTTTCGCTCAGTTCGATCAGCGCTTCAGCCGAGTCATTGACACCGCGCAGCAACACCGACTGGTTGAGCAGCATAACCCCGCGCTCCGCCAGCTGCCGCACCGCCGCCGCCACGTCGGCGTCGATTTCATTGGCATGATTGCAGTGCAGGACCATCACCACCTTCATGCGCTGGGCACCGATCCACTCCAGCAATGAATCATCCACGCGCTCCGGCAATACCACGGGCAGCCGGGTGTGGATGCGCAGGGTATGCAGTTGCGGCAGCGCGGACAGGCGTTCACACAGTGACGCCAGGCGGTGGTCAGCCAGGCTGAGCGGGTCGCCGCCACTGAGAATGATCTCGCCGATCTCCGGGTGCCGTTCCAGATAGCGGAGCGAGTTTTCCAGCTGCCCGGCTGCCGGGTTTGCCTCGGCGTACGGGAAATGGCGCCGGAAGCAGTAGCGGCAATGCACGGCACAGGCGCCGGTCACGGTGAGCAGGGCGCGGCCCCGGTACTTGTGCAGCAGCCCCGGGACTTGCATGGCGCCGGTTTCCGCCAGCGGGTCGGGGCAGAAGCCCTCGACCTGCCGGGTCTCCTCGCTCACCGGCAGCACCTGGCGCAGCAGCGGGTCGTTGATATCGCCGCGTCGCATGCGGCGAACGAAGCCGCGCGGCACGCGTAACGGGAAATCGCTGACCAGTGGCTGGATCCTGAACCGCCCAGGCTCGATATCCAGCAGTTGCAGCAGCTCGTCGGTTGACTTCACTGCGCCTGCCAGCAGCGCCTGCCACTCGGGCCTGTGTTCCGGATCGGGTATTCGCGGTATCATAACGGGCCTTTTATATTTTCTCGGGAATGAAACAGCACATATGGCATCCTACAGCACCAACGAATTCAAGGGCGGTCTGAAGATCATGATCGATGGCGACCCGTGCGCCATTATTGAAAACGAATTTGTCAAACCCGGCAAGGGCCAGGCGTTCAACCGGGTCAGGATCCGCAATCTCAAGACCGGTCGCGTCATCGAGCGCACCTTCAAGTCCGGTGAGTCGGTCGAGGCTGCCGATGTCATGGACGTCGACCTGCAATATCTCTACACCGATGGCGAGTTCTGGCACTTCATGGACCCGCAGAGCTACGAGCAGCAGGCGGCCGATGCCGCCGCGGTCGGTGATGCAAAGCTGTGGCTCAAGGAGCAGGACATGTGCGAGGTGACCCTGTGGAACGGCTCGCCGCTGGCCGTGACGCCGCCCAACTTCGTGCTGCTCAAGGTAACCGAGACCGATCCGGGTGTGCGCGGTGACACGTCCGGCGGGGGCGGCAAGCCGGCCACGCTGGAAACCGGCGCCGTGGTGCGGGTGCCGCTGTTCATCGACATCGGCGAGACACTGAAGATCGATACACGTACCGGCGAGTACGTCGGGCGTGCCAAGGAATAGCACAGCCGGCTGACCCGTGGCGCTGCAAGGGGACTGGAGGCCGGCTGCGTCACAGAGTGTATTGAGGCTGCGTGCCCGGCTGCTGGCGCGCATACGCAGCTATTTTGAACGCGAGCAGGTACTGGAGGTCGATACCCCGGCGCTGTCCGCTGCGGCTGCCACCGATCCGCAGCTGCAGAGTTTTGTCACCCGCTACCACGGTCCGGGTGAGCGCAACGGGGAGGCGCTCTACCTGCATACCTCGCCCGAGTTCCCCATGAAGCGGCTGCTGGCTTCCGGCAGCGGATCGATCTACCAGGTCTGCAAGGTGTTCCGCGACGGTGAGGCCGGCGCACACCACAATCCCGAATTCACCTTGCTGGAGTGGTACCGCGCGGGTTTCGATCATTTTGACCTCATGGATGACGTGGAGCACCTGCTGCGCAGCGTGCTGGAGGGCATCCTGCCGCTTGCATCGGTTCACCACTGGACCTACCGCGAGCTGTTCCGCGAGTTTGCCGGGCTGGACCCGTTCACCATCACGGTTCCGGAACTGGCGCACCTGCTGGAGCGCGAATACGGCCTGGCGCCGGTCGGTATGCAGGACGCCACGCTCGATGTATGGCTGGACCTGGCCATGACACATGTCATCGAACCCCGCCTGGGAGGCGGGCTGGTATTCGTGCGCGATTACCCGGCCAGCCAGGCGGCGCTGGCGCGAGTCCGGCCCGGTAATCCGCCGGTCGCCTCCCGCTTCGAGGCATGGCTGAACGGCGTCGAGCTGGCCAACGGGTTCCACGAACTGGCCGATGCAGCCGAACAGCGCCGGCGTTTCGAGGCGGACAACGCGTGGCGCGAGCGCAACCGGCTGCCGGCGCTGCCGGTCGATGAACGCCTGCTGGCCGGCCTGGACGCCGGACTGCCGGACTGTGCCGGCGTGGCGCTGGGCCTCGAGCGTCTGCTGATGATCGCCTGCGGCGCCGGCAGTCTCGCCGGGGTGCTGGCATTCCCGTTCGGGGATGCCTGAAAACGGCCAGCGGGCCTTGTAACCGTAACGCATATCTTCGAGACTTGGGCCATGCCGGAACAGCAAGCCACTCCTGCCGCGCTACAGATTGCTGACGATACCCTGACCTGCAGCGGTCACTGGACCGTCGGCAATCTCGCCGCCATGCGTGCCGGGATGGAGCAGATCGCGCTGCCACCGGGCAGGGAACTGGTTGCAGACGGCGCTGCCGTCGAGGCCATGGACAGTGCCGGGGCCTGGCTGCTGCTGCAGCTCAGGCAGCATATCGAGGCTGCCGGCGGGCAGCTTGCCCTGCAGTCCTTCGAACCGGCGTTCCGGCAGTTGCTGGACTACGTGACCGCGGAAGTGGAGGAGGCGGTACCGGTACCGAGGCACGACAAACCGCAGTCCATGCTGGACCGCGTGGCGTCGATCGGAGACGACCTGGTCAATTTCCTTGCCTTCATCGGCGAGGCCGTGCGCTCGCTGCTGGGCGCGATCCGGCACCCCGGTCGTGCGCGCTGGCAGGAGGTCCTGGATGACATGTACCAGACCGGCATCAAGGCAATGCCGATCATCGGCCTGCTGTCCTTCCTCATGGGGGTGGTGATCGCCTACCAGGGTGCGGTACAGCTGAAACTGTACGGCGCCAATATCTATATAGCCGACCTGGTCGGTTATTCCATGCTGCGCGAACTGTCGCCGCTGCTGACGGCCATCCTGGTGTGCGGTCGCACCGGTTCTGCCTATACCGCGCAGATCGGTACCATGAAAGTGCGCGAGGAGGTGGCCGCCCTGCAGACGATCGGTATTCCCCCGGTAGACCTGCTGGTGCTGCCCAAGATGCTGTCACTGATCATTGTCATGCCGCTGGTGACCATCTTCTCGGACATACTGGCGGTGTTCGGCGGCATGGTGATGGCGAATGCGCAGCTCGGCATCGGCTTCAACGCCTTCATCGAGCGCCTGGAAGAGGCCATCGACTACACGACCTTTATAATCGGTGTCGGCAAGGCGCCGGTGTTTGCCGCGATCATCGCCATCGTCGGCTGTTACCAGGGATTCAAGGTGCAGGGCAGTGCGGAGAGCGTCGGCCTGCATACCACTATCAGCGTGGTGCAGTCGATTTTCCTGGTCATCGTCGTGGATGCCATGTTCTCCATCCTGTTCAGCGTGATGGGGATCTGAGAACATGACCGCCCCAGCCGCAGGCAGGTCAGTTACCGGGTCCGGTGAACGCGAGGTGGTCATCAGCCTGCGCAATGTGCGCACGGTGTTCGGCAGCCGGGTGATTCACGACGGCATCGATCTGGATGTCTACCGTGGCGAGGTGCTGGCGCTGGTCGGCGGCAGCGGCAGCGGCAAGAGCACCCTGCTGCGGGAGATGATCATGCTGGGTGTGCCCGAGAGCGGGTCGGTCAGGCTGTTCGGCACCGAGCTGGTCGGGATCAGCGATGCCGAAGCGGACCGGCTGCGCCGCCGCCTCGGTGTGCTGTTCCAGGGCGGCGCGCTGTTCAGCGGTTTGACGGTGCTGGAGAATGTCGGCTTCCCGCTGCGCGAGCACACCAGTCTGGATGACGACATGATCGATGCGCTGGCCCGGCTCAAGATTGCACAGGCCGGGTTGCAGCCGGCAGCCGCAGAGCTTTACCCGAGCGAGCTGAGTGGCGGTATGATCAAGCGCGCCGCCCTGGCCCGCGCCATGGCGCTGGACCCGGAGGTCCTGTTCCTCGACGAGCCGACCTCGGGCCTGGACCCGACCAGCGCCGGCCAGTTCGATGAGCTGGTGCTGAAGCTGAAGGACATGCTGGGGCTGACGGTGCTGATGGTGACGCACGACCTGGATTCGCTCTGGGATGTTGCCGACCGGGTGGCCGTGCTCGGGGATGGTAAACTGCAGGGCGTCGGGTCGATGCGGGAGCTGTCGGAATCGACCCGTCCGCATATTCGTGAGTATTTCGAGGGTCCGCGTGCGCGCAATGTGATGGAGCGAAAATGGGAAAACGCCTGAACAACGCACTGGTCGGCGTGTTCGTTATCGTGTTCGGAGCGGCATGGGTGGCGGTGACGCTGTGGCTCGCGCTGGGCGACCTCGCCATCCAGTACACGACCTACCGCGTCTACATGAACGAATCGGTATCGGGCCTGTATCTCGACGCGCCGGTCAAGTATCGCGGCGTCGACGTCGGCAAGGTGACCGCGATCGAGCTGAACCCGGCCGTGCCGGGCCAGGTGCAGCTTACCCTGGACGTGATTGCCACGACGCCGATCCATGAGGATACCGTTGCCCAGCTGGCAGCGCAGGGGCTTACCGGTATCGCCTTCGTCGACCTGAAAGGCGGCAGCCTGGACTCGCCCATGCTGACGGCCAAGGGCGGCGAGGAATATCCCGTGATCCGCTCCTCGCCTTCGTTTTTTGCGCGCCTGGACATGACCAGTACCGAGCTGATCACCAACCTCAACGTGATGGTCAACAGCCTGGCGAAGCTGATGGATGCGGACGGGCGCAAGTCACTCAAGGAGATCATCGAGAGTGTCCATGCCGTCACCACGACGCTGGCCGGGCGCAAGCAGGAAATCGACCAGGGCCTGCTTGATGCCGCCGCGATGCTGGAAAACAGCGCGGCCGCATCAGAGCGGCTGGAACCGCTGCTGGTACAGCTGGATGAAACCGCGCAGTCCTTCGAGTCCATGGCCGACCGGGTGGGCGAGGCCAGCGTGAGCCTGAACCGCTATGTCGAGAGCAGCGGCACCGGTGTACAGCAGTTCAGCCAGCAGACCCTGCCCGAGGTCGGCGTGCTGATCAGCGAACTGCGCACGCTGGCCGACAGCCTCAGGGCGGTCAGCGAGAGACTGGAGGACGATCCGCGGGCACTGCTGTACGGCAGTGCGCTGGAGGCACCGGGGCCGGGGGAATAGTCGATGAACGTGATGATCAGGAGCCTGATGATGATGGCCGTGGCAGGCATGCTGTCGGCCTGTTCGGTGTTGCCGGAACCGAAGCCGGCGGTGCTCGACAAGTACCTGCTGGAATATACAGCCGGGGCGGAAGCCGCAGCGGACGGTGACAAGGCGGTCATGGTGGTTACCCGCCCGCGCGCGCACGGGGCTTATGACACGACGCGTATTGCCTACATGCAGCAGCAGTTCGGCCTGCGCTACTACGTACGCAGTCGCTGGGCGGATACACCGGCGCGCATGCTGGCGCCGATTATGGCGGAGGCCATGAACGAGACCGGCCGCTTCCAGGCGTTGCATGCAAGCCCCGGCAGGGTGGCTGCCGGGCTGCGCCTTGATACCGAGCTGCTGCGGTTTCACCAGGATTTCACCCTGCAGCCCAGCCAGATGCACATTACCCTGCGCGCCAAGCTGATCGATCCGGCGAGCCAGCGCGTGCTCGCGACACGGCTGTTCGATGTTCGCGAGGCGGCGCCGAGCGAGGACACCTACGGCGGTGTGCAGGCTGCCAACCGCGCAACCGCCCGGCTGATGGAACAACTGGCGCAGTTCTGCGTCGCAGCAACGCGCTGACAGCCCCGCTCCATGCTGTCACGGATTCGCGTGGTGCTGAGCCATACCAGCCATCCCGGCAACATCGGCGCTGTGGCGCGCGCCATGAAAACCATGGGGCTCGACAGGCTGTACCTGGTCAACCCGAAACTGTTCCCGCACGCCGATGCCACCGCGCGCGCCTCCGGTGCGGATGATGTACTGGCCGCTGCCGTGGTATGCCCGGACATGGATACGGCCCTGCAGGACTGCCGCCTGGTGGTCGGGGCCAGTGCGCGTACCCGCAGTATTCCGTGCCCGGTGATCCAGCCCCGGGAATGCGCCGGCAGGGTGACAGCGGAAAGCGCGCACGGCGATGTCGCGCTGCTGTTCGGCTGTGAGCAGTCGGGGCTCAGCAACGCGGAGATCGATCGCTGCCACTACCTGGTCAAGATCCCCACCAACCCGGACTACGGATCGCTGAACCTGGCTGCCGCAGTGCAGATACTGTGCTACGAAACCCGGGTCGCACACGAAACGGAGAGCGACGCGCCTGCGTCGGGGCACATGCCGGTCAGTGCCGACGAGATGGAACGCCTCTATGAGCACCTCGAGCAGGCGCTGGTGGAGCTGGAGTTCCTGGATCCGCAGAACCCGCGCCAGCTGATGCGGCGCCTGCGGCGGCTGTATAACCGCGCGCGCCCGGACGAGAACGAGGTCAACATCCTGCGCGGTATCCTGGCGGCAGCACAGCGCGCTGTGAAACCCGGACAGTGAAGTGGTATTTCTATCATGGCGCGATGCACTGGCATACACTGTTGCTAGACAGGCGGGACGATGTGTGACTGCTGCCGTTTGCCGGCAGCGCATGGTGAACCCGGGCATGCACAGATGCCCCGGAATATACAAAGAGAATCCCTTCTCCCTGCGGGAGAAGGCCGCGCCCGTCCTCGCGGAGGCGGGGAATGAGGGGATATAATAGCCGGCAACTTCCCTGTACCATCCCCTCTCCCCAACCCTCTCCCGGAGGGAGAGGGGGTTGATGGAAAGCTTATGATGTTTGAAAGAATCCGCGAAGATATCCGCTGCGTGTTCGACCGCGACCCGGCAGCGCGCAACACCTTCGATGTGCTGACAACCTATCCGGGTATCCACGCGGTGCTGATGCACCGCTTCAGCCACTGGCTGTGGTTGCACGGTTTCAAGTGGCTGGCACGGGTGTTTTCCAATATTGCACGCTGGTATACCGGTATCGAGATCCATCCCGGCGCAACCATCGGCCGGCGTTTCTTCATCGACCACGGCATGGGCGTGGTGATCGGCGAGACCACGGAGATCGGCGACGACTGCACGCTCTACCACGGCGTCACGCTGGGCGGTACCAGCTGGGACAAGGGCAAGCGCCATCCGACGTTGCGCAATAATGTCGTGATCGGCGCCGGCGCCAAGGTGCTGGGCCCGGTTGTCATCGAGGATGGCGTGCGCATCGGATCCAACGCCGTGGTGCTGAAGGGTGTACAGCGCGATATGACGGTTGTCGGGGTGCCCGGGCGCCTGGTCAGGCCGCGTGCCGAGGCTGACGAGAAACGCCAGGAGATTGCCAAAAAGATGGGTTTCGACGCCTACGGCACCACCAGCGACATGCCCGACCCGGTGGCGACCGCGGTGAACGGCATACTCGATCACATCCATGCCATGGACAAGCGGCTGGAGGATATGTGCAAGGGGCTCAAGGACCTCGGCGCCGAGATCGGCGACCTGAACCTGCCGGACCTCGGTTCGTGTACGCTCAACCAGGTCGATGTCGATGACACGGAAATAGAATCGGTGGCCGGCCCGGAAGACGACCCGGATCGTTCGCAGTCCGGTGCCTGAAGCAAGCACCGGCCGCGAGATGCTGCTTGCTATCCTTGTGCCTGACGGAGACGGCTTATGAAACTGACCAGCAAGGGTCGCTATGCGGTCACCGCCATACTCGACCTGGCCTTCCATGCCCGACAGGGGCCGGTCAGCCTGTCGCATATATCAAGGCGACAGAACATTTCGCTTTCCTACCTGGAGCAGCTCTTCGCCCGCCTGCGCAAGCACCAGCTGGTCACGAGTACGCGTGGCCCCGGGGGCGGCTACTCGCTGAGCCGGCCGGCCGACCGGATAGCCGTGGCCGAGGTGATCGCAGCCGTGGACGAACATATCGACAGTACGCGTTGCAGCGGCGCAGCCAACTGCCATGAAGGCAGCCAGTGTCTTACCCACGACCTGTGGGATGACCTGAGCCGGCAGATCATGGCTTTCCTTGACGAGATCAGCCTGCAGGACCTGCTGGACGAGGAAGACATCCGCGCGGTAGCCATGCGCCAGGATGAAACGATGGCATCCGGCAACGGGCAGCAGAGCGGACAGCCGGAAGACCCCGTGCAACCCGATCCCGGTTGACACGGATCCCCGCCGCGCGCACTGACCGGGTCCTGTCAGGGTGATTTTTACCGAAATGCGATGCGGCTCACACCGTCAGTTGTCGCGCATCACGGATTCCCGCGCTGGCTGCAGCTAGCATGAATGTCACTGGAGTTTTTGTAGTGGAGGGATTCATGCACAGACTGATAGGACTCTTGATGGTTGTGTACCTGCTTGGAGATCCCGGCATGACCATGCCGGGGGGGCTGACTGATGCGAAGGAGTATCTGCTCACCGCGGTACTGATGCTGGTCTCGGCTCCGTGGATCCGTGCGCAGTTCGACTGACCGAACTCACATTCCGGCGCCCCGACACCGCTGTTTGTGAGTAACCCGCCGCCGGCCCGGGAATGGTCCCGGGCCGGTTTTTTTATCCGGTCAGTACGCGCGCGATGCAGGGCATGCTTGTGCAGCAGCTGCCGCTCCCCGTATCCCGTTTGCGTCAGTGCCCTGACCGGTCCACTTCGATGACCGTGCCTTTCCCGCCCTGAGGCGTGAGTTCTATTTCCATGCCCTCGGCAGCACAGTGGCTGGTGACCGGTGCGCCTGCTTGTGAAAAAAACCGCTCATTCTGTTGCTGGATGAGGTCGATCTCGTTATCCGACCGGTCCGGATCATGATGGAAGATCACCAGGCAGCCAACCTCGGCATCGACCGCAAGCTGCCGTGCCTGTGATACCAGCGAGTGTCCCCAGCCATGCTTGTGGGGCATGTCGTCCTCCACGTACTGGGCGTCATGTATGAGCACATCGGCGCCATGGCAGAATTCCACCCACTGGTCGTACGTCGTGGCGACCTCGCCCGGCGGTTCCAGTTCATTGTCAGTGATATAGATGCAGGATGTATTGTCTTCCTCGATGCGGTAGCCATAGCCGCCACCCGGATGATTGATGGGCCTGCGCGTGACATGGATGTTGTGCCTGGCCAGTTCGGTCTCGACATTGTCCATGACGCATTCCGACCGGGACGGCAGCTCGGTTGCCTTCAGGGGAAATGATGCACCGTCAATCTGGTCGATCAGCGAGCAGATTTGCCCGTGATCGCCCGCTGCACTCGTGTATACCCGGATTTGCCTGTCCGGCTGGTAGATGGGCATGAAGAACGGGTAGCCCTGGATGTGATCCCAGTGGCCATGGGATAACAGCACGTTGATCATGCCGTCCTTTTCCATCAGGCGCTTGCCCAGCTTCCTGATGCCGGTACCTGCATCGAGGATCAGGTCCTGGCCGCTGGCCGTCTCGACGTGAACGCAGGGTGTATTGCCACCGTAGCGGCAGGTGTCGGGTCCCGGCGAGGGGATGGAGCCCCGAACACCGTAGAATGTTATTTTCATTTTCAACCATCCCCTCAATGCCTCAGGTCACGGGTCATTATGAGGAGTGCGGATGCCCAGTACAACAGCGCCGGCGCGGTTTCACGGACTGGCTGTTGCGGATCCGGGCTGGACCGGTGTGCTGCCTGCTATTGCCTGGTCCATACCAGCAGGCGGTTGTTCACGGGCATTTCGTGGTCGTTCACCAGCCGCATGCCGTGGCGTGCCGCCAGGTCGTCGAGATCCTCGAAGTTGCGGATGCCGCTGGCCGGGTCACGTTGCTTCAGCCACGCATCGAAGTGTGCATTGCTGTCACTGGTAAACCGGTTGTGGTAGTTGAACGGGCCGTACAGGCAGAACACGGCAGCGGGTTCCAGCACGCGTCCGATACCCTCGAACATCAGGCGCACCGCCGGCCAGCTCATGATGTGGGTGGTGTTGGCGCTGAATATGCCGTCGTAGTGCTGTTGCGGCCATGGCCCGTCCAGCACATCCAGTGGCAGTGGTGGCAGTACATTGGGCGGGCCCTGGTCGGCAATCCAGGCGCGTATGCTGGCATGGTTTTCTGCCAGGTCACTGGTTTGCCAGTCGAGGTGGGGGAGGTGGCGCGCGAAGTACACGGCATGCTGGCCGGTGCCGCTGCCGATCTCCAGCACGCGCTGCACGCCGGCAAACTCGTTGCGCAGGATAGCCAGGATCGGATCCCGGTTCTGGTCACAGGCCTCTGAATACTGTTTCATGCCGCTCCTGTACCGGGGTTCCTGCAGGCAGCACAACGGCCGCCCTGTAAAGTGGCGGCCGTTGTGCCGGTATTGTCAGCCGTCAGTTGATGCTGATCTTGCGCGGCTGCGGCTTTTCCTGCTTCGGGATCTCGATGTGCAGAACACCGTTCTTCACCGTGGCGCTGATGTTCTCGGCATTGACCGTCTCGGGCAGGGTGAACTGGCGCATGAAGGTGCCGTGTACCCGCTCGCGACGTCGCATACCCTCGTGCTTCTCCTCGCTGTCCGCGTGGCGTTCGCCCTGGATGGTGAGTACACCGTCCTCCAGGGTGATCTCGACATCCTTGCGCTCCACGCCGGGGATGTCAGCAGACAGGATGAAGCGATCCTGTTCCTCGCGGATGTCCACGGCCGGCCTCCAGCCACGCTCCTGGCCGGCTGCACGCTGGCGTGGTGCAACGTTGAACAAGCGGTTGATTTCATTGTTGAACTGGTCGAACAGGCCGACCGGTTCGTATCTCACTAAAGCCATGATTAGCCTCCTTAAAATCGGTTAGTCGTAAATGACTTAACCCCTAGATAGGGGCGGGCAGGAGGATTTCAAGGGGTAACAGTACGGCGCGCGCAGAGGCCGGCGCGCGGGGATCAGAATCCCAGTGCGCGCGCGCCCTGGTAGAAGACGAAACTGGCGGCCCACGCCAGTGACAGCGACCAGGCCAGGCTGATGCCGGTGAACTTCCAGCTGCGCGATTCAGTGAACTGGGTCGCCAGCGTGGACAGGCAGGGCGTGTAGAGCAGGATGAACAGCATGAAGCTGATGGCCTGTATGGTGTCCATCTGGGTGGCAAGGTAGCCGTCCAGGGCCGCGCCTTCCAGTCCGGTCATGGCGACCATGGCACCGATCACGATCTCCTTGGCGACGAACCCGAACAGCAATACCACTGCCATGGCGGCACTGATGCCGATCGGTTCGAGCACCGGGTTCATCCACTCGCCCAGCATGCTGGCCCAGGTGCCGGCCCCGCCCGCCGTGCTGCCTTCCGGGTAGTGCGTCAGGATCCACACCAGCACCACGCCGGTGATGATGAAGGTGCTGGCGCGACGCAGAAAGTGCGAGATCTCGTGCCAGCCGCGCAGCAGCACCTGCTTCAGTACCGGCGAGCGGTAGGGGGGCAGTTCCAGCACGAACGGCTCGTCGCTCTTGAGCCGCCGGCCGAACAGCGAGGCGGTCAGGAAGGCCGAGGCGAAACTCGCCAGGTACATGAAGAACAGCACCAGCGGCGCCTGTTTCGGCGAGAACAGGGCGGTGGTGATGAACACGAACACCTGCAGGCGCGCGGAACACAGCGAAAAAGGGATCACCAGCATGCTCAGCCAGCGCAGCGACCGGCTGCGCATGACGCGTGTGCCCATCAGGGCCGGGACGTTGCAGCCAAAGCCCATCAGGATCATCACGAATCCGCGCCCGTCCAGTCCCATGCGCGCCATCAGCGAGTCGGTCAGAAACGCCGCGCGTGCCAGGTAGCCGCTGTCCTCGACAACCGCCATCAGGAAGAAGAACAGGATGATGACCGGTACGAAGGAGGCGACCGTGCCAACCCCGTCATACAGGCCGTCGATCAGGAAACCGTACAGTACCGACGGCATGGCGCTTGCCAGCGGCTCCAGGGCAAAGCCCTTGAACGTGTCGAGCAGGAACGCAACGGCATCCTGCAGCGGTCCGCCCAGCGTATACACGGCCTGGAATACCAGGAACATCACGGCGAAAAACAGCGGCAGGCCAAGCACCGGGTGCAGCAGCACGCGGTCGATACGTTCGGTCATCCTGCGCACCAGTACACTGGGGGCGGACACACAGCGACCGATGAGCACATCCGAGCGGTGCACGATTTCATCATCGGCATGCAGGCACTCGCGCATCTCTTTCAGCGGCACCGGGCTGGACTGGCTGATACCGCCGGCAAGCGACTCGCGTACCTCGTTGAAACCGGTACCGTGCCGTGCGCTGAGCAGGTGCACGGGACAGCCGAGATCGGCGGACAGCCCGGCGGCATCGATGCGGATGCCGAGCTGGTCGGCCTCGTCGATCATGTTGATCATGATATGCGGCTGGATACCCAGCTTGCAGAACTGCAGGGCCAGCGGAAGCTGGTGATCGAGCTGGGTGGCGTTCAGTATCACGCCGACCAGGTCGACGGGGTTGTTCTCCAGGAAATCGCGGACGATCTGTTCGTCTTCGGAAAAACCGTGCAGGTCATAGATGCCGGGCAGGTCGATGACCTCGACCGCCTGGTCGCCCAGCACGATGTTTGCACTGAGCAGGTTGACCGTAACGCCCGGCCAGTTGCCAACGCGTGAGGAAGAGCCGGTGAGCCGGTTGAAGAATGTCGATTTGCCCGTGTTGGGCATACCGACAATGGCGAGGCGTTTCACTGCCCGCTGCAGATGGTGACGCGTGCCGCGTCACTGCGACGCATGATCAGGTGAACACTGCCCACGCGGATCTGCATGGGGCCCAGGCGCGGGCTGCGAATGACCTCGGCTTCGCGCCCGGTGCGCAGTCCCATCGACTGCAGGCGCTGGCGGGTACCGTCGGGTGCATGGATGCCCGTGATAAATGCGCGTTCACCGATCCCGAGGGAGGATAGATTTGCTATATCTTTCAATTGCTTGCCTATATATTAAGCGATAAGTTCGAAATATAAGTGAGAATAATTCTCATTATTACTCCGATTTGGATCGCGGTCAAGGGAGAGTGTGCGCTGCGTGCGCACCCGGGTTGTTGACCTGGATCAGTTGCGGGGGCGAAAAATACCCGGGGTTTGCCTGCGGCCGCGGCCCTATAATGTCAGGCAGCTCATGAATGCAGAAAACCGTTCAGCAATCCGGGTGGAATGTTATGCCGGCTACCGGGGCGAGGAGACGCCCGTGCGCTTTTTTCTGGGCGAGCGCTGCATCGAGGTCAGCGAGGTCATCGACCGCTGGCTCGACCCCGAACACCGTTATTTCAAGCTGCGCGGGGATGACGCGGGGATCTATATCCTGCGCCATACGACCGGCGAGAACCGCTGGGAGATGACCCTGTTTGACAGTGATACCCTGGCCGACACCCGGCTTTCCTCGAGCTGAGCGGGCAAACAGCCCGGTTCAGGCTGCACCCTGAGGAGCCCCGTTGCCGTGAATCAATCGAAACAGCCGCCGGCACATTCCGTAAAGAAGGAACCCAAGTTCTGCCGCATACGTGGGTTATGCTTCCGATACGCGATTGTAGCGATTTAACTGGAGTGGCTAGGCATTATGATTAGGAATCAGGATAACGGACTGTCACCCGCGCAAATAGCACAACAGCATTGCCCTGATAGTGCTAATGACTGTAGCTGGTACCATGGCAGCTGGCATACACTCAAATCTCTTGGAATCGTTTCTACTTCCGCCGTTCATCTCGATGCAATATGTCGGTTGTTAAAACGGGCTTTAGCAGATAAGCCTGCGGCAAAAATTTTACTGACAGGTTCAACCGATGAGTCTTTGCTTAGTGCTATTCGTAAAATCTCAGAGGAAATTAACTGTGATGTGCGAACTCACGCAGTAGATATTTGCGAGACACCGTTAATCTTTATGCAGCAGTATGCTGAACAACATCAGATGCAACTCGATACGAGTTGTAGTGATATCTTACAGTTCGAAACCGAAGAACGTTATGATGTTATTCTCACGCATGCGTTTATGGGATATTTTTCTGCGGATTCACGGCCGTATTTAGTTAATAAATGGGCTCAGTTGCTAACAGATGACGGTTACGTGGTGACTATTCAAAGAATTCGTTCATCGTCTGCGCCAGATATTGTACGCTTTGATGCTGAACAGGCTGAGGCGTTTGTTGAAACGGCTGTTAATAAAGCACGGGCCAATCAGTATAAGGAAAATGATGTTGAAAAAGTGGTGCAGTTCGCCAGGAGCTTTACGAAGAACTTTTCAAATTTTAGTATCCGTTCCCACGAGGAAATTGAAAAATTA
>JABAHR010000556.1_pt3 | contig 16853 bp, 19 predicted proteins | sample 7062101 | NCBI WGS metagenome assembly JABAHR01 (sample SAMN14534553, study PRJNA622989) | marine sediment metagenome | biome: marine biome [ENVO:00000428]; feature: marine pelagic biome [ENVO:01000023]; material: deep marine sediment [ENVO:00002113] | place: India: Gulf of Kutch | collected... | reverse complement strand
GATGGAGCGCACGGTGCTCATCGCCAACACGTCCAATATGCCCGTCGCGGCGCGCGAGGCGTCGATCTACACGGGCATCACGATCGCAGAGTATTTCCGCGACCAGGGGCTGCACGTCGCACTGTTCGCCGATTCCATTTCGCGCTGGGCGGAGGCGCTGCGCGAGATCTCTGGACGGCTCGAGGAGCTGCCGGCGGAGGAAGGCTACCCGGCCTATCTGCCGACACGGCTCGCCGAGTTCTTCGAACGCGCCGGCCGCGTGACTACGCTGGCCGGCGCCGAGTCATCGCTCACTGTCGTTGGCACCGTGTCGCCGCCCGGCGGCGATTTCTCCGAGCCGGTGACCGCGCATGCGCGGCGCTTTGTGAAGGGATTCTGGAGCCTTGACCGCACCCGTGCCCAGGCCCGTTTCTATCCGGCCATCCATCCGCTGGACAGTTACTCGGAGTACGTCGAGGCCACGGTGCGATGGTGGGAGGAGCACGGCGGTCTGCGCTGGTCGGCGCGGCGCTCGCGCATGCTCGCGCTGCTCGAGGAGCAGGCCCAGCTCGAGAAGATGGTCAAGATCGTCGGACGGGACGCACTGCCCGCGCCTCAGCGATTGACGCTCGTGTGCGCGGAGGTGCTGGTGGAGGCGTTTCTGCGTCAGTCGGCCTTCTCAGAGAACGATCGTTTCTGCCAGCCCGCAAAGCAGGTCGCGATGCTGAACCTCATCGATCGCTTCATCGATCTGGCCACGCGCGCGGTCGAGCAGGGCGCCGACCCCGACACGTTTCCGGCACTTCCCGTCGGTGGCCGGATTCAGCGCATGGGTGACGACGTGGCCAACGACCGCCTCGGCGAAATCGAGACTATGGCGGAGGAGCTCGAGCGCGAGCTTGGCGCGCTCGCCGCAACCACCGGCGCGGCGGCAGGCTGACGCGATGGTGCAGCCGGAGCGCCATTTGCTCCACACGGGGCTGACGAGCATCCGCGGCCCATTGGTGTTCGTGAACAATACCGCCGGTGTGGGGCTTTACGATCGTGTCGAGGTGTTGAGTGGCGGACAACGTCCGCGGCTCGGGCGGGTCGTCGCCGTGGCTGAAGACGATGTCGTCGTCGAAGTCTTTCAGGGCACCGATGGTCTCGCGCTCGGCACTTCACGGGTGCGGTTTCTGCCCGAGCCGGTTCGGCTCAGTGTCGGCAAGGGCATGCTCGGGCGGGTATTCAACGGCGTCGGGGACCCCATAGACGGCGGGCCGCCCATCGTTCCCACGCACCGCCCGCGGGTCGACGGCGAGGCGATCAACCCTGTGCGCCGCAGTGTGCCGACGGAGTTCATCGAGACGGGTATCTCGACCATCGACGTGATGAACTCCCTGGTGCGCGGTCAGAAGCTGCCCATCTTTTCCGGCAGCGGCCTGAGTCACGATCGACTGGCGTCGCAGATCGCCCAATTCGCCCGCCTGCGGGGCGCCGACGCCGACGAGTTCGCTGTAGTGTTCGCCGCAATCGGCGTCACGTTCGATACCGCCAAACGTTTTCAGCGGGACATGGACGAGCAAGGGGCACTCGAGCGCGTCGCGCTGTTCCTCAACCTCGCCAGCGACCCGAGCGCTGAGCGGCTGCTGACGCCGCGGGTCGCGCTTACCGCAGCCGAGCACCTGGCGTTCCGCGAAGGACGTCACGTTCTCGTCATTCTCATCGACATGACGAACTACTGCGAGGCGCTGCGCGAGATATCCTCGAGCCACGGCGAGGTGCCGAGCCGCAAGGGCTACCCCGGCTATATGTACTCGGACCTGGCCACCATCTACGAGCGCGCCGGACGTCTGCAGAGCGGCGGCGGGTCGATCACGCAGATGCCGCTGCTCAGCATGCCCAACGACGACATTACCCATCCGATTCCTGATCTCTCCGGCTATATCACCGAAGGGCAGATCGTGCTCGACCGCGATCTCGATCGGCGCGGCGTGTTCCCGCCGGTCAAGCTGCTGCCGTGCCTCTCGAGGCTGATGAGCGACGGCATCGGTGCCGGACGAACCCATGCCGATCACCCGGCGCTTGCGCAGCAGCTCTATGCCTCCTATGCGCAGGCCCACCGGCTGAGGCTGTTGTCGAGCGTCGTCGGCGAAGAGAGCATGAGCGCCGCAGATCGCAAGCTGTTGCGCTTCGGTGACGAGATGGAGGCGCGTTTCGTCAATCAGGGTGGCGAACGGCGCAGTCTCGAGACGAGCATGGACATCGGCTTCGCGCTGCTGAGCGATTTGCCCGACGAAAGTCTGGTGAGGCTCTCCGATGCGCAGCTCGATGATCACATCAGGACGCGGCGTCGTGGCGGGTGAAGCACCGTCGAAGATGGACCTCCTCGAGCGGCGCGAAGAGCGGCGTCTGGTCGTCGAGGGCAAGACGGTTTTGGAGGAACGCCGCGACCTGCTGGCGCAGGCGATGATCGAGGCCATCGCTGAGGCCGAGCGAGCGCACGGCGACGTTGCGCGGCAGCTCGCCGAGGCGCGCGGATGGCTGCGCCACGCGATGTTGCGCCACGGCCTGTATGGGCTGCACCGATTCGCCCGACCCGGACGCTGGCCGGACCCGCCGTGGGTGGAGCGGCGCCGCGTGGGCACAGCGGTGCTCGAGCCGGGAAGCGTCGCCGAGGACTCGCAGACGCCGGCGCTCGGTTCGGGGTGGGAAGTCTCGCTCGAGCTCGAGCAGCTCGTCTCGGCCATGCACGTGCTCGTCGAGCTGCTGCGGCGGTTGGCCGTGCTGGAGAACAACCTGATACGCCTGACCGCTGCGTTTCGCCGAACGCAGCGGCGCGTCAACGCGCTCGAGCACATCGTGCTGCCGGAGCTCGACGCGGCGATCCGCAATGTCGAGGCCATGCTCGAAGAGGCCGATCGCGAGAATCTCGTGCGCTCGCTGATGGTCAAGCGATTGCGCCAAGCGTGGTGACGACTGGCCGTCGTCAGCCCGGGCTGCTCGCGACGGAACGACGCGCTCGGTGAGCCGCGGGGCAATCGCCGTCAGGCCCGCTCGAGCAGTTCGAGGGCGACACGGACGAAATCCCGCTCGGTCACGATGCCGAGCAGCCGCCGGTCCAACGTCACGAGCAGGCACCCGGAGTCGTTGGTTAGCAGCCGGCGCATGGCCTCGGTGAGCGGCGCTCGCGGATCGATGGTCGGGGGCTCGCCGTGCATGATGGCGCGCACGGCGATGGCAGTGTCCGCCTCAGTGTCAACGCGCCGCCGCTCGCGGGCACCGAGGATCTCGCGGGCGGTGAGCAGTCCGACCAGTTCGCCGTCCTCGGTCTCTACGGGAATGTGCCTGACGTGCTTCCAGCTCATGACGCTGCTGGCAAGATCGATGACATCGTCGGGACGCACGGTGAAAACGTCGCGCGTCATGATCTCGGAAACGGTGCCCGAGGCGCGGGTGGCGCGGCCCAGCCGCGGAGACAGGGCGGCGCTTTCCCATCGATGCACGGGATCGCCGCGGCGTTGATTCTCCGCCATCAGCAGCACCGCCTCTCGCCACAGCGCCGGACCTTGACTATCGCGCTCGCCGATGGCGTCGAGCAACCACGCTGATCCTGTTCGCCTCGTCTCGACGCGCTCGGTGACGGTGCCGAGGTAGCGATCGATGTCGCTCGCCGGCACCCCTACCTGCGCGAGGCCGAGGCGTGCCCGGGGCAAGAGCTCTTCGAGCAGCAGTGCACGGGCGCCGACGCGTCGCCTGTCGAGCCAGGTGAACTGCGCATCGAGGCCGTGCTGCGCGGCGGCGAGAAAGTTCGCTTTGGCGGCGGGAAACGGCAAGCGGGCGGGTATATCGCGGGCAGAGTCCTTCATGGCGAAGAGCACGCCGTAGAACAGCGCCGCGTTGGCCATCTCGTCGATGATCGTCGGGCCAGCGGGGAGCACGCGGCTCTCGATGCGCAACGTAGCGCGCCCATCGGCGACGCCGTAGCAGGGTCGATTCCAGCGCCACACGGTGCCGTTGTGCAGGCACAGGGCGGAAAGCGCCGGCGCCTCGCCCCGCGCCACGCGGGCAGCGGGTTCGGGCTCCGTCGCCCTGGTCATGATGGTCGGGTAACGCGCGGCGTTGTCGTGAAAGATCTCCACCAGTGACTCGCCAAGCCATGTCTCGCCGAAGCACACCCGCGGCGGATTGCCACGGGCGACTTGGACCCCGCTGCGCGCGTCCACCGCGCGCTCGAACACCGCCACGCGGGTCTCATGCCACAGGCGCCTGCCGAGCAGCAACGGCGAGTTGGTGGCGGCCGCCAGCAGCGGGGCCGCGGTGAGCTGGATGAGGTTGTACAGGTGCGCGCCCTCCGCAGGACTCACCTGCAGGTGCAGCTGCAGACTGGTGTTGGCACCTTCGAGCATGACGTTGTCGTGGGTCATCTCGAAGGCATCGAGCCCGTCGATCATCACGGTGATGGCGCCGCCGCGCGCCCGGGAAATGGCGTCGTTCAGAAAACGAAAGCGGGGGCCGGGCGACAGATTGTCGAGGCTGAGGTCGTCGCGCGACAGGCTCGGCAGAATGCCGGTGAGCAGCACGCTGGCGCCGAGCGGAGCAGCCGCCGCGGTTGCCGTGTCGACAGCGCGTTGCAGCTTGTCCTCGAGGCGCTGGAGAAAGTGGCCGTCGAGCGACTCGGGATCGAGGTTGACTTCGAGATTGAACCGCGCGAGCTCGGTCGTGAAATGAGGGTCGGTGAGCGTGTCGAGCAGCGACTCGGCGACGGGTGCGGCGCGACCCTCGGCATCGATGAGAAACATCTCCTGTTCGACGCCGACACGCTGCGGCGAGGTTTCGATCAGGCCCCGCTCGATCATGCTCTCGAGGGCGCGGATCTCCTCGAGGATGGCTCTGGTGAACGCGCGCGTGCGGGCCCCGTCTGCGGCGCTCTCGACGTCGTGCTCGCCCACCGTTAGCCTCCAGAGGCCCCCAGCGCGGGCGCCCCGAGCGCTGCCCACGGCGCGCTGCTCATTGCGGTCAGCTTCTAGGCGCGCTCGCCACGGGCGTGACGCCGGTCCGGCAGATCGCGGCGTCCCCGATCCGCTGGGATGCGCGCGGCGCGCGATTCAAAGGCTGGGCGTCGCATCACGTTCGTCGCGGTCGTCTTCGAAGCGGGTCTGGCAGTCGATGCATCGTGCGGCCGCTGGCTGGGCCTCGAGCCGGGCCGCGGCGATGGGCTCGCCGCAGTCGACGCACACGCCATAGCTGCCGTTACGGATGCGGGCCAGCGCCGTCTCGACCTCCTCGAGACTGTACAGATGCAGGTCCGCCGAGGCGAAGTTGAGGTCGCTCGTGTGCGTCGCCACCGACTCGTCGCCGCGATCTCTACCGCCGCCGCCAAGACTCGCGGGATCCTCGCGCCGATCCGATTGCAGCTCCTGCCCGACCTGCTCGCGCAGTCTCTTGCGCAAAGCCTCGAGCGCATGCTGGCGCGCAGAGAGATCGCCGCGCCCGATGCGTTCTTCCTCAGAAGAGCTCATCGGGCGGCAGCCATCGCGACGAAGTCGGCCTCGGTGATGATGCCAACCAGCTTGCCGTCAGCGATGACCGGAAGGCAGCCGATCTTCTTCTCGAGCATGACGCTCGCGGCATCCCGCGCCGGTGTTTCTGGCGACGTCGTGTAAACATTGCTACTCATGGCCTCTTTCACAGGCAGCGACTCGAACATCTTCTCCGCCAGCCGCGATCCATAGCCCAGCGCGCGCAGCAGGGCGCCGCGGAACAGATCGCGCTGTGTCACGACACCGCACACTTCACCATCGTCGTCGACCACCGGGATATGCCGGATGCGCTGCTGTTTGAGCAGATTCTCGGCAACGGCAAGCTTGTCATTACGGCTCAGGGTCAGCACCGGCCGCTTCATGATATCGCGCACCAGCGTCTGTGAACTATCGGTCATTTCTCGAATCCGTGGGTTTGCCGAAGGAATGCCGGAACGGATCCGGTTGTTCGAGCTGAGCGATGACGTCAGCTCGCCCGGTGTCGCTCCGGCAGCCGAGTGCGGATGTCGTCGACACTGAGCAGGGTCAGATCCTTGTCGATCTGGCTCGTGATCAGTCGAGTGATTGCCCGGCTGAGCTTATCGCGCAGCTGCCCCAGAAACGTCGGAGCGGCTACGATGACCAGCTCATCGAACTTGTGGGCGACCCGCGCCGCCTCCAGAAAGTCGGCGAGCTCCGCCGCGAAGCGGATGTGCTCCTGGCGCTTCGGGTCCACCTTGGACTCCATTGCGTGACGACCCTGCCCCCCGCTGTCGAAAGCCCGCCCGGGAAGATCCGAGGTCAGTTCCCGATCGCGCAGACGCCCTTCGGGATGAACAAGCCCATCGATTTCATTAAGCGGCCCGTTCGCCGAGCTTGCCTCGAGGATTCGCGCCCGCGTACCGTCCGCTACCACTACCCATGTCGTCATCGTAGTGAACCTTCTCGTTCGACTTCCACTCCGCAGCCTGTGCGCGGTCGACCCGCGCATGCCTCGGCGATCGCGCGGCGTCGCTCGGGCCGCGCCATCGCCCAATTGCCGGTATCGCTACGCTTCGATCGATCGGGCTCGCGCACATCACCCTCGCTCGGCCCGGGCACCACGCGCCGACGCGAGGCCCGGGTGCTTTCCGCACGGCATCCCTCCACCGCACGGCCCAGAGCGCTCTTTACGCCGTGCGCATCGCGCGATCGTCGTTGGTATCTCCGACGCCTCCGCGCCGGCGTGGTGGGGGCTCCCCCACGGGGAACATCGGGAAACCTCGATGCCGCCACGCCCCGGGTTGCCATCGAGATTAGCGCGCAACGGTCCGCCACGGCAAGCGGTCCACCGGCGAATCTACGCCTCGGCGACCCCGTGAGACGAGCGCTGTGGTGCCGGCCGTGCTTGGCCGGCTGGAATCTTCGCCGGAAGGCCCCTAGCGGCGGTCAGTGCAACGCCGCTCGCGGGCCGCTCGCCGCCAACGCCTCACGGTCGCTGCCTCCCTCGGCAGCCGCGCGAAGCCGTTCGAGATCGACGATACCGACGCGGCGTCGATCGAAGTTGATGATGCCGGATTCCTTCAGGCCGGCGAACTCGCGACAAACCGTCTCCATGGCAAGGCCGAGGTAATGGCCGATGTCTGCACGCGACATCGCCAGGGTGAACTCTCTCTCGGACAGCCCGCGGTGTCGCAGGCGATCGGCCAGCTGAACCAGAAACCACGCAAGCCGCTGCGCCGCCGTACGCCGCGCCATGAGCAGCATCAGCTCGTTGTCGTGCTGCATTAGTGCGCTCATCTGCCGAAGCAGCTCGTTGCGCCAAGCCGGATCGGGTCGATGCAGGGCATCGAAGCCGATAAAGCATACGGCAGAGGTGTCCAGTACCTCGGCAGTCGCCTGATGACGCCCATCGGCGAGCGCGTCGAAGCCTATGATGTCCCCGCTCATGTGGAAGCCGAGCACCTGCTGATCACCGTTCGGTGAGACGGTGAAGGTCTTGATGGCCCCGGCCTTGATCAAATAAACGCCCTTGGCGTGACTGCCTTGGTGATAGACGCGATCGCCGCGGTGGAGCAGGCGCACGACCACGTCGTTTGCCGGTTGGGCCGATCCGAGCATTGCCGCCTCGCGCCCGAACGTCCCCTGGCCTGCGGCGCTGCTGCTGAGGTGTTCTTGTGTCAACATGGTTCCGCCTCCGTGATGTTCCGCTGCGACTCGGTCTGTTGTCGTACGTCCACTCTACCCACCGAGGGATGCGGGCAAAATTCGTAGATGCGCCGCGGGATATACGCAGTTCTACGTATCGGGTGTGCGGGCGGCGGCTGTTAGCATAGTCAATGGCCCGAACAGCGCGGGATGATCTGCGTCATCCCCGGTGGGCTGGTGCTTTGGGAGAATTGACACATTACCTGACCGGGAGGCGCCAGAGCAGCGTTGTCGACATGTTGACCATTCGAGACTGCTTGGATCTCTGCGATTTCGACGAAGAGGAGATCGCCGCGATTGCCGAGCATGAGCACATACCCGAGATCGTCGCGATCGAGCTCGCCGAGTATCTGATTCATACCGAGGAAGGGGTGCCGCGTATTCGGCGCATCATTCTCGACGACATTCGCGACGCCGCGTCCCGAGGCGATGCGGTTCGTGCCGAGCACCTCACGCTTGTGCTCAAGCACTTCATTGCAACCCACCCGGAGTATCCCGCGGCCCGCCGGGAGACCAGAGCCAGAGGGTCTGGTGGTTAGCCACCACCGGGAGCGGCGCCGGTGCGCGATTCATTGCACGTCGTTTGTCCGCACTGCCGCGCCACCAACCGTGTGCCCGCGGCCCGGCTCGACGGGGGTGGCCGATGCGGCCGCTGCAAGAGCGCGTTGTTCGAGGGCGAGCCACTGGCGCTCGAGGCCGCAAGTTTCGATGTGCACGTCGCCCGAAGCGATGTGCCCATCATCGTGGATTTCTGGGCGCCGTGGTGTGGGCCGTGCAGGACGATGGCGCCGGTACTGGTCGCGGCGGCTGCGCAGCTCGAGCCCGAGGCACGCATCGCCAAGCTCAACACGGAGGAGGCGCCGACGATCGCGCAGCGCTATGCAATCCGAAGCATCCCGACCCTCGTCGCCTTCGCCGGTGGCGTGGAGGTCGGACGGCAGGTGGGCGCCATCGGCCTCCCGCAGGTGCTGCGTTGGGCGAGAGGCGTTATTGGTCGGCATGCGGCCTGAGAAGTGCCTGAGCGCCAGCGGGCCTCGCGAGCGTCCCTTCGGCGTGTTTGATCTGAGTCAACACATGGCGACGCTTTCTCTGGGATTTTGACGCGACGTCTACAAGTTCATCCACTGCTTGGCCTGATCGCCGCGTCGAGGCACTGTTCGACGGTAAACGTATGACCACAAGGTCTCTGAGCAACGGTCACGCGACCATCCACATCGTCGAGCAGGATCCGGCGGTGGCGAAAGGCCTGTGCATGCTGTTCCGGGCGCTCGATGCGAGCGTCAAGACCTATCCTGACGCCGAAACCTTCCTAGATGCGTCGCCGGGCAGCGATCAGGGCTGTCTCATCATCGAGATGAACCTGCCGGGTATGGACGGTCTTGCGCTGCTCGACCGGCTTCGTGCGGAGGGTGTTTCGTTGCCGGCGATCATGCTGAGCAGCAAGAGCGATATCGCGACCGCTGTGGAGGCCATGCGCGCCGGCGCGTTTGATTTTCTGGAGAAGCCCTTCATCGATCGCGTCCTGCTCGAGCGAGTGCGCGAGGCCTTGACGATCGGCGCCGACACCGCGAAGGGCGCGGGACCCGCGTAGACTTGCTGCTGAGAAGGCGGCACTCGCCGCGGCCGTTGTCGCGCACCTCGCGCTGCGGCGGCGAATCCTTCGTGTGCGAGACATCGATAGCGGACTCGCCGCCCGATTTGAGAACGTCGCAACCCGCTGGTTCGCCATGGCGCGGCCCATGGCCGCTCGCCCCGTTTTCGATGGGCCCACCTCTCTAGCCGTAGCAGCGATTCTGTACGGCCTCGTCGACGCCGTCGCTGCCGGATGCTCGGCACACGCCGCGCCGGGCAGGGGCTCGGCGGCGTGACGGCTTACCGCCCGCTTCGCTGCTGCGAGCGAGCCCGCTGACGGCGTCCCGCGATGTGGCGCCGAAATCATCCCTTGGCTACAATGGCGCGCGTCCAAACGTCCTTAACGGTTCCGCTACCGCCCTATGTGTTGCGATGCCGGCACTGATCTTGCGCGCGGCCGTCCTTTGGCGGACAGGCGACGGCACGTGAGCGTTGACTCGCCGGCTTGCGGTGACGGTTGGCAGCTTCCGCGAGTGGCGGCAACGAACCGCGCGGCGGAAGCGGTTGAATTGACGCGCCGGCGCGGTGTGGATTGGCGCGGCGACGCCGACGGCTTCCGCGAGCGGTGCCGGGGCGCATCTTGACTCCCGGGGCTTTTCAAGCGCTCGCGAATTGCTTCCCCGAGCCGATGCTGTGGGTGCGCGCTGACGGGCACGTCATCGGCGGCAACGATGCGGTGACGGCCCTGCTCGGGATCGCTGCCGACGAGCTGGCGATGCGGTCGCTCGACGATATCGTCGCGGATGCTCGCGATGTCGTCGTGGCCCTGCTCGGCAGCTGTGTCGAGCAGGGGGCGAGTGTAGGGCGCCTGACGCCGCTCGTGGAAGGCGCGCCGGTCGAGTTCGAGTGCTTCGCCACGCGACTGGGTGCCGAGCCGGACGGTTCTGGCTACACGGTAGTGCTGCGCTGTGCGCCGGCGTCTTCGCAGCGGCTCGCTCAGTTCGAGCGGCAGCTCGCTGCGCTGCGCGCAGAAATCGGCGAGCGCCGGCGCCTGCAGCGCGCGCTCGAGGTGGCCGAGGCGGCGGCGCGCGCCGTGGTCGACACAGCGGTGGACGCCATCATTACCATCGATGCGCAAGGCATCATGCATTCGGCCAATGCCGCCGCCGGCAGCATGTTCGGGTATCGCCCCGAAGAGCTGCTGGGCCGCAATGTCAAGATGCTGATGCCCGAGCCCTACCGTGCGCAGCACGATGATTTCCTGCTGCGCTACCTGGAGACGGGCGTCAAGCGCATCATCGGTATAGGCCGAGAGGTCGTTGCCGAGCGCATAGACGGTCGCCGCATCCCCGTCGAGCTCGCCGTGGGTGAGTTCAGCGTCAACGGCGAGCGACGCTTCACCGGACTGTTGCGCGATATCAGCGATCGCAAACGAATGGAGGAGCAGCTTCGCCAGCGGGAAGAGACGCTGCGCGTCACCCTCGAGCAGGCGCCTACCGGAATCATCACCATGAACCTCGACGGCGGCATCGTCAGCGTCAACCGCGCCTTCTGTCGCATTCTGGGTCGTGAGCAGGACGATCTTATCGGAAGCCGCTTCCGCGAGCTGTGTCACGCAGACGATGCTCTTGCATGTCACGCGGCGATGGAGCGCCTGCTGGGCGGCGGTGCCCAGTCGGTGGACTTCGAGTCTCGCCTCAAAGCGGCTAATGGCGCATCGGTGTTCGCGCGCATGTTCGTGGCGGCCGTGCGCGACGCCTCGGGCCGCGCCTGCAATCTGATCGCCCAGGTGGTGGACCGCAGCGAGGAAGTGCGGCACGCCGAGGAAGCCCGCGAGCACCGCGAGCGGCTTGCCCACGCCGCCCGCGTCANNAGATCAACCAGCCGTTGGCGGCGATCGCCAGCTATGCCCAGGCATGTCGGCGCATGATCGAGTCCGGCGAGTTCGACGATCCGGATCTGCTCGATGCGCTGCATGAGGTCGGCAGCCAGGCAGAGCGCGCCGGCGAGGTCATTCGCAGGCTTCGCGCGATGGTCAAGACCGGCGAGGAAAGACGCGAGGTGGCGGATCTGAACGAAGTCGTTGCCGAAGCGGTTCGGCTCGCCACTATCGACGTTCGGGCGTTCGACGGCCGCATCGATCTCGAGCTCTCCGATAGGCTGTCGCCGGTGGAAATCGACGTCATCCAGGTCCAGCAGGTGCTGCTCAATCTCGTTCGTAACGCCATCGACGCGATGAGCGGCGTGGACGTGCCGGACAAGCGCGTCATCGTGCGCACACGCGCCGCCGAAGACGAGACGGTGGTGGTGGACGTCGCCGATGAGGGAAAGGGCTTGTCGGAGGAGGTGGCGGAGAAGCTGTTTCGACCGTTCTTTACGACGAAGGGGTCGGGCATGGGCATGGGACTGTCGATCAGTCGATCGATTATTACGGCCCACGGCGGACGCCTGTGGTTCACGCCCGGCCCGAACGGCGGGGCCACATTTCATTTCTCGCTGCCAACCATTGTCGAGGAGCGACATGCCGCAAGCGGCTGAGCCGACCGTCTTCGTCGTCGACGACGACGAGGCAGTTCGTAAGTCGCTTCGCCTGCTGATGAAATCGGTGCGCCTCGCCGCGGAGACGTTTGCCTCGGCGCAGGAGTTTCTCGACGCGTACGACGCCGCGCGACCCGGCTGCCTGGTGCTCGACGTGCGTATGCCGGGTATAAGCGGTCTTGATCTTCAGCAGAAGCTCAACGAGATGCAGGCGACNNGTTCCTGCAGAAGCCGTTTCGGGATCAGGACCTGATCGACAGGGTCAACGCAGCGCTTGCGGACGATGCTCGCCGGCGCACTGCCGTCGGCGAGCGCGCGGAGATCGTGCATCGCATGCAGAGATTGACGGCGCGCGAACGAGAGGTGATGGACCGTATCGTCAACGGTCAGTCGAACAAAGTGATCGCCATCGAGCTGGGTATGAGCCAGCGAACTGTCGAGCTGCACCGGGCTCGGGTCATGGACAAGATGGCGGCGGATTCGCTCGCGGAGCTAGTACGCCTCGTGCTGCGCACGCAGGAGCGAGGCTGACGGGCGTCCTACTTCACGGTCAGACAGGCGCATTCGGCGAGGTGCGCAAGCTTGTGCGACACGCTACCCAGCACGAGGCCCCGGAGGTCGCCGAGACCGCGGCTGCCCATTACGATGAGGTCGGCGCCGACGCGCTGCTGCACGTCGATGATGCACTTGGCCGGGTCGCCCGCCTCGATGACCGTGTTGATGCGTTCTTCGCGGACGCCGAGCTTGCGGGCTTCCTTGCGGCAGCGCTCGGTGATGCGCTCGGCGAGCAATTCGAACAGCTGCTCGGAGGCGGCGCCGCTCAGCCGTTTCTCCTGCCCCAGCGTGGCGGCAAGATTGGCCGGTACGTTGCCCGTCCGGGGCCCGCTCGCCGGGGCGCTTTCGATCAAATGCTCGACCTCGGCCATGTGCCGAAACGCTTCCGGCACGTGGCCGTGCATGAGCACGTGGACGAACACGAGCTTGGCGTCGTACTTCGCGGCGATATCGCTGGCGAGCTGTGCGGCTCGGTTGGCGTGATCCGATCCGTCAGTGGCGACCAGTATTGTCTTGAACATGGCAACGTCTCCTCGCCCCGATTGTCTCCCTCCCTCTGTTGGGAATCAAGCCGCCCCGGGCGAAGCGCGAAAAATCGCTCGGCGAGCGCCCCAGTCCGAAAGCGGGGCACCACGGCGTTCGGGGTGCGCAGCGGCGGCGGCCGCGACCCTCAGTCGCACTCGCGCTCGCTCCCGCAACGCTGACCGAGCCGCTCCGCGCCTGTCTCGGCGCTCAGAATTTGTCCGGTGACGGGATTGGGTCGGAACGTCGTGCAGCCTTTGAGTCCCATCGCATGCGCAGTGCGGTACAGGCTTCGAAACGACGCGAGATCGATGTCCTCCCGCACATTGATGGTCTTGGAGATGGCCTGGTCGACGTAGGGTTGCAGCGCGGCCTGCATCTCGAGGTGTGCCGCCGGCTTCAGCTCGAGCGCCGTGACGAAGGCGGCGGGCAGCGGTTCTTCTGATTTCATGCGTTTGTGTTGCGCCCAGGCGTAATCATTGACGTCGTGGGTGCGATAGTGGCCGTCGGCATCGAGCACGCGTCGCTGAAAACGATAGCCGTAGATGGGCTCTATGCCGCTCGAGACGTTGTTGGCCAGCAGGCTGATCGTGCCGGTGGGGGCGATCGCCAGCAAATGGCTGTTGCGCAGGCCGGTGCGTGCGATGGCGTCGCCGATGTCGCCCGGCAGCGTGCCGATGAAGCGCCCCGCGCAGTGGCGCTCCGGGTCGAGGGCTGGAAAGGAGCCTTTCTCGGCGGCAAGTGCCGTCGATGCGCGATACGCGCTGTGGCAAACCGTGCGCAGCACCTCGGCGGCCGCGCTGCGTGCGGCCGCCGAACCGTAGTGAAGGCCGAGCATGGCCAGCGCGTCGGCGAGGCCGGTGATGCCGAGCCCGATACGCCGCGTGTTCAGCGCTTGAGCGCGCTGGCTCTCGAAGGGATAGCGGGATACATCGATGACGTTGTCGAGCAGCCGGACCGCGATCTGCGCGCATCGGGTCAGGCGCGCATGGTCAAGACGCGCCGCGGCGGTGAAGGGATCACGCACGAATTGCGTGAGATTGAGCGAGCCGAGGTTGCAGGCGCCATAGGGCGGCAGCGGCACTTCCCCGCAGGGGTTGGTCGCGCTGATGGTTTCGGCGTACCACAGCGGATTGTCCCGATTGATGCGGTCGATGAACAGCACGCCGGGCTCGGCGCAGTCGTAGGCGGCGCGCATCAGCTTGTCCCAAAGCGCGCGCGCGGGGACGGACCGCAGCACGCGGCAGGGGACCGGTTCGGCGAATCCGGGCCACTGCCGCTCGACGACGGCCGTCGATTCTGCAGACGCAGCGTCATCGTCGCCGGCGAGCGGAAACACGAGCGGCCACTGGTCGTCGTTCTCGACAGCGTCGAGCAGGGCATCGCTCACCAGCACCGAGAGATTGAAGTGGCGCAGCTCGCGTTGGTCATACTTCGCCGTCACGAACTGCTCTATGTCGGGGTGGTCGCAGCGCAGCGTCGCCATCATGGCCCCACGACGCGCGCCCGTCGACAGCAAGGTCGCGCACGTGCTGTCCCAGATGCGCATAAAGGACACGGGGCCCGACGCAAACGTCGCCGACGCGTGCGCACGCGTCCCCGCCGGGCGCAGCGTGGAGAAGTCGTAGCCGACGCCGCCGCCCTGCTGCATGGTGATGGCGCCCTCGCGCAGAGCGCTGAAGATGCCGTCCATGGAGTCCTCGATCACACCCATGACAAAACAGTTGAACAGCGTCACGTTGCGATCCGTTCCGGCGCCCGCCAGAATGCGCCCGCCGGGAACGAAGTCAAACCCCTGCAGGAGCTCGTGGAAGCGCATCGCCCACAGCTCCCGGGCCGCTCCCTCCGGCTCGGCAAGCGCCCGCGCGATTCGCTGCCAGGTATCGTCGAGGTGGTGATCGTGGACACCGCGATCGTCGCGGTACTGGTACTTCGCGCGCCAGATGTCGTGCGAGAGCGGACAGAGCCAGTTGTTGTCGCCGGTGTTCATGGGTTCCCGCCATGGCGGGGCAGGCGGCAGGGACGACGCACCGATACGTGCCGTCCTCAGGCCACCAGCACCAACGGCCCGTTCAGCACCTCCAGCAACGCCTCGGCAGCGGCGGGCGTTCGCAGGGAATTACCCTGCGGCAGGACCAGCAGCCCGCAATCGCGGGATTTCACCGCGTCGCGAATGCCATCGATGTCGGCCGAGGCCACGTCGAAGAGCCGCACCGTTACCTCGTCCCCGACGATCTGGCGCGCCTGGGCGCTGAGCGTGCTGGCCTGGGCCGGCTGGGGCGCCGGAATCAGCACGTTGAGGGGGAGGTGGTCGGCACGGCAGGCATCGCGGGCAAGCTCGAGCGCGCGCGAGGCGGCCTCTGAGCCGTCGTACAGGGTCCACACGGCGCGCCGCGACGCAGGCGTGCGCCGTGGATAGCGCAGACCCCGTATGCAGCCGAGCAGCAGCACGTCGGCGCCGGAGCTGGCCTCGATCGCTTCGGCCACATAGTGGCCGCGCACGATGCGGAGCGAATAACGTATTTTGAGATTCTGGGTCGCCGTGTCGAGCACGCGCCGCACACGCTGGGCGAAGAGATTGAGCGTCTGCGCCACCTGCGGTTCGCTCATCGGACGGTCGCGGCCGCTGGTGCGGTCGAGTTCGCGTGCAAACGGCAGCTCGGCGAGATGAAACAGATTGACGTCTTCGACGAACAGCGTCTCGAGCTGCGCGCTCCGCCGTGCAGCCAGCGCCGCAGCGGTCTCCAGCGCCGCCAGCCCCGCGGGCGAGGCGTCGACGACCACCAGGATGCGATGCAGCGATTGTTCCCTCGCGGCCATCGCTACACCTCCTCGCCTTCCGTTTCTTCCTCGCCCCCTTCGGGATGCGCGAACTGCTGGCGCAGTTCGGTGAGCGCGGACAGCCGCAGCTCGGCGCGACCGTTGACGGAGTCTTCGGGAAAGCGTCCTTCCTCGTCCCGTTCTCCGGCCGCGAGACCCGTCAGCAACTCGAGGGCTTCGTCGACGTCCCCGACCGCGTAGATGGCAAACTTGCCTTCGCGCACCGCCTCGACCACGTCGGTGCGCAACATGAGATGGCGGGCGTTCGAGGCAGGAATCAGCACCCCCTGATCATCGGTCAATCCGCGTTCGCGGCAGATATCGAAGAATCCCTCGATCTTCTGGTTGACGCCGCCGATGGCCTGCACCTCGCCGAGCTGATTCACCGAACCGGTTACCGCGAAAGACTGAACGATGGGTACGTCGGCGATTGCCGAGATCAGGGCGCAGAGCTCCGCCAGGGAAGCGCTGTCGCCTTCGACCATGCCGTAGGATTGCTCGAATACGAGACTGGCCGACAGCGACAGCGGCTGCTCTTTCGCGTAGCGGGCGGCGAGAAAGTTCGAGAGGATGAGCACGCCCTTCGTGTGAATGGAGCCGCCGAGCTCCGTCTCGCGCTCGATGTCCATCAGCTTGCCGTCGCCCAGGCGCGTCGTCGCCGTGATGCGCGACGGCTGACCGAAGGAGAACGTGCCCAGATCGATCACGGACAGTCCGTTGATCTGACCGACCTTCGTGCCCGCGGTGTCGATCTTGATAGTGTTTTTCTGAATGTTTTCGTACAGACGCTCGCGGACGCGGTCCGAGCGGCGTATCTGCGCGTCTATGGCGCGCTGCACGTCTTCGCGCGTGGTGCGAGCGTGCTGGGCATCACCCGCCCAGTAGTCGGCCTCGCGAAGCAGGTCGGAGAGGCTGCGCAGATGGACCGACAGCTTGTCGGCGTCCTCCGAGAGACGGGCGCTGTGCTCTATGATCCGCGCCACGGCGCCCTGTTCCAATGCGCGCAGCCCTTTCTCCTTGATAATGCCGGCGATGAAGCGGGCGAACACTATCGCTGCGCTGTCGTCGCGATCTATCGCGTCCTCGAAATCGGCTGCGACCTTGAACAGGTCGCGAAAGTCGGGATCGTAGTGGTTGAGCAGGTAGTACAGCATTCGTTCGCCGATCAGCACGACCTTG
>JABAHR010007769.1_pt1 | contig 16856 bp, 13 predicted proteins | sample 7062101 | NCBI WGS metagenome assembly JABAHR01 (sample SAMN14534553, study PRJNA622989) | marine sediment metagenome | biome: marine biome [ENVO:00000428]; feature: marine pelagic biome [ENVO:01000023]; material: deep marine sediment [ENVO:00002113] | place: India: Gulf of Kutch | collected... | reverse complement strand
GATCTGCGTCGAGACTGGGCGGCGGTCCGGATCGAACACTCGACGCGCGTTCATGCCCGTGTTCTCGTAGAAATAGACGTTACCCGGCTCCGGATGGAATACCTGCTCGCCCGCGTCGTAGGTCGCCAGCACACGAACTTCGTAATCCTGTTTCAGGGACCCCGTTTTTGCGCGTCGCTGCCAGTCAGACAGCACAGTGTCGAACGATCGAATATCCAACACTTTCTGGTCGCGCTCAGTTACGAGGAACGTCGCTTCTGGCTCTCGCGTGGCCTCCATGGCGGCCAGCTGTTGACGCCAGTCTGCGACGTTTTCCGTTGTCGCGGGCTCGCCCGTGAGCGTGCCGAGATAAGTCGCAATCGCGATCAGATCGTCCGCGCTCGGATCGAGCTCGGCCACGATGACGCCCATCTGTGGGTTGGAGTCGAGCTGCTCTCTGATCGCCATCGGCGTCGGGCCGTATTGCAGGCTCGGGCCGATGCGGCCTTCGGCCTCGTCGCCGTGGCAGACCCAGCACGAGACTCGTTCGAAGTAGAGCGCTCGGCCTCTCTCGCTAAGCGCGGCCGGGTCGTCCTGTCCGAAAACGATAGCCGGGATAAACAACGCGAGACTCAGAATCGATCGACGAAGCTGCTTATTCATTTTCGTGCTCGCTGCTCGTTCGGGTTCTCCGAGTGTACACCCGCGAGCCGTCGATACGGCAGACGAGCCGCGATTATTCGGCTGCCCGTGGTTGGCGCCAGCGCTCGACGTCGACGATGCTCACGTTGCGCACGACGCCATGCGCGCTGGCATAGCTGTCCCATGCCTGTGCGAGCTCTGCGGCGATCTCAGGATACTCGCTGCTGATATCGTTGACCTCGCCGGGATCTCGGCTGAGATCGTAGAGTTGCCATCGGCGCCACTGTTCGGGAATCGGGAAGCCCCACCACGTGTTGCCAGGTGCCTGCTCCCAGACGAGCTTGTACGGACCTCGCTGAACCGATCGATGGCCGTGCAGCTCCATCGCGATGGCCTCGTCAGGGCCATAGATCGGCGTGCTGTCGCCGGCCAACAAGCTGGCGAACGATTGGCCTTCGAGCGCGGCGACCTCGCGGCCGCGAAAAACGCCTTGCGGAGGCGTAACGCCTGCTAGGGCTAAAAACGTCGGAGCGACGTCGATGACGCGTAGAAATTGTCCGTCGAGCCGGTTCGTGTTCGTGCCCGAGCCCCACGCGGCGAACGCCGGCACGCGTGTGCCGCCCTCTGTCGAGAATCCCTTGAACCGTCGGTAGGGCCCCATGCTCACTTGGGCCCAGCCGGCGCCATACGACGCCCAGGAGCCTGCGTGCCCGATCGTCTCGAGCGTATTGACGGCGCCTCTGCTACGCATTCGCGCGGCGAACGTCGGATTGAGCTCCATCTCGTCGCTTTCTGCGCCGTTGTCCGAGAAAAACAAGATGACCGTGTTGTCGAGCTGACCAATTTGCTCGAGGTAGTCGATGAGTCGGCCGACGTTGTCGTCGAGGTTCTCGACCATGGCCGCATAGATTTCCATCTTGCGCGCGTAACCAGCCTGTTCCTCGGGTGAGAACTCTCCCCAGGATGGCCCTAGCCATTCCGGTAGCGGCGCATCGATATCGGGGATCACGCCCAGCGCTCGCGCCCGCTCGAGCCGCCGAGCGCGAATCGCATCGTAACCTTCGTCGTATCGGCCGCTGTAGCGATCGACGAAGTTTTCGGGCGCTTGCAGCGGCCAGTGCGGTGACGTGAACGCGGCGTAGGCGAAGAAGGGCTGACCGTCACCCGTGTTCTCATCGATATAGCCGATGAGCTTGTCGGTGAAAACGCGAGTCGAGTAATAGTCGGCCGGCAATGCGTCCAGCGCGACACCGTTTTCCTGGAAGTGCTCCAGAAGCGGATTGAAGTGATCGTCGGATCCCGGAAGCAAGCTGAAAGAGCGCTCGAAACCGCGCGCGCTGGGCCACTGGTGTTGTTCCATTCCCAGATGCCATTTTCCGGCCATGTAGGTGTGGTAGCCCGCATCGGCGAGAATCGCGGGCAGTGGCGCAACGCGCTCGTGCAGGTAGCGCTCGTAGCCGGTTGCATTCTCGATACCGTCGAGCATGAGCGGGCCGAACATGGAACCGAGGCCCGCCGTGTGATTGTCGGTGCCCGACAAGAGAATCGCCCGAGTCGGTGCGCAGGTCGGTGCGGCATGGAAGTTCGTGAGCTTGACGCCGCGGGCAGCAAGCGAGTCTAGATTTGGCGTATCGATCTCGCCGCCGAACGCCCCGATATCCGTGTAACCCATATCGTCGGCGACGATCAGGAGCAGATTCGGTCGCGGCTGCTCCTGCGTCTCCGTTACTGGGCCGCTGACGACCTCAGGTTCGCCGACACAACCGCACAAATAGACGAGCAGAAGGACAAGGCTCGAGTTTCTCATGACACTTGTATATCCCTTATCCGCCGCCCGCTACCTCGATACGCACATTCCTCATCGTAGGTGCTGGCCAGATGTCCTAGGTCCGAGCCAATTATATCGACGTTCGTGTGTTACGGTTCACGACATCGCGCCCGTTGCCCCAAAGAGACTGAGACTCGCGAGCGGTCGAGCACTATCAGCACTTTCTAATACGGTTGCGTTGGGCGGAGGTGGATATCGGTCCCGCGGAGCCCGTCAGCGTATTCATTCTTCTCGTTCAATCGGAAGCGCTCCCGCTGGCTGAGCCGATCGATCCGGAGGAATATATACACGTCGCCTGGGGAATGGCTGAGGTAAGAAATGGTCTCGATCGATCTTCGCAATCATGAACGGTAGTGTTCTCGCAATCTATATTGCGCAGACCGGCGCCGCGGACATGGAATCGCTCGCCGTTGCTGAGGTCGAGGCGGGTCGCGGCATCGTCGGCGATCGTTACTACACTCAGCTGGGCACCTTCTCGAAAAAGAACGAGATCNNNGATCGATCGCTTCAACGGTAGCACGGGATTAACCTTGGACTACGGCGTGTCCCGAAGAAACGTAGTGACACGGGGCGTTCGGCTCAACGATCTCGTCGGACATCGGTTTCACGTCGGCTCGGTGCAGCTAGAGGGTATTCGCTTGTGTGAGCCGTGTGCGCACCTGGCCTCGTTGGTGTCTGAGAAAGTCTTGCCCGGACTCGTTCATCGTGGCGGCCTGCGCGCACGCGCCCTATCGTCCGGAACCATCACGCCGTCCGACATCGTGGCTGGCCCATGACGGCGGGGCGTAACTGATCGCGCGCGGAGCTAGGATGGAGATCAGGCTCGACGATCTTGCCGGCCCTGAGATCGCCGGGTTTCTCGATGAGCACATGGAGGAGATGAGCTCGGTCACACCGCCGCAGAGCGTTCATGCGCTCAATCTCGACGGACTGCGGAGTCCGAACGTCACGGTCTGGACGGTTTGGGAGGCCGATGAACTTATCGGTTGCGGTGCGCTGTTTGAGCTCGAGTCGACCCACGCCGAAGTCAAATCCATGCGCACGGGTGCTGCGTGGCGCGGTAAAGGCGTCGCGTCGGCGTTACTGGCCCATCTGCTCGATGAAGCGAGGCGACGCGGTTACAGGTGCGTCAGTCTCGAGACGGGCTCAATGGCTCACTTCGAGCCCGCGCGACGGTTCTATCTCAAGCACGGTTTCCGGTACTGTGAGCCGTTCTCGACGTACGAGAACGATCCCAACAGCGTCTTTATGACGATGGAGCTCTAAGTCGTGTATGCCCAGTATGCGCCGCGCCCGATCACCTTCCACGGCTTGGAGTCCGTCGGCGACCATAGGCTCAAGGTGTACTCGATTCACTATGGTGATGAGCCGTTCGATCGTGGCCGCTTCAAGGGCGCATGGGCGCTCATCGGAGAATCTCTGCCGAGCGCGGATATCGTAACCGGGCGCCCCGGTGCGGGGTTCGTCATTCTTCACCAGGCTGCGACGGCCGATTACGTCGTCCTTTGTTGGTGGGACAACGAGAACGAGCTACCGACGCGTGTCTTCGTGCGCGGAGACGATGGATTTCGTCCTGCAAAGGCAGGGGAGTCCTTTTGCGTCTGGGACCTGCGGGTGATGTGGTCGGAGCGCGAGGCCTACGTTGCGACCGTATTGGCCGGCCACGAAGGCGGTGTCGAGGAATATCTCGCGGCCGTTGGTCTCAGCGAGTTCGCCTGAGGTCGTTAGCCGCAAACCGTAGCGCCGCGGTTCGTTTCACGAGCTTCTTTCGTGCAAACGCCGCGGCTCGGCGACGGGGCCGCCCTGGCAATCGAAGAACGGCGTTACGGGCACCCGATGGGCACCGCCGCAGGCGGCCGAGCGCGACGAGCTCTGAATCAGGCTCGCAGACTCCGTGGCCTTAACTCCTGATCTATAGAGCTCCCGAGTCGGGTGACGATCTCGGGCAGCGAGTCGATGTCGTCTGCGCTCGTGCGAAAGTTCACGACGCACGAGCGCAGCAGCATGCGTCCTTCCAAGACGGCATTGGAGACATAGGCCTCTCCACCGCTCTGTATCTGGCTCAACAGCGCTTCGTTGAGCTCGTTGAGATAGGTTTCGACGTCCTGACTCGGTGATGCCAGGTCGGCGGGCCTGTAGCGGAAGGTTGTGATACTGAGCTCGCGCGTGAAGGCTTCGAGCTCCGGATGCGCGGCGGCGGCCTCGTAGAGCCGTTCGGCGAGCGCGATGTCCTCTGACAGCATATCGACGTAGCCTTTGCGACCGATCGCTGCGAGGCTCAGCCAGACCTTGAGCGCGCGAAAGCCTCGAGAGTTCTGAACACCGTACTCGTAAAAGTTGATGCGTGGATCGCTTGCCTCATCCTCGTCCTCGAAACGGTAGTACTCGGGTTGGAACCTGAACGCGTCGGTGAGGTGCTCAGGGTTACGCACGAGCGCGCAGCCCGCCTCGAGCGGAGCATAGAGCCATTTATGCGGATCGAGCGCGATCGAGTCGGCCAGTGCGAGGCCACGCAAGTCCTCGCTTGCATCGGGTAATGCCGCGGCCGGCGCGCCGTAGGCGCCGTCGACATGGAACCAGAGGTCGTGGCTTTTACAGATTGCGGCAATACCTGCAAGCGGATCGACTGTTCCCGTGCTGACCGTGCCGGCTGCGCCTACGGCGAGAAACGGTAAGCGGCCTTCCTTGCGGTCGGCCACGATCTGCTTTTCGAGCTCGCCGATTCTCATGCGCTGGCGGTTGTCGCTGGGAATCCAACGAATGTTGTTGGTACCGATACCCGACAAATCCGCTGCCTTCTGTATCCACGTATGGGTTGCCTCGGATGCGTAGACGGCCAACGGCCTGCTCTGTGCGTAGACACCGGTCTCGCGAATCTCCCACGAGGCTTTTGCCTTGCGGGCGGCGTAAAAACCGATGAGGTTGGCCATGTTGCCGCCGGAGACCATGAGGCCGCCGCAGTGCGTCGGGTAACCGATGAAATCGGCGATCCAGCGGATCGTTTGGCGCTCGATCTCGCTGGCCACGGGCGATAGATCCCAAGCGCCGACGTTGCTGTTGACGGCGGCCGCGAGTAAGTCGCCGAGCGCCCCGAGCGGTGCGGCAGACGAGGTGATGTAGCCGAGAAACTTCGGGTGGCCGTTGTGCAGCGACTGATGAAAGAGCAGCGGGGCGATTCGATCGAGCAGTCTTGTCGCATCGGTGCCGTGCTCGGGTAACTCCGAATCACCGAGCAACGCGCGGACTTCCTGCGGTGTCGGCGCACGTGTGACGGGGCGCTCGGGTAGAGAATCGTAGAATTCGGCGATTCGGTCGACGAGCGCATGACCGAGCTTACGGAACTCCTCGCCGGATAGATTAATGGGCGTTTCGCGTTTCTTGTCGGACATTGGTTTCGAACTGCCAGATTGTTGTTCGCGTCTGAGCCAGCTGCCCGGGGCTGCCTGGCGCCAAGCCGCTATTCTCGCCTGCCCCAACGCGACGTGCCAGTGGCAGGGGCATAGCCGCGGGCGTAGACTTACAGATGCAATGACTACCAAGCGGCTTTCACTACAGAGTTCACTTCGATCGACGCTCTCATTCGCGGCGCTCGGCATCGCGTTCGTAGGCGCCGGCTGCGCGTCAGCGCAGCAACTCGAGCGTGGCGAGGAGCTCTACGGGTTCTGCGCGCAATGCCACGGTCCCGAGGCGCATGGTATCCGCGACGTCAACGCGCCCGGGCTGACCAATCTCGACGACTGGTATCTCGAGCGCCAACTGGAGCAGTTCAGCGCCGCCATGCGCGGGCGGCCCGATCGGGACGTGCATGAATCGCCGATGATCTTCGTCGCACGCGCCTATGACGAGCCACAGGCAATGGCTGACCTTGTCGCCTATATTGCGAGCTTGCCCGATTACGAGCCCACGATCAGCGTCATGGGTGACGTGACCGCGGGCCGGCAGCTGTACTCGGCCTGCGACTCCTGTCACGGCACTTCGGGCGAAGGGGATGTCGGGCTCAGGGCGCCCGCGCTCGCGGGGCTGGATGACTGGCATCTCGTGGCTGAGCTGCGAGAATTCACGACTGGCGATCGCGGCACTCACCCGGGCGACATGTATGGTCAGCAGATGGTGCCCGTGTCGCGAGTTCTGACCGACGAGCAGGCGATATTCGACATTGTCGCTTACATCAATACGCTTCGATGAAGATTATGCATTCACGAATAACTCGAGTTTTTCCTCTGTTGTCGGCTGTGTGTCTGACCACTGTGTTGGCGTGGCGCCCGGGATTGACACAGGATGCCGACGATTCCGATTACCTGTCCGTGCAGACGAGCATCAACGCCCTCATGGTTGCGCTCGTCGATCATTCGGCCCACGAGCTCTGGGCAGCAGGGTCTGCGCAGACATTGAGCGCTGTGGACTGGCGCACGGTCGAGCAGCACGCGGTCCAGCTGATCGGGTCCGGGACCTTGATCTCGCTCGGCGGAACGGGGGCCGCGGATGCTGCCTGGGTGGCGACACCCGCTTGGCAGGAGTGGAGCCAGCTCATGACGGACGGAGCCCTGGCTGCGTTGGAAGCTGTCCAAGAGACCGACCAAGACGCTCTGAATCGCGCCGGCAGCGTGCTCGTCGAATCGTGTCAGGGCTGCCACGAGGCTNNACTCATGACGGACGGAGCTCTGGCTGCCCTGGACGCAGCCCGAGACACCGATCAGGACGCGCTGAATCGTGCCGGAAGCGCGCTCGTAGAGTCGTGCCAGGGTTGCCACGATGCTTTCAAGCCGGAGCTTCCGACCGAAGGCTACTTTCACGCTCCCCATTACGAGACGTCTCCGCGGCAAGACATCACGCTCAGGTCCGCCGTGGTGGCGCTCGCCGCACAGCCGGCGTTACGGGAGGAGTTCGAGGAAGGCTTGACCGACAAGGCCCGTGACCTTGGCTACAACGCCGTCGCGAGCTACGACCTCGTGCCCGATGTCACCGAGGTCGATGATCCGGACTTCGTCAGCCGACTCGTCTCCAATGGCATTGGCGCCGTGCTGATGATCCGGCCCGTGGCCGTTGGCCCGGGCGCGACGCTCGAGTCCGTTAGAGATTCGGTGTCGCCGAGCACCTATGCCAACCTGCGGGCGTTCGCCCAACTGCGCAGTCAGTTGGGTCACGAAGATCCCCTCGCCGTCGTGCACCTCGGGATCTATTTGATCAGCGTGCACGGTGCCGAGCTGCTTTCGTCGGGCGCCGTCTGGCTCGACGAGCCCAACCCGAGTCAGGAAGTAGCGATCGACCGGCTGCAGGATTTAATCGTGGCCAATGTCAACGCCGTGCGTCCCGCGATTCGCGAGCATCTGGGACTGCCGCCGCTCACACAATAGTCTGCGACGCGGACTCCTGGGAGACTGCTACGCAGGAGAGACTGCCATGCCAAACAAGCACGAATACGACTCCAACTGGACGCAGCGCTGGTCCGATGCGGACCGTGACGTGTTGAGTCGGCGCCGGTTCCTTGGTCTCGGCACGACGTCCGTCGCGACGGCGGCCGTTTGCCCGACGGTGCTCGCGCAGTCGGTGCTTGAGTCCGGCGAGAGTCAGACGAGGTTCAGGCGAGTCCGGACACAGTTCATCGCCGCGCTCGGCGATCCCGACTCGAAGGCCGGTAGCAACGCCCACGAATGGGGCTTATGGCCGGTTGACCCCGGTCCTCGTGGCGTTTGGCTCAATCGTTACGATCGCCTCATCACGAACGGCGGGGTCGCGCCGGCGGGCTGGAAGTTCGACAGCTCGGATTGGTGGCTCGAGGAGCACGGGCTGATCATGGAAAGCCCTGAATTCCCGTTGTCGCCCGGCCGGTACCTCGTGACCGGGGACCGCGAAGTGACGACCGAGTTGACGGTACATGCCGCCGACGCGGGCGGCAGCCAGCGATGGGAGCTCGCGGACGGCGCAACGATTTACGACGTGACGCATTTGCGTTGCCGCTCGGCGCGCTACACACCCGCTAGCGGTAATACGTTGTGCTCTCCGTCCAAGGCGAGCATGGGCGATTTTCCGGTCACGCCCGGGGCCGAGATGCCCCCGGTCGCGGACTGCAGCAAGCAGGACTACGCCGTGCTGTTCGTGATCGGTATCGCCGAGACGTAGATCTCGGTAACGCCGCTATCGCTCGAAGATTTCTGCGATTGGCACGATCGCGACCTGATCGGCGCCGATGTCGAGTGCAAGCCCTGAGATGAAGTTGTCTTCCTCGAGCAGTGCCTGCGACATCGACGACTCGTACTCGATCCGGCTCGCCATGTTTTCGACGAGTGCTTCGCGCAGATTCACGGCGTCACCCGTCACGATTGCGATCTTCAGATTATCGAATCGCAAGTGGCGCGCGATCGCGGTGTTGACGTCCTCGACGGTCAGCTCACCGAGCACTTCGCGGAAGCGCTGTAAGTGGCCGGGCTCGGCTACGCCATAGAATCGATCATCGACGGCGTAACCGAGGCGCTCCGATGTAGTTTTGGCGAACTGAAGCGCGTATTTGTCGAGGAACGAGCGCGTCAACTCGAACTCGTCCTCGGTCATACCGCCGTTGACGAGATCTCGTAGCTCCTTGACGGCGGCCCGCAGCGCGAAATGCGCTTGAGCGTTCGGCAGGGTGCGTATCCAAACCTCGAAGATTTGATGGTTGCGAGCCACGTTGACGGGCGGCATGAAGCGTTGGCCGCCTTCCGGGAACGCTTCTATATAAGAGTAGTTGCCGTAATTGAGTCCGCGCGCTCCGCGAATGACGTTGAACAGTCGCCCCGCTTGATTGCGATGCTCACCGAGCCAGGAGTTCGCAACCCATAGCGCATAGAACTCGCGCTCACCGCGGCCGACGGAGATTGGAAACCCGAAGCTGATCGACGCGTCCGCATCGGGCTTGTCGATGAGCACGGCCTGCGTGCCTTCCCACGGCGCGGGCGCAATGATGGGATCCGGTTGAGCTTCCCCGTCCGGCAGGTCGGCCAAGGTCGCCTCGAAGCGTGCGACGAGCGCATCGTCATAGCCGCCGGCTAGCCCGAGCGTGGCGTTGGCTTGCGTATAGTGGCGCGCGTAGAAATCGGCGACGTCTTCGACGGTAATCGCGCGTAAGCCTTCGACCGTGCCGACGACAGGGTGCGCGTAGCGTGTGCCGTCAAAGACGAGCTGCGTCAGCGCAGCTTTACCGAGCTCCTCGTCGGAGGCATAGCGCAGAGAATTCTCGAGATAGTTGATCGCATCGTTCTTGATGCGCTCGAAGTCGGCCGTATCGAACGCCGGGCGCAGATAGGCATCGCTGATCAAGCCGATGAAGACATCGGTGTTGTCCCGGTGCGTGCGTCCCGTAACCGTCGTTATCTCCTTATCGACGCGCGCCGAGTAGCCAGAGGCGATCGGGTAGAGCGCGTCGAGGATGTCCGCGTAGGCATTCGTCTCGGTGGAGGCGTCGGCAATCATCTCGCCTGTCAGATAGGCGAGTCCTTCCTTGCCGGGCGGGTCGTCCTGCGAGCCGACGCCGAAGCTGATCGAGAACGCGATTGTTGGCTCGCTCGGCACGGGCATGAGCACGATGTCACTCGGCGACGAGTCCGTGCCGGACTCGGGCAGCGGTGCTTCGGGGTCGCCCGCGCAAGACACGCAAAGCGTCGCCGCTGCGAGCACGTCGAGTCGCAAGCCGCTCATTGCTCGGCCCTCAACACGCCGACCGTGCGCCGGCTCGAATCGAGGTAACGTCGCGCGGCTTCGCGAACGTCCTCCGGTGTGATCGTCTCGTAGGCCGCATAGAGGGCGTCGACGGCCTCGATCCCCCCCGTGATCGCGATGATGCGCGCGAGTCCGCGCGCGACGGCGTCGGGCGTCTCGAGGCCCATGAGAAAGCCGTACCGCAGCCGCGACTTCAGCGCCTCGAGATCGGTTTCGTCCACGAGTGCTTCTCTGAAAGTTGCAATCGTCGCGTCGATCGCCTCGAGAACGTAATCGACGCGCTCGGGATCCTTGACGCGCGTGTACAGGTCGAGCAGGCCCGGGTCGCGATTACGTGCCGCGTCGGCTGCTAGAAACTCGACGACCTGTTCGTCGAGCACGAGCTTTTGATAGAGATCGCTCGTCGAGCCAAACGCCATCTCGGTCAATAGATCTGCCGCAACGCGCAAGCGATTGGCAGGGTCGAACGCATCGAACTTGTACGCGAGCGCGAGGATTGGCAGTGCACGGCCCGGATAGCTGACGTCGACGCGCTTCTCTTCGGTTTGCTCGGGCTCAGCCGGGATCTGCGGTGCAACGTAGCCGGGCTCCCAATCCGCGAAGTACTCGCGGACGAGGTCCATCGTCGGCGCGGCCTCGACATCGCCAACGACGAGCAGCGTGACGTTCTCGGGGCGGTAGTAACGTGAGAAGAAGCTCAGTGAGTAGTCGTACATCGTCGGCATCGCCGCGATGTCCTCTTCGAAGCCCATCGTCGTGTGGCCGTAGGTATGCGCATCGAACGCCGTCGTCATGACTCCTTCGTAGATTGCAAAGAACGGGTTCGTGACGTTCTTGCGGTACTCGCCGTAGACAGCGCCCGCCTCGGTTCTGAAAACGTCCTCGCTGTAGGCGAGGTTTTTGAACCGGTCGCTTTCGAGATCCATGACGAGCGCGAGATCCTCAGCCGCGATCGAAACGTGATACGCCGTCAGGTCGTCGGTCGTGTACGCATTTCGGCTCGCACCGATCTCTGTGAGTATCTCGTTGTAGACGTCCGCGGAATATCTCTCGGTGCCGCGGAACATCATGTGCTCGAAGAAGTGGGCGAAGCCGGTCTTGCCGGGCTTCTCGTTCTTCGAGCCNNGGCCGTGTTCGAACTCGTCGCGCGATCCCGTGCGCACGATCAGCCAGAAGCTCACGAGCCCGCCGGGCATGCTGATGACGATCGTCTCGAGCCCGTTGTCGAGCGCTTCCGTATGCGCCGGAAACGTGATCATTCGCCCGCTGGACGTCTGCGCGAGACTCGAGCCGACAACTACGAAACACAGGAGAAAAAGCGCGATAAGCCTCGACATGTGAATGCTCCGAGTCCGCCTAGACCAACTTCAAAAGTCTAACAAAGGCCGGCACACCGCGTCGGTGCTCAGTCTGCGCCGCCGGCGCCTTCCCATTCGCTGATGATGACCTCCGGGTCCGGCCGCGGACGCTCGCGCGGCGGCTCGGCAGGCGTGCCGATGTGGACGAAGCCGACGATCTCCGTATCGGCACTATGACCGAGGGCCGTTCTGATCTCTGGGTGATAGGCGGGCCACCCTGTGACCCATTGGGCGCCGAAGCCCAGAGCCTGTGCCGCGATCAGCATGTTCTGACAAAGTGCGCCCGCCGACAGCAGTTGCTCGATCTCCGGGACTTTCTCGAAGCGTTGCGGGTCCGGGTGTGAGCTCACGATGAGCAGGACCGGTGAACGCTGCATTCGCTCATGCTCAGCCTCGATCAACGCACTGCTCGCAGCGGCGTTCTCTCGCTCGAACACGTCGCGGCAGACTTTCGCCAATGATGCTTGTGCCGCCTTGTGCAGAACTTGGATGCGCCACGGCTCGACGCGCCCGTGATCGGGCACGCGTAGACCTGCAGCCAGAATCGTCTGGAGTTGCTCGGCGTTCGGGCCGGGTTCTGCGAGGTCTTTGGCGAGCACCGAGCGGCGGCGCATCAGCAGATCGAGAACGGCTTGGGTCATGGTCGTGTTCCGGAGGCTCCCTATGGGGCGGACGTTAAGCCGTTTTGCCTTTCTGTGCCAGCACGAGCCAAATGCCGCCGAGCGTTGCAGCAGAGGCGATCAGCAGTCGCAGCGTGACGGCTTCATCGAGCAGCAGCGTTCCGCCGAACGCGGCAATGATCGGTACGGAGAGCTGCACGGTTGCGGCCGTCGTCGCACGAAGCTGTTTGACCGCTGCAAACCAGATCACGTAACCGAGCCCGGACGCAATCGCGCCTGAGGCGATCGCGTAGGTGACTCCAAGCGAGGTCGCGTTACTGTCGGCGATCGTCAGCAAGCTCACGAGCGCCACGCCCGGCAGTGTCCAGACGAAATTCGTCGCCGTGGCAATCAGGGCGTCGGGCGCTGTGCGACCGCTCAGCGAGTACAGACCCCAGCCGAGACCTGCACCCGTCATGAGCACGGCACCGAGCGGGTCGGGCGCAGTGAGCCCCGGGGAGACTAGATAGACGAGCCCCGCGAGCGCAGCGCTCAAGCCGAGCCACGCGAGCGGCGAGAACGGCTCGCCGGCGCGCAGAGCCGCAACGAACATCGTCAATTGCACGGTCCCGAAGAGGATCAGTGCGCCTGTGCCGGCTGCGAGCGACAGATAGGCGTAGGAGAAGCAGATCATGTAGCCCAGTAGCGCGGCCACGGCGAAGAAGTTGGTGTTCGCCTTGTGCTCGGCTCGCCAGCGCGGTGCAACGATGAGTCCGAGCGTCAGCGCGCCGGCCAGGACCCGCAGCGTTGCGAAGCTCGGCGCGTCGATGAGCCCGGGTCCGAGCGCGAGCCGGCACAGCAACGAGTTCGCGGCAAAGGCGATCATCGCGAGCGTCGTAAGTGAGGCGACGCTAGTCCGCATATCTCACCGGGACTCCGAATGATGGCGAAGGACAGGGGGTCTTGGGCGATGAGCTGGACGGAAAGTCATAGCCGTAGCTATGGCTTGAGGGAAGCTCGAGCCCAAGAACGTCTGGACGAGCCAGGGTTGGAGTAGGTCGCAAGCGAGCCACACAAACTTATATGCGCGCATCGGCATCGTATCTCTCAATTTTTTTAGCTGCTCGATTCCTTTCGCGTAGCGCGGCGACCGCCCGGTGGGATATGCGGGCTACTTCCTGCGATCATGGGCCGGCAGGCTACGTCGTATCTCCAAGCGCGTAAACTATGTACGAGGATCTTCGACGGGCTTCTATGACGACCGCGACGCCGTATGCCGATCTCACGCCCGACGTCGTGCTCGACGCGGTCGATAGTCTCGGGCACGTTACCGATGGGCGCATCCTTGCGCTCAACAGCTACGAAAACCGTGTCTATCAGCTCGGGCTCGAGGATGGCGGCTTCCTCGTCACGAAATTCTACCGGCCCGAGCGCTGGACGGACGAAGCGATTCTCGAGGAGCACGCGTTTGCGCTGGAGCTCTGCGAGCACGAGATTCCTGTGGTCGCTCCGCTCGTGGCCCGTGACGGGACGACGCTGCACGCGCATGAGGGTTTCCGTTTCGCCGTGTTCCCGCGTCAGGGCGGACGCTGGCCCGAGCTCTCCCGATCCGATCAGCGAGCGTGGATGGGCCGGTTCCTCGGCAGAATTCACGCGGTCGGTGCGCGTGCCGCATTCGAGCATCGGCGCGCGCTCTCCACGCAGTGGCTCGGTCACGACGCGGCAGACGCCATTCTCGCCAGCGATTGGTTGCCCGCGCACCTGACAGACAATTACCGCGTCGTGACCGAGCACCTGCTCGCGCGCATCGAGCAGCAATTCGCCGAGCTCGGTGAGATCCGCACGTCTCGAATCCACGGAGACTGCCACCCGGGCAACGTGCTGTGGACCGATGCGGGCCCGCACTTCGTCGATCTCGACGACTGCATGAACGGCCCGGCCGTGCAGGACCTGTGNNGGACCGACGCCGGCCCGCATTTCGTCGATCTCGACGACTGCATGACGGGGCCGGCCGTGCAGGATCTGTGGCTGTTCCTGTCCGGGAGCCGCGAGGAGTGCGCGACCCAGCTCAAGGACCTGCTCGAAGGCTACTGCCAGTTTTGCGACTTCGATTACCGCGAGCTCAGACTCATCGAGGCACTGCGCGGACTTCGCATGCTGCACCATACGGCCTGGATCGCGCGCCGCTGGCTGGATCCCGCTTTTCCAAAGGCTTTCCCATGGTTCGAGACGACGAAATACTGGGAGGAGCACGTGCTCGGACTCAAGGAGCAGCTCGCCGCGCTCGAGGAGGCGCCACTGGAGGTCTACTGACCGCCTGTTAGATGGCGGCAAGCTCTTGTAGGGGCTGGGGCTTTCTCATACGATGATCGGATCGGGTGCGCGCGGGCTGCGCACCCAAAATGAAGCCGCTAGAAGGCGAGCTCACCTGGGGGATTGCAATGGCCTACTCATTGATCGGCAGGAATTTCACGCCACCTGACATCCGCGCGAAAGTTACGGGTCAGGCCAAGTACTCAGAAGACGTTCGAGCAGAAGGCATGGTCTTCTGCCGTCTGCTCACGAGCCCGATCCCGCACGGGCGCATCGTCAACATCGATACGAGCGCAGCCGAGGCGATGGAGGGTGTGCTCGGCGTTCTCCGGGCCAGTGAGGTGCCGAATCCGCCGGAGCCGGCCACGCCGATGCTCACGGACGAGCCGAAGTTCATCGGTCAGCCGATACTCGCAGTTGCGGCCGTCGACGAGACGACGGCGCACAATGCGATCGAGCAAATCCAGATCGAGTTCGAAGAGCTGCCTTTCACGGTCGACCCATTACAGAGCCTGTACCCCGGTGGTCCGGACGCGCGTCCCGACGGCAATATGGTGGCGCCGGGCGTCGAGCTGCGGCGTGTGAAGTGGACCGCGCAAGATTTCGCCTCGGTGGAGGCCGGCCAGTTGCCGATGGGTGAGGCCTCGATGGAGTGGTCCTACGGTGACGTCGACGAAGGTTTTGCCAACGCGGCCGTCATTCTCGATGAGACCTTCGTGACGCAAGGCCTGTCGCATCACAGTATGGAACCGCGTACGGCGATGGCTTACTGGGAAAACGGCAAGTGCATCCTGCACGGCTCCTCGCAGACCCAGAGCTTCGTGCATCCCGGCATTGCCGAGTACGTCGGCATCGCGCCCGAAGATCTCGTCTTCGTCGCAGAGTACTGCGGTGGTGGATTCGGCTCGAAGGGTGGTCCGTATCCCTACATGGCGATTCCGGCGCACATGTCGCGCAAGATCGGTCGTCCGGTCATGATGCGCGTGAGCCGTTCCGAGGAGCATTTTATCGGCTCGGCGCGTCCCGGCTTCCAGGGCCGAATCCGCATGGGCTTTGCAGCGGACGGACGTTTCACGGCAGCGGACCTCTATCTCGTTCAGGAGAACGGCCCGACGACGGGCTGGAGCGATTACCGTTCGGCGGCCGATGCGATTTCCTTGGTCTACTCGGTGCCTGCGATGCGTTTTCGCGGCCTACCGATCAACACGAACACGCCTCCGCGCGGCCCGCAACGCGGTCCGGGACAGAATCAGATCGCCATGGCGATCGAGCCGCTGATCGATAAGGCGGCCGCGGAGCTCGGCATCGACCAGTTCCAGATTCGGCGCATCAATGCGACGACGAGCGACACGCGCTACGGCGCCAACCAGAACACGCTCACGAGTGCATTTCTCGGTGAGGCGCTCGATATCGGACGTGAGCAGTTCGATTGGGAGACGCGTCTGGCACGCAGCGGCCAGCGCAACGGCTCGAAGGTGCGTGGTGTCGGCATCGGCCAGGCCTACCACGCCGCAGGTTCCAGCGGTTTCGACGGAATCGTGCGTATCACGCCGGACGGCATCCTGCACATACATACCGGCGTCGGGAATCTCGGCACGTACTCGCACACGGGCACGGCACTCGTGGCCGGCGAGGTGCTCAAGTACGACTGGAACAACTGTGTCGTCGAGCGCGGCGATAGCCGCAAGCATCTACCGTGGAACTTCGGCCAGTTCGGCAGTAATACGACTTACACGCATTCGCGCACGAACTACGTTGCCGCTGTGGACGCGCTCGCCAAGCTCAAGGAGATCGCCGCGATGGATCTCGGTGGCTCGCCCGACGATTACGACATCGGCGACGAGACGGTCTTCGCGACGGCCGATCCATCACGCAGCATGACCTATGCGCAGGCTGCGCAGCGCGCGATCGAGCTCGGCGGACGGTTCTCGGGGCAGGAGTACCCCGAGGACATCAACGACATGACCAAGCGCTCCGTCGACGCGCTGGCCGGAACCGGACTCATCGGCGTGTCGAAGGACAACCTCGGGCGCAGCGGTACCGTTGCTGGGCTCGCGGCCGGCTTCATCGAGATCGAGCTGGATCTCGAGACCGGCAAATGGGAGATCCTCGACTATCTCGGCGTGGCCGACTGCGGCAGGATTCTGCATCCGCAGGGCCTGAGCACCCAGGTCAGGGGCGGCGCGGTCATGGGTATCGGCATGGCCTCGACCGAGAAGCACATATACGATCCACAGAACGGATTGCCTGCCACGCATCTGCTGCATCAGATCAAACCGCCGACGTATCTCGATCTGCCGAGCGAGATGCAGTGGGCCGCCGTGACCGAGCCTGACCCGGAGAACCCGGTGGGCGTCAAGGGTGTCGGCGAGCCCGTGCAAGGTTGTGCGGCTGCCGCGTTGCTCTGTGCGATCTCCAACGCGCTGGGTGGGCATTATTTCAACC
>JABAHR010003569.1_pt1 | contig 16940 bp, 16 predicted proteins | sample 7062101 | NCBI WGS metagenome assembly JABAHR01 (sample SAMN14534553, study PRJNA622989) | marine sediment metagenome | biome: marine biome [ENVO:00000428]; feature: marine pelagic biome [ENVO:01000023]; material: deep marine sediment [ENVO:00002113] | place: India: Gulf of Kutch | collected... | reverse complement strand
GGCTGCGACCTGCAGCAACACGGCCGGCGCAACCTTCTGAGGCTGCCGCGGACGCGGCCGTGGCCCGTCCCGCTGCGCAGCCCGCTGCGCGGGGTCATCCGTTGACCCCACGCTTCAGTCGCGGGCGTCCTCCCGGCGCGGCAGCCTGAAGACGTACAGCGCGTTGCCGCCATTCGGCTGGTAAATCTGCGGGCTCTGCCGGGCGGTCAGCAGCTTGAACACGCCCATGCCCGTGGGCACCGCGAGGTACTGCTCGCCGTCGACGGCGTAGCTTATCGGGTAACCGTGCAGTGCCGCGCCAAGCCGCACCTGCCACAGGATCGCTCCCGTGTCGCTGTCGAACGCCTTGAAATAGCGGTCCAGGTCGCCGATGAAAGTCAGGCCGCCGGCGGTGCTGAGCGCGCCGGTGAGAAACATGGCCGGCTGGGTGTGGTTCCAGCGCGGCTGCAGGCTGCGCAGGTCGTATGCCACCAGGCGTCCCAGATGGTCGCCGCTGCCGGGTGCGGGATAAACGCGCGACGCGCCCCCATACCCGCCGGCGCCCATCACCCGTTCCACGGGCTGCCCCACCATCTCCACGCACAGGCGGTGCAGGGGTATCACCAGGGTGGCGGTAGCGGCGATGTAGCTGGTGGCCTGCCAGTTGTGCCCGCCGTAGATGCTCGGGCAGACATCGATGGCCTCGCCGACGCCCGCCTCGACGATATCCCGGCGATAACGCAGCTGGCCGGTGGCGTGGTCGAGGTGTTCGAACAGGTTCTGCTCCATGGTCTCGGTGAAGGCCACGAAGCGGCCGTCGCGGCGGTCGAGCAGCCACAGGATGCCATCCTTGCCGACGGTCACCACCAGTGGCCGTCCGTCGAGCTCCACCAGCACGCGTTCAAAGCCGACTTCCATGTCGATGGTCTCCCCCGGCACATGCTGGAAATACCATTTCATGGCGCCCGAGCGCGGGTCGAGCGCCAGGGTCGAATTCGTGTACAGTGCCGCATCCAGCGCCGACATGCCGCGGCTGGCGGCCACCCATGGCTTGGCCTGGGACGTGCCGATATAGAAGAGCTCGCGCGCCGCATCGTAGCTGCCCGCGATCCAGGTATCGCCGCCGGCGCGGAAGGCGGGCTCGATGCCGCCCCAGGAGCCCTCGTTCGGGTCGCCCGGCATCGCAATCGTGGAGGTGCGCCACAACTCCGTGCCGGTTTCCGGGTCGTGGCCGGTGATGAAGCACCCGCCCGGCTTGTAGCGCTCGCAGCCATTGATGCCGCTCAGCACCACGCCGGCCCCGATGATCGGCCCCGCGGTATGGGTGTAGCCCTGCCTGTAATCGGCCTTGACGCTGCGCCACAGCAGTTGGCCGCTGCGCGCGTCGAGGGCGATCAGGGCCGCATCGTAGGTGGCGAGGAATACCTTGTTTCCGTAGATGGCGATGTTGCGGGTCGGCCCGGCCAGCGTCTTGGCCTCCGGCGGGTAGGGGTAGGCGTACTCCCAGATCACCTCACCGCTGTCCGCCGCCACCGCCTGGATGATGTTGTCCGGGTGCGTCAGGAACATGATGCCGTCGTGCACCAGTGGCGTGGCCTGGTTACTGCCCTCGTACATGGTCAGCACCCAGGCCAGCTGCAGCGTCCCAACGGTATCGCGGTTGATCTGGTCCAGGGGGCTGAAACCGTGTCCATCCAGCGTGCGCCGCCAGTTGAGCCAATCCCCGGGGGGCGGGTCGTTGAGCAAGGCGTCACTGACCGGGACGTAATGGTCCAGCCTGCGGTTCACGAAGCTCGAGGCCTTGCGGGCGGCCTCGGCGATGGTGCCGGCGCCTTGCCAGCTTTCCCATTGCACGGGCTCGGCGCCCACCGCGGCCGGCCCGCTGCCCTCGATCGCGGCCCGGATGCTGAGCCCGGCATCCGCTGCCAGCGCCGTGCCGTCCGGGGCCGCCCCGTTGACCCGGAGAATGTGTGCCGTGACGGCGGCATAGGTGGCTTCGCCCAGCGACTGGGGCGCCCCGGGCGGCATGGTCGCGCGGCTGGCCTCGATCAGCTCCGCCACCGGCCGTTCACCCCAGCTCGCCAGGAACCGGGCGCCGGCCAACTCCGGCCCGTGGCCGGTTCCCTGCAGGCTGCCGTGGTGGCAGGCGGCGCAGTGCCGTGCATAGGCCGCCCCGCCTTGCTCGGCCTGCCCGGCGGTGAACGAGATGGCATGCTCGCAGCACAGCGCCAGCACGCTGGCGGCGAGCAGGCGGCCGGGTCGCATCGTTTTCAGTCCCGGGGCTCCAGCACCACCACCGGGATGCGGCGCTGGCTGGCGGCGTCCTGGTAGTCGTCATACGGCGGGTAGATTTCCGCCATCATCCGCCACAGCCGTTCGCGCTCCTCGCCATCGCTGGTGCGGGCATGCACGCGGTGGTGATCAGGTCCCACCTGGATTTCGCAATCCGGCTGGGAGACCAGGTTGAGATACCAGGCCGGGTGGGTGGGCGCGCCGCCCTTGGAGGCGACGATTACGTAGCGGCCGTCGTCGGTGCCGTAAATGAGGGGCGAGAGCTGGGTGCGGCCGGATTTCCGGCCGGTCGTCTTCAGCAGCAGGGCCGGCAGTACGCCGGGCCCGCCGGCGGCGGTGGAATCCCAGCGATGGCCCCGTTCCGGGTCCTCGAGGTACAGCCGGATGTGGTCCGCTATCCAGCTCGGCAGTCGTGTGGTCTGTGGCTCGCTCATGGTGTGCATTCCTTCTGGGCGGGTGGGTTGTGACTATCTTCGCCGCACCGGGCGGTGTCCGCAACGCGCGGTGGGCCCGGCCGGTTGCGAAGCCCCCTTGCGTGCGACCGGCGAAAGGGCGCCATCGGCCGTCAATGGCCACTTCCGGCCGCCTGCTGCCGCAGCCGGGCGGCATCGGCGGGCAGCAGGAAGCCCTCGGCAACGGTGGCATCGACGGCTTTGCGCATCTGCGCTTGCCATGCGCCGGGGCCGGGGTAACGGGCCTCCAGTGATGCTGTGTCGAATGGAATGAAGCCACCGAACAGGTCGCAGAAACCGGGACCCCGGTTCGACGCCAGGTAGGTCCCCAGCGGTGCGCGCAATTCCGCCGGGCGCACGCCACCCACGGCATTGCCATCGGCATCCAGCAGCAGGCGGGCCGGGCCCGCGGCCGGATCCAGTTCCAGCAGCCGGCTCGGCGGCGGCGGGTATTCGTCTCGGATCCACCGTTCCAGGGCATGCAGCAGGGCGGCCTGCAGGTCGCCCACCCGGATCGGGTTGTAGGCGTGCTCGGGCTCCGGGCAAAAACTGGGTGGCAACCCCAGGTCCCGGGCCAGTGCCTGCCCGCCGACCGCGTTGAGCGCCGCGTCGACGTGCGCGCCGCCGGCCATCTCGTAGAACCGCAGCCGGGGAAAGTCGGCCTCGGTCTGGCGCGCGCGGTGCGCATCGAACCCGATCACCTCGGTCTGGGTCTGGAAGCGGATCACCGGCGCGTCGGTGCGCAACCAGTTGCGGGGATCCTGCACCGGCAGTTGCTCGCCGGTCTCGGCCTCGGGGCCGCGGACGTGTTTCGCCTGGTGGTGCCCGCCGGAGACGTAATAACCGTCGAACACGGGCCGGCCGTCGGGCAGGCGGTGGCGTGCATGGAACGAGTTGGCGAAGGTCACCAGGTAATCCGCCGACTGCGAATAGCCGACCAGGATCACCCGTTCGACCTGCAGGCCGGCCAGGGGATGCGGCTCGGCACCCGGTGTCCTCACCAGCCGCCCGGCTTGCCCCAGCATGTCCCATATTTGCGAGAAATGCGGCATGGACAGGGTGCGGTAACGCTGCGCATTGCGCGCCGGGTAGGGAGCCTTGCCCCAGGAATCGCGCAGGAAATCCACCGTGGCCGGCTTGCCGGAAATGCCGACCCAGGCCGCGCCGGTGCGCAGCAGATAGTGGTGAGCGCCTTGCCAGATGGGGTCTCCGTCCCAGCCGGCGGTGGCGTTCAGCAGCTCCAGGTAGACGGTGCCGTTGAACGCCTTCGCCTGATCTGGCCGACGCACCAGCAGGCGCGTGTTGTATGGCATCGCGCACTGCAGGGACGCGACCGCCGCCGAAGGGCCTGCCGGGTGGGCGTAATCGTAAATGTCGGCCTGGCCGGACACCAAAAATTCCAGCTCGCGGTAGCCGGCCGCGGAGAGGTCCTCGTACCAGGCGATGAACGGCGTCGAGCGTTGCCCGGGCGGACCGTCGCTCAGCGGCAGGAGGCGCACCGCGGTCGCCTGTTGCGCGGCAACGGGCGCTGCGTTGAACACCAGGGCCAGCAACACGCACAGCAGTGGGCCAACGGTGGCGTTCATGACCGCCCCGGCGCGACCACCCGCAGGCCCGCCCCGCCAAGCCCGTATTCTCGATTCAGGTGTCGCAGGACGGGGGCCAGGGCCTCGCTCGCGGCGGCGTTCGCGATCGGCCCGGCCAGCCAGCCGCGCAGGCCGGCGGCCTCGACCAGATGCAACACGAGCCGACACGCGGAGCGGTCGTTGCCGCACACCAGCACGTCCATGTCGAGCCGCGCGGCGTCGGAGCGCAGGTGCTTGGCGGCCACCGTCTGGAAGGCGGCGACCACCCGCACGCCGCGGCCCAGCCGGGCCTGGGCGGCGGCCGCGACCGATCCGCCCGGCACGGCCAGGGCACGGGTGGGGTCGGCCGGGTCGACGGGCACGACCGGCTCCAGCAGGATCCGGCCATCCAGCGTGTCGTCGATCTCGGCCAGCAAGGCGTCGTGGCAGGCATAGGGAACGGCCAGCATCACCACTTCGCTGGCCAGGACGGCCTCGGCAATGCTGCCGCCGGCCGCGCCCAGTGTGCGGGCCGCTTCCCGGGCGCGGGCCGGCGTGCGCGAGCCGATGACGACGCGGTAGCCGGCTTCCACCCAGCGCCGGGCCAGCGCGCTGCCCAGCCGGCCGGTGCCGCCGATGATCGCGACGACCGGCAAGGCACTGTCGAGCTCAGGATCGGGGCTCGAGACTGCCGGACACATGCTGCGTGGCCGCGGGCCGCCCGGGACCTGGGCTCAGGCCATGTCCGCGCGGTGCCGGCTGAGGTCCCCGATCAGGTCGGGCGAGATGCTGCGGCTGCGGAAGCGCCATTGCCCGTCGACGCGCTCGAACTCATCGTGGTAGTGGCCGATGAAAATCGGCTGCAACGGGAAGTCCGGCAAGCCCTGGAACACCGTGATGTAGCACTGCGCGGTAGCCGCGCCGCGGGCGTCGTCGACGTCGATTTGCACGTTGCTCATGACGTGCTTGGTGTGGGTCTTGCCGTCGTACAGGGTGACGTTCTGCAACATGCCCAGCACCGCCTCATGGCCCTGCAGCGGGCCGCCCGGATCGCCGACGATGCCAAAGCTGCCGTGCTCGAACAGCCGCGCGAAGCCCTCCAGGTCGCCGCTATCCACGGTGTAGCAGTATTCATTCATCAGCCTCAGGATGGCGTGTTTCGAATCGCTCATGGTTCGTTTCTCCAGGTCAGGACATGCGCAGGGCCGCGTCCAGCCGCAGCGTTGCGCCGTTCAGGTAACGGTTGGTCACGATGTGGTGTGCGAGCGCGGCGAATTCCGCCGGCTGGCCCAGCCGCGAGGGGTTGGGGATGCTCTTCTCCAGGGATTCCTTAGCGGCCGGCGGCAGGCCTGCGAGAATCGGTGTCTCGAACACGCCGGGTGCGACGGTCACGATGCGGATGCCGTACCAGGCCAGGTCCCGCGCGATCGGCAGGGTGATGCCGACCAGGCCGGCCTTGCTGGCGCTGTAGGCCACCTGGCCCTTCTGGCCTTCGAACGCCGCGATGGACGAAGTGTTGATGATGACACCGCGCTCGCCATGGGCGTCGGGTTCATTGGCCGCCATCCGCTCAGCCGCCTGGCTCAGCACGCTGAACGTGCCGACCAGGTTGATGTTGATCACCTCCCGGAACAGGTCCATGGGAAACCGCCCGTTCTTGCCCAGCGTCTTGGTGGCGCCGCCGCCCCGGCCGGCGCAGTTGACGCACACATGGATGGCGCCGAAGGCCTGCACGGCCTGCTCGATGCCGGCTCCGATGGCCTCGTCGTCGGCCACATCCACGTGGCAGAACAGCGCCCGCCCGCCCAGCCCGTCCGCCAGCGCCGCGCCGGCCTCCCGGTCGAGATCGAAAATGGCGACCCGGGCCCCTTCGCGGGCGAATCGCTCCACGGTCGCCCTGCCCAGCCCCGAAGCGCCCCCGGTGACCACGGCTACCTTGTCGTTCAAGTCCATTGATATTCCTTCACTGAGTGGCAGCGGCCGCGCCGGATCGGACCCGCCGAGGGCCGCGAAAGCCTCGCCCCGCGTCGCGGCCAGGACGCCGCCTGGGAATCGGTTTTTGAACTAAATACAAATTCTATGATAGCGTATTCAACGGCTTATTCGCCAACCGAATTTCGCGCCGCGGACCCCGCCGGCGCGCCCATGAGGCCATCTGCCTCACAGCCAGGGAGATGTCGACCCGTGAGCAAGATCGAGATCGCAAAACGGCTGTACGCTGCGGCCGCTGCGGAGGAATGGGATGAATTCGCGCAATGGATTCATCCCGAGTTCGTCATCCGGGAGTCGGCCGCGCTGCCCTATGCGGGAAGCTACCAGGGGGTGGACGGATTCAGGCAGCTGGTACGCGCCGTGTTCACCCACTTCCACCGGCTGTATGCGGAGCCCGGCCACTACATGGAAGGCGAAGACCATGTCGCGGCGATCGTGAGGTTGCATGGAACGGGCAAGCGGTCCGGCCGGGCGTTTGAAACCAGCGTGCTGGAGCTGTTCCGCTTCCGGGATGGCCTGGTGGTCGAAATCCTGCCCTATTACTGGGACCCGCAGTTGATCCACGAGCTCTAGCCGCCGCCACAGGCCCGCCGGAGCCAGCGAGTCGGCGCGGCCCGGGCAGATGCCCGCAGGCTAGAAGGAACGGGGCAGCCCCAGCCCCTCGGCGATCATGTTCTGGGCCATCTCGTTGCTGATGGGCCCGATCTTCATCAGGCGGGCATCGCGCCAATAGCGCTGCATGTCGGTCTCTGCCGAGTAGCCCATACCGCCCAGGATCGCGATGCCCCGGTCGGCTGCACGGCAGGCATAGTCCGAGGCGAGGGTCTTGGCCATGGTCGATTCCATCGCGCAGGGCCGATCCAGCGACTGCAACCACGCGGCGTTGTAGACCATCAACTCGGTTTGCTTTTGCCAGGTGGCGATCGCGGCCACATATCCCTGCAGGGTCTGGAATTCGCCGATCAGCCGGCCGAATGCGCGGCGCTGGTGCATGTAATCCAGCGCGTCCTCGAGAACGCCATCGATGATGCCGAGGCACAGCGCGGCATTCATGATGCGCTCGTTGTTGAGCGTCCGGGTGGTCTGTTTCCAGACCTTGCCGGGCTCACCGAGCAGCAGATCGTCGGGCACGAACACGTCTTCCAGCACGACACTGCAGGAGCTCAGCGCGCGCATGCCCAGCTTGGGCAGCGGTGTCACCGATACCCCGTCGGACGCCCGTGGCACCAGGAACAGGGAAATCCCCTCGTGCCGGCGTTGCGCGTTCGGATCGCTGCGCGCGATCACCAGCAGGTAGTCGGCGGTGTCGGCGGTGGTGCTCCAGATCTTCTCACCGCTGATGACCCAACCGCCCTTCGCCTTGCGGGCCATGGTTTTCATGCCGCCCAGCAGGTCGGTGCCGCCGGCCGGCTCGGTGAAACTCATGGCGGTTTTCAATTCGCCCCTGGCCATCGGGGGCAAAAAGCGGCGTTTTTGCTCTTCGGTCCCGTAGAGGCCGACCGACTTCGCCCCGGAGAAGGAGGTGATGCCCCAGATCCAGCTCAGCCCGGCGGCGTTGCGGCTGAGTTCGCGCATGAATGTGGCCTGCACCACGATGTCACCGCCCAGCCCCCCGTATTCCTCGTCGATGCCGATGCCATGGAAGCCCGCCGAGGTGAGCCTGTCCCACAATTCCTGGGGGTACTGGTGCTCCCTGCGCTCCAGTTCCCGGCACCACGCCTTGGGGCACTCCTGGTCGACCCAGTCGCGGACCTCGTCACGAAAGAGCTGGATTTCCTCGCTGAGCTCGAAATTCACGCTGGTGCCTCGTGTCGGACCCTGCCGCATGCGCTGCCGGTGCCCCGGCAGGCCCGTGCACGGGGCCCTGCGCGAGCCGCTATCAAGCGGGTCCACCGTGCGCGCAGCTCGCGCCGTCCGGGGCTGAAAGCGCCGAATCACGGATCGTTCACGACCGCGGGATGCGACAGTTTTTGAACTAAATACAAATTCTATGATAGCGTATCCAATTGCCTCCGAGCCAATCGTTTCCGGCCAGATTTCGTGAACGACGCTTACATTTTCGACCACGTCCGCACGCCACGCGGAAAAGGGCGCCCGGACGGTGCGCTGCACAGCGTTTCACCCACCCGCCTGCTGGCTCAGGTGCTGGTCGCGCTGCGTGATCGCAACGCGCTGGACACGGCGCTGGTCGAGGACGTGATTGCCGGTTGCGGCTCGCCCATCGGTGAGCAGGGCAGCGCCATCGGCCGCACCGCCCTGATCATGGCCGGTTACCCCGGCAGCGTGCCCGGCCAGCAGATTCATCGCTACTGCGCCTCGGGCCTGGAGGCGGTCAACCAGGCGGCGGCCAAGGTCGCCTCCGGGCAGTGCGAGTTGCTGATCGCCTGCGGTGTCGAGTGCATGTCCCGGGTTCCCATTGGCTCTTCAGGCGCTGCCTGGTCGGCCGACCCTTCGGTGGCCTACCACAATTACTTCGTGCCGCAGGGCATCGCGGCGGACCTGATCGCAACCTTGCACGGCCACCAGCGGGAGGATGTCGATGCCTATGCCGTGGAAAGCCAGCGACGCGCGGCGCAGGCCTGGGACGAAGGTCGTTTCAGTGCGTCCGTGATCCCGGTGGTGGATGAAATTGGCCTGACCCTGCTGGAATGCGACGAGCACCTGCGCCCGTCCACCACCCTGGAATCGCTCGCGAAGCTGCCGCCGGCGTTCGAAAAGATGGGCGCGGCGGGGTTCGATACCCAGGCCATTCTGCGTTTTCCCGAGGCCGGCAGCATCCGTCACGTCCATACCGCCGGCAATTCCAGCGGCATCGTGGATGGCGCGGGTGGTGTGCTCGTCGCCTCGCTGGAGCAAGGCCGGGCGCTGGGCCTGGAGCCCCGGGCCCGCATCCGTGCCTGCGCGTCCGTCGGTTCCGACCCTACCCTGATGCTCACCGGGCCCACCCCCTCGGCGCAGCGGGTCCTGGCGAAGGCGGGCATGGACAAGGGCGACATCGACCTGTTTGAACTCAACGAGGCCTTTTCCTCCGTCGTGCTGCTCTACATGGAGGAAATGGACATCCCCCACGACCGGATCAATGTCAATGGCGGGGCCATCGCCATGGGCCACCCCATCGGTGCCACCGGAGTCATGGTGCTGGGCACGGCGCTGGACGAAATCGAACGCCGCGGCCTGGGCACCGCATTGGTCAACTTGTGCGTCGGCTCCGGCATGGGCACGGCCACCATTATCGAGCGGGTTTGAACGGTGGCCTTCACCACCCTTCGCTACGAGCTCGCCGACAGCGGTGTGGCGCACATCGTCATCGACGTCAGCGGCCACAAGCACAACGTGATCACGCCGGAATTGCACCGGGAGATCGGCGAGGTGGCGCGGCAATTGGCCGCCGACGACAATGCCCGCGGCGCGGTGCTGCGGTCGGGGAAGGCGACCTTCATGGCGGGCGGCGACCTCAAGCGCATCGCCGCCTATTACGAGCAGCGGCGCAGCGCTCGCCAGGCCTACGAAGAATCTCGCCCCTTCACCGAGTCCCTGCGCGCCCTGGAGACCTGCGGCAAACCGGTGGCCGTGGCCATCAACGGCACGGCGCTGGGCGGTGGCCTGGAGCTGGCGCTGGCCTGTCACCATCGCGTCTGTCTCGCGGACGAGCGGATCCAGCTCGGCTTGCCGGAGGTCACGCTGGGCCTGATCCCCGGCGCCGGTGGCACGCAGCGCCTGCCGCGCATGATCGGCATCAGGAAGGCCGCCGGGCTGATCCTGTCCGGCAAGCGCCTGAACCCGGCCGAGGCCCTGGAGACCGGCATCGTTGACGAGCTGGTCCCCGCCGAGCAACTGGTCGCGGCCGCCGAGCAATGGGTGCTTGGCTGCGACGACGCCACGCAGCCGTGGGACCGCCGGGGCTTTCGCGTGCCGGGCGGCGCCGGCATCAGCGACCCGCGGGTGGGTGGCCTGTTCATTCAGCTCACCGCCGAGGTCAGCGCCGAGCACCGCCACAACTACCCGGCGCCGATCGCGGCCCTGCGGGCCGTGTTCAACGGCACCACGCTGGGTTCCATGGACGCGGCGCTGAAGGTGGAAACGCGCGAGTTCTCTGCGCTCACCCGCGACCCGGTGGCGCGCAACATCATCCGCACGCTGTTCATCAACCGGGGCAAGACGCCGGGCGAGGGCGAGCCGGCGGAGGCCGGGGAGGGGGCTGCCCGGTTGTGCGAGGCGCTCCGCGAGGCCTACATCGACGAGGGTCGGCGCATGGCGCGGGAAGGCATCCCCGCCGCGCTGATCGACAACGTGGCTTTCGGAGCCGGCATGCCCACCGGCCCCCTGGCCCTGGCGGGGGAGACCGGGACCCTCGACGCGCCCGGCGGGGCGACGCCCGCAACCGGGGATATCCGCGAGCGCCTGTTATGCATCCAGGCCCTGGCGGCGGCACAATACTGGGCGCAGGGGCTGATCGATCCGGTTGATGCGGATCGGGTATCGGTGCTCGAATGGAGCTTCCCGAGCTATACCGGCGGGGTCATGTCCTACATGGACACGCTGGGCCTGTCGGCATTCACGGCACGCTGCGACGCCCTGGCCGACCGCTACGGCGACCGGTTCCGGCCGGGCGCATGGTTGCGTGACAAGGCCCGGGAGGGCGACCGAATCTATTGATGGGGCGTGCGGGGCGGCGTGGCGCGCCGACCGCGGCCCGACCACACGACAGGAGCAGTAGCGATGGGCAGAGTGACGGACAAGGTGGCGCTGGTGACCGGCGCCTCGCAGGGCCTGGGGCTGGCCGACGCGCAGGTGCTGGCCCGCGAGGGCGCGACGGTAATCATGACGGACATTCGCGACGCGGAGGGAGAGGCCGCCGCGGCCGCCATTCGCGAGGGCGGCGGGGATGCCGCGTACCTGCATCTCGACGTGTCCAGCGAGGCGGAGTGGAAATCGGTGCTGGCCGAAATCCGCGAACGGCACGGGCGCCTGGATATCCTCGTCAACAACGCCGGCATGGTGCAGATGGCCACGCCCGAGGATTGTTCTCTGGACGCGTTCCGGTTGCATAACGCCGTCATGAACGAGGGCGTGTTCCTGGGTTGCCGCGAAGCCATTCCGCTCATGAGCGAATCCGGCGGCGGCTCGATCATCAACATGTCCTCGACCGCCTCGCATCTCGGCTATCCCATCTTCTTCGCCTACAGCGCAGCCAAGGGCGCGGTGCGGTCCATGACCAAGGCGCTGGCCGTGCACTGCCAGATGAACGGCTACAACATTCGGGTCAATTCGCTGCATCCCGGCGCCATCGACACGCCCATGGTCGAGAACACGACCTCTACGCTGGGCATCGACAAGAAGGACATCAGCCCGGTGGTCGGCCTGGGCACGCCGGAGGACGTGGCCAACGTCGTGCTGTTTCTGGCCTCGGACGAGTCGAGGTTCGTGAACGGCACGGAAATCCTGATCGACAATGCCTTGTCGATCCAGTAACCGCGCCTGCAGGAGGTTGCGATGATACGGCGACATGCGTGCTGGGTTCTATGTTGGCTGATGGCGGGTTGCGGCGGGCCGCCGCCGGAGCCGGTGGCAACGGGCGCCGTGGAGCAGGCGCCGCCCGCAGCGCACCCGGGCGAGGCACCCTACCTCGAGCGCTGCGCCGGATGTCACGACCAGGCCGTATACAAGGCCCCCAGCCGCCTGTTCCTGGGCATGCTCGGACCGCGCAACGTGCTGGCCTCGATGCAGGGGGGGGTGATGGCCGAGCAGGCGGCGGGCCTCGATGACGAGACCCGGCGCGCCATCGCGGAGTACGTGACCGGCGTCAGCCTGGACGCATATGTCGAACCACCCGAGCCGCCGGCCTGCGATGCCGAGCACGGCTTCGACGCCGCGCGGCCACCGGTGTCGGTGGGTTGGGGTGTGGACCATGCCAACTCCCGCTTGCAGCCCGCCGCGAGCGCCGGCCTCGACGTGCGCGAGGCGCCGAACCTGGAGGTGAAGTGGGCATTCGCCTACCCGAATTCCACCAAGGCCCGTTCGCAGCCCGTGTTCGGCGGTGGCGCCATCTATTTCGGGGCCGACGACGGCACGGTGCGGGCCCTGGACGCGAAGACCGGCTGCCTGCGGTGGGCCTTCAAGGCCTCGGCCGAGGTGCGCAATTCGCCGGTGCTCAGCCCCTGGTCGGCCGAGGCGCCACCCCTCACCCCGATGCTGTATTTCGGTGACCTGATCGGGCGCGTCTACGCGGTGGACGCGCGCACGGGCGAGTTGCGCTGGAAGGTGCGTGTGGACGACCACCCCGATGCCACCCTCACCGCGGCGCCGGCGCTGCATGGGGGTCGCCTGTACGTGCCGGTATCGTCGCTGGAGGTGGTCTCGGCGGCCGACCCGGGCTATGCCTGTTGTTCCTTCCGCGGCGCACTGGTGGCGCTCGATGCGGCCAGCGGTGCGGTTGTGTGGAAGGTGTACAGCATTGACGAGGAACCGGCGGTCGCCGGCACGAACGCCGCCGGCACGCCCATCCTGGCGCCTTCAGGGGCCCCGTTGTGGAACACGCCGACGATCGACGCGGCGCGCGGGCGCCTGTATGTCGGTTCGGGGGAGAACTATTCCTCGCCGGCCGATGGCAACTCGGATGCCATCATCGCCTATGACCTGGAGAGCGGAGCAAAATTGTGGGTGAGCCAGCAGACCGGCCGCGATGCCTGGAACGTGGCCTGCCTGATGGAGGATGAAGCCAGCCGCGTCAACTGTCCCGAGGAGGATGGGCCGGACTACGATTTCGCCGCCTCGCCGATCCTGGTCACGTTGACGGACGGGCGCCAGTTGGTGGTAGGCGGGCAGAAGTCAGGCGCGGTGATGGCGCTCGACCCGGACACCGGTGCCACCGTGTGGAAGACCCAGGTCGGCCGTGGCGGCATCCAGGGCGGGGTGCATTTTGGCATGGCCGCGGATGGGGAACGGCTGTTCGTTCCCATCAACGACATGAGCTACCCGGTGGACGTCGATCGGTACGCCCCCTCCGACCCGGTGCGGCCCGGGCTCTACGCCCTGGACGCCCGCACCGGCGAGCTGGCCTGGTCGGCGCCTGCGCCCAATCTGTGCGGAGACCTGGAGCACTGTGATCCGGGCATTTCGCAGGCCATCACGGCGATTCCAGGCGCGGTGATCGCCGGCCACATGGATGGCCGCCTGCGCGTGTACGCCAGTGATTCGGGCGAGTTGCTCTGGGAGCTGGACACGCTGCGGGACTTCTCCACCGTATCCGGCGCGACGGCCCGCGGCGGCTCGTTTTCCGGCGGTGGCCCCATCGTGGTGGACGGCATGGTTTACGTCAATTCCGGCTACGGAATCTACAATCACATGCCGGGCAACGTTTTGCTGGCCATCGGGCCGGCGTCGCCCTGAAGGGCGGCCCGGCCTCAGGTCACCCAGTCGTAGAACTGCAGGTCCATCTCGCCGGCCACGCAGTCCAGGATGGGCGGCACCAGCCGCTGGTGGTAATCGGCGTGCTGGTGGAAGTCGAATGCGTCCTGATCTTCGAAGCGGGCGTAAACCACGTAACGGCCGGTCACCTCCGCATGCCGGATGACGTCGTAGACGATCAGCCCGGGCTCGTTGGCGTGGGAAATCTCGGAGAGTTCAGTCTGCAAGCGCTCGAATTCCGCCTCCCTGCCGGCGGCGACGTTCAGCGTGGCGATGAATGCGATCATGGGGCCCTCCCGGACGGGCGCGGTGACCCGTCTCGCGGCTGCGGGCTTACAGCCCGAGTTCTTCGGTGAGCTGCTCCTGCAGCCGGAATTTCTGAATCTTGGTGCTCGACTGCGGCCATGTTTCCACGAAACGCACGTAGCGCGGCACCTTGAAGCCGGCGATCCGGCCCTTGCAGAAATCGATCAGTTCCTGCTCCCCGGCGCTGTGTCCGGGTTCCAGTTCGACGAATGCCGCCGCCACCTCGATCAGCCGCGGGTGCGGCACCCCGACCACCTGCGCGAGCTTCACCGCCTCGTGCTGTTGCAGGCAAGCCTCGATCTCCACCGCCGCGACGTTCTCGCCGCCCACCTTGAGCATGTCGCGCAGGCGGCCATGGAACATCAGCTGGCCGTCTTCGTCGATGGAGACCAGGTCACCGGAATGGAACCAGCCGTCCTCGTCCAGCGCCTCGGCGGTTTTCTCCGGCGCCTTGTAATACTCGGTGAAGGTGCTGTAACCGCGGATCCAGGCCTCGCCCCGCTCGCCCGCCGCCACCTCCTGGCCGCTCTCGGGGTCGATCACCCGCACTTCCATGCCCGCCAGCGGCGTGCCGAGGCGGGTGAAGCGCTGCTGCTCGGAGGCGTCCAGCCGGCTGGTCGTTACCGTGCCGGCCGTCTCGGTCATGCCGAAGGTGCCGACGAAGATCGCATTCGGCAGCGCCTTCTTCATCTTCTCGCCGATCTCCGGCGGCTGGACGGCAAAATTGGCGTTCATCAGCTTGACCCGGCTGAGGTCGGTGGTTTCGAAATCGGGGTGGTCGACCAGGTCCGACATGATGGTCCAGAAGGAGGGATAGGTGGCGGTGACGCCCTCCTGCTCCATCATCCGCAGCGCTTCGCCGGCGCGGAAATAGCCGGTGGTGACATAGGTGCCGGCACGGGTGAAGATCGCGACCAGCGGCAGGATCGCGGCGATGTGGAACATCGGCAGCGGCGACCAGAAGCTGTCCTCGCCGGCCAGTTCGTAGCGGTCCGCCAGCGCCGCGCTGTTGCGCACGATGGCTTCGTGCGAAATCATGCAGCCCTTGGGGTTGGCCGTGGTGCCCGAGGTGTAGAGGATCAGCGCCGTGTTGCCCAGGCGCACCTGCAAGCGATTGACGTGCAGTCGGTCCGGGTCGCCGTCGGCCGCGCGGGCCGCGAAACCCTGCTCGCTCAGCATGCCGGCGGCGTCGGAGTCGCCATACAGCACGATATGCCGCAGTCGCGGCGCATCCGCCAGCTCCAGCCCGCTCGCGTCGGCCGCCGCGAGTTCCGGCAGGGCCTTGTGCAAGCGCTCCGCGAAATTGACCGCCTCGGCGATCTTGTCGGTGGTGAGCAGCGCCTTGAGATCCGCGTTTTCGATCACGTAGGCCAGTTCGGGCGGCTGGTAACGCGCGTTGATGGGCACCGTCACGGCGCCCAGCAGGGCAATGGCGAACATGGACTCGACGAAGTCCATGCCGGTGGGCAGCAACAGGCCCACGTGATCGCCCCGACCGATCCCCAGGGCCTGCAGGCTGAGGGCGCGTTGCAGGGCGCGCTCGCGCAGCTCCGCGTAGCTGCAGCGTTCGTCGGGCAGCACCACGGCCAGGCGTTCGGGTTGCCGGTCGGTAGCGATGAGCAGCAGGTCGCCGAGCGAAGTGGCGTGCAGGCGGACGGAATCCAGGCGCTCGTTCATGATCGGCCGCGCCTATTCCAGCGGGTCGAGAAACTCCCTGACGTAGGTACCGTCCAGGCAATCGACCAGGTCCGGCGCCAGGGCCAGGAAGTGTGGCGTGTTGCGGTGGGCTTCCTCGGCCGCCTCGCTGGTGAAGCGTTCGAGCACCGCGTAGCCCAACGGCTCGTCCCGCAGCTTGAAGAATTCGTAATGGAGGGTGTCGGGCTCCAGCGCGTGGACTTTTTCGGTCATGGCATGGGCCAGCCTAACGAAGTCCGCCACCCGGTCCTGCTTGACTTTCATGCGGGCTAAGAAGGTCATCATGGCGGGTGCCTCCCAAGGGTTGGTGAATGCGGCTTAATTTTGAATTTACTTCAAAAAATATATACTAGCACCGCCCCCTCGTAAAGGGACCGCGGCCGGTCGCGCCGGGCGCCGGGAGCGCCGCGCGAACGGCCGGACACGGACGGCCAACAGGGATCGACCCCCATGCCCGGACCGCATTTCACAACTGTCGCCCGAGTGGGCGATATCGCGGAGAAGAGCTTCGGATGTTTCGAGGTGGGCGGCGTACCGGTGGTGGTGTGTCGCTTTCGCGACGCGTATTTCGCCCTGGAGAACCGGTGCTCCCATGCCCTGGCGACCTTCGATGAGGGGCGCCTGCGCGGCTACCGGCTGATGTGCCCCCTGCACGGCGCCACCTTCGATATCCGGGACGGGTCGGCGACCGGCGCCCCGGCGATCCGTCCCATCCGCTCGTTTCCCGTGCGCGTGGTCGAAGGCCGGGTGGAGGTGGCCGTCGGCGATGGCGACTGAGGCGGCCGTGGGCCGCCTTTCAAACCGCTATCGGGCCTGGGGCGTCAGGATGCCTGCAGCGCCTCGCACAGGGCCGCGTTGTCGTTGACGATGCGGCGGATTTCGATGCTTCTCATCAGGCCCAGGCCGGGCAGGTCGTAGGTGAGGGTGGCGTTCTCGCAATCGTGCCAGACGATGGTCAGCGTGCCGATGGGATCGCCGGTGACGGCGGGCGGTTGCGCGCTGTCGAACACGCCGCCCTCGGTCAGCACCACGTCCAGCGTGGCGGTGTCCCCCTCGAACGGGCCGAGCGCGGTGAGCCAGCGATGGCCGGGCTCGCCGAGCAGGGCGGTGACGTCTTGCGGCGGGCGCTCCACGTCGTAGGTGAACCACGCCACGAACACCAGCCCGGTGTCCGGGAACACCACGATCAGGAAGCCCTGGCCGTCGGTGAGCGGGTCGAACCAGGCGTCACTGAGGCCGGCGTTGATCGCAA
>JABAHR010006221.1_pt3 | contig 16942 bp, 13 predicted proteins | sample 7062101 | NCBI WGS metagenome assembly JABAHR01 (sample SAMN14534553, study PRJNA622989) | marine sediment metagenome | biome: marine biome [ENVO:00000428]; feature: marine pelagic biome [ENVO:01000023]; material: deep marine sediment [ENVO:00002113] | place: India: Gulf of Kutch | collected... | reverse complement strand
GCCTCCCTGCGCGTGAGCAGATCCACGGCCCCCGGCAGCTCTTTCACGGCCGCCTCGGGAATGACGACAGCGCCGTGCCGATCGGCATGAATAATGTCGTCGTGCACGACCCGCATGCCGAAGATGGTCACCGGCGAGCCGAAGTCGACGATGCGCACGTGCGCGTGGCTCGGCCCCACCTTGCCCGCGAGGAGCTGGAACCCGGGTGCGCAGGCGTCGAGATCGCGCATCGAGCCGTTGGTGATGCCGCCGGCGCAGCCGAGTCCCCGGTGGACGGCCGTGTTGACCTCGCCCCAGAAGGCCCCGTATCCGGGAGCGGCGTCCAGATCCTCGATGACGGCGATGGTGCCGCCCGAGGCATCCGCCACGTACTCGTAGTAGCGCGCACGCCGGGACTTGACTGCGTCGGCGCTCTCCTCAGGCGGCGTGGTTGCGCGGATAGTGGCGGTGCGCGCACGCCCGATCACGGGCGGCAGCTTCGCATCGAGCACCGTGAAGGCGCCGGTGGTGAATCCCGTCGCCCGCCGCTCCGGGACGACCATCTCCAGCGCATTGCAGATCGTCGGCGTGTCCCAAGCGGTGAGAAGCGCGAGATCGTCCGGGGTGATCGTGCTCATGGGTATCTCCACTCGAAACCGTCACCGATGTGGTTTCCCGAAAAGCGCTTTCGGGGGCGTGGAGATTAGCACTCCGCCTGCGGCGGGTCATCCGGAAACCCGCGGGAGCTTCCGGCGTTGCGTCGGGGTGGCTCGACCCGGTGGCGCGCGTCGCGCAGCGAGCCGGCAAATGCTCCCGAATCGTCTTTGCTCCGCTCCGGGGGGGGGGAGTTGCATCCGCGCGGAGATCGCCGGGCTTGCGCGCTCTGCGCGCGCGCAGCCACGCGCGATGCCGGGCAGGGACGACGGTCAGGGACGACCGGATCAGTCGAGCCAGCCCCCCACCGCCTGGATGGGGCGCGGATCGCCGACGGCGCTGATCCACGCCGCGACGGCTCTGCGCTCGGCCTGCACTTTCACGCGCGGCAGGGAGAAGCTCGCAAGGTGTGTCGAGGATTGCCGCATCGTCGTGTGCGTGTCGTAGCCGAGGACGACGAAATCGTGCGCGAGCGTGCGGCCGTGGTTCTCGCCCGCGCGAACCTCGGTCTCGAGCCCGAAGCCGAGTATCGCCACGTGCGCCTCGAGCTCGGCGCTCGCCGGTCCCGCCGGCGTGAACTCGATGCTTCCCCGTTGCGCGTCGATGCTCAGACGCAGCCTTCCGGCCTGCTCGGGGCGTGCCAGCCGAAGCACGGGCAGGGCGAACCACGCGCGCCACTCCTCGCCGGCGAGCACGAAGCCCGGCGTGTAGACGGTGCTGACGTGCCCGCTGCGCGCATAGTCCCGCTGCCGTTTGCTGTAGACGGGGGAGGCGAAACGATCGCGCCAGCCGATGTAATCCCAGTAGTCCACGTGGAAGGCCACCGGAACCACCTCGCGCCACAGGCGGGGATCGTCGCGCAGCGCGCTGATCCAGCGATCCGCCGGAGGGCAGCTGCTGCAGCCCTCCGAGGTGTAGAGCTCGAGCAGGCTGACCCGGGGTCCGGGGCTTTCGAGCTGCACCGTTGCGCCGGCCGCCGGGGCGGCGTGGACGACGAGCAGCGTGGTGAGAAACGCGATGCGCAGACGCATGGGCGTGCTCCTCGAGACGGCCGTGGGGGAACCCTGATTCATGCGAGACATGGATATCACCAATGGCGCGGCAATTCCTCACGGAAGATTCACACCCGCAGGGCGTCTCGCGCAAGGATGCGGGCAGGCGACATCGCAGGGCGGCTGATCTACCATGTAATCAATACCCTCATCCCGTGCCATCGGTTCGCCGCCATGAAGGACCACTATTACTTCGATAACGCCGCCACCAGCTGGCCCAAACCCGAGGTGGTCTACACCACCATGGACCAGTTCTACCGCAACTACGGCGTCAATCCCGGCCGCGCCGGTCACGAGCTTGCCGTGGAGGCGGAAAAGATGATCGAGGAGACGCGGCGCCTCCTCGGGCTGTTCTTCGACTATCACGGCGATCCTCACCGTGTCGTTTTCACCCAGAACGCCACCGATTCGCTCAACATCGCCTTTTTCGGACTGCTCCAGAGCGGCGATCACGTGGTGACGACACGCCTCGAGCACAACTCCGTGCTGCGTCCGCTCGCGCATCTCAAGCGCGACGGCGGCGTCGATGTCACCTATGTGGCGCGGGATGCGCAGGGGTACGTGGATCCGGACGACATCCGCAGCGCGATCACCGACAAGACCCGCATGATCGTCGTCAATCACGCTTCCAACGTGCTCGGCGCGGTGCAGGATCTGGAAGCCATCGGCCAGATATCGCGGCAGGCCGGCACGCTGTTCGTCATCGACTCCTGTCAGAGCGCGGGCGTGCTGCCGATCCGCATGGATGCCTGGGGCATCGATGTCGTGACCTTCACCGGTCACAAGTCGCTGTTCGGTCCGATGGGCATCGGCGGCATGATCGTGCGCGAAGGTCTCGACGTGCGTCCTCTTCGCGTCGGCGGCACCGGCGTCGACTCCATCGATCCCTATCAGCCGGAGAAGTACCCCTATCACCTCGAGGCGGGCACCGTCGCGCTGCCCGGCATCGCGGGACTCAACGCTGCACAGAAGTGGTTCGCGTCTCTCGGCCGTGAGCAGGCGGGCGATACCGAGGGCAGCCTCTCGCATACCGAGGCCTGTCATGCGGCGCTTGGTCACATCTTCGAGCTCGAGCGCGGACACATCGACCGGATGCTCGCGGCGTTTCGAGACATCGACGGCGTCAAGATCTACGGGCCGGCCGGCAATCGCCTGCGCGTCGCAACGCTCTCCATCAACGTCGGCGAGCTTCCGGCTGACCAGGTGGGCGTCATGCTCGACGCGGATTACCACGTGTGCGTGCGCGCGGGACTGCACTGCGCGCCGCTGGTCCACGAGGACGAGGGAACGGTCGCACAGAACGGAGCGGTGCGTCTGTCGCCGGGCTATTTCACCGACGACGAAGATCTCGATCAGATCATCGAGGCCGTCGGCGAGATTGCGAGCTTCGCCTCGGCCGCCTGAGCGCCTGCGCCGCTGTGATGTCCCGGGCCGTTGAAACGAGCACCTGCGTCGACGCCGAGCCGTTTGCGCTGCAGGTGACCGACGACAGCATGGAGCCTGAGTTCCCACGGGGTTGCGTCGTCGTGATCGATCCAACCGGTGCAGTGAGAGACGGCGCTTACGTCTTCGCCGCGCTCGACGGCGGGTACATTCTTCGCAGGCTGCGGCTGGAGAACGAGCGCGTGTGGCTCGATGCGCTCAACGACGCTTATGCAGCGCGCGAGCTCGATGAAGGAATCGCGGCAGTCAAGGGTGTCGTCGTGCAGCGCGCCGGCGCGCGGCGCCGCGAGCACAAGCGCTACGACTGAATCGGTGCTTCAGTTGGCTCGCCAGGCCGACGCCAGCACCGCGCGAGCCGATGAGCTCGACGATCCTCCCCGGCTCGACGCGCTCAGCTGCCCCCTGCCGCCGATCGCCTTTTCCACCACGTCGCGAAAGCGCGGTGCCTTCATGTAGCCGACCACGCGATAGGCCGGACGCTCCTGCCCGTCGGGGCCGAAGAACAGGATCGCGGGAGGCCCGAAAAGATTGAAGCGCTTGAGCAGCGCCTGGTCCTTTGCGTCGTTGTCGGTGACGTCGGTCTGCAGCAGCACCGTCCCGGCGAGTGCCGCTTTGACTTCGTCATCGCGGAAAGTGTAGCGCTCCATCTCCTTGCAGCTCACGCACCAGTCCGCGTAGAAATCGAGCATGACCGGCTTTCCCGAGGCGACCGCGGTCGCGACTGCCGCGTTCAGGCCATCGATACCCTTCACGCGTTTGAATTCGAGACCCTCGCCGGCGGATTCGCCATTCGAGGCGAGACGTTCGAGCGGGCGCCAGACATTGTCGCTGCCGCTGAAGCCACCGACCACCAGTGCAACGCCGTACACGAGCACGATGATCGCCACGCCTTTGCGCAGCCGCCACCGCGAGGTTGTCTCGCCGGTCAGCCTGTCGAGCGCGCCGAAATAGATGGCCGCCATCACCAGCAGCGCGCCCCACATGAGCAGCGCCACCCAGGTCGGCACCAGCCGTTCCGCGAGATAGATGGCGACTCCGAGTAGCACCACGCCAAAGACGCTCTTCACCGAGTCCATCCAGGGACCGGCGCTCGGCAGCAGCCTGCCGGCGGAGGTCCCGATGGCGAGCACCGGCAGCCCCATGCCGATGCTCAGCGCAAACAGCGCGAGACCGCCGAGCACTGCGTCGCCGGTCTGGCCGATATAGATGAGTGCGCCCGCAAGCGGCGCCGCGACGCAGGGACCGACGATGAGCGCGGACAGAAAACCCATGATGCCGACGCCGATGTAGGTGCCGCTCTGCTGACGATTGCTGGCGCCGGTGAGTCGGGCCTGCCAGCTCGCCGGGATCTGCAGGTCGTAGAGACCGAACATGGCCAGCGCCAGCAGTACGAACACGGCGATGAATGCGCCGAGCACCCAGGGATTCTGAAACGCCGCCTGCAGGTTGGCGCCGAGCAGCCCGGCAAGCACGCCGGCCGCGGTGTAGGTGGCGGCCATGGCCAGCACGTAGGTGAGCGAAAGCGTGAAGGCTCTGCGGGTGCCGAGCGACTCACCCTGGCCGACGAGAATGCTGGAGAGGATGGGTATCATGGGGAACACGCAGGGCGTGAACGTGAGCAGCAGCCCGAGGCCGACGAATCCGAGCAACACCAACCACAGATTGCCTCCGGCCAGCGAGCGCGCGATGCGGTCCTGCTCGGGCAGCTCGACGGACTGTGTCAGCCCGGGGCTGGCGGGTACGCTCTGCGCCGCCGGTATGTTGATCGCCAGCTGCTTCTTTATCGGCGGGTAACACAGTCCCGCGTCCGCGCAACCCTGGTAGACGACGTCGAGTGTCACCGTCTGCGCTTTCGCATCGGCGCGCTGCAGGGGCAGGGTGGCCTGAACCGCGTTGTAGTAGACCTCCATCTCGCCGAAATATTCGTCGACCTTGCTCTTGCCGTCGGGAAGCACGGGCTCGTCGACCGCGATGCCCTGCGCATTGGAGATCGCAAATTGAAACTTGCTCCGATAGAGGTAGTAGCCGTCCGCAATCTGCCAATCGGCAACGACCGTCTTACCATCCGTCGCCTCGGCGCTGAAAACGAATGCCTCGTCGGGCTGCAGAAATTCCGGTTGCGCTTGCGAGCCGGCCAGGCTCTGAGTGAGTCTCCGCAGCACATCGCGCGCTGTAGAAGAAGGGGAGGACGCAGAGCTCGCCGCGCCGGCGGATTGTGCAGAGCTTTCCTCCGGCAGGTGAAACGCCTGCCCATCGGGGAGCGGCTCTCCCCCGGAGTGCGTCGCCGACGCGGCGCCGGCGAAGAGAAGCGCGACCCCGCACACGAGGGCGCGCGAGCCGAGCGAGAGGCTTGTGGTCATCGTTCCGCCGGCAGTCCCGCGCTGCGCCAGGCGCTCATGTGGCCCTGCAGCGCCCGCAGCTCGGTGAAGCCCTGCTGCTCGAGAAAGCGGCCGGCGTGACCCGCGCGCACGCCGGTCTCGCAGTAAAGCACCAGCTCCGTGTTTCGATAAGGCCGCAGCTCTTCGAGGCGGCGCTGGAGCTCCTGCAGCGGGATGTTGACCGCGCCGGGCACGTGGCCGCTTTGATACTCTCCGGGAGTGCGTACATCGACGAGCAGCGGCGCCTCGCCGCGCTGCAGCCGCTCGACCAGGAGGCGCTGGGCGAGGGTCGTCTCGAGATGCGACGCCCACGCGAGCGAGGGTGCCCCCAGCACCGCAAGCCACAGGGCAGCTGCGCTCAGACAGGCGCGCTTGGGGGAAACAACGCTCAGAGGAGCCCGGATCACCGCCTTTTCTCTACAATCCGCCAGCACACGTAAACAATTGGACCGGCCTGCCGCGCGGCTGGTTCCGCGCCGGGGCCTCCCCGGATTGTACGCCGGATCGGCGCCGATTTCCGGCCTCCGCGCTCACGCCGAGGCCGCATCGCGGCGCCGGGGATTGCCGCGGGCCTCTTTAAATGGGCGCCTCCGCCCGGCAGCACCAGCCGAGCGCGGGCGCAAGCGCGGGCGGGCTCGGGTCGCCGGGGGTGGCGGCATTGCCAGCGCTCGGCGCGCGCCCCTAGAATCGGGGCGGTCAGCCGATGTCCGACGCGCAGCACACATACGACTACATCATTATCGGCGCGGGCTCGGCGGGCTGCGTGCTCGCCAACCGACTCTCCGCCAACCCGGCGGCCAGCGTGCTGCTCATCGAGGCGGGCGGCCGCGACTGGTATCCGTGGATCCACATTCCGGTGGGTTACTTCAAGACCCTGCACAATCCGCGCTACGACTGGTGCTACAAGACCGAGCCCGACCCGGGGCTCAACGCGCGCAGCATCGACTGGCCGCGCGGCAAGGTGCTCGGCGGCTCGAGCGCCATCAACGGGCTGCTCTACGTTCGCGGACAGCCGCAGGACTACGATCACTGGCGCCAGCTCGGCAACGCCGGTTGGACCTGGGACGAGGTGCTGCCTTACTTCATGCGCGCCGAGGATCAGGAGCGCGGCGCCGACGCCTACCATGGCGTCGGAGGGCCCCTCAGCGTCTCGAACATGCGCGTGCGCCGCGAAGTCTGCGATGCGTTCATCGAAGCTGCCGCCGAGTGCGGTATCCCCGCGCGTGACGATTTCAATCGCGACGACCACGAAGGCGTCGGGTACTTTCAGCTCACCGCGCGCAAGGGTTTCCGATGCAGCACTGCGGTCGGCTACCTGAAACCCGTTCGACGGCGCTCGAACCTGAGTGTCGTCACGAAGGCGCACGTGGAGCGCATTCGATTCGATTCACGACGCGCAACGAGCGCTGTCTATCGCCGATCGGGAACCCGCATCGAGGCGCGCGCGCGTCGAGAGATTATCTTGAGCGCAGGCGCCATCGGCTCGCCGCAGATTCTGCAGATCTCGGGCGTCGGTCCAGGCGAGCTCCTGCAACGCCTCGATATCCCCGTCGTGCACGCGCTGCCCGGCGTCGGAGCCAATCTTCAGGACCATCTGCAGATCCGCTCGGTGTACAAGTGCCGCCGGCCAACGCTCAACGACGAGGTGAACAACCCGCTTCGCAAGATGCTCATCGGGCTCGAGTACATTCTCTTGCGCACCGGTCCCATGAGCATGGGCGCGAGCCAGGTCGCGGCGTTTGCCAAAACCGATCCCATGCTCGAGACGCCGGATATTCAGTTCCACTTCCAGCCGCTGAGCGCCGACAAGCCGGGCGCCGGCCTGCATCGTTTCTCGGCTTTCACGTCCTCGGTGTGCCAGCTGCGCCCGGAGAGCCGCGGTTACATCGAGATTCGATCGCCCGACGCGGGCGCCGCGCCCGCGATCCATCCAAACTACCTGTCATCGCTCACCGATCAGAACGTTACCGTGGCCGGTATGAAGCTCTCGCGCCGGATCTGCGCGAGCCGGGCGATGGCACCGTTCGTCAGCGAGGAGGTGTTGCCCGGAAGCGACGTTCAGAGCGACGAGGCGTTGCTCGAGTGCGCCCGCAACATCGGCCAGACCATCTACCATCCCGTCGGTACCTGCAAGATGGGCTCCGACGAACGGGCGGTGGTCGATGAGCGCTTGCGGGTGCACGGGGTGGAGGGACTGCGCGTCGTCGATGCCTCCATCATGCCGACCATCACATCGGGCAACACGAACGCACCGACCATCATGATCGCGGAGAAAGCCGCGGACATGATTCTCGACGATACGGGGGGCGTCAGCGCGTAACCGGTGGCGGCGCGGTCGTCTCGCGTACGACCAGCGTCGCCTGCAGCTGCGTTTTCCGCGGCGTCGATGTTTTCTCGAGCTGCGCCAGCAGATAGTCCGCGGCGCGGCGGCCCATCTCCGCGGCCGGCACGTGGATGGTGGTGAGGGGCGGATCGACGTTCGCCGCCAGATCCAGATCGTCGAACCCGGTGATCGAGATCTCGTGCGGCACGTCGACGCCGCGTGAGCGGCACTCGAACAGCACGCCGAATGCGAGCACGTCGTTGCCGCAGATAATGGCCGTCGGTCGGTGCGGCGATGCGAGCAGCCGGCTTGCCGCGCGACGTCCCTCGGCGATCTCATACGCATGCTCCACCAGCTGCCCGTGCGCGAACTGGATGCCGCGATCCGCCAGCGCCGCCCTCACGCCTTCCACCCGGGCCGCGGCCCGGTCGTTGCCGATCCTGGTGCCGGCGACCATGGCGATGTCGCGGTGTCCGATGTCGAGCAGGTAGGAGGCGATCTGGTAAGCCGCCTGGTGGTTGTCGAAGCCCACACAGGGGTGTGAGCTGTTTTCGTCGTACAACCATGTGGTCACGTACGGCAGGTGCTTCTTCTCGAGCAGCCGATACACCAGCTGCTCGCGCTCTTCACCGACCAGAATCAATCCGTCGATGCCGCGTTCCACCAGGCTCTGCACCTCGCGTTGCTCGCGGGCGTAGTCGTAATCGGAGCTCGCCAGAAACAGCGTGCGGCCGTATTCGAACAGCCGTGCCTGCAACGCCTGGATGTTGCGCGCGAATATGGCGTTGTCGATGGTGGGTACGACGGCGCCGATGGTATTGGAACGCCGGCTGGCCAATGCTCTGGCGGCACCGTGGGGCACGTAGCCGAGCGCCTCGACCGCGCGCTGGACCCGCTCGCGCAGCTCCGCGGTGACGGTTGCCGGTTGGTTGAGCGCGCGCGAGACCGTCGCCGTCGACACATCGGCGAGTCTGGCCACGTCAGCGAGGCGCGGCTGCGCTTCCAGGAGGTCCCCGTGCGTTTCCCCGGCGTTCGCCGAAGGGCCGCCGGCGTCGTCGCCAGCATTGTCCATGGCGTCGTAATTCCCTACGCGATCAGGCAGTTACATAGACACACGCGCGCCGCCCGGCGTTCGGCCCGGCGCGCGCGGTCTAAATTGACATTTGCCCAGCAGTACTACACTCTTGCGGGCATAAATGAAAGCGCTTACAGCGCGACAATAACGCTCCATGGAAGGGTGCGCCGTCGGGAGGACCGCCGGGCTCGCTGCCTTTCGAGCCCCAGACAAAGCCCCTTGCCCGATTCGCCGTATCGCTTTCTGAAGAGCCCTCGAATCTGAACCGGGTCGCCACACGGCGGATGCGTCTGCTCGGCGCGGCCCTGCTCGGTGTGGCGTCGCATTTTCGTGGCGCCGGGGAAAATGCAACGACCACGAGTGTCTGGAGGAGAACTGGAATGGGCAGACGATTAACAGCTTTGTTGGGAGTCATCCTGGGGATGACTCTTCTCGTAAGTGGCACGGCGGTGGCCAAGACGGTCATCCGTGTGCAGTCGGTCATCCCGGCGAAGGCCGACGAGGTGACCATGCTGAACGACTTCGGCGCCAACGTGAGTGCGCTCACCAACGGCGAGGTCGAGATCAAGGTGTTGCCGGCGGGCGCCGTCGTCGGTGTGAAAGAGACTCTCGAAGCAGTCGACAAGGGACTCGTCGAGGGCGGTTTCGCCTGGACGCATTACTGGTCCGGCTATCATCCCGCGGCCATGCTGTTCGGCTCGCCGGTTGCCGGCGCCGGTGTCGGCATCGACAACATCGCCTTCGTGTCCTGGTACATGTACGGCGGCGGCAAGGCGCTCTACGACAAGCTCTGGAAAGAGATGGGCATGAACGTCAAGGGACTCATGCTGCAGCCCGTCGGCCCCGAGGCGCTCGGCTGGTTCAAAGAGCCCATCAACAGCATGGCGGACTTTCGCAAGTACCGCTTCCGCACACCGCCGGGCATTCCGGGTCAGACCTACAAGGACATCGGTGTTGCGGCCGTCGCCATGGGTGGCGGTGACATTCTTCCCGCGCTCGAGAAGGGTGTCATCGATGCGGCCGAGTGGTGCTGCCCGAAGCCGGACAGCGTGTTCGGTTTCCAGAAGGTGCTGAAGCACTACTACCTTCAGGGACTTCACCAGGTGGTGGTCAACGCCGACATCTACATCAACGGTGATGTCTGGAAAAAGCTCACGCCGCACCAGCAGAAGGCCATGGAGATCGCCGCCGACGCGTCTCTGATGCGCTCGCTCAGCTATCGCATCTACGAAAACGGCAAGGCGCTCAAGGATCTCACCGAGAATCACGGCGTCATCCTGCACGACACGCCGGCCGATTACTTCACCGAGTACATGAACGCGGCCAAGGCGACGCTCGAGAAGAACGCCGCCGAGAACGCCTTCTTCAAGGAAGTCTGGGATTCCCAGAAGGCATTCGCCGATGTCGCCGTTCCCTTCTGGGCCGGCGCTCAGATGTCGAACGCGAGCCTCGGTATGGCGCACGCCAAGAGTCTCCAGAAGAAGTAGAAGTAGTCGCTTTTTAAAGTGCTCATTGCGTTTTGACGCAGGAAGGCGGGCCGCCTGGCCCGCCTTCCGTTTTCTGTGCAGCGGGGGGCGTGCGTGACGGACATCGCGGACGAACTGGTTGCCGATCGAAGATCGGGTAAACCGGGGCAGCTTCCAGAGGACATGCCACGCTGGATGGCGATCCCCATTACCTGGATTGACTGGTTCAGCTACTGGGTCGGCATGACCGTCTGCTGGCTGACGGTTCCGCTGTTCGGCGCCATGGTCTACGAGGTCGTCGCCCGCTACGCGTTCACCGCGCCGACCATGTGGGCCTATGACATCAGCCGCATGCTCTACGGCGCGCTGTTCATGCTGGGCGCCGGCTACGCGCTCTCGAGAGGCGTGCACATCCGCGCCGATTTCCTCTATCGCAACTGGTCGGTGAAAAACCAGGGACGCATCGACGCTTTTCTGTACATCTTTTTCTACTTCCCGGGTCTCATTGCCTTTCTGGTGATGGCCACCGACTTCGCGTATCTCTCGTGGATGCGCGGTGAGCGCGGCATGGACACCGCGTGGATGCCGCACATGGGGCCCATCAAGACGGCGCTTCCCGTCGGCATCGTGTTGCTTCTGATTCAAGGCGTATCGGAGCTTCTCAAAAGCCTCTACGCCGCAACCCGTGGAAGGTGGCCGACACAATGACGCCTGAAGTACTCGGATTGCTTCTCATCGGGTGCATGCTGTTCGCCATATTCATCGGCTTCCCGATCTCGTTCACGCTGATATTTCTAGGCTTCGTCTTCGGTTACATCGGCTTCGGCGATCTTGTCTTCTACCTCATGACCTTCCAGTTCTCGTCGGTCATGCTGGAGCAGACGCTCGCCGCGGTGCCCTTGTTCATTTTCATGGGAATTCTCATGGAGCAGGCGGGACTCATGGAACGCCTGTTTCAGGCGGTTCAGCTGATGCTGTCCCGCGTGCGCGGAGCGCTGTTCATCGCCGTGCTGTTCGTCTCGACGATCTTCGCCGCGGCCACCGGAATCGTCGGCGCATCGGTGACCATCCTCGGCATCATGGCGGCGAAGACCATGAACCGATCCAAATACGACGTGAAGCTCGCTGCCGGCACCATCACCGCCGGCGGCACCCTGGGGATCCTCATACCGCCGAGCATCATGCTGGTGGTGATGGGACCGATCCTCGAGGTGCCGGTGACGGACCTGTTCGCCGCCGCTGTCATTCCCGGCTTCCTGCTGGCTTTCCTCTATACCGGCTACGCGCTGCTTCGCTGTTACCTCAATCCTGAGCTGGGCCCGGTGCTTCCCGAGGAGGAACGCGCCGAGAGCATGGGGCATGTCTTCGCGGAGTTCTGCAAGGGCCTCGTTCCGCCGGCAGCGCTGGTGTTCTCGGCGCTCGGCAGCATCCTTTTCGGTCTCGCGACCCCCACCGAGGGCGCCGGCATGGGCGCGGCGGGAGCCCTTCTGCTGACCCTTGCCTACCGGAAACTCACCTGGAAGGGCATGCAGGACGCGCTCGTCAAGACGCTCGAAATCTCGACGCTGATTCTGTTCCTGGTGGCGGCGTCGAACTTCTTCGGCGCGGTGTTCTCCCGGCTCGGGACGCCGACCATGCTGACCGAGTATCTCCTGATGCTCGATCTGTCACCGATGCTGATCCTGTTCCTGATCATGGCGTTGATCTTTCTGCTCGGCTGGCCGCTCGAGTGGGTTCCGATCGTGCTGATCATCATTCCCATCCTGCTGCCGCTCATCGATCAGCTTGGATTCAATCTGACCTGGTTCGGGATTCTGGTTGCCGTCAACCTGCAGACCGCCTGGCTGTCGCCGCCTGTGGCCTTGTCGGCCTACTTCTTGAAGGGTGTGGTCCCGGAATGGGATCTGAGAGACATTTACATCGGCATGATGCAGTTCATGGTCATTCAGGTGTTTGGGCTGCTGCTCATCATCTTCTTTCCGCAGATTGCCCTGTGGCTACCGGGCGTTATCTACGGAAACTGATTAGGACATACACGGAGCGTTCAACTCGATGGCTGTTGAATATTTGAAGAAAGCCTCCAAGACGCCTGCCACGGGCGAGGACGACACACGCACGCGTGTCGCCGAGATGTTGCGTGATATCGAGGAGGGCGGCGAGGCCCGCGCCCTCGAGTACGCGCAGGAGCTCGACGGGTGGAGCGGGGATGTCGTCGTCCCTGAAGACGAGATCGCCGCCGCCGCGGAAGCCGTGCCGGAGCAGATCAGGCACGATATCCAGTTCGCCTACGATCGGGTCCGCGGCTTCGCCGAGGCGCAGCTCGCGAGCGCGCAAGAGTTCGAGACGGAGCTCTCGCCGGGGCTCGTCGCCGGTCAAAAACTCATACCGGTCGACACCGCGGGCTGTTACATCCCGGGCGGACGCTACGCGCACATTGCATCAGCGATCATGAGCGTCACGACGGCAAAGGTCGCCGGGGTGGAGAATGTCATCGCCTGCTCGCCACCGCGAAGAGAGGGCGGAGTCCATCCCGCGATTCTTTATGCGGCGGATCTCGCCGGTGCCGATACCATCCTGGCCCTCGGCGGCGTGCAGGGGATCGCCGCACTCGCATTCGGTCTTTTCACCGGCCACGCGGCCGACATTCTGGTCGGCCCCGGCAACCGTTTTGTCGCCGAGGCCAAGCGCATTCTCTACGGCCGCGTCGGCATCGATCTGTTCGCCGGTCCGACGGAGATTCTCATCATCGCCGACGACACGGCCGATCCGGACATCGTTGCGTCCGATCTGGTGGGGCAGGCCGAGCACGGCCCCGACTCCCCCGCGTGGCTCGTCACCACCTCGCGCCGGCTCGCCGATGAAACGCAGGAGCGGATTCCCGGCTGCGTCGCGCGGCTCGACGAGCCGAATCGAAGCGCCGCGGAGAGCGCGTGGCGGGACTACGGTGAAATCGTGCTCGTGGATGAGCGTGAGGAGGCCGTGCGCGTGAGCGACGACTACGCGCCGGAGCACCTGGAAGTGCACGCCGCGGATCTGGACTGGTGGCTCGTCAACTTGCGCAACTACGGCTCGCTCTTTCTCGGCGAGGAGACGACCGTCGCCTACGGCGACAAGGCATCGGGCCCCAATCACATCCTGCCCACGAAGGGCGCAGCGCGCTACACGGGAGGTCTTAGCGTCGGCAAGTTCATCAAGACCGTGACCTGGCAGCGCATGACGCGGGAAGCCAACCGCGCCGTAGGCGCGGCCAGCGCGCGCATCTCGCGCGCGGAAGGTATGCTGGGTCACGCGCTCACCGGCGACGATCGTCTGCACAAGTACTTCCGCGGGGAAGAATTCAAGCTCGAGGCTTGATCACGGTGAGCGCATCCGAGCAAACGCAGGCGCTCTTCGACCTCTCCGGTCGCGTGGCGGTGGTGACCGGTGCGAGCTCCGGCATCGGCCGCGCCATGGCCGTCGCTCTGGCAGATGCCGGCGCCGCGGTGGTGCTGGTGGCGAGGCGCGAGGACGCGCTCGAGTCCGCGGCATCGGAGATCCGCGCCCGCGACGGTAAGGCCGTCGCCGTCGCAGCGGATCTCTGTGATCGAGATGCTCTTCAGGATATCGCGCGGCGTTGTCAGCAAGCCATCGGTACGGTGTCCATCGTCGTCAACGCCGCCGGCGTCAACCTGCGCGAGCCGGTCGATACGATCACTTCCGAGAGCTGGAATCACACCATCGATCTCAATCTCGCCGCGCCGTTCTTTTTCACCCGCGAGTTCGTCGCCGGCATGCGTGAGCAGCAGCACGGGCGGGTCATCAACATCGCCTCGCTGCAATCGTCCCGGGCGTTCGCCAACGGACTCGCCTACGGGGCATCCAAGGGCGGCGTATGTCAGCTGACCCGCGCGATGGCCGAGGCGTGGTCCCGCGACGGCATCATGTGCAATGCGATCGCCCCGGGCTTCTTTCCAACCGAGCTCACGGTGCCTCTGTTCTCGAATCCGGAGCTCGCATCGCGGCTCGCAGAGCAGACGGCTGTCGGAAGAAACGGCCGGCTGGAAGATCTGCGTGGCATCACGGTATTCTTCGCCTCCGACGCATCGAACTACATCACCGGGCAGACGCTTTATATCGATGGAGGATTCACGGCCAAGTAGTCGGCACTCGACCGTGGCATTCATATAAATGAAAGCACTCGTTTACACCGCTGAGAAAGAAGTCCAGTTCCGGGACGAGCCTGCGCCCGAGCCGAGTCCGGGAGAGGTCGTTGTTGCCGTCGATGCGGTCGGCATCTGCGGCTCGGACATGCACGCCTATCTCGGACACGATCCGCGCCGCGTGCCACCGCTCATTCTCGGTCACGAAGCCGTCGGCCGCATCATGGAAGGAACGAGTGCGGGCAGCACTGTGGTCATCAACCCGCTGATTACCTGCGGCGAGTGCGACGAGTGCCAGGGAGGCCGTCCGAACCTGTGCGCAAAGCGCGACATCATCGGCATGTACCGGGCGGGAGCCTTCGCCGAACGGGTGGCGGTCCCTGCGCGCAATCTCATCGAGATGCCCCAGGACATGGACCCGGCTCATGCCGCGCTCACCGAGCCTGCCGCAACGGCGCTGCATGCGGTGAATCTCGCGGCGAAGGCCGCGCATCGCCCGGTCAGCGAATCGCGCGCGCTGGTCATCGGCGGTGGCTCGGTCGGTTTGTTCTCCGCATTGGCTCTGAGGGACCAGGGCGCCGCGGAGCTCGAGCTGGTGGAGACCAACGCCCTGCGCCGCAGGACCATCGAAGAGGCGGGCGTCTGCAAAGTCGTTGATCCCATCGCCGAACCTCTCGGCGAATCCCGCTTCGAGATCGTCATCGATGCCGTCGGCGGAAAGCTTTCCCGCGAGTCGGCGATCGCCGCCGTGCGTCCGGGCGGCGTGGTCATGCACATCGGCCTTCTCGATAACGACGGTGGCGTGGACGTGCGCAGAATGACGCTTCACGAGATCACCCTGATCGGCACCTATACGTACACGCCCGTCGATCTGCGCGCGACCGTCAGGAAGCTCTACTCCGGTGCTTTCGGCGATCTCGGCTGGGTCGAGAGGCGCTCCCTCGAGGACGGCGCCGGCGCTTTCGACGACCTGCTGCACGGACGCAGCGCGGCGCCGAAGATCGTCTTGTGTCCCTGAGCGGAAACGAGCCTCCTCGCCTCTGCTCGTGCGCTTGGTGAATCTCCACGATCCCCAGGAGGAAAGCACATCTCCGTCGCCGAGCTAAGCGCGCTGTTTCAGGTCATTCTCGTGGACCTGGTTCTTGCCGGCGACAACGCCATCGTCGTCGGGATGGTGGCGTCCGGTTTGCCTGCCGCCGATCGACGGCGGGTGATCATCATGGGCATCGCGGTGGCGACGCTGATGCGGGTGGCGTTTGCCGTCGTTACCGTTCAGCTGATGCAGATCGTCGGCCTCATCCTCGCCGGAGGGCTCTTGCTGCTATGGGTGTCGTGGAAGCTGTGGCGTGAAATCGAAGCGCAGCGCAAGGAGCGAATCGCAACCCGAGCCGTGCTCGAGGCGACCATCGGAGAGGCAACCGATACGCAAGCCGAATCACCGGAACAGGCGCCGGCAGGTGCCCAACCCCGCAAGAGCGTAGGGCAGGCCGCCCTTCAGATCGTTGTCGCCGATCTGTCCATGTCCCTCGACAATGTGCTCGCGGTTGCAGGCATCGCGCGCGAGCACACCTGGGTGCTCGTCATCGGCCTCGTCTTCTCGGTCGCGTTCATGGGGCTCGCGGCGTCGTACATCGCGCGCCTGCTCGATCGGCACCACTGGATCGCCTACGTCGGCCTGGCGATCATTTTCTACGTGTCAGTCGAAATGATCGTCGCGGGCGCGCAGCAAATCGGCATCATTGCCCTGGCGTCCTGAGCCGCGGCTGCCGCACCGTAGCGCGGGAACCGTTTTCCTATCCTGAGCGCAAGGCGGGCGGCGCCGCGCGGCGTCGGGGTCGCTGCCCGCAAGGGCCGTATCCGCGCCCTTGACGGCTCCGGACCGCCACCCCTGCCGTTGATCCCCTGCCCTCTGCCGCTCATCCATCCGGGTGCGCTGCGAGTCACAGTTTTCTTACATATGCACTCATGCCGGGAAGCTCTCGATCCGAAATTAGATTGGGGTACCAGAACTTCGGCCGGCCTCGCCCCAGCGTTGCGCCGCCGAGTTTCGAGCCCCCGGCCGTGCCTGGCGAATACACGGATGATTCCCAGGCCCGGCGGCGAGGCCGTTGTGGCCTCGCTGTCTTTCGTTCGGAGCGTGAGTCAGAGTGAGCATAAGCAAGCGTAAAGCTAAGGCTAAAGCCAAAGCTAGGGCTAAGGCCAAAACGCCGAATCGCCGGGCCCTCATGGAGGAGCTCGAGCCGCGTCTGCTGTTCTCGGCGGACCTGCCCGGCGTGCTCGCCCAGTCGGGGCTCCTCGGNNCCTCGGTGGCGAAGCCGACTCCACGCCCCCGGCCATCGTCGCCCTCATGGACGCCCCTGCCGTCGGCGCCACTATCGGCAGTGAGGAGCAGAAGCCCGCCGCGGAGGGCTTCGTCCTCAACCAGCCGCGCAA
>JABAHR010002757.1_pt1 | contig 16971 bp, 16 predicted proteins | sample 7062101 | NCBI WGS metagenome assembly JABAHR01 (sample SAMN14534553, study PRJNA622989) | marine sediment metagenome | biome: marine biome [ENVO:00000428]; feature: marine pelagic biome [ENVO:01000023]; material: deep marine sediment [ENVO:00002113] | place: India: Gulf of Kutch | collected... | reverse complement strand
GAGCCCGGCGCCCGTATCGATCGGGCCTGCGCTACGCCTCGGCGTGTGCACTGCTCGCGAGACCTTTACACGAGGACGGACCTCCTCGAGGAATTCGTCAGGGATCTCGGCGATAAACCGTGACGGCCGCGAGAGACTGTCCATGCCATGCAAACGGCGCTGCTCGGCATAGGTCAGATAAAGCGTCTGCATCGCTCGCGTGATGCCTACGTAACATAGCCGTCGCTCTTCTTCGAGGCTGTCCGGATCGGCGACCGAGCGCTGGTGGGTGGGGAAACAGCCCGTCCTCCATGCCGCTCATGAAGACGAGCGGGAACTCGAGTCCCTTGGCCGAGTGCATCGTCATGAGCTGCACGCAGTCTTCCCACGCCTCGGCCTGGCCTTCGCCGGCCTCGAGAGCAGCGTGCGCGAGAAAGTGATCGAGTGGCGCCAGTTCCTCGGCCGGGTCCGGCTCGAAGCTGCGACCTGCGCTGACGAGTTCGAGCAGATTTTCGACGCGCGTCTCACTTTTCTCGCCTTTGTCCTTGTTGAAGAAGTCGACGAGTCCGCTTGCATAGATAACGTGATCGATCGTTTCGGCAAGATCGAGTTTTGCCGTCTCGCTCGCCATGCGCTCGATCAGGTTGAGGAACGCTCGCACGGCATTGGCCGTGCGCGTGTTGAGCTCATCGCTGCCAATTGCGCCGGCGGCACGCCACAGGGAGCAACTGTTGGCCCGGGCGTAATTGCGCATCTGTTCCACGGTGCGCGCACCAATGCCGCGCGCGGGCCGGTTGACGACACGCTCGAATGACGCATCGTCCTCACGATTTGCAATCAGCCGCAGGTAGGCAAGGGCATCCTTGATTTCGGCGCGCTCGAAAAAGCGCAGTCCGCCATATACGCGGTAGGGCATGCCGGCATTGAGCAAGGCTTCTTCGAGTACTCGCGACTGCGCATTCGACCGGTACAGTACGGCCGATTCAGCCCTCGGATTGCCCTGCTCGGCCCAGTCACGCAGTCGGCCGATGATGAAATCGGCTTCATCACGTTCGTTGTAAGCGGCGTACAGCCGGATCGGCTCGCCCTCGCCGCCATCCGTCCAGAGATTCTTGCCGAGCCGCGCGCTGTTGTTAGCGATGACCGCGTTGGCGGCACTGAGTATCGTGCCTGTCGAACGATAGTTCTGTTCGAGCTTGAAGACCGCCGTACCCGGAAAGTCTTCCTGGAATCGATGGATGTGCTCTATGCGCGCGCCACGCCAGCGATAAATCGACTGGTCATCGTCGCCGACGACAAAGGGCACACCTTCGGTCCCGGCCAGCAACCTGAGCCAGGCGTATTGGATCGCATTCGTGTCCTGAAACTCGTCGACGAGCAGGTGTGAGAAGCGGCGCCGGTAGTGGGCGAGCAAGTCGGCATTATCGCGCCAGAGTTCATGGGCGCGCAGTAGCAGCTCGGCAAAATCCACGAGCCCGCCGCGGTTGCAGAGCTCTTCGTAGGCGGCATACAGGGCAATCATCTGCCGCCGGTTGGGGTCGCCGCCGTCATCGAGATGCCCGGGTCGCAGACCCTCGTCTTTCTGTGCATTGATAAAGTACTGGATCTCCCGCGGAGCCCAACGACTGTCATCGATCTCGAGGTTCTTGAGCAGACGCTTGATAAGCCGCAACTGATCGTCCGCATCGATGATTTGAAAATTCTGTGGCAAGCCTGCTTCACGCCAGTGGCGCCGCAGCAGGCGATGCGCCAGCCCGTGGAACGTGCCGATCCAGAGATGGTTGACCGGCAGCCCGAGCAGGGCCTCGATGCGGCCGCGCATCTCGGCGGCCGCCTTGTTCGTGAATGTCACGGCGAGCAGGCTCTGCGGCGAGATACCTTCGACATCGATGAGCCACGCAGCCCGATGCACGAGTACCCGGGTCTTGCCGCTGCCGGCACCGGCGACGACAAGCGTCGGCGTGAATGCCGCGGTGACAGCTTCACGCTGGGACTCGTTGAGGCCTTCGAGAATTGGAGTGACGTCCATCAGGCGCAAAATTCTAGCAGACTGCCCCTGTCACTCGTTGTCGAGCATGGCAAGGCAGAAACCGCCTGGCCGGGCACGGGTCCCGCGAGCCGCTCGGCGCATCTAGATGCCTATTGGAATCAGGAAGTAGTGATCGACCAGAAGCGCCGAGAACAGAAGTCCCAGATAGGTAATCGAGAACTTGAACGACTTCATCGGCAGCTCTTTCTTCTCCGGATAGCGCCACATCTCCACGGAATAAAAGAGGTAAATGGCGCCAAGCATGATGGCAGCAGCGAGGTAAATAATGCCGCTCATCCGAATCAGGTAAGGGATGACCGTGATCAGGACCAGCAGGATCGTGTAGGCGAGAATATTGAGGCGCGTATAGGCCTCGCCGTGGGTCACCGGCAGCATCGGTATGTCCGCGTTCGCGTAGTCATCTTTTCGGGCAATCGCCAGGGCCCAGAAGTGTGGCGGTGTCCAGACGAAGATAATAAGGAACAGGAGCAAGGCGCTGCTCTGGACCTCTCCGGTCACGGCTGCCCAGCCGAGCACGGGCGGTGCTGCTCCGGCTGCCCCGCCAATGACGATGTTCTGCGGTGTCGCCCGCTTGAGGAACACCGTGTACACGACGGCGTAACCGATAAGCGAGCAGAAAGTCAGGGCCGCCGTCAGCGGGTTGACGAGAAACCACAGGATGATCATCGAGATCACACACAATAATGAGGCAAAGGCCAGCGCCGACTTTTCCGTCAATTTGCCCTGGGGCAACGGGCGGCCCATCGTGCGCATCATCTGGATATCGATGCGGGCATCGAGCACGTGATTGAAAACGGCAGCCGACGACGCCGCCAGACCAATACCGAGCGTGCCGAGCAGCAGTGCCGAGGTTCCCGGCCAACCCGGGCTCGCGAGAAACATGCCGACGATGGCGGTAAACACGATCAGCATGACGACGCGCGGCTTCGTCAGCTCGTAGTAATCACGCCAGTCGGTGTAGGTTTCTACTTTGGTATTCACGTTTCACGCATTGCAAAATCGCTCGGCGAATCTCGCCGCGGATCTTCGTTGTCTGCAGAGACTTCCTCGTTGCCGGCAGTCCACCGGACGTCTGCACGGAATGCTTCCGACAGGTCGGTCGATGGACAAGCGCCGGCAGGAAGCTTCGCGGGCCGCTGTTGTCGAGTTGGCCTGAGAGCAGACCCCCTCGCGGAACCATGTCCCGATTCTTTGCGGCAAGCCACACTGTATCGGGAGGGCTGTGGCCGCGCAAGAAGCCCTGCGAGACTGAAGGCTATTCGCTCGCCGATGTTCGTGCGGGCTCGAATGGCGCCATCCCGGCGGGACGGGGCGCGGCCGATTTCAGCCGGGAGCAGCATGTCACCGATCAGGATTCGCGCGGTGACGCTGCCAGCGGCGGCGGTAGTTCCACACGAGCAGCAAGGCGAGCACTGCCGCAATCGCAAACCATTGCAGGGCATAGGCGAAATGCCGGCCGGCGCCCATTTCCTCCGGCACCCAGTACCTGAGAAAACCGTGTTCCTCCTGCGGATCGAGCAAGAGCACGAAGTCCTGAATATTGCGCCCGAGAGCGGCGGCCAGTTCGGCCGAGGTCGGATAGACTGCGCGGCGCGGCCAGGAATCCGCCGCTGACATTGCATCGCGTACCCGGTAGCCGCCTTTCGGCAGGGAACCAACGCGACCGCGTAAGGTAACCGAGTCCGCGTTCAGGTCGATGTCAGGCGGGTCGATTTCGCGTCCTGTTTTGCCGATCCAGCCGCGGTTTACGAGCAGCAATGGCTCGTCCTCTGCAGTCTCGATCGGCAGCAAGACGTAATAGCCGAGACGGTTGTCGATGATGATGTTGTCGAGCAGGAACTGCCGTGAATCGATCGGCTTGCCCGTGGCGCTGAGGCGCTGGTAGGGCCTGACCGACATACCGTCCGTCCAGGGAGTGAAACCCGGATCGGAGGCGAGCAAGGCCTGTTCGGCACGTTTGCCGAGACCGCGCTCGACTTGCCAGATTCCGAGGCCTGCGAACTGCACGATGAGTGCGAGGCCGACGATAAACGGTAGCCAATCGGGCAATGTCTTTTTTGCGGTGTCGTTCACGTCGGGGTCAACTTTATCGAGGCCGGGGTCGGTATGGAGCTTTGCGGGGACCACGCGGAAAAATGCTAAAGAAACTGGCGGCGACAGGCCGGAAACCCGCAAAGGCACCGGCGGACCGGGAGGCGGGCGCAGTGTACTCAAAGGCCGCAAGGCGCGCAATGTGACCGGCGGCAGGGGCCGCTTTGATGCGGTCAGCGCCGGCGCCGGCGGCCGATCAAACCGGCATCGACCGCGTATTCAAAGCGGCTGCCGCTTGGCGGTGAGCCCCAGCAATGCCCATAGACGATCTCGAGATCGACAGGGATCAGGCCGTCGACGCGCATGGCGTCGAGCGCGTGGATCAGGCGATCGAGGCCGCCGCGACCGAAGAGCCCGCGGCGCCGGTCAGCGAGGCAGTTTCGCGCACCGCTATGGCGAAGATCCGCGAACAGATCTGCGGCATGTCGGTAGGTAAGCCTGAGGCGATCGACATCGAGCACCGGGTCTGTGAGTCCGGCCGAAAGTGCGGCATCGCCGAGGTCGTGCATATCGGCGAAGTGCTGCACGTGTCTACCCGAGTCGACGGCAGCCCAGGCCTCGCGGAGCTGCCTGAAGCTGTCCGGCCCGAGCGTTGAGAAAGCGAACAGGCCGTCTGTTCTCAGCACGCGGCGGACCTCTCGAAACAGGCGGCCCGGCTGGTCTAGCCACGGTAACAGCAGGTTGGCGAAAACGACGTCGATAGAGGCTTCTGCCACCGGCAAACGCTGCGCGTCACAGCGAACAAGCGCGGGCCGCGAGAAACGGCCGGCTTTGTGCATCTGTGCCTGAAGCATCGCCATCGAGCGATCGCAGCCGATGATGCGAGCCCGCGGAAATCGCTTTGTTAGCGGCGCGAGTGCCGCGCCGGTCGCACTGCCGAGATCGAGGACGATGTCCGCCTCGAGAGCCATCGACTGCATGCGTTCGAACAAGCCCTCGCGGGTCCGTCCGAGTATAGCCTCGGCGCCGCCGATGGTTTTCGCAGCACGATCGAGAGCTCGCAGCAGACACGCCTGATCGAGCGGCAAAAATGCGTTTGCGGTCATGACGGGGCAAGTTAGCAGTTTTGTGCCGGTCCCGCGCAATTTCGGCAATCGCGGCTGCGGCGACGGACGGGCAGTATCTGGCGATGTTCAGGCGGCTTTCGATTGGCGATGCAGCGGCGATGACGCTCGGGGGCGTGCGCCGGGTAACCAAGTTGCTTACACCCTGCCGCTGTGTTTTCTGTGGCGAGATCTGCACGCAGGCAGAGCATTTCTGTTGTGCTCCCTGCCGAGACGATCTGCCGTGGCTTGGGCCGCACTGCACATCCTGTGCCCGAAGCTTGCCGTTGGCAGCGTCGAGGTCTGCAAGCTGCGGCGAGTGCCTGTTACGCCCGCCGCCGTTCACCGAGGCCGCAGCGCTGTTTACCTATGCTTTCCCGGTGGATGCGGCGATCCGGGCACTCAAGTTTCAGCGTCGGCTCGATTATGCAGCCGCCTTTGCCGGCCTGCTGGCAGCGCGGCTCAGGTCACTCTCAGCCGAGATCGATGCCGTCATGCCGGTGCCCCTGAACTGGCGGCGGCAGCTTCGCCGCGGTTACAACCAGGCAACGGAACTCGCTGCGCCGATGGCGCGGCAAGTCGGTCTGCCGCTTGTCAATACGGTCGAACGGGTCCGGTTCACGCCCTATCAGACGGGTCTGTCGGCGCGGCAACGGCGGCGAAATCTCGTTGGCGCTTTTCGCACGCGCGGGCGGATCCGCGCGCGCCATGTAGTACTGATCGACGATGTCATGACGACCGGGGCAACCTGCCGGCAACTGGCGCTCACGGTCCTCGGCGCCGGCGCTGAACGCGTTAGCGTTCTCGTGCTTGCCAGGGCCTCTCAGGCCGGGTTCAGTGCATAGTGCAGGGCAATGCCGATAAAGACGAGAAGCCCGATATTGTGGTTGTGCCGNNCGACAGGAAATACCAGAAACCGAGTTCTGCCCGCAGTCCGATAAAAATGAGGGCCACGACCATGAGCGTTTGCAGGCCGCCAACAAGGAACAGGTCAGCGTCGCCGAATAACAGGGCCGTCGATTTGACGCCAAGCTTGCGGTCGTCGTCACGGTCGACCATCGCATAGAAAGTGTCGTAAATGATTGCCCAGATCAATGCGGTCCCGAAGACGAGCCAGGCAAGGCGAGGGGTCCCGCCCGTCTGAGCGGCGAAGGCCATCGGCACTGCCCAGCCGAACGCGGCGCCGAGGACGAACTGGGGAACCGAGATATAGCGTTTGAGAAACGGGTAGGCGAGGGTCAAGCCGGCGCCGACGACGGCGAGCAGCTGGGCGGGCCGGTTGAGCATCGAGGCAAGCCCGATGGCGATCAGACAGAGACCGGTAAACAGCACCAGCGCCTCCGCGGGCGCGACCGCGCCCGAAGCCAGCGGCCGTGCGCGGGTGCGTTCGACGTGAGGATCTATTTTGCGATCGACGTAATCGTTGAAGACACAGCCGGCCGAACGCATGAAAAAGACGCCGAGGACGAACACGACAAACAGGCCCTCGTCGGGATGGCCGTTGCCAGCGATCCACAGCGCCCACAGGGTTGGCCAGAGCAGCAGCCAGATGCCGATCGGCTGATCGATACGCATCAACCTGCCGTAATGGCGGAGCTGGGTAACAACGCTGCGTGGCACAAAGGCGCTCAGGCGATTTTCCATGAGCCTAAAATTACCAGAACCTGCCCGCTCATGTGCCGGTCGTAGAAAAGCCCATCAGACTTTGCCGAGCCGGTCGGCATCACCAAGCCAGCGGCGGACGAGCTGCCGGGCGAGCTCCGGATGGGATCGCTCTATGGTCTCGGCCGCGATCTGCACCTCCGGGATCAACCGGGCATCGCGCAGCAGGTCGGCGATCCGGTACTCGGGCAGACCGGTCTGCCGCGTGCCGAGTAATTCACCCGGACCCCGTAACTCGAGATCGCGCTGCGCGACGATGAAGCCGTCGTTGGTTTCGCGCAGCACAGAGAGTCGCTCCCGGGCCAGTTGGCCGAGCGGCGACTTGTAGAGCAGCACGCAGTGACTTTGCTCCGCACCCCTGCCGACGCGGCCGCGCAGCTGGTGGAGCTGTGACAGTCCCATGCGTTCGGCATTCTCGATGATCATCAGCGTCGCGGCAGGCACGTCAACGCCGACTTCGATAACGGTCGTCGCGACCAGCAGCTGAATTTCGCCGGCCTTGAAGGCGCGCATGCCACGGTCTTTCTCTGCGGCACGCATGCGGCCGTGGACCAGGCCGACGCGAACATCGGGCAGCGCCTCGGTCAGCATCCGGTAGCTGGCCTCGGCGGCTTCGAAGTCGAGGACGTCGGACTCCTCGATCAATGGACAGACCCAGTAAGCCTGCTGCCCGCCCAGGCAGGCGGAACGCACACGTTCGATGACTTCATCGCGGCGTGTTTCCGGCAGGGCCACGGTCGCAACGGGTTTCCTTCCCGGCGGCAGCTCGTCGATGATCGAGGTGTCGAGATCCGCGTAGGCGGCCATCGCCAGCGTCCGTGGGATCGGCGTTGCGGTCATGACGAGCTGATGGGGGCTGGCCTGAGCCGAGACCCCCTTTTCCCGAAGCGCGACGCGCTGGTGAACACCGAATCGGTGCTGTTCGTCGATCACGATCAAAGCGAGGTTTTTGAACTCAACGCCCTCCTGGAACAGGGCGTGCGTACCGACGACGAGTCCTGCCTCACCGTTTGCGATCGCCGCGAGCGAGTGTCTGCGATCGGCCTGGCGCTGGCTGCCGCTGAGCCAGGCGCAGTTGATACCGAGCGGCTCGAACCAGCCCGTGAAGCTTTTCCAGTGCTGCTCGGCGAGCAGCTCGGTCGGCGCCATGACGGCCGCCTGCACACCGCAAGCGATCGCCTTGCGGCAGGCAATGGCTGCAACGACGGTTTTCCCGGACCCGACATCGCCCTGGATCAGCCGCATCATCGGATGGGGTTTCACCATGTCATCGAGCAACTCCGTACAGACACGCTGTTGTGCACTGGTCAGTTGAAACGGCAGGCTGTCGACGAATTCCGTAAGCGCTGCATCACCGCCGACAAGCGCTGGCGCAGAGTCGCGACGCGCCAGATCTCGAAGCTTGCGAAGGCTCAGGTAATGGGCGAGCAATTCTTCGAATGCGAGACGCATCTGGCAGGGATGCTGGCCCGCACTCATCTGCACGATATCGGCGTCGGCAGGCGGTCGGTGCAGGTAATCGATCGCTGAGCCCAGCGACGGCAAGTCGAGTTTCCGACGCACGGCGTCGGGGAGCAGTTCGGATGGTGCGCTGCGGCGCATGATGCGAAGCGCCTGATCGGTAAGGTTACGCAATCGGCCTTGCTGGACGCCCTCGGTTGTCGGATAGATCGGTGTCAGGGTTTTGGCGACGTTCGGGTCCTGGGTATCGCGAAGTAAACGATACTCCGGGTGAATCATTTCGAGTCCGAGCGGTCCCTTGCGCGCCTCGCCGAAACACGTCAGCCGCACGCCCGGTTGGAACTGGGCCTGTTGCTGGCGCGAAAAGTGGAAGAAGCGCAGGGTCAGCTGGCCGCTGCCGTCTGCGATCCTGACCAAAAGGTTACGTCGGCCGCGATAGACGGTTTCGGCGAGCAACACCTCGCCGCTTATCAGCCGACGCTTGCCGGGTTCGAGTGCACCGATGCGCACGAGTTGCGTACGGTCCTCGTAGCGCAGCGGCAGCAGGAAGAGCAGGTCTTCGACCGTATAGAGATTCAGCCGCGCGAGCCGCTCGGCGAGCGCCGGACCGACGCCGTTCAACGTCGTCAGTGCTGCCGTCAGTGACGGTTCTGACAGGCTCATCGCCGTCTCGCGCCCGGCTAAAGCGCGAGGATCGCGTCTGCCTCGATGTCCACGGCTTTCGGTAGTGCACTGACACCGATCGCGGCACGTGCCGGGAACGGCGCAGCAAAGAAATCTTCCATGACGCGATTGACCGTTGCGAAATCGTCGAGGTCGGTCAGAAAGATCGTCAATTTGACGACCTGATCCAGAGAGCCGCCCGCTGCTTCGCAGACGGCGCGCAGGTTTTCGAAAACGCGCCTTGCCCGCGCCTCGAAGTCGCCGGCGACGACCTCCATGGTTTGCGGATCGAGTGGGATCTGCCCGGACAGAAAGACAAGATTGCCGCTCTGCACTGCCTGCGAATACGTGCCGATGGCTGCCGGCGCTGCGTCACTGTGGATCGTCTGCTTGCTCATAGCTTGGCCCTGGTTGAGTCGTTGCGGTCACGCGCAGTCGCGCGTGACGCGGATGACGCTCGCCATCTTGCGCACGCTGCGAATGATCTGTGCGAGATGTTTCCTGTTTTTGACGAGCAACAAGAAGGCGAGGGCCGAGTGCTCATCCTGCCGGCCCTGCACCGACACCTGCTCGATGTTCGATCCGGCATCGGCAATTGTCGCTGCCACCTCGGCGAGCACACCGGGCTTGTTCACGGTTTCAACAGAAATCTGGCTGGCGAATTCGCGTTCGATGCTCTTCTCCCAGCTGACCGAGATCCACTTTTCCGGCTGCTTCCTGAAGATCGTGAGATTGCCGCACTTCATTCGATGGATCACGATGCCGCGCCCGGAGCTGAGATAGCCCATGACCTCGTCACCGGGGATCGGCAGGCAGCATTTCGCGTAGCTCACCGTCATGCCCTCGGTGCCGGCAATTACCAGGCTCGCGGTGGCGGGTTCGAGCGAATCGTCCTCGCTTGCGCCGACGAGCAGGCGGGCGGTCAGCGGCGCCAGTCGTTCGCCGAGCCCGATCTGCTCGAAAAGCTCAGCCGTGTTGTTCAACCCGAGTTCCTCGATTGCCGAACGGGTGCGCAGCTTGCCGACTTTGCGTAGTGAAGAACCAAGGTCTTTGAGTGAGCGGTCGAGGAGCCGCTTGCCGAGGTCCATGGCGTCGGTCGAGCGCATCGATTTCATGTACTGGCGAATCGCGGTTCGCGCTTTGGCCGTGCGCACGAAACTCAGCCAGTTGGGATTGGGTTTGGCGCCGCGACTCGTCACGATCTCGACCGTTTCTCCGTTCTGCAATTCGGTGCGCAAGGGGACGAGCTTGCGATTGACCTTGGCAGAGACACAGCGGTTGCCGACGTCGGTGTGCACCGCATAAGCAAAGTCCACGGTGGTCGAACCCTTGGGCAGCGGCTTGATATCGCCTTTCGGCGTAAAGACGTAGATCTTGTCAGGGAACAGATCGACCTTGACGCTTTCGAGGAACTCTTCCGAAGTGCCCGAGCGTTGTAACTCGGCCAGATTGGCGAGCCAGTCGCGAGCCCGTCGCTGCGGAGTCGCGTCCGATTTGTCGCCGGCTTTGTATTGCCAATGGGCGGCGACGCCCGATTCGGCGACGCGGTCCATTTCCTGGGTACGAATCTGTACTTCCAGCGGCTGGCCTTTGGGGCCGAAGAGTGTCGTGTGCAGCGACTGGTAACCGTTGATGCGCGGAATGGCGATGTAGTCTTTGAATCTGCCCGGCATCGGCTTGTAGAGTCCATGCACGATGCCGAGAACCCGGTAGCAAGTGCTCACGCCGTCGACGATGATGCGGAAACCGTAAACGTCTGCCACGTCGCTCAGCGGACGCTTCTTGTCGACCATCTTGCAATAGACGCTGTAGAGATGTTTTTCACGGCCGATGATCTCGGCATCGATGTTCTCGTCTGCAAGCGCCGCGGTTAATTCTTCCGAGATTCGCTTGACGATCTGGCGCTGGTTGCCTTCGCTGCGCCGCAGCGCTTTATCGAGTACGCGATAACGGAATGGATACAGGTGCTTGAAGCCGAGATCCTCGAGTTCGACTTTCAGACGATTGATGCCGAGACGGTTGGCGATGGGCGCGTAGATATCGAGTGTCTCGCGCGCGATCCGCGCCCGTTTCCCTGCCGGCATGGCATCGAGTGTCTGCATGTTATGCAAGCGATCGGCGAGTTTGACGAGGATGACGCGGATATCCTCGATCATCGCGAGCATCATCTTGCGGAAACTTTCCGCGTCCGCCTCGGCGCGGCTGTTGAACTGGTACTGATCGAGTTTGCTGACCCCGTCGACGAGCACTGCAACCTCTTCGCCGAAGGTCTCGCGGATGTCGCCCAGCGAGGCCGGGGTATCCTCGACGGTATCGTGCAGGATTGCCGCGGCGATGGCCTTGGCATCGAGGTGCATGTCAGCGAGTTCCTGCGCAACGGCGACCGGATGCGAAATGTAGGGTTCGCCGGTCTTGCGGGTTTGCCCTTCGTGCGCCGAAGCACCGAAGTCGTATGCCCGGACAACCGTTTCGATCTGCTCGCTGCTCAGGTAGGCCTCGAGCGTCTCGACGAGACGACGCATGCCGTTGTCGCGCCTCTGGGCGCCGGGCAGTTTGGCAAGCAGGTTTGCAGCGTAATCCATGCTCCGATCATACCCCTCGGAGCGGCGAATTGGGTGCTCGACGCGGCTACGTCAGATCCGAATCCGGATGACCTGGCAGATCGAAAGGACGCTCGCCGAGCGACAGTCCCCGGACCGGCAACAGTTCCTCGGCACTCTCCGCGGCCATGAACTCTTCGGGCGTCGGCTGCTCGATTTCATCGAGGATCGCCGGCGTAACGTGACCCTCGGCAATTTCACGAAGAGCAAGGACCGTGGGTTTGTCATTCTCGAGGTCGACGAGCGGGCTCGCACCGTGTGCGATGCGCCGGGCACGCTTGGCGGCAACAAGTACCATCTCGAATATGTTGCCGATGTTTTCGAGGCAATCCTCGACCGTGATTCTGGCCATCAGTCCTTATCCTTCGGGCGTTTCGCCCACACGTACCTTATCGGCCATAACCCTAACGAGTCGCGACCGGGCCCGCCAGCGCTTATTCCAAAAAGTTATTTATCGGCAATTGCGGCAATCTGCGCCCCGAGCGCCGGATCGGATGTTGCCAGGCGCTGGCCGCGAGCGGCGAGGATATCTGCGAGGTCGCGACTGGCCTGCTCGAGGTCATCGTTGATCACGACGTAGTCGAATTCGTCCCAATGCGCGAGATCGCTGCGTGCATCCTGCAAGCGGCGTGCGATGACCTCGGGGCTGTCCGTACGCCGTGAGAGCAGGCGTCTTTTCAGTTCGCTGATCGCCGGCGGCACGATGAAGATCGTCACGCATTCCGGCATCGACTCCCGTACCTGGCGGGCACCCTGCCAGTCGATTTCGAGGATCACCGGATGCCCTGCAGCGAGGTGCGCCTCGACCTGGCTGCGGCTGGTCGCATACAGGTTGTCGAAAACCGTGGCCGATTCGAGCAGTTCGCCGCTCGCGCGCAGCCGTTCGAATTCCTCCTTGTCTACGAACCGGTAATCGATGCCATCGGTTTCGTTACTGCGCCGTTCGCGAGTCGTGTAAGAAATCGAAAAGCGCAGCTCCGGGTGATTCTCCATCAGGCGCTTGACCAGGGTCGTCTTGCCTGCACCTGACGGCGCGGCGATGACGAACAGGCTGGCCCGCGGCGTATCCATTGACGGGATCACTCGACGTTCTGAATCTGTTCGCGCATTTGCTCGATGAGCACCTTGAGATCGACCGCCACCCGAGTCGTTTCGGCATCGGCGCTTTTCGAGGCGAGCGTGTTGGCCTCGCGGTTCAACTCTTGCATCAGGAAGTCCAGCCGCCGGCCTACCGGTTCGCCGCTCGTCAACACGCCGCGGATCTCGCTCACGTGGCTTTCGATGCGTTCGACTTCCTCGGCAACGTCGAGCTTTTGAGCGACGAGAGCGACTTCGACTTCGAGCCGCCCGGAATCCGCCTCGACGTCGAGCCGCGCGATACGTTCGCGCAGACGCGCCTCGGCCGCGTCGAGCACGGCGGGCATTCGTTTCTTGACCGAATCGGCGAGACGTTCAATCTCCGCACAGCGCGATTCGAGCATCCCGGCGATGCGCTCGCCTTCGTTGGCACGCATGGTCTGGATCGAAGCCACGGCCGCCTCGAGCAACACGCTGGCCGCCGTGATCAGCGGTTCGGTCTCGATCCTGGGCTCGCAGATGACGCCGGGCCAGCGCAGGATGTCGATCGGGTCGACCTCGCCGTCGATGCCGGCGCTCGTCGCAACCTGTCGCAGTCGCTCGCCGAGCAAGGTGATGAGCGGCTGATCGAGTTCCATGGCGGTGCTTGCATCGAATGCACGCCGGAAATGCAGCGTGCAGTCCACTTTACCGCGTTTCAGCATGCCGCCTACCTGCTGGCGAAAAGCCGCCTCACTCGAGCGCAATTCATCCGGCAGGCGGAACTGCAGGTCGAGGTAGCGGTGATTTACCGCCCGCAGCTCCCAGCTCAAGGTGCCGAGTTCGGAATCCGCGGACTCTCGCGCAAAGCCTGTCATACTGTGTAACATCAGCGCCCGTCTCCGTTTTTGCTTTATGAATTAAGCGGGCCTGCGATTATTTCACGCCAGCACGGCGCTCGTCAGTAAACACAAGAAAGACCATGCAGATCGAATACGCAAAAGTTTCCGCGACAGGTGATCGTGACGACAATCAGGACCGGGCTGATATCGTCGTTGCAGAGGATGCTGTGCTGATGCTCGTGTTCGACGGCATGGGTGGTCACGCTGACGGCGCCGGCGCGGCCGAGACCGGCCTCAGGGTCGTTCGCGAGCTGTTCACATCGGCGCGCTTGCCGATTTTTGATGCCCAGGGATTTCTCTATGCGGCGCTCGCACGCGCGCACGATGCCGTCGTGAATATGGGTCGCGAGGTTGCCGTCGACTTCCGGCCGCGGGCCACCTGTGCCGCCTGCCTGGTCCAGGAAAGCGGTTCTTTCTGGGCGCACATCGGCGACAGCCGGATTTATCATTTTCGCAACGGCCGCATGCTGACGCGCTCGCGCGATCACAGTCACGTCGAAATGCTCATCCAGGAAGGCGCGATCAGCGAGGACGAAGCGGCCGACCACCCGATGCGCAACTTCGTCGAATGCTGCATCGGCGGCGACGTGCCGGTGCCGGACATGACGATATCGCGCAAATACGAGCTGCAGCCCGGCGACACGCTGCTGGTCTGTTCCGACGGACTCTGGTCCGGGCTCGATGCGGCGGATATCGCTGCGCTCGGAACCCCGAATGGCGCGGACCTCGGCAAGGTTCTCGAGCAGGTCAGCCTGAACGCCATAAAAGCCAATGCGCCGCAGAGCGACAACACGACCGGGACGGTCCTGCGCTGGCTCGGTCCCTGAGCCGAGCCGACAACGGGGAGAGTAGAGATGAAACGCCCAAGCGGCCGCGCGGCGGATGAAATGCGGCCGGTCAAATTCATCATCGGCTATACGCGGCACGCCGAAGGGAGCGTGCTCGCGGAATTCGGCGATACACGGGTTCTCTGTACGGCCAGTGTCGAGAACCGCGTGCCGCCGTGGTTACGGGGCAATGGCACGGGATGGGTGACGGGCGAGTACGGCATGCTGCCGCGCGCGACCCACACCCGCACCGGACGCGAAGCCGCGCGCGGCAAGCAGGGCGGACGCACGATGGAAATACAACGGCTGATCGGCCGCTCTTTGCGCGCCGTTACCGATCTGGCTGGCCTCGGTGAGCGCAGCGTGACGCTGGATTGCGACGTGCTGCAGGCGGATGGAGGCACGCGGACTGCAGCGATCAGCGGCGCCTACGTGGCGCTCGCGCTCGCGATGCGCCAGCTCGTCGAGGCCGGTACATTGAAGAGAAACCCGCTCTACGGCCAGGTCGCTGCGGTTTCCGTCGGCATTTACCGCGGCGAGCCCGTGCTCGATCTCGATTATGCCGAGGACTCGGATGCGGAGACCGACATGAACATTGTCATGAACGAAGCCGGGCGGTTCGTCGAGGTGCAGGGCACGGCCGAGGGCCATGCATTCACGCCGGCCGAGCTCGCTCGTATGCTCGAGCTCGCGACGGCGGGCATCGCGACGATCATCGCCGCCCAGGACGAGGCGCTGGGCTGATACCAACGTGGGTGCAAAGCCCGACAGAATTGTCATTGCGACGTCGAATCAGGGCAAGTTACGGGAAATCCGCAGGCTTCTCGGCGGTCAAGGAATCGAGGTCGTGGCGCAGTCCGAACTCGGCGTTTCGAGCGTCGAGGAGACGGGTGAGACGTTCGCCGAAAATGCCCTGATCAAGGCACGGCACGCGGCAGCCGTGACCGGGCTTGCCGCCATCGCCGATGATTCGGGCCTCGCCGTCGATGCACTCGGGGGCCGACCCGGCGTCCGTTCTGCGCGGTACGCGGGGCCGCTCGCGAGCGACGATGACAATATCGAAAAACTGCTCGGTGAACTCGAGGGAATCAATGAACGGCGAGCCGCATTCCACTGCGCAGCCTGTTTCCTTGCGCGCGCAGACGCTGAGCCTTGGATCGTGACCGGCGAATGGCCTGGCGAAATTCTTCGCGCGCGACGCGGCAGCTCGGGATTCGGTTACGACCCGGTGTTTTACGACCCGGAGCTCGGCAGATCTGCTGCTGAACTGAGCCGAGACGAGAAGAACGAACGCAGTCATCGCGGCAAGGCAATGGCCAGGCTGATTGCAGAGCTTGAACGCCAGTGAGCAACGTACCGCCGGAACCATTGCCACTGTCGCTTTACGTGCATCTGCCCTGGTGTGTTCGCAAGTGCCCGTACTGCGATTTCAATTCTCATCCGATCAAGGATGGGCCGCCTTTTTCGCGCTATGTCGATGCCTTGCTCGATGATCTTGCCACCGAGGCCAATCGAGCGGCCGAGCGGCCAATCATCAGCCTGTTTCTCGGCGGCGGGACGCCGAGCCTGTTTCCTGCCGCTGAGATCAAGCGTCTGCTCGACGGTGTGCGCCGCGAGCTATCCATCGCCGAACCGAGCGAAGTCACGATGGAGCTCAACCCGGGAGCGCTCGAGCACGAGGCCCTGGCCGCCTACGGCGAGGCCGGGGTCAACCGCCTTTCGATTGGCGCGCAGAGTTTCGAACCGGACAGCTTGCGCGCCCTCGGTCGTATTCATCGCGTCGGCGAGATATCCCGAGCAGTCGTCGAGGCGCGAGCGGCCGGATTCAGAAACATCAACCTCGACATCATGTACGCGCTGCCCGGGCAGAACGAGGCGAAGGCGCTCGAGGATTTGCAGCGAGCGATCGATCTCGAGCCCGAGCATCTGTCCTGGTATGAGCTGACGCTCGAGCCCAATACCGTGTTTTACCGGCACCCGCCGCCAGGCCTTCCCGACGAGGCATGCTGCGAGGCGATCCGGGAGGCCGGCCAGGCCTTACTCGCTGCAAACGGCTTCGAACAGTACGAGGTCTCGGCCTATGCGCGAGCCGGGAATTACTGTCGGCATAACCTGAACTACTGGTCTTTCGGTGACTACCTTGCCGTCGGCGCCGGTGCGCACGGCAAGGTCACGCTCGGCGATACGATCTATCGGTCGAAACGTGTCGAGAATCCACGCCTCTATCTCGAGAGCGTCGGCGAGCATCGCCACGCGGAATATTGGCCTGTCGAACCCGATGAACGTATTTTCGAGTTCATGCTCAACGCCTTGCGCCTTCGCGCCGGCTTTTCCGAATCCTTGTTCTCGAGCCGAACGCGGCTGCCGGCCGAACGGGTTCGCGGGCAGCTCGAATATTTAAGCGAACGCCGCCTCGTCGAGAGGGCCGACCCGGACAATTGGCGCCCCTCGGCGCTCGGGCAGCGGTTCCTCAACGACGTGCAGGCGGCGTTTCTGCCGTGAGTGCTTATGCACAAAATGGCGGTGATGCCTATATTTTCAGTGGCAGACGCGCGTTTATTCAGCTGCGCCGCCGAAAAGTACAGTAAGCTATTGTTTATAATATAGTTTAGAATTTGGGTAGAAATTAAGCATATT
>JABAHR010008728.1_pt3 | contig 16979 bp, 26 predicted proteins | sample 7062101 | NCBI WGS metagenome assembly JABAHR01 (sample SAMN14534553, study PRJNA622989) | marine sediment metagenome | biome: marine biome [ENVO:00000428]; feature: marine pelagic biome [ENVO:01000023]; material: deep marine sediment [ENVO:00002113] | place: India: Gulf of Kutch | collected... | reverse complement strand
CCGCATCTGCGTCATCCGCCGAGAGTGGACCGAGGGTGAGTTGCCTCAGTATTTCGTGGAGGAAGTGTGATCAGCGGTGGGTGATGGTCGCTGATAGAATCTCCCCTTGATTAGAGGGGGGATTGTCTTGGTGATCTACCAAGGTAAACCCTATGATGGAAAGGAAACACTATGAGTAAAGATGAGTTGGTCGAAGAAGTTATCCTACGTCCCGGTAGTCCTGAAGTAACAGAGATTGTTACCTCTCTTGATGGTATCGGGACAACCCAAACTGCGGCAGACTTTGTTACTGCTGCTGTCATCGCCTGTTTCTTGACAGGTATGGATGAAGAACAGTTCTTGGAGTTTGTTGGTGATGCATACAAGGAGATTACTCCCGCTCTCCGCTCTGCTATCGACGGTGTCCTTGGCTCCGAGGGATCTGCGGCTTAGGTAGGAGACTGCTATGTCTGTTCCACAACTGAACGATAAGTCGTTCCAAATCCATACAGAGTGGGTGAACTCTGCGGGTGATGTAGTCAAATTCTCTAGTGATTACATGACCTTCTACGATTGTCTTAATGTAAAGAGTGACGTGCCCCATTCCTGTATTACATACCTCGACAACAAAGGACGGTTCAGATCTGTCCGAGTAAAGGAGAAAACCAATGGTTGATTACCTGATTCAATTCCTTCAACGCTTCTCTTCAAAGAAGTATGTCACTGTTGATCATGATACCTTCATGATGAGCAGCAGTTTCAACGAGCCACCCTCCTTGTATATCCCTGACTCAATCCTTGAAGCTATGGAAGCAGGGGAGTCTACGAATGTCCTGTCTGGTGGGCAAGCCTTTATCCTAGCAGCATTCATGCGTGGTCAACAAGACACGGAGTTTGTGAGGGAGTCTATTAAATGGCTTAGTGAAGCAGGTTTCGGTCAAGTCAATGAGACCCCCTAATCGTTATAAGACTGCTTCGGACTGGCTTGATGTTAGGATCAGACCTAGGGTAAGTTACGACCGCATGGAGAATTGCTATACACTAGGCAACCATGCATGGCTTGGGCTGTCGTACGGATCTCTAGTAGTACGTGTGTGCAGACCTGATGGACCTAATGTTATTCCGGTAGCCTTAATCAAAAACTCTATGAGCTAAATAGAAAGGAAGCACTATGAGTGTAGATGAACAAGAGAAAAATCTTCGTGAGAAGTATGATCAGATCCTATCCGAGTTGTCTGTGGTGGCGTTACGTCACCTCAAGAGAGGGGAGCCTGACCTGAAAGAGAATATCTTTTCTGTGGCTAACGCATGTATTGGCCTGAGTACTGGTCTTCTCCAATCAGTGGGCATCCCACGTCACAAGGCGGATATTCTCATAACAGAAATGATCAACGCAAACTGGGCGATCAATGAGAATAAGCTTAAGGCTTCGGAAGAAGAAGAAGGTGAGGCATAACTGCAACGCCTGAGGTAACACTGAACGGAGGGGGATTGACTTTCCCCTCCCTATGGTGTATAATAACCTTAAGGTTAAAGACAATAAAAATAACTTACTTAGTGTATAAGTATATACCTTAAGGTTATTCTTAAAGAATAGGAGTACGTTATGTATGATGACCCATGCGACGACGTTACCCACTGGTTCCCACTAAGAGAGGAAACACTATGTCATTTATGATACATGTATATCGGGGCTTCTCTGATAACGTTGGTGTCTGTATACTGAGGGATGGCAAACTAATCTACTCCGATGGTGGTCCTATTATTTGTCACAACCCCAAGTGTTCGTCTGATATTCTTGAGGCTATTAGCAAGTTGGAGGGCGTAAGCGCTAAGTGTGTAAAACCTACTGAAGGTTCGACTAAGACTCTTAAGAAAAACCCTGGGGTTCCTCTTGCTTTACTGATGGGAGAACACATATGAGTAAGATGATATACACCTACGTCTTGAGAGATTCCCACATACTATACTTGTACGTGGTGGATAGCGGCAGACTCACTTTGTTCGTTGATGAACGATATAGACTACTGAATTTCGATATGTCAGCATGTAATACGAATTCAATAGTGCATACACTACATAGTATTCTTAAGAGACCGTTGACAACGGAACGTACCTTCTCGGATAAGATAGAAGACACCGGACTACCCTTGTCATGGATTTATTAAAGCAATTCGTTAGTCCATTTACCGGACACAATCAAGCAAACCAAGGAGATACCAATGCTTAAGACAGTTGTTGACATGCGTGTTGAAGCCGCTTCCCTTGAGGCAGAGAGCAAAGCTCTTCGTCGTGAGGCAAACAAAGCGCTTCGTCGTGCACGTCGTTACAGTTCACGGCAGGACACAGGTCTGGCAAACCTGTCGTATGCCGAATACAATGCAATCTACAACGAACGTATGGCTACCCGACACGAGGCACGGCTGCATCACCTGACCCGTATGCTTCTGAAAGGTAAGCTATACCGTGAGGTAGAGGCAACAACCTACCATCGTGTTGACCCTGAGGAGTTGTTCCACCGTGCATGGCAATGGGACCCCACCATTGAGTATGGTTTCGTTGAGACATGGCTCGAACAAGACGTGCTCTAATGGAAGGACTGTTCTATCTGGCGTGTTTCTTTTTCTTAGTGGGGCTAGCCTTTGGAGCAGTAGCACTATGAAAGGAGATTAACATGGAATACCTATTCGGTATTGTCTTCCTCGTCTTTGGCTATATCCTAGGACGATGGGAGAGTCGGAGGATTATTGAGGAGTATATTAAGAAATCTTATAACGCTGGTATTCGTCAAGGTTCTGTTCAGACAGTACGAATGCTACGGGAACAAGGTTTGTTCAACGACTCAGACTCCCCTAAGAATGATAAGTCGGACTCCGTTACGATGGGTTTCGACACTTCAATCAAAGCACACAAGGATAGCTGATATGACAACTGAAACAAAAACCTCCCCTGCGTACAAGTTCGACGTTAACAAGTGGACTCGTGAGCTTGCTTCACTTATTCGCTGGGACCCTTCGGATACCTCTCTTGATCCAGAAGTCGACATAAATACCACCAAGGTTAACCACCTCGTGGTCCGTTTCTTGAAGGAGGAGCACCCGAAAGTTCTCGAAAAGATCCTTGAGGCTACTGGCCTAGACGCTTACGATGTGGCTAAGTATAACACCACAGCTAACAACGCTATGTTGATCGCTGGTTGGGTCACACCGCAGCAATACTTGGACAACGTTGTGGAGGGGCAGACTGAATCCAAGTACTTCAACATCATCATCGAAGACCCTCTTGAATTCATTGAGACCAGTCGTCAGTTGTGTCAACACCTATGGGAACTAGGCAACAAACCGGCTGACATATGGATAGGTGATCGCCTCGGTACCATCCCAATCCCTGAGGAATCCAAGGCTGCCGCAATCAACGCCCTGCTTACTGACTCGAAGATTCCTACACTTGATGTGTTGTCTGAAGAGTTGTCTAATGTACGGGATATCCTAGCGAGCAAGACGAATGAGACTAAGGAGTCTAACAAGAGACTGAAGGAAACTGCTGAAGAGGTTGACCGCCTTAAGGCAGAGGTTACCAAGCTGATGACAACAGCAGGCACAGGTGTCGGTGACCTTGAGTACAGCAACGAACGTCCTGAGATTCCTGATGGCAAGGTCGTTATGAAGATGGCCAGTGAGGTCTTCCCGATCAAGTTGGACAAAGACTTTGAGGTTCCCTATTGGGAGTGGGACGGTGAGCACCCTGACGTACCTGTCAAGGACCCGCACTACATCTTCCGTCCTCAACACCTACAGCGTACACTCTACGCTCTTGTTACCAATCAACGTGAGTATATCCAGGGACACACTGGTTCCGGTAAGACTACCCTGGTTGAGCAAGTTGCAGCACACCTTAACTGGCCGTTCATCCGTATCAACTTCGACTCGGAGATCACACGTATGGACCTTATCGGCCGTGACACTCTAGTCCCTAGTGAGGATGGCGACAAGGTTGTGTCTTCCTTCGAAGACGGTATGCTTCCCACCGCAATGTCTGGTCCTTACATCTGCTGCTTCGATGAACTTGACTTCGTTCGTCCTGACGTAGCTTATGTTATGCAGGCTGCACTGGAAGGTAACGGGCTTCGTATCACTGAGGACGGTGACCGTATCGTTCGACCACACCCCATGTTCCGTATGTTCGGTACAGGTAACACAGTCGGACAAGGTGACGAACACGGTATGTACCAAGGTGCTCGACCCCAGTCGATTGCATTCCTTGACCGCTTCACCATCTGGGATAAGATCGAATACCTCAAGCCGAAAGAGCGGGAAGAACTGGTCAAGCGTCAGTACCCTGCACTCGGTGAGTCTGAGCGTAAGACCATTCTCCAGTATGTTACGGAACACCTTGAAGCATTCGAGCAAGGTAAGGTTATCCAACCTATCAGCCCTCGTGGTATGCTCGCAATCTGTAAGGCAACACTAATGCTAGGCAACGTTAAGGAAGCCTTGTATATGACAGTACTCGACCGAGCTAACGCAGAGGATCGTGCAACATTCAAGGGACTCGTCAACCGTGTGACCAAATGATGTATCATGAGTACAACGACAAGGCTCACGTGTGCGTTTGGCGTACTAAGGCTAGAGGTAATACTGTCCTAGCCTTTGACCTGAATTCAAGGAACGCTGAAGGTAGGCAAAAGGGTCTTCCCTTCATGCCGACAGGTGAGAACCATCGTAACAATAGAGAGGTATGCACTATACCTGATCCATTGGTGACGAAGGTTAGCGTTGCAGTGCCAGCGCCTTGGGTATCCAGCGGAGACGTTGGGTACCTGTACAACTTTTACAGAAAGGCTGGAACCAATGAAAGTTCATGAGTTTATGCACGAAATGCGGACAACCTCCGCAATCCTTGGGCGTACATCCGGTGTCTCTGTTGTGTTCGAAGGCGAGGAAGCTAAGACTGATGGCAAAACTATCTGGCTACCAGCGCTACCTCAGCAGTTGGACCTGACACGAGAACAAGTACTGGCTATGCGTGGTTATGTTGACCACGAAGCTGGACACAACCGACACTCTGATATGAAACGCATCATGTCGTTCTACGACAGGAATAAAAACAACGGACGTGAAGACCTCAATGGTTTGCACAACTCCCTTGAANNGAGTACCCAGGGTCAGTTAAGAACCTTAGGCAGACAACCGAATTAGTTCGTCGTAAAGAGTACGGATGGGCTAAAGAACTACCTGATGGTCACCTAGAGGCGTACCTCAAGGACAACCCCAATGAAGCAGCAGGTATGGCTATCGTAACATCAGAGAAGCACAACCGTGGAGTTAAACACGGTGAGCTTATGCGAGAGTATCTACCTGACGAGTGGAAAACTATGGGTGACCACTGGGCTGATCTAGCTTCTGAGTGTCGTGACTCTAGTGAGGTTATCGAACTCGCTAAGAAGATATATCAATACACTGAGCAGACAGACACAGAGGATATGTCACCTGAAGACTTCGACTCTAAGTCTGAATCTGGTGAACTATCAGACCTTGAAGGAGAGGAGAACGAAGGAAGTAACTCCTCAGGGTACAAGGAAGACAGTGAAGGAGCTGAGGAAGCTGCCCGTAAAGGTAAAGCTGAAAAGGGTGAAGGTGAAGGTAAGGCCAATAAGCCCAGCCAAGATATCGGTGAGACTCTGAATAGCGGAGAGGATGCCGCAGGTGGTATCGGTAGTTGCGTGGACAACGGACTACGTGGCGGTTACCGAGTAGCTTCCACTGTTAACGACCACTACTATAAGCGTGGTGCACCCATGCCTGCTGGTGGCAATTCGAAGTGCCACACAATAGTTAACGACACCGAGAGTTACCACAAGTACGATGCGGTTAAGTCCCATCTACGAGCGGACGTTATGACTATGAAGAACAAACTTCGACGTTCTCTTATGGCAAGACAGCAACGTGATTGGGACTTCGGTCGTGAGTCTGGTCGGTTGGATAGCAAGCGTCTGGTTGCAGCATCCCAACGTAGCCCCACTGTTTACAAACGCAGGACAGATAGGGAAGAACTGGACACAGCAATCTCTATCCTCATTGACCTATCCGGTTCGATGTCGGGTCCAAGGATTGAGACGGCTCGCGATTGTGCTATCGCTCTTAGTGAATGCTTCGAGGGTACTGGTATGTCCTACCGTATCGCTGGCTTTAGTAACCGTGGTGGTTTCGTTAACACGGGTAGCCGTTCAGGGAAGTACCACCGCTACGAACAACTTGATCACATGGTCTTCAAAGACTTTGACGATCCTCTACGTATAACTCGTGGCTCTGTGTATCAGATAGGTTTTGCAGCAGGTGGTAACAACAGCGACTATGACTTCGTTGACCGAGAGTTGTTTGACCTATCTCGACGTAAGGAACCCCGTAGGGTGTTGTTCGTACTTAGTGATGGGCAGGTAGCTTGTGTATCCGACGCACCCTCCTATGAGCACAACCGACTGATCAAGGAAAACTTGAGGCACTATAAGAATCGCTACGGTGTTGAGTCTGTAGGTATCGGTATCCAAAGCGACGCGGTTTCGGACATCTACCCAGACTACGTAGTTGTCAACGATGTGTCTGAGTTGTCTGGTGCAGCGTTTGGTATGCTCACTAAGATACTGCTTGACGGAAAGGTAGCTTAACATGCGGTGTAAATGTTGTGACTCGTCCCGTGGTAAATGGTGGGAAGATGACTACTACTGCACCACTTGCCGTAGTGAGATTCAAACCTATATCAAAAGGGATGAGGATAAGCATAGGTTAGAGGAGTCTGATGATATTCCTCTGCTTGACTCAAGATTCGATGAGGAGGATTGATGGCAATACGTCCAATGACTGACGAAGAAAGGCAACGTTCAAAAGAAAGAGAGAAAGAAAATGGTGGAGATAGTTCTTGAGTTCGTAGTGGATGCAATGTTTTTCTCGGCTCTAATGGCTTCTATTACCTTAGCGTTTGTTGGGGCTGGATTGATGTTGTATTCTTTTACTACCCTGTCCATACCTATCATAACTGGAAGTTCCCTGTGGTTTGTGTTAAGGCTTATCATNNACATGAGTGAACAACCAACAACTACCCACGGCGAATGTCCACACTGTAAGCACAAAGGTTGCTACTCTACGTGGGCTGATGGCGGTTCGTTCTGCCATAGCTGTGGTCACTCGTCTGGTGGTAAGGATGTGACATCCCCTGGTCTACCTGCCCTATGGTTTGACGACACCATTGAACGGTCTGAGCAGGTACCCTACCGTGAGTTAAGTCTTGAGGCTGTGCGATTGTACGGCACTAAGACAGGCTATGACTCTAGTGACACTGAGGTACGACGGGAGTATCAGTACCCAACCCAAACAAAGTATCGCTACCTTAACAATCCTGATCGTCCTGGCAAGGACTTCAGTAAAAACCACGGCTTCCATGCCGATGAGTTATTTGCTATGGATAAGTTTCCAGCAGGTAGCAGCAAATCAATAACCATTGTAGAAGGAGAAGATGATGCACCAGCAGCTTGGGAAATGCTGGGAAAAACTAACCCAGTTGTTTCTCTTCCCAGCGGTTCTGTCTCTTCGGCTCTCATTAGCCACTGTGGAGAATACCTCCGTTCGTTCAATGAAATCATTGTATGTACAGACGGGGACGACGCAGGTCGTAAGGCAGCAGAGCGACTAGCAACCGCATTCCCTAACCGTGTGTTCCTTGTAGACCTAAAGTCTGATGGCGTCAAGGACCCACAAGATTATCTAACAACAGGTAAACGTAAGGAGTTCTTTGCCGCTTGGCGTAACCGTAAGAAGTTTGTGCCATCTGGCTTCTGGAATACACCTGACCAAATGGTGGAGATCCTTAGTGAAGAGTCTACCTCTACGTTCTACCCCACACCTATCGACGATTTGAATGAGGTTATTCACGGTCTTGCACTAGGTCACCTGTTCGTCCTCACTGGACCAGAGGGCCAAGGTAAGACAGAGATCATGAGACTCTTCGAAATCCATATGCTAAAGGAGCACCCCGATGTCAACATTGGTGTACTACACATGGAAGAAACTCGAAAGACTTGCTTGGAAACATATGCTTGCTACGAGTTGGGCACCAACGTTCGTGACCCTAGTAACACAGTATCTCGAAAGGATATTAATTCTGCTATCCGTAACTTAACCAAGCGACACAACCTATTCCTCTTCGACTTCCATATTGATGAGGACCCGTTGTCAATCCTTGAGAAGGTTCGTTATCTAACAGTAGCCTGCGATTGTAAGGTGATCTTCATCGACCCAATCCAGCAGCTTGCTTACGGTCAACGTCGTGACGTGTCGGAAGAGCAGGTGTTGTCTCAGATCAGCGTACAACTTGAGCGACTAGCTAACGACTTGAACATCTGCATTGTCATGACGACACACGTCAACGATGACGGTCAGACACGGTCAAGTCGTATGATTGGTAAGTCAGCCTCAGTGCGTATCGACTTGCAACGTGACCACATGAACACTGACCCTGATATTCGTAACCTTACACGTCTAGCTGTCAGCAAGAACCGACCAACTGGGTCTACTGGCTATGGTGGTACGGTTAAGTTTGACCCTGATACATTCACACTAGGAGAGTATCATGGCACGGGGTGACTTGTATGCTTGTGGGATACGAGTACCGAGTAGGAAGGGACCATCCTTTGTGAGGGATTCCCGTGAGGCTGGTGTAAGTAACTTCCTGTTCAGGATTTGGATACGAAGACGTGCGCAACTCATCAGGCAAAGTGACCTTAAGATTATATCCTGCAACAATATGTCTAAGTACCAACGCCGAATGTTATTGCCTAAAAAATGGATTGAGTAACATGACAAAGAAACGTCAGAACAATGTAGTGTTAGTGGACACGGAGACTGATGGTATTGAGTACACTAAGGTACACTGTATCGCAGCAGCTAGGCTTGACGGTCCAGTGGAATTGTTCACTGACGTTACGGAGTTTGAAGAATGGTGTTACCTAAATACCACACCTACAACAAGATGGGTCGGTCACAACATATGTGGATTCGACTATTGGGTCATCAATGATATGACTAATGTCAAGATACGACAGGATCAGGTGTATGACACCTCGGTCATATCCAAGCTGGCCCACTATCAAAAGTTCAACACTCACTCGTTATCCGAGTTGTCCCAGTACTACGGCTCCTACAAGGGAGACTACGATGGCGGCTGGGATAAGTACACTACGGAAATGGGTGAGTACTGTAAGCAAGACGTGGAGGCACTACGTGCTATCTACCAAGGACAGCCTAACCTCACCTGCTACGAAGCTATCAAAGTGGAACACGACATGGCATTCCTATGCCGACAGATGCAACAAGACGGATTCCTGTTTGACAAAGCAGCAGCTACACATCTACTTAGTGAGGTAGAGTCTGAGATGCGAGAGCTTGAGGAGGAGATGCAAGAGGCATGGCCCCCTGAGTTAGTCGAGGACAGACGTATACAATGGAGGAAGAAGAAGGATGGTACTCTCTATGCTACTTGCGCTAAAGCTATGGCGGATGCGCCTAAGTACAAACGTGAAGGAGAAGAACTGATCCTTTACAGGTACAAAGACTTTAACCCAGGCAGCCCTAAGGATCGTATAGATAAACTATGGGATGCAGGGTGGCAGCCGTTTGACAAAACCAAAGGTCACCTGACTTTCGAGCGAGAGTTACGTAGCCGTAGGCGTAAAGGATATATGTGATGCTTATGTGGATAGGAGAATCTAGCACAGCAGAAAAAATAAGGATTGTCGTATGGCGTAGAAGNNAGAAGCGATGGTACGTTTACTCATGGCTACCTGTTTAATGGAGAGTGTGAACCCATTACTATTTTCTTGGGTAACATCGTGAGACCTTACAACTCTGAACCTTTCCCTGAGCTTGTACCACTAAGTAGTGGGGGTATACCTACAGAGTTAATACTAAACGAAGGAGAAGTAGGATGACAAGGCTCCACAAAAGAATAGCTGAGGTGGTTCCTTTTGTCTATGTAGTTTATCGTAAGGTATCTCCACTCGAACCTGCTTACTTCTGGAGCGGGCCAACTGAGTTTGGTCATATATCTGGGTACCGTGCTGAAGACAAGTCTATAAACAACTTCTTCGCTACGCTAGAGGAGTACTACAGAGATTGGGCAGACGGTAAAGAAGTGGAGTCTGTCATCGAAAACTCTGCCGAGTGGGTTGAGACAAACACTATACCAACTAAATGGATGATGTAATGGAGAAAACAGATGAAGAGAAACGTGTACACTACCAACGTTACGGCTGGAAATGCAATGAAGACAATCTCAAGACGCTTCCGTCGTCGGCACCTCAAGCCGCCAAGGATCTGGCTCGTTGGTTAACTCTTGAAGGACGTAGGTCTAGCTTAGCTGAGTGGATTGGATGCGTACAGGATGACGGTAGGATACATGGGAAGTTCTGGCACATAGGTGCATGGACCCAACGTATGTCCCACTCGTCTCCTAACCAAGCTAACATCCCTTCAATCCTAAGCAAGACACCAGAGACACCTGTCGAGGACATTAAGGCACGGTACGACGAACACCTACGTGCTTTGTTCATGGCTGATGAGGATGCTTACTTAGTGGGTTGTGATGCTGATAGTATCCAGCTTGCTTGTCTTGCTCACTATATGAACTCGGCCGACTATCGTGAAGCTATCCTCAACGGTGACAAGACACTAGGCACTGACATTCACACTATGAACCAACGTGCACTAGGCCCACTATGCGACAGCAGGGACGTTGCCAAGACGTTCATCTACGCATGGCTCCTTGGTGCAGGTATCCCTAAGATAGCTAGTATCCTAGGGTGCAGTGTGCCGGAAGCAGGTAAAGCTGTTGACAACTTCCTTCGTAGCCTCCCAGAGTTGAAGAGGTTGAAGGAAGTGGACATACCAAGCATGGTCGCTAAGGGTGGCTTCACTGGACTGGACGGACGATTCGTTCGTTGTGACAGCGCACACCTTATGCTAGCTGGTATGTTACAGAGCGCTGAGGCCATCCTTATGAAACATGCTAACATACTATGGCAGAAGCAACTACGTGAGAAGGGCTACAACTTCAAGCAAGTAGACTTCGTTCACGACGAGTGGCAGACCGTAGTGTTTGGCACCAAAGAACAAGCTGAGCAAGTGGGACAGATCCAAGCTCAGGCAATATTACAAACAAGCAAGAGACTCGGTATGTTCTGTGAAGTAACTGGATCATACCGTGTCGGACATAACTGGAAGGACACACACTAATGACTAAGAAAGCAATGATCGTACCTATTATTACTAAGCACTTGGCTGAGGCCGACACAGATCGTCGGATTGATGCAGGTATGATGTATCTAGCCTATGGTCGTAAGGGGTACGAAGACAAAGGTTCAGCCCGAGGTAATAGACAAACCATGTTTAGCAAAAGTAGTTATTGGGGCAGTTACGTTCCCCGCTGCGGTGGTGGACAAGGTCATCAGGCTCNNACAAACCTACTGAACACGCTAAGACTTACTACGTTTTGGATAAGATGAACCCAATCCCAATGGAAATCTTTCTGTAAAAAGTACTTGACAAACTCGACAAACTATGCTATAATGAACTATAGTCAACAAACGGAGAAATAACACATGGCTTCTAAATTCATCACACTCACTGGAACCGCTTACTGGGCACGTGTATTCCCAGAGAACAAAGACAAGACAGGTTACGACAACGAGCTTACCGATATCGGTGGACAGTATGTTGTTAACATGATCCTTGAGGATGACCAACTGGACAAGTTGGTTCAATCTAATTCCCTAGTGCCTTCCTTCCCCTCTTCCGTTAAGGATGAGGACGGTAATGATGTCACTGCGTACCGATTCAAGCGTCTGCACGAGAAGTACAGCCGTGCTGGTGAACTGTTGGAATGGGCCTCTGGTGCACCTGAGATCGTTGACGAAGACGGTAACAAGTGGGACCTTGAGGAACGTGGTCTGATCGGTAATGGTTCCACAGTGGAGGTAACTCTTTGTGTGTACCAAGCTGGTAAGACCTACGGCACACGCCTTGAGAAGCTCAAGGTAGTAGACCACGTCAAAGCACCTGAATCGGTAGCAGCATAAGGAGACTCTATGACTAAGGACATCAACACTCTAGTAGACGATATTCATGGTGTCCTTGAGGGTGGCGGCGGTTGGGATGCTGCCGTCAACACTCACTTCGGTAGCGCTATGAAGAATCTCATGGACGCTCGGTTAAACTTCGAAGAACGTACCGGCCCTGGCACCATCCGTATGTCTAACGTAGGTACACCCTGTACCCGTAAGCTATGGTACCACCTACATGGTACAACAGGTAGTCCTCTACAGCCTAGTGCTAGACTCAAGTTCCTCTATGGTGACATCATTGAAGAGGTATTATTGTCTCTAGCTGAGGCGGCAGGGCACGACGTAGTAGGGCGACAGGACGTTATGACCATCGGTCCTATCGTGGGTCACCGTGACGGAGTCATCGACGGTATGTTGGTTGACGTGAAGTCTGCTTCGACCTACGCCTACAAGAAGTTTAAGGAAGGGAACCTCAGGGAAGACGATCCATTCGGGTATATCCCACAACTAGCGGCCTACCTACTGGCAAGTCAGGAAGACCCACTGGTTACTNNTGCTGCTTTCCTAGCGATGGACAAACAGAACGGACATATCGTACTGGATGTCTATGACCTACGTAAGGATATGGAGGAAGTGAAGAAACTAATTGACGCTCGTCTAGAGTTGTCTGATATCTTTACCCCTCCCCCTAGGAAGTATGAAGACAGACCTTTCGGTAAGTCAGGTAACCGACAGCTACACATTGCCTGTTCGTACTGTGAGTACAAGAAAACCTGTTGGCCTGACGCACGTACGTTTGCTTACGCCGACCGACCGATTACCCTGACTGAGGTTAAGGTAGAACCACGAGTACCGGAGATCACATAATGCTTGAAGCACCAAGAGTACTAGAACACTACGAAGAATTTCTTTCCACCCACAAGATCCCATACTGTCTCACGGGTTCTCGTGTAATCGGGGGCTACACAAGTGAAAGTGACTATGACATAGTGATACTCGACCAGAGCAATGGCGCGACGCACATGGTTGATCGGTTAAGTAATTTAACTGAGCCGGGTCTGGAGTATCAACTAGGGGGAAGTGAGATATCAGGCGGATTCGAATCTTGGAAAACTAAAACAGGTGGAGAGACCTTGAATGTCATAGTTTGCTACGACCTATATGAGTATTACGGTATGGTTATGTCTACTAACATCGCAAAAGGTTTGCAACTCACGGACAAAAGGCACCGTGTAGCTATGTTCGAGGACATACGTGAACGTTTAAGTACCGCTTATCCAGAGGAGACAAGGGGGCTGAGCAGTGCCGATATCAGCGCGTTCTAGTAAGGCTAAGGGACGTAGACTTCAACAATGGTTTAGGGATCAGATCCTAGCGCGATGGAAAGGACTAGAACCTGACGACGTTCGGTCTACTTCTATGGGTGCAGGGGGAGAAGATATACAGCTATCCCCTCATGCTAGAAGTCTGTTACCCCTATCCATAGAGTGTAAGAATCTAAACAGTATGGCATTGTTCAAGTGGTATGATCAAGCTGTAGTCAACGCACCTAAGGGAGCAGAACCTATCGTGGTAGCTAAGGCGAATCATAGGAAACCCGTAGTCATCGTTGACGCAGAGTACTTCTTAGATCACTATGCCAACAGGAAGACAAGGAAACCACGCAAATGATTCATGTATACATCCAGACACTAAACCTTATGTGGGACGCATTGAAGGACTCACACCCTACAACAGCCAACCTACTCGTTGAGGTTATCATGAGTCTAGGTGGGGAGGAGCCTATCGACGAGGATGAGGACGAGGAGGAAGAAGATGGCTCGTGATCTCAATATCATTGAGGAGGCTGACGGTAGGCTATCTCTAGAGATTGAAGGGGATGACATGCTTATCTCTATCGACCTGGAGGAAGACGAAGCGGCAGACCTTCACCGAACACTAAGCGACATACTCCAAGACCGATGGGTTCAAGAGTATGGTATGGATTAAGGAGGAAACATGACAGGTAAAACTGCAATCGTATTCACCTGTGCACATGCTGATCCTCGTGTAAGCAACGAACGGGCACTATGGTTAGGTAACCTAATCTATGATGTCAGGCCAGATTATGTCATTGACCTAGGGGACACAGCAGATATGCAATCTCTCTCCTCGTATGACAAGGCTCGACCTGAGGTGCTAGTCTCTGCTAACTATGAAAAGGATATCGAAGCGTACACAGACTTTCAGGAGAAATTACGGTGGAGAGTAAAAAAGAACAAAGTCAAACGTCCTATGTACATAGGGCACGAGGGCAACCATGAGAACCGTATTAAGAAGGCTCTATCAGCGGACCCGAGACTTCGCGGCTCTAGGTTTGGCGTATCATATGACCATCTTGAAACGTCCAGATGGTATGATGAATATCATGAGTATGCAAACAGCGCCCCCGCCATCTCTAATTATGATGGTGTCTCATACGCTCATTACATTAGTAGTGGGAACTACGGCTCTGCTATGTCTGGTGACTATCATGCTGCTAACCTCCTTAAAAAGCGGCACTGTTCTACCACTGTTGGTCATAGTCATAAACGTAATGTATGTTTTAAGGATGATGCATACCCTAACCCTAGCATCGGCTTGGTTGCAGGCTGTTTCAAGGGACGCGAGGAAGACTGGGCAGGTCAAGCTAATGGTGAATGGTGGAAAGGATGCGTCATCAAAAGAAACATAGACAACGGTTGGTATGATCCAGAGTTTGTCTCTATGGGTAGACTGGAGACAGAGTATGGGCGATGAATTCGTAGCGGCCGTTAAGGTAATCACTAAGAAGTTTGAAGAAAGGTTAGAGAATGAACGAAGAATACGGGCCGAAGTCACAGAACAGCTTGAACATCTACGAGACGAAGTACTTGACATCAGGCGAGAACTTCAAAAGCGGGATGAGCAGGATCGCAGACGCTCTGTCGAAAAGCCCTTCAGAGACGTGTATTGGGAATACTCAGGAGACATACCAACTGTTCCAACAGTTCCGAGAGGTACTATTGGACCAACGATTTCTACCAGCGGGACGAGTACAGGCAGCAGTGGGAGCAAGTCGTGACACCACACCGTACAACTGCTTCGTGTCCGGTACTATCGAAGACTCTATGGATGGTATCTTTGACCGAGTGAAAGAAGCAGCACTCACTATGAAACTAGGTGGGGGTATCGGCTACGACTTTAGCACTATCCGTCCTAGTGGAACTAACATCCGTACACTCGACTCGTCAGCATCGGGACCTCTGTCCTTTATGAATGTATTCGACTCGGCCTGTGCTACGGTTGCTTCGGCAGGTCACCGTCGAGGTGCGCAGATGGCTGTCCTTCGGGTTGACCATCCAGACATTGAAGCTTACATCCACGCTAAGAACAATGATAACAAGTTCACTAACTTCAACACTAGCATCGGTATCACTGATGAGTTTATGGAAGCTGTAGAGAATGACAGTTTATTTGACCTAGTGTTTGAGGGACGGGTGTATAAGACTGTCAAAGCACGTGCCCTATGGGACGACATCATGCGTTCCACATGGGACTGGGCTGAGCCAGGGGTACTGTTCATCGACCGTATCAATAAGACGAACAACCTATGGTATTGTGAGACTATCGCAGCCACTAACCCGTGCGGTGAGCAACCGCTCCCACCCTATGGTGCTTGTCTGTTGGGTAGTCTCAACCTAGTGAAGTACATCAACTGGGTTAACGGTAAGGCACGGTTCAACTACGCACTACTTAAGAAGGACGTAGCCCTTGCTGTCCGTATGTTGGACAATGTCATTGACCTAGCGACTTACCCCTTGGCTCAACAGGAGGCAGAGGCTAAAGCCAAGCGTCGTATGGGTATTGGTGTCACTGGTCTTGCTAATGCAGGGGAAGCACTAGGTAACCCCTATGCTAGTAAAGAGTTTATCAAGTGGATGGAGAAGGTTCTCTCAGTCATTCGTGACGAAGCCTACCGTGCATCTATCGAACTCGCTAAGGAACGTGGTCCTTTCCCACTGTTTGACAAGGACGAGTATCTTAGTGGAGTCTTCATTGATACCCTTCCTGACGACATCAAGGAAGGTATTCGTGAGCATGGTATCCGTAACAGCCACTTGCTATCCATTGCTCCTACTGGCACAATCTCTATGGCAGCAGACAACGTAAGCTCTGGTATTGAACCTCCGTTCAGCCTAGAGTACACAGCAACAATCAACTTCCCAACGGGTATCCGTAACGTCAAGATGGTAGACTACGCATATCGTGAATGGGGCATCAAAGGGGTTACTGCCAATGAGCTATCTGCGAGTGATCATGTCAAGGTACTTACTGCTGCTAGTGCTTACATTGACTCCGCGTGCTCTAAGACTTGTAATGTGGGTAGCCAGGTTACATTCTCGGAATTTAAGGAACTATATCTCGAAGCTTACCGAGGCGGAGCGAAAGGTTGTACAACGTTCCGAGCAAACGGTAAGCGATTCGGAGTACGAAATATAGAGGAGGAACACCCTGAGGGAACCGCATGTTACATTGACCCTAAGACAGGAGTAAAAGAATGCAGCTAAAGGAAGGTAAGAAGTATGATGCAGGTAAGGCACGTATCGACCTAGTCCCACCAGAGTTAATTACAGGTGTAGCCCATGTACTGGCATTCGGTGCCGAGAAGTACGAAGCACGAAACTGGGAACTAGGTATGGATTGGGGACGAGTGTACGCCGCTATGTTCCGTCATATGCTAGCGTGGTGGGAGGGAGAGGACAGTGATCCAGAAACGGGTATGTCCCACCTATGGCACGCTGCTGCCTGTATTACATTCTTAATGGCCTATGAACAACGTATGGTTGGGACAGACACCCGACCGAAAGGAGTACCAAACAATGCAAAACCA
>JABAHR010010449.1_pt2 | contig 16982 bp, 12 predicted proteins | sample 7062101 | NCBI WGS metagenome assembly JABAHR01 (sample SAMN14534553, study PRJNA622989) | marine sediment metagenome | biome: marine biome [ENVO:00000428]; feature: marine pelagic biome [ENVO:01000023]; material: deep marine sediment [ENVO:00002113] | place: India: Gulf of Kutch | collected... | reverse complement strand
AGGGCCGCATCATCTCGTTGTCCTCGTGCTCGACGATGTGGCAGTGCCAGACGTACAGGCCCTCGATGTCGAACAACGCCTTGACCGTGGTGATCTCGCCCGGGTAGGAGATGACGGTATCCTTGAAACCGGTCTCCCAGGGCAGTGGATCGTTTGAACCGGCCACACTCGGGCCGCCGTCAAGGGCCTCCCTTCCCAGCACCTCGAAACGTACCAGGTGCAGGTGAATCGGGTGGGCGTCGGCGGTGAAGTTGTAGATGGTCCATTCCTCTGTGGCACCCAGTGCCGGGTTCTCCGTCACGTTCACCACGACATTGGCACCGTTGCCAAGCGTGATGCCCATGGCCTGGTTCGCCGGATCGCTGTCGTCGGTCCACTTGAGCGGATTGCCGGTCGCGGCAGCGCCGCTGCCGTTCACCGTACCCAGCAGGGCCTCGGTGGGCCCGAAGAACTCCGAGCCGGCCGGACATACGCCGTTTACCGGCGGACCGGCATACTGGATGGAGCCCTTGGCCAGGTTCTCGGTGACGCACACCAGCTCGGACTCGGCCTCGTTCAGGGAAACGTTGCGGGACAGGTCCGCAATACCCAGGGGCGCCTCGGTGTTCAGCACCAGGTTGCCCGGGTCAGTGGCCGGGCTAACGCCGCCGGGATCAGTCGGACTGTCACCCAGCAGGTCATGCTCGACCCTGAAGCGCATGACCTGGCCGCTCGTGCCCGCATCAGCCGGATCGAAGTCGACTCCCGGTATACCGCCACCGAACGGTTCGTCCGGACCAAGGTTGACCAGATCGATCGTGGTGCCATCCGCCAGTTCGCGGAAGTCGACGATGATATCGGCGCGCTCGGCCAGCGCCATGAGCAGCTGTGCCTTGCCGTCACCGCTGCCGTCCAGGTCCAGGGCATTCATGTCGACCGGGGCCGCAAGGAATCCCTGTTCGGCGCCGATCTGCCAGACCTCCACATCCGCATCATCGAACTTCAGCCACAGGAAGCGCGAGCCGCAGCCGTTCAGCAGGCGCAGGCGGTACAGGGCGGGTGCGACTTCCAGCTCCGGCCAGGAAACCCCGTTCACCACCATCACGTTGAAGAACGCCTCCGGGTTCCAGATCGGCAGCACATCCGAAGGCACGCCCTCCTCGTTGCCGATGAACGGAATTTTCAGGTTTCTCGGTTCAAGCCCCTCGAAGAATGCCCGGTTACTGGGATAGAACAGCTGTCCGTTCCTGTTGAAGGAGCGGTCCTGGATCGCGATGGGTATCTCGCGGATCGAGTTCCTGACCGGATCACCGGGTACGTTGAGTGCGAGCACACCCTGGCCTGCGGCAGGAGCGGGCCCGGGCAGTGTCCCGTCCCATTCGCCGGCAGCGTTCGTACCCTTCGAGGCATCGCCCACTTCACCGTTCCTGCCGCGCAGCAGCCAGAAACCGGCCGGGCCGGCATAGACGTTGTTGCGGGTCATGCCCAGGGTATGGTCGTGGTACCACAGGGTGGTTGCCGGCTGGTCATTCGGATAGGAGAAATCGGCATAGCCCATTGTGCCGTTGTTGGAACCGCTGACGTCATCGAACAGCCTGCCGCTCGTGGCGTACCCCGCAGGCAGGTTGTTGGCCGCCGGCAGCCACCAGGCCTCCGGGTAGCCGTCGCTTTCCGGTCCGACATGCGCACCGTGTACATGGGTGACGATGGGCACGGGACCCTCGTAGCCGTTCTCGTCGGTTCCCGCGCAATCGGTCCTGGCAGGCCCCTCCCGGCATTGCTGCGGCGGGTTCGCCCAGTGCACCGTCTGGTCGATCGTCAGCAGATGATCGAGGTAGTTGCCGTCCTCATCCACCAGGTCGTTGATCCAGCGCACGTTGACCGTGGTATCCGTTGCAGCCTCGATGGTGTAGGCCGGGTAGTTGAACTGGGAATCGGCCGCCGGCGCGACACCGCCTGCGGGTGTGGGATCGGCCGCGGGGCCATAGCTCCATACCGTGGTGGCGGGGAACCTGTCGTTACGCCCGTTGATGGAATTCCAAATGCCCCCTGGCAGGATCTGCTGCTTGAACTCCCGTACCGCGATGTCGTAGTTGTTGAAACCCGTGCCATCGTTGTTCATCACCGGCGGGATCACCAGTGGTGTCACGTACTTCGGGATACTGGTTGGATCCAGTGTGCCACCCGCCACCGGGTCGGCAGATAATGCAGACGTAACGAGCAGACTACACAGGCCGAGTGTCGTTCCGGCAAACCGTTGCTTCACTGTGTCCATGCTTACCCCCCTTGTTCGGATTTGGTGTTTTTCTGGTCCCTCTGGCCGGGATCGACCGGCACAGACAAGCTGACGTCGATCCTTTACATGCCTGGAACAGCCCCTCCCGCAAGCCGTTCCTGCCGGTACAAGCCAAGTCTAGTAGGAAACCCGCGGGAATCCAGCGACCATCCCGGTCAGTCCAGTAACTTGTTTTGCTGCGTGGAATTTTTCACTGCTGCAGCGATGCGGAAGACGTTTGCCGGCCGGGGGGCGCGACAACAAACCGGGTTTTCCGGGTTGTGCCGGGGGGCTGTCGACGCCGAATGCGGCCACGCGGATGGCACCCGGAGAAACCGGTGAAAACAGCGTGCTGCTACGTGTCTATTGTTCCCGGGACGGGGATTGCGTGCCGGTAACCGACAGCAGCTCGACAGTATAGATCAACGGCTCGTAACCGAACCTGCCGCGCTTTCTCACAGCGTCGTTGATGAGTGATGGCGGGACATACAGTTCCCACTGTGCATTTTCGCGCATGTGCTGCAGGGCCTCCCTGAGTCCGGGCAGGGCCTCGCTGACGACAAGGGTCGAGGGCTGCAGCTCCCTGAAAGAGTTGTCCAGTTCCGAGCCGTCGGGCCGGAAGGCACGGTATTCGACCACAACCGTGTCCGACGGTCCGGGAACCCTGCCGTCGCCGGGTATGAGCACGCGGTACTGCACACCGCCAGGCAGCGTGCTGACGCCTGGCTGTTGTGCATTGTCTGCAAAGAAGGCGCGAACATCCTGCCGGCTTGCAAAGTTGTGCCCGGCCAGCGGGAGAGAGCCGGAGACGACGAAATCCGGCTCCGGCAAGGCGGCTGGCAACTGTAGTTCAGCCGCATGCGGCTGCGCCGGCGTGGATGACGGCACCGGCGATCGCTCCGGTTCATGGACTTGCACGTCGGCCTGCGCCGGGATATCTGCCCGCCTGTCATGCATCGTCGCCCGGATGTCCTGCACACCCCGGTTGATCCCGGTCAGCAGCTCGGCATTCCTGCGGGAGTCCAGCAATGCAATGATGGCGGCGGATATGGCAACCACAAAGGCAACGCCGGCAGCCGTCATGGCCAGACTCACGCGGCGGGCCCGCTGACGTTCACGAAGGCGTGCGGCCTGCAGGTCTGCCTCGTGCCGATCCGCCTGCTCCCCGAGCCTTGCCTCCAGTGTCCTGATATGGATCCCGGCCCGCTCCTGGCCGTCAAGCGCCTGCTCCAGCAAGTCATGCAGGCGCTGGATCCCCTCATGGAGACTGTCCCGGTCCGATTCCAGCCGACGGATGCGTTGCTCGAGTTGCCCGGTTGCGGACTGCAGGCCGGGCACGTCCGGCATCCGTTCGATGTGGTGATCCGGGAGCGGCGGCGTTTGCTGCGTGGATGTACCCGAGGCGGATTGTTCGCGCCCGGTAAAATTCCGGAACAGCTGCAGCCAGGTCTTTACCGGTCTCCGCACAACTTCGCTCTCACTGGTGACACCCGGTTCCCGGCCGGCGACCCGGACTCATCGGCGCTGCAAGGACCTGGTGCTCAGTCGTTGATCGCGCGCAGGAATTTCCTGGCGCCCTCGCCGAACTCCCTGACCAGGTATTCCAGGAACGGTTCGCGCAGGTCGGGGTGCAGCAGCGCGTGTTCGACGGTGGCCTGCAGGTAACCGAGCTTGCTGCCGCAGTCGTAGCGCTTGCCCTCGAAGCGGTAGGCAAACACGGCCTCTTCCTCCAGCAGGCGCTGGATGGCATCGGTCAGCTGGATCTCGCCGCCGGCTCCGCGCGGGATTTCCCTGAGGTGCCTGAAGATGCCCGGATTGAGCACATAGCGCCCGACCACGGCAAGGTTGGATCGCGCATCCTCCGGCTTTGGTTTCTCGACGATGCTTTTCAGGCGGGTGACACGCCCCTCGCTCTCGCCCGGGTCGACGATGCCGTACTTGTCGGTCTCGTCGTGCGGCACCTCCTCGACGCCAAGCACGCTGCACCGGCGGTCATGGAACACCGACAGCATCTGCCTGAGCACGCAGTTCTGCGCGGCATAGATCAGGTCGTCGGCCAGGATCACGGCAAACGGCTCGTCGCCGACGATCGGGGCTGCACACAGCACGGCGTGGCCGAGCCCGAGCGCCTCCGGCTGGCGTACGTAGATGCAGGATACATCCTCCGGCACCACGTCGCGCACGATAGCCAGCAGCCCGGTCTTGCCCTTGCGCTCCAGCTCGCATTCCAGCTCGTAGTTCTTGTCGAAGTGGTCCTCGATCGCGCGCTTGCTGCTGCTGGTGACAAAGATCAGTTCCCTGATGCCGGCATTGACCGCCTCTTCCGCCGCATACTGGATGAGCGGCTTGTCGACCACGGTCAGCATTTCCTTGGGATTGGCCTTGGTTGCCGGCAGAAAACGGGTACCGAGACCCGCTACCGGAAAAACCGCCTTGCGTACTTTACTTTCCATAACGTTCATACCTGATGTTGCCTGTTGTTTCGCGCCTGCAAAACGCTCCTGCAATATCCTGTCGCACGATGTACAGGGACATGGCTGCGCAGCGGCCTTGAGATGCGCTCCTGCATAAATTCAGCAAACGTCTGATTAATCCGTCATTACGAGATTGCTTCGCTACGCTCGCAATGACGTGACTGTTTGAATTAATCAGGGTTTCCTAGTTCTCCTGCACCCGGTCATAGACATCTTCGAAACGTACGATATCATCCTCGCCCAGGTAACTGCCGGACTGGATCTCGATCACCTCCAGCGGGATATTGCCGGGGTTCTCCAGCCGGTGCTTCTCGCCCATGGGGATGTAGGTGGATTCGTTCTCGTGCAGGTTGAACACCTGGTCGCCGCAGGTGACCCGGGCCGTACCCTTCACCACCACCCAGTGCTCGGCGCGGTGATGGTGCATCTGCAGCGACAGTTGCGCACCCGGCTTGACCGACAGGCGCTTGACCTGGAATCGGCCGCCGGCATCGATGCCCTCGTAGGAACCCCACGGCCGGTAGACCTGGCGATGCACCTTGTACTCGTCGCGCTGGTCGGCCTTCAGGCGCTTGACGATCTCCTTCACCTGCTGGGCCTTGTCCTTGCTCGCCACCAGCACGGCATCGGCCGTCTCGACCACGATAACGTCCTCCAGGCCGACCGTTGCCAGGCAACGGTGCTGCGCCACCAGGAAGGCGTTGCGGGTATCCTCGGTAATGACATCGCCGCGTGTCACGTTGCCATCGGCATCGCGCGGACAGATGTCCCATAGCGCCGGCCAGGCTCCGACATCCGACCAGCCGGCACTCAACGGCACCACCACGGCACGGTCGGTCTTTTCCATGACGGCGTAATCGATGGAATCCGAGGGACAGGCCAGGAAAGTTTCCTTGTCGACCCGGAAGAAGTCGCTGTCCTGCTTGCCCTGTTCCACCGCCTTGCGGCAATGCTCGAGTATGCCGGGATCAAAACGCTCGACCTCTTCCAGCCAGCGGTCCGCGCGCATCAGGAAGATGCCGCTGTTCCAGTAATACGCGCCGCTCTCGAGGTAGCGTTCCGCGGTCTGCCGGTCGGGTTTTTCCACGAACTCCCCGACCGCGAATGCGCTGCTGTCCGGTACTGCAGCGGCACGTTTGATGTAGCCGTAACCGGTCTCCGGTCGGTCGGGTACGATGCCGAAGGTGACCAGGGCGCCGTGCTCCGCGTCGCGCCGCCCCTGCTGCACGACATCCACGAAGGCCTGCGGCACGGTCATGACATGGTCGGCCGGCATCACCGCCATCAGCGCATCCGGGTCCTGCTTCAGCAGGTACAGCGCGGCCAGCGTCAGCGCCGGCGCGGTGTTGCGGCCTTCCGGCTCCAGGATGATGGTCGAGGGAGTCTTGCCGAGCTCGTTGACCTGTTCGGCCACCAGGAAACGGTGTTCCTCGTTGCAGACATACACGGCATCGCCCTGCTCCGGCACGGCATCGAGCCGGGTCGCCGTGTCCTGCAACAGGGAGCGCTCCGAGACCAGCGGCATCAGCGGCTTCGGATAGTGTTCCCGCGACAGCGGCCACAGGCGGCTGCCCGACCCGCCCGAGAGAATGACTGGATACAGCTTCATAAAGTAGATATTCCTGTGACTGGCGGGGCTTGCCAGGACTGCCCCGGTACTCATGTAATCATCGACGATCAGGCGCCAACATTGAATCGTTATATTAGGGTGGGAATGTAAGCCTGCAAATCTTACATCAAAACCAGTGCGGCGGAAACCGGGTGTATCCGGTGCCGGTTGTATTACTTATTGTTTCTATTCGATTTTCTGCCCGAGCACGGGGGCGCGTCACCGCGCCTGCCCGGCACACGCCGGGCAGGGCTGCGGGGTGCCTACTCGGCGCCTGACGCCCCCACCGTCAGGTTGTGGCGGTTCTTCTCGATCGTGGCCGGGCCGATGCCCTTGACGCCGGCCAGTTCGTCGACCGAGGCAAACGGACCGTTTGCCTCGCGGTACTCGATGATCGAGGCGGCCTTCTTCTCGCCGATCCCGACGATGGCTGCCGCGAGCGTCCCGGCATCGGCCGTGTTGATATCGACAGGACCGGCCTGCACCGCTGCACCGGTCAGCATCAGCAGGGTTAACAACAGGGTACCCAGGTAACGCATATCCACCTCCTCCTTATGGCATGACTTGTTACGTGAAGTGTGCCGGACGGCACACCAGTACCAGCCTGCCTGTGGCTAGAATGAGGCAGAAGCGGTCGCTGCTGAATTGTGCGTACGCAAAACGCAGGCCGGGATGTCGGACCTGGCAGGCCGGCACCGGCAATCAACGCCAGGCGATGGCGTAACAGACTGTATCAAAAGTGAATTGTACCAAAGTACAGTTGAAGAAACCGGTCCCTGAGTACAATATTTGGTTTGAAAATACATCGTTTAGTCAATAAACTGTCGTCAGTTAATAATAATGTACAAGAATAATTATTCCGAACCGCAGTTGAAGGTGAATGCACGAAGTGCAGAGCAGAACTACCCGACACGGAGGAGCACGTCCGCCCCCGTCATTGAATGCCGGCATGTGTTGCGGGCAGTCCGTTCAGAACGACCGTCTCCCGTTCATGAGTCCGGCGCCGTGGCCGATACGGTCTGTCGGTGCCCGGCACTGTGTTCCGGCAATGCCATGCACCGCTGGCCGGCACGGGGAGATGACTGCGGTGAACAAACCCGGGGCCGTCTGGGCATGCGTGGACCGGGAAGTCCGTTCCGCCTCAAACCTTCAAACCACGCCGGGCAACCGCTGAGTCCGGCTTAACCCCGATCGTACCCGGGAGGACTGGCAGATGCGTATTGCGCTCTATTCACATGACACCATGGGACTCGGCCACATGCGCCGCAACCTGGCCATCGCCAGGTCGCTGTCGTCGTCCAGCCTGAAACCCGATGTACTGATGATCGCCGGCGCGAATATCGCCACCGGTTTTGCCATGCCCGCCGGCGTCGACTGCCTGACCCTGCCCGGGCTGTACAAGGACACCCACGGCAACTACAGCTGCCGTTCGCTGGCGCTGGAGCTGTCGGAACTGACGGCATTGCGCTCCAGCACCATCTGCGCGGCGCTCGGCAGCTATCGGCCGGATGTACTGATCGTCGACAACGTGCCGCGCGGTGTCAACGGCGAGCTCGACCAGACGCTCCTGATGATGGCAAGGCAACCGGACACGCACTGCGTACTGGGACTGCGCGACATCCTCGATGAACCGGCAGTGATCAGGAAGGAATGGCAGCGGCGCGGCAACGCGGAGGCTATCAGCCGCCACTTCTCGGCAATCTGGGTATACGGCGATCCGCGCCTGTATGACCCGACCCGGGAATACGCTTTCAACGCGGATATCAGCAACAAGATCAAGTTCACCGGCTACCTGAACGGGCATCATTCGTGCGGGGATGCCGGCGAGCAGCACCGGACCCACGACGAACTGGACTTGCCTGCGGGCGATATCGCGCTGTGCATGGCGGGCGGTGGCCAGGACGGCGGCCTGCTGGCACGCCTGTTCTGCGATCCTGCGCTCGGCAAACTGAACCGGGTCATACTCACCGGACCCTACATGCCCGCGGCGCAGAAGCGCGAACTGCACGCCAGCGCCGCCAGCGACCCGCGGCTGCGGGTGCTGGATTTCCACCCGGAACCCACCCGGCTGATCGGCTGCGCATCCCGCGTGGTCACGATGGGCGGCTACAACAGCGTTACCGAAGCGCTGGCCATGGGCAAGAAGACCCTGGTGGTGCCGCGCATCCATCCGCGGCGTGAACAGTACATTCGCGCGACCCGGCTGGCGCAGATGGGCCTGGTCGACCTGCTGCATCCTGACCAGGCCGATGCCCGGACGATCACCTCGTGGCTGCTGAACTCCGCTGAGCAGGAGACACGGGCGCACGAGAAGCTCGACTTCAACGGCCTGTCACGCCTGCCGCTGCTGCTGGGCTCGTTGGTCAATCCCGGCGTTGCGGACTACATCGACCACAGGCTGCAACCCGCGGCGTCCTCGTGTTGACCGGTTCCCGACCCAGCCCCGTGAGCAGGGTTCTGTTCTACTGCCAGAGCAGCCTCGGCATCGGCCACATGGTGCGCAGCCTGCGCATTGCCGGCGGCCTAGGCCGTCATTTCCAGGTGCACTTCCTGAACGGCGGCGAACGCCTGGCGGAACTCGCGGTGCCGGACGGTATCGAGCTGATCCAGTTGCCCGCGATCACGACTGACGCCGAGTTCACCCGTCTCGAGTCGATGACACCCGGCCTCGGCCTCGAGGAAAGCTTCGACCGGCGCCGCGCCATGCTGCTGGAGGCCTGCGAACGCCTGGCGCCGGACATCCTGCTGGTCGAACTCTACCCGTTCGGGCGCGGACAGTTCAGTACCGAGCTGAAGCCGCTGCTGAAACTCGCCCGGCGACAGGGCACGAAAGTGGCCTGCAGCCTGCGGGATATCCTGGTCGCGCGCCGCGACCCGGAGGCCTATGAACGCAAGGTCGTGGACAGAATGAATCAGTTCTTCGACCTGCTGCTGGTGCACAGCGACCCGGCCTTCCAGCGGCTGGATGCCACCTTCTCCAGGCTCGGCGAAATCCGCGCACCGGTCCGTTACACCGGTTACGTGGTGCCGGAAGTCAGCAGCCGCCCGGAAAGGCGTGAACCGCACATCATCGCCAGCATCGGCGGCGGCCGCTTTGGCCACGAACTCGCGGAGGCCGTGGTACGTGCCGCGCCGCTGCTGGCCGGGCGCATCCCGCACCGGATCAGCCTCTATACCGGCCCGTTCTGCCCGGACAACGTGGCGGCACACCTCGGGGAACTGGCAGCAGGACAGGACAATATCGAGGTGCAGCGCTTCACACCCGACCTGCACGCAAAACTGCAGACTGCCGCATTATCGATCAGCATGGGCGGCTACAACACGACCATGAACATACTGGCGACCGGCGTGCGGGCATTGATGATGGGCTGCACGAACAACGGCGGCATGGACCAGGTCGAACGGATTCAAAAACTGGAGCGACTCGGTGTTGTCAGCGCCATCCATCCCGCAGACCTGGAACCGGCAGCGTTCGCCGACAGGGTGATCCAGTGCCTGGCGTCCGAGCCTGCCGCAACGACGCTCAATATCAATGGAGTGGAAAATACCGCAATGGAACTGCAGACCTTACTCGAACATGAACACACAGACCAGCACGGGAGTACTCGCCAATGCCTCGCATGAAAATCTGCATGACTACACTGGAATATCCGCCGGAAACCGGTGGCGTGGGCGAGTCTGTCAGGCGCATAGCCCGCATGCTCGTGGAACTGGGCCACGAGGTGCACGTGGTGGTGTTCCATACCAAGCGCCGCAAGATCGTCGCGGACGGTGTCACGCGCAAGGGGCTGAAAACCAGTGAGGACGAGGGCATCATCGTCCACCACTACCGCACGGTGATGCGAGGCGAGGGATGCGCAATCCAGGAATTCCTGAGCGATGTGCATGCCGAGCTGGAGCGGCTCCACGAGCGCGAGCATTTCGATGTTTTCCATGCCTTCTATATCAACGAAACCGGCTTCCTGACCACGCTGCTGGCACGCGAGACAGGGGTGCCGGTCATCAACAGCATTCGCGGGGCGGACATACACCGGAACATCTTCAACCCCACCTCCTACAGCCAGATCCTCTGGGCGCTGGAACACTCCAGCTGGGTGACTTTTGTCAGCCGCCAGCTCGAACAGCGGGCACACATCCTTGCCCCCTCGATCCGGGAACGGACTTCCGCGTTCTGGAACTCCATCGTGCCGGTGGACTTCGATGCGCTGGAAGGCACACCACGGCCTGCCGAATTGCAGGGCACGGTGATCGGCACTTTCGGCAATTTCCGCGACAAGAAGGGTATCGATTTCCTGGTCTGGGCCTGCGAGGCGCTGATCGACAACCACGACCTGAGCCTGCTGCTGGTGGGTGATTTCGTCGCCAAGGAAAAACAGTTCTGGGACAACTTTATCAGCAACAGCCCGATCGCAGACCGTATTGCCATAACCGGCAGGCTGCCCCGCGAACAGGCCCTGGCACATCATCACCACATCGACATCTTCGCGATACCGTCGCTCAGGGACGGCTGTCCCAATGCCCTCATCGAGGCCATGCTGTACGGCCAGGCAGTGATCGGTTCCAGTTCCGATGCCATCGGCGAAATCCTCGAGCACGAGCGCGACAGCCTGGTGGTGAGGCCGGGACATACCGGCGACCTGACCGAGGCACTGCAGCGGCTGATCGCCGATCCGGAGCTCAGACAGCGGCTCGGCGCAGCAGCCCGACGCAAGGCGCTCGAGGAGCTTTCCCCGCAGCGTGAGCAGCAGAACTGGCTCGAAGTCTACGAGCGTGTCGTTGCCGGACCCGCCCCCCGCATGGTCGAGGTAAACCGGGCCGTCTGACGCGCCCGTACGGAGCAAGCACATGGCCAGGTCCCGCAAGCATGTACCGCTGAAGGAGATCCTGCCGGGGCTCAACCGCCTGGTGCACGTGTTCTGGCCGCAGATACGCGGCCAGGCTCCCCTGCTGCTGCTGTCGCTGGCCGGGCTGATGGTCTCGATCGTTGCCAGGGTGCTGGAACCGTGGCCGCTGAAGTTCATGTTCGACTGGATCATCATGCCGCCGGAAGATGCGGCCCGGCACGCGGAAGGACAGTTCCTGGCCATCCCGGAAGGCTACCAGCCACTGACGCTGCTTGGCATCCTGGCCGTTGCCATGGTCCTGTTCGCCGCCGTTCGCGCCGTGTGTGATTACCTGGCCACGGTCAGCATGGCAACGGGTGCCACGCGCATCGTGGCCGATATCCGCGCCCGGCTGTTCGGGCACCTGCAACGGCTGTCACTGAACTTCCACAACCGTGCGAAAAGCGGCGACCTGGTGACACGCTTCACCTACGATGTGGAACGTCTGCGCGATACCGCAGTCACCGCCATGCTGCCGCTGTGCGCGAACCTGCTCACCATCGTTGCCATGTTCGGTGTCATGCTCTGGTTCAACTGGCAACTGGCCGTGATCCCGCTGCTGGTGCTGCCGCTGTTCTACGTGTCGTCGATCCGCGCAAGCAGGAAAATCCAGCGCGTGGTACGCGAACACCGCCGCCGCGACGGTGCACTGGCCGCCGCGGCCGCTGAGGCCATTGCCGCGATCAAGGTGGTACAGGCCCTGTCACTCGGTGCCCTGCAGGAAAAGGCCTTTTCCAAGCAGAACCGGAAGAGCCTCAGGGAAGGTGCCAAGGCACAGCGGCTGTCGGCCGGGCTGGAGCGCAAGGTGGACATTATCCTCGCCTTCGCCACCGCGCTGGTCATGTGGCGTGGCGTGGTGCTGGTACTGCACGGCGCCATTACGCCCGGCACGCTGATCCTGTTCATTACCTACATGAAATTCGTGTTCCGGCCGATGCGCCAGGTAGCCAAGTACGTGGCCAGGATATCGCGGGCGACGGCTTCCGGCGAGCGCATCATAGAGATCCTGGAAACGGACCCCGAGATCAGGGACCGCCCGGACGCCATCGAGACTCCGCACATCCTGGGCCGGATTCGCCTGGACCATGTCACGTTCAGCTACCCCGACGGAAAACGGGCACTGGATGACGTCAGCCTGGCCATCGACCCAGGAGAACGCGTTGCACTGGTAGGCCCCTCGGGCAGCGGCAAATCCACCCTGCTTTCCCTGCTGCTGCGCCTGCATGACCCGGACGCAGGCCGGGTACTGGTTGACGGACGGGATATCCGCGAATACAAGCTGGATTCGATCCGCCAGCAGTTCAGCATGGTACTGCAGGACAGCATATTGTTTGCCGTCAGTATCCGTGACAACATTCGTTATGGAAATCTGTATGCCGATGAAGCCGCGTTGGAACGGGCCGCACGCCTCGCCAATGCCCATGATTTTATCAGCGCACTTCCGCATGGCTATGACACCGTGGTCGGTGAACGCGGCGCCACGCTGTCAGGCGGACAGCGGCAGCGCATCGCCATTGCCAGGGCCGTGATACGGGATACGCTGTTCATGCTGCTGGACGAACCGACCGCGGGACTCGACAATACCAACCGCCTGGAAGTCAACCAGGCGCTGATTCACAGCATGCCGGGCAGGACCACACTGCTTTCGACCCATGACCTTTCCATCACGCGGGACTTTGACCGTATCCTGGTGATGGAAAACGGCAGGATCACGGAGAGCGGCACGCACGATGAGCTGATGCAGTTACATGGCAGCTACCGCAGGCTCTACCTGCAGCAGTCCGCCACTGACCGGCAGGGCAACGCTGCACTCAAGCTGGCTCACGGACAGGAGTCCCATGCTGTCACACGCTGATACGGAACTGGTCGCACGGGAACGGGCGATCCCCGGCATGGCCACCGTGCTCGATCCCGATGCCATGGCAGCACTGCTGCGTGCGCAGCCGGACATACCGGAAATCGACGCGCTGCAGCCCTACTACGTACATTACAAGCCTGCAACGAACTGCCTGGCAGCCTACCGCCTGCTTGCAGGCGGCACCGAACACCTGCTCTATGCCAAGGCCTATGGCAGGGATGCGCGGGTGAAGTTCGAAAAAACCCGCAGACTGGCCGGGATCACCACACCGCTGGGCCCCGGCACGCTGGTATGCGGCGATAGTGCCCTGGCGGTTTACCTGTTCCCGGTCGACCATCGCCTGAAGGCACTGAAACGATTCGCCGACGATGAACGGCAGCACAACCTCGTCAAGCATATCTTCCGGGACCGGCCCGAACTGTATGACGGCAGGCTGACTTCACTGACCTACAAACCCGAGCGGCGCTATGTCGGCCGGCTGGAGGTGGCAGGAACACCGCAGGCCATACTCAAGTTCTACAACCCGGCCGGTTACCGGGCAGCCCGCACCGCAGCACGCACGTTTGAAAGCAGCGGCGCGCTGGAGCTGCCACGGCTTGTCGCCTGTTGCGATCGCTTCCAGGCGCTGGCGTTCGACTGGCTAAACGGTTGCGCGCTGAGTGACCTGCTGCGCGACCCGAACGTGATGCAGCAGAAGAAGATCGGCGTGTTGCAACAGACCGGAGCAGCACTGGCCGAATTGCAGCGCCAGCCGGTCGCAGGACTCGGTAACAGAGACCATGATGTCGAGCGCAGTCGCCTGCTGTCCCAGGCCGAGACGATCGGACAGCTTGCACCCGATCTGTATCCACGCGCAGCACGGCTTGCGCAACAGCTGGCGGAGGCGCCGGGCGCCGGGACATCCGCGATCTGCACACTGCATGGAGATTTCTACGACCGGCAGGTACTGATCGGTGACGATGACCGGGTCATCATCCTCGACCTCGACAACGCGGCACTGGGCGAGGCGGCCGTTGACCCCGGGCTGTTCATTGCACACCTGGAGCGTGCCGTGCTGCGCAACGAACTGGATGCCGATGAGCTGGCGCGTTTCGCCGACGCCTTCCTGCAGGGCTACCAGGAGGCTGGCGGGCCAGCAGACGGGAAAGGCATCCGGCTCTACACGGCCATGGGCCTGTTCTACCTGGCAGCCGAACCGTTTCGCTATCGCGAGCCGGACTGGACCGACCGGATCGGGGCGCTGCTGGCACGCATCGAGTCGCTCGCCGCAAACTGTGCCAACGCCGGAGCGGCTGCTGCATCCGGGGCAGACCGGGGGATCAGAACATCATGCCTGTAACAAACTTCCCGGTACCGGTAACCGCAAAACTGCATCGCCTGGTGCCGGGCATGCTGTTGCTGCTTGCATTGCCTGCAACGCTGCCGGCCGCCGGCAACAACGGGACTGCGATCGATTTCGATGCACCGCCCCCGACGCGCTTCGAGCTCACACCCGACCTCAGCTTTGGTGCCAAGCTCGAGCTCGAGGGTACGGTGAAGGACAACTTCGACCTGCGCGATGAGCGTGCCGACGACCTGAAGACCCTGGAACCCATGGTGTCGCTGGCGCTCTCGTACGAGCCAGCGGAAACAGTGCAGGCGTATCTCAACATCGAACCCTCGTACCGCTTTGCCGACGACGAGCGCGGCAGGAGAAAGGACGAGGCAAGACTGGAAATCAAACAGGCCTTCCTGTCGCTCGAGGATGTCTTCGGCAATACCAGCATCAAGCTCGGACGGCAGCGCTTCCAGGACGAGCGGGAGTGGCTGTATGACGATGAACTCGACGGTGTGCGGCTGTTCCACAGCTTCTCCCGCTACGCGGTCGAATTTTCCGTGAACAAGCGCAACGACCGTGACCTGTTGCAGGACGAGGACTTCGACAAGGCAGTCAACTATATCGTCCATGCACGTCAGCTGCGCGACAAAGACAACAAGGCGGGACTGTACGTGTTCGCGCGGGATGGCCGCGACGCCGCGGATGAAGATTATGTCCTGCTCGGTGTTCACGCCGAGGGCGAGGCGGCAAAGCGCCTGAATTACTGGTTCGGGCTGGCCTATGCCCACGGCGAATCAGCCAGCAGCGACATTCGTGCCTGGGCGCTGGATTTCGGCGGCACCCGGGTACTTGCCCTGCCCCTCCGTCCGGCCATTACCCTGGGATATGCATGGGGCAGCGGTGACCGTGACCCGGGCAGCGGCACGGACGGCAACTTCCGCCAGACCGGCCTGCAGGACAACACGGCCAAGTACAATGGCCGGATACGCCTGAAATACTACGGCGAGGTGGTAGACCCGGAACTCAGCAACCTGAAGGTGGCCACCCTCGGGCTGGGTATCCGCCCGACCGGCAATACCTCGATTGACCTTGTTTACCACAACTTTCGGCAGGACGAGGCTTCGACGGAAGTGCGCGACTGGGACCTGAGACTGGATCCCGACGGCATCAGCACCGACATCGGCGACGAGATCGACCTGGTCGCCGGCTACCGTCTCAAACCCCACCACAAGGGCAGCCTCATCATCGGCTGGTTCCGGCCGGGAGACGCCTTTCCTGACAGCGCGGACAATGCGCTGTATGCGGAACTGAACATTGAATATGTGTTCTAGTGGCATGCGAACAGTGAAGCCATTTTCAACAAGCTTTCTGTCCGGCTCCCGTTACAAGGCTTTCCGAGACCTGCCGATCCTCGCTGAACTGTTTTTCTGACCATGCCTTCGGCGATCGATTATCGTTTGCATCCGTCCCGACATGATCTACACAGCACCTGAACAGGGATGAAACCGTTTCTTCTCCGGTCATAAAATGAAGCTGCGCATGACAACACCGGGGAATTCCTGATCTTGATTTACCTGGTACGACACGGGGAGACCGCCTGGAACATCGAGGGGCGCAGACAGGGTCATGGAGATTCACCACTCACCGCTTCGGGCATATCCCAGGCAGAGTCAATTGGACAGCGGCTGCTCCGGGAACCAGGGAACAACAGGCCCGTTCAAATCATTTGCAGCCCCCTGGCCAGGGCAGTAACCACGGCCTCGATTATCGCGAGGCAACTTGGCATGGAGGAAGGTGCATTGCTCATCGAGCCGATGCTGATCGAGCAACACATGGGACGCTGGGAGGGTTTAACCAACGCACAGATAAAAGAGCTATACCCAGATGATCGAAAATGTCGCAGGCAGAACAGATGGGAATACACGATACACGGTGGTGAAAATCTCGAAGCTGTATATGAGAGATCCGCTGCCTGGCTGGCAGGTCTTTCCGAAGACAGGACTGTGGTTGCAGTAGCGCACGATATAATCAACCGGATGATAAGGGGCGCATACTGTCGGTTAGCACCGGATGCGATACTGGAGTTGCGGCACCCCAACGATGTTATTTACCTGCTTGCTGGAGGAACACAGCCGAGCAGATCAGGTGCAAATAGCGCAGCAACTGTGCGCCGGACAGTACGCAAACAGCGCCCGTCAGGCAGATACAGACAGTTCTGAATTGAGTGTGCGCAATACACCCACCGGGTCGTCGGCCTGCGTGACCGGGCGCCCGATCACCAGGTAACTGGAGCCACTGCGCATGGCCTCGAGCGGGGTCATGACCCGGCGCTGGTCATCGGCCGCGCTGCCGGCCGGCCGGATGCCCGGCGTGACCAGCAGGAAATCCGCGCCGAGTTGTCCGCGCAGTGCGGCCGTCTCTTTCGATGAACACACCACGCCGTCCAGGCCGCTGCGCTGCGCCAGCCCGGCCAGGCGCAGCACGTTGTCCTGCGGCGTGCCGGCCAGTCCGATGCCGGCCAGGTCGTGCTCGTCCATGCTGGTGAGAATGGTGACTGCAATCAGCAACGGCCGGTGTGTTGCACGC